>TARA_R110002073_G_scaffold320759_7_pt1 | contig 40527 bp, 33 predicted proteins | sample TARA_R110002073 | Tara Oceans TARA_R110002073 (sample SAMEA4397174) | marine metagenome | biome: Polar Biome; feature: [DCM] deep chlorophyll maximum layer (ENVO:01000326); material: water (ENVO:00002006), including particulate matter (ENVO:01000060) such as... | depth 40 m
GCGAAAGGGTAGTCTCTGGCCATGCCCGAGATAACGCTCTACCAATTCGCAGCCGATTCCGGAACCGAGTCCGCTTCTCCGTTTTGCGTCAAGGTGCACCGGGCGCTGGGGCTTAAGGGGCTTGAGTACAAGGTTCGCAATGTGTTTTCACCAAAAGAACTTAGCCGGATAAACCCCGAGCACAAGAAGTTGCCGGTGCTTGGAGTTGGCAGCGAGTTTATTGTCGATTCCACCGAGATTATCAAATACTTGGATGCGAACTATTCTGAGAGTCAAATACTAAGGGAAAGCGATCCGTGGTTTGTCGCCATGCTCGAAGATTGGGCGGATGTCTCGCTCTACTGGTTCGCAGTCTACTATCGATGGCAGGTCTCAGAACATTTCGACCCTTTCGCAAAGCGCGCATTTGCAAAGCTGCCGCTGCCGCTGCGCTGGGTAATCCCTGGTGTGGTTCGCAAGAAGACACTCAAGTCGTTGCACGCCCAGGGCATTGGGCGATTTTCCGAAAGTGAGATTCGCGAGCAACTTCGCGGGCACCTAGCGCATCTCGATAGGCTTGTGAGTGAGCACGAGTGGATGAGTGGCTCGGAGATTGGCGTGGCGGATCTTGCGATCTTCCCTTTGGTGCGGCAATTCTCCCTCGAGGCGATGCCGCTGTGTCGCCCGCTTGTCCTAGAGTTCGAGCGCTTGCAGACATGGCTTAAAGCGGTGGATGCCAAGACGTCAACCGAGCACACGGTGGCCGTGGCGTAGAGACCGGTATTGCGGCTTGGGGGCAAGCTTCAAGCCGCGGCTTTGGTGTGCGATCAGGCTGCGCCTTCGGGCTACTTTGAAAGCTCGCAGATCGCGCGCCGCCTTCAAGCCGCGACTCTAGGCTACTTTGGAAGCTCGCAGATCGACCGCACGCGAGCTGCAAGAGGCGAGTTTGCGTGCGCCTCTAAAAAGCGCCGAGCGATCGCCTTGCCATTGGTACCGCTTGGCTCAAGACAGTTCACAATCGCCCGCGCCGCCTGTCGTTCGGGCCCTAGGATGCCTTTGGGAAAGCTTTGCTCGTGCTCTTGCAAGAGGTTCTTAGCCTCAGAATAGTTCTTGCTTCGGATTGCGAGCTGAGCAGAGGCGATGAGCTTGCGCTCCCCCAGCAAATCGTTTGGCTGGGCTTTGGGCTCTTGGGGCGACTGGTGCGTAGCCATCCGCGAGCGTGGCGTTTTAGCATCGTTTGCCTGCGGCGGCTTCGCCTGCACATCGCTCTTTGGCGGCACCGCAATGGTGTCGTTAAGCTCGACGGGCGCGATCGGCGCGATCGGCGGTGCCGGCGCCTCCGTCACTGGCGTCAAAGTCTCGGGTACCAAGGTTTCCTCCTCGGCGACTTGCACTTCGGCGACTTGCACCTCGGCGACTGGTACAGCCTCGGCGACTTGCACCGCCTGCTCCGAGGCATTCACTGGCTGTGGCTCAGAGGTCGTCCTGTCCGCGAGAAACCAGCCTCCGCCAAGCCCTGCCACCAAGGTTAGAGCGAGCCACAGCTTGCCCGCAGCGAAAGCACTGCCACCTGCAACAGCGGTGCTGGCGGCCAGGCTCGCGTCGAGCGAGCGCAGAACGCCTGCCTTTGTTGCCGCGGTCGGCGAGAGGGCATCGCGACCCGCATCGAGCAGGGCTTGCGCTTGGGGAGAGAGCTTTGTCATTTCTGAGCCTTCAATCTCGCCTGAGACTTTGCCACTGCAGACTTTGCCACTGCAGATTTTGCCGCTGCAGACTTCGAGGCTGCAGGCTTCGAGTCCACGGATGCCAAGTGACGCGCGACCGCACTCTCAAACTCCGCTCGCGCCGTTCGCAGGCGAGAGTAGGTGGTGTTTAAGTTTATCGAGAGTGCCTCGGCGATTTCTGGAGCGGTCATTTGTTCCATCTCCGCAAGCACAAAGACTTCGCGTCGCGATTCGTCAAGACTTGCCAAGATGGCTTCGAGAGTTTCTGCGGCTTGCCTACGGGCAGCATTCTCATCGGGAGAGTTCTGAGTTGTGGCGAGTTGGCTGCCAATCGGCCCAGCGGTTGAGACCAGCCCTTTTTCTTTGCGCCCGGCGCGTCGCCGATAATCCTTGGCAACCCTTCGAGTAATTCCGTAGAGCCAAGTTTTGATGCTTGAGCGCCCTTCGAACTCGTCAAGTCTGCGATGCACAACAAGGAAGACGTCCTGTGCTGCGTCATCGAGTGAGCGCGAGTGCACACCAAGGCGCCGGGCTCCTCGGTAGACGAATTCGAAGTATTGATCATAGATTTCACGAAATTGCGGGACGACGAATGGAATCGCTGCGGGTTCCCCAAGTGCTTTGGAGCTCTCAGAAGATACTTCCGAGCTATCCATCGCTAAAACCACATCCGAGTTGTGGCCCGCAGCTGCCCTATCCGTCATTAAAACGACAAGCCCCAGCCAATACCCAGCCGAAAAGCCACATATTGAGGTTGGTGCACTTGGGTCTCAACAAGGTCGGAATCGACCGGATCGACATGGATCTTAACGGTATAGCGCGGCCGAACGATTTGCCCGTTGGCTTCGGCGTACAGTCGCAATTGAAAGGGGAGGTTTACAAAGAACCCAGCGCCAGCGCTCGCAAGCACGTTTACGGCGTCTTTCGACATGGGATCGTCCTCGACGATCCCGGTTGCACTCATGCGCGCCATGGTTCCTTGCACACAAACGCCCCAAGGAACGTTTCGATAGTGCGCTAGCTCACGGCACACGTGTAGGCCTCCCGAGAGCAATTCAAAACTGCCACCTCGATCGTCGCGGCTAGGTACGTATTGCACTTGGTCGGCCCACTTTGTAAGCCGAAACGAGACGCGATACGGCCCTGAGTACGCGCTTGCAAGAACGCCAAGGCCAAAGGCTGTGCGGGGAAGTGTCCCAACATCAGTCATGGCAACAAGGTGCAACGACGTATCAAGAGATTCGCTTACACTCTTTTTCGATGCAGCCCGAACGGCCGCTCGCCTTCGCATGCCAGGCGTTTCGCCATCGCCCATTTGCCCCGTAGTGACCGCCATTGGGGCGAGCGTGCGGGTATCGCTGGTTTGCACTTCGTGCTCAAGTTCGTTCTCGTAAAGCGCTTCCGAGTCGAGTGCCAAGCTCAAGACGACGGCCGCGGTCTGTAAGAGTTCTTCGCAGGAAATACCAGTGATTTCTCGGCGACCTTCGCCGGATGGTGCCTTGGTCGACAACACCAAGGTCGAGCCAATTTCGGTTTGAGAAATCTCGACCGATACGCGAATCTCGGGAAGGTTGGGAGGCGACTCGCCGATGGCCTCCCGAACGAGGCTTGCGAAATGCGCTTGGTCTCCGCATTCCGGAAAGACCTTCCATTCCTCAATGGTAAATCCGTCGGCGTCGGCGTCGGCTCTAGCCAGGGCAGGCACGCTGGCGATGAAACATGCCATTACAACTAAGGCCAAGCGACCTAACACTCGGTGCTCGCGCCCTGTCAGAAAACCAACCTCCATCGCGATGCTCGATTCACCTTTCTGCCCGGCGGTCTAGCCAACGGGGAGGCAACACTAGCACGGGGGAGCGAGCGCTTATGGCATACTTGTGCGCATGAGCCTTCGCCCAAGCTTCGGTCCACTGCTGGCCACGCTTTTCGCGGTGTTCTCCCTGCTTCTTATCGCCTCGTTCTCCTTCTCGGCCTGCGGGAGTTCCGATGGCCAAGCGCGCTCCGATGCCAGCCCCAACGTCATCTCCGATGGCTCGGTTACCGACGCGGAGGCCGCCGGATTTCGCGTTCAATTCATCGACCCTTCAAGCGGTCCGTTCACAGGCGGCACCACGGTCACCATTCGCGGCAATGGCTTCACCGAAGAATCGGTCGTCTTTATCGGTGGCCGCATGGTCGAACCGATCGAGCAAGAGTTTATCGATTCGCGGCGCTTTGTTGTTCGCACGCCGCCCGGAGAGCCTGGGCTGGCCGATGTCGAAGTTCGAAAGTCGGGCGAGACCGCTACGCTTTCTGAGACATTTTCTTACGAAGCAATCGTTGTCGATCCACCCGTCGGCTCAGTTACCGGCGGCACACGCGTTCGCATCGAGGGCTTTGGTACCGACTTTGGCGTTGGCACTTCGGTCCGCTTTGATGGGCTTGAGGTTACCGGTCTCGATGTCGTTGGCGATAACGTTCTCACCGCAATCACGCCACCAGGCATCTCGGGCGGTGCAGATGTTGAGGTCACCACACTAACCAGCGTCTACGAGGCGAAGCGCGCCTTTACCTACTTGGCGACGGCCGATCCGTTTGCCGGTGGCATGGGTGGCGGGCCAATCGATGGCGATATCAATGTTGTGGTTTTGGACGCCAACACCGACAACGGCGTCGATGGTGCCTTCGTAAGCATTGGCGATCCTCAGAATTCTCCCTTACAAGGCTATGCCGATGATCTTGGGCAAATCTCCTTTGGTGGAGCCGACCTTGTTGGTCCAATTCGCACCACAGCCGCCGCAGAAGGCTACGAGACGGCCTCCTTTGTCGATTACGACGCGCGCGACATCACCATCAAACTCCGGCGACCACCAGAGCCCGCACCTCCAGGAACTCTGCCTCCAGGGCCACAGAGCGCGTTCATCCTCGGCCACGTGGTCTTTGGCGATTCAACAGGTCTTGGCTCCCCGGTTTGGAACCTAGTTCCCGAGCCTCGCAATGCAAACGAGGTAAAGCGCATCTACGTTACGACAACAGCGCCAACAATTTTCTCAAGCACCTTTGGGGGCGACGTCATCGACTACGCAGGGTTCGATCCAAACAAGACCGCATGGGAGTTTAAGATTCGCTCAAGAGCCTCGGCGACCGCGGTGGTTGCCATGGCAGGTCTGTACAATACCGAGACCGAGAACTTTGATCCCTTTGCCATGGGCGTTGCTCGCGGCATTCTCGCAGGCCCGGCAGAAAACGTCGTCGGTGTTGATGTCGTCGTAAATATTCCGCTCGACAGCGCCTTGCTGGTTAACCTCGACAAGCCTCCCGCTCTTGGAACACCGGGTTGGGCCGGGCCAATCGAGTACACAATTCGGCCCTTTATCGACTTGGGTGGCGAAGGCAGCATTACGATGAATGCCCACGGCTTGCCGCCGCAGCAACCTCCGGCCCTTCGTCCTGGCACCTTCCTATTTGAAGAGGGCGACCAGTCGATTCTTCTGCCAGCGATGGCACCACTTACCGGCAACCTCGCCGATGCAAGCTATAGCTTCATCGTCGGCGCTTACTCCGAGTCAGGAAATTCTCCGTTCTCGGTGCGCATCGAGCGCGGCGTTACCAACGTGCATGTGCCAGTCACGATTGGTGACTTTCTTGGAACGCCACGTCCTATCGACCCGGCACCCAATTCGCTGGCAAGCTCGCTCGAGCTCGAGCTTCTAAACGAGGCACCAGCCGACGGCGCGCCCACCTTTCATATGCACACCTTCTCCGATGACGAGGACACGCAACTGCTTCGCATGTTTGCCAGAGGCACAACCTTGCGAGCTCCCATTCCCAATCTTCTTGGCAAAGGCGTCCCTGTCTTTCCCAACGACCGAGACGTATCTTGGACCTTCTACAGCATTCAGATTCCGGATCTGAGTTTTGACGACTTTACCTACCGGCACCTAGGGGCAAACTATTGGAGCGCATACGCAGCCGATTCTTACTTTGTGCGCTTTCCGTAGCGCTGGCTTCTTGCGCGGGGCCTGGCCTTAGCGACGATGCGATTTGCGACCCGGGCGAGAACCGCTGTAGCGAGAACCGCTACCAAGTTTGCGGTGACCGCGGGGAAGATTGGATCGAGCGTGAGAATTGTTCGGACTCGGAGCAAATCTGCGTCTTGTCCACGGGCTGTCGTACTTGCACTCCCAATACTCGCAGCTGCGACGGTTTCGACATTGTCCGCTGCAATCCCGATGGAACCGGCTCCGATGTGATTGCAACTTGTGACGGCGAAGTGAGCGACGTTTGCAACAACGGGGTATGCATCAACGCTTGCCAACTCTCGGCGCAAAGTCGCGACTACGAAGGCTGTGAGTATTGGGCCGTCGACTTGGACAATGCAGTGATCGCCGATCAGGGCGCAGCCTCTGCACAGCAGTTCTCCGTCGTGCTCTCCAATGCCAGCGAACTCAATGCTCTTGTCGATGTCGAGATCTTTTGCACCGAGCAAGATGCCCTAAACCCTGCGATTGGCTGCACGGTTGGCGAGTTTGCCAAAGTCGAAGAAGGCATCCGAATAACGCCGGGCGGTTTGGCAATCGTCGACCTCGACCCGCGCGAACTCGACGGCTCCAGCGCACCAAATCTCAACGATGGGCCCGGTACCTTTCGCTCGATGCACGCGTATCGCGTCTCATCGTCGGCGCCTCTCATTGCCTACCAGTTTAACCCGCTAGAGAACGTCAACGTCTTCTCGAACGATGCCTCGCTGCTCCTGCCGACATCGGCACTAGACGATACGTATATCGTTCTTGGCTGGCCTCAGACCTTGGCGCTAACCGGCGATCCGCTCACCAATGGCACGATCGATCTAAGAGCATTTCTTACCATCGTTGCAACCGAAGATGACACTCGCGTTGTGGTGCGGCTCACCACCGATATTTTGCCCGGCTCGGATATCCCAGCTGCCAACGCAGGCGATGAGATCGTTCTCGACATGAAGCGAGGCGAAGTTGTAAATCTTGAGACCGATGGATTTAACGCCGATTTCACAGGCACCGAGGTTCTCTCCAATGGAGTGGATAGGCCGGTCGCCGTCTTTATTGGCAGCGAAGCCTCGGACTCACCGTTCTTCGATACCTTTCTAGAACGCAGCTGTTGCGCGGACCACTTGGAGCAACAGGTCTTTCCCGAGCGTACCTATGGCCGCAACTTCATCGCGGTAAAGTCGCCGTCCCGGTCTCGCTACGTTGAAGCTGCAGGATGGGACGTTGCCGTGGTACCCGACGAGCCAGAGTTTTGGCGCGTGATGGCAACCGCCGAAGACACGCGCGTGCGTACCAACTTGCCGCCGCCCTACGACCGCATTCCGCTGCAGCGCGGAGAGTCGCAACTCATCGAAGCCGAGCGCGACTTCACCATCACAGCCAATGCACCGATTGCGGTCGCACAAGTGCCGGGCTCGCAACGCACAACGGGCATTCCTTCAACCCTTCCCGGTGGCGAGCGTCCGCCCGGTGGCGATCCATCGCTCATTCTCTTGCCGCCCATCGAGCAGTGGCGCAGCAAGTATCTCTTTCTCGTACCTAATAAATACGCGTTCGATTTCTTGCTGCTGGCGGCCCCGATGGGCACGGAGATTCGCTTCGATGGCCTTCCACTTTTAGAGGCGATTCCCGGCTGTGAATTCGAGATTGTCGGAACCCTTGACGACGCTGGCGTTCCTGTCGAGTACCAGGCAATTCGCTGCCCGCTTTCCGACCCGCATCCGGGCGAGGTCGGGTTTCAAGACGATGGTGTGCACACGCTAGAAACCGTCGGTGGTGTGCGAATGGGCCTTGTGGTGTGGGGCTGGGATAGCTTTGTGAGCTATGGCTATCCAGGTGGCGCAAACCTCGGGCTTATTAATATCCTGTGACTTAGGCAACGTCTGGAGAAGGCTTCTTGTTTGCGGGCCCATGCTCAAAAACGTCGAGGAAGTGTTCGCACCTACAGGATCTATCGCGAGGGCCGATACACAAGCAGAGGCGTTTTTTGCCGAGGCTTGTAGTGACGATCGAACTTGCACCTGTACGAGGCAACGCGCAGCTTGCTTGGTGCCCGGTCGCAACTCGGAAGGGCTCACGTTCGGCAAAGCCTGGCTGGTAAAGCCATTCGGCCCAGCGGACCCAACGGTTCACCGAACAATTCCTGCCACGTACTCGCTGAGTTCATCACAATGTAGTGGTAGGGACTGTTCTTAGGCTAGTGACAGCATTGTAGAACTACTCTGTGAATGCCGATCGCGTTTGCTCATTGCAAGTTGGAGGACTCTCTTGCAAGAGCACAAGGGGTGCGAGCATGGTAAACTAGACGACACTGATGCAGGCTCCATTGATTCCAAACGATGAGGAAGCGCGCCTCGAAGCTCTCGACGCGCTTGCAATTCTTGATACCGCTCCAGAACCTGAGTTTGATGAAATCGCCAGGACTGCAGCGAGGCTTGCCAATGTGCCTGTTGCTCTCGTCTCGTTGGTGGACAAAGAACGACAGTGGTTTAAGGCCAAGTGTGGGCTGGATGCTGCGGAGACTTCGCGTTCGACCTCGTTTTGCGGACATGCGGTACTCGAGCGCACACCGCTAATCATTGCCGATACATTTGAAGACGATCGCTTTCGCGACAACCCCTTGGTCGTTGGAGAGCCAGGGATTCGCTTCTACGCGGGCTTTCCCATCCGTTCGCTTGGGCATGCGATCGGCACTCTGTGCATTATCGATCACGTTCCGCGGACGCTCACCGAAAGGCAGGTACGCCTGCTGGGAGCCCTTGCCCGACAGGTCGAAGTTCAACTTGAATTTCGACGTCGAGAAATCGTCTCGCCCAAAACGGGCTTCGACGCAGAATCCCGGCAGAGCAATGCCGCCCAACTTGCACTCTCAATTTCCTTTCGCATCCGTCTGCATCCGACCCTCAAGCTCGAAGCACTTGGCGGCGATTTCCAAAAACTAACGGGGTATCGTCCAGAGGATTGTCTGGGAAACGTAGATCTGGCCACCGCTCGTGTGCACCCCGATGATCGTCCGCTACTTGGGTTGGCGCTGAATGCGCCCGCCACCTTTGCTCGTCCACTAGCGTTGCGCTGGCGAGTCGCCAATGGGCAGTGGCTGTGGCTCATGCACGAGATGAACGTGCGCATGGAGGATGAGCGTGCTGCCTTCGTTGAAGGCACCGCCTATCCTTCGTCACGATCGGAAAAAACCGAGACCCAGACCTCCGACAAGACAAAGCTCTTTGCACAAACCCTCGATGTTCTAACGATCGTCGATCTTGAAGGCAGGATTCGATACCAGAACCCAGCTGCTACCGAGGTCTTTGGTTACGCTTCGCAAGACGTGGTAGGGCGCAATGCGTGGGAGCGCATTCATCCGGACGATCAATCCGGGGTGGCCGACACGTTTCTAACCCTGGTGGGTGGCGATACGGATGCTACGAGCCGGCTGCGCTATCGCTATCGCCACAAGGATGGTTCTTGGAAGACGGTTGAATCGATAGCCCGCAACTTGAGCGATGACCCAGCAGTGGGGGGCATTCTCATGCAGACCCGAGATATGTCGGCCTGGGCCGATATCGAGCAATCACTCGCCAGCGCCCAAGAGCAGGCCAAGCAGATCGCCGAGTCGCGACAGCTTCTCATCGAAGATCTGCGTCGCGTGCAAGAGGACAAGCAGCAGCTGTTTGCCCTCATCGTTCACGACCTCAAGAGTCCGCTAATGGCGGTGGCCATGAACGCCCAGCTTGTCTATGAGGACGCTGTTAAGTTGGGCATGGATCTAGGGCCAGTGGTGGACATTATTGACGCTGGCGATGTCCTCCAACGCATGGTGATCGACGTGTTGGATGTGAGTCGTAGCGAAAGCGGGCAGCTAACTCCTCGGTTCGCGGTAACGAGCATTAGTGATCTGGTCGAACGATGTTGCAAAAGCATCGGTGGGGTTTTTCGCGGCAGGCAGCAAGAGCTTGTCTTCGAAGAACGACTCACCCAGCCAGCACTCGCCATGCAGCTCGATGCAAGCCTCATTGAGCGACTGCTACAAAATCTACTCGACAACTCCTCGAAGTACTCGCCGTATGGAAGCGCCATTCGCGTGCGAGTCTCAGATGGTGAAGGCCACGTCCACATCGACGTGCTTGACGAGGGACCAGGCATTCCCGATCGCTACAAAAAACAAGTCTTCGAGCTTTATGCACAACTCGACGCCGAGGCATCGAAGCACGCAAGAACCAGCCGCGGCCTCGGCCTCGCATTTTGCAAGCTTGCCGTCGAAGCGCATCGAGGGCGGATTTGGGTAGAAGACAGGCCTGAGGGCGGAAGCGTTTTTCGCACTGTACTGCCCGTTTAGGGCTAGTAGTCCTCAAGCCGGCTGCTGGATCAAGCCAACCCGTTCAAGCCGACCCTTGTAAGCGAGGCCAAGCCAACTAGAAGTCGAGGCTAAGCCCGGCGCCAACCGAGCCAGCGCTAATCTGCGGCGTCACCACAAGGTTGCGCTTCTTCTTCTTCTTTGCTCCAGCGCGGCGCTCCTTGTTGCTCTTGCCGCCATGCACCACCCAGCCTTGGTAGCCAAAGTATGCGGTTGCAAGAGCGGCGACTGCCGTGCCAGCGATAAAGAGATTCGCGCGCGCTGCTGCGTCTTCGCCATCTTTGCAGGCACCGATAAAGGTGTTGAGGCGGCCACCACTGTCATCGCTAACGCCAACATTGCGGGCTTTGCCACAAGAGTCCTGAACGGTCCCCTGGGAGTTGTTGGCAATGTCGTTGTACACGTTCGTGCCTTTAAGATTGTCCCAAGCGTCAACCTTTGCATCGTCCAGGTCGCCCCAAACTTGCAGGCCATTGTATGCCCAACCGGTTGCCATCGCGCCTGTAAGAAGAACACCACCAGCGAAGCCAACTTTCCAAAGTGTCCCGCTGCTGCCTTCGTCGTCTTTGCCTTTGCGACGCTTCACCGCTTGGGCGCTGAGGCTAACGCTGAGCCTCTCTTCTTGGCCCGCCGAGACAGCAACATCGGATTCGTAGCGAATGTAGCCATCGGCCTCAATCGTGACCGTGTGTGTACCTTCGCTTAGCCCAAGCACTTTTGCCGAGCCGTCGCGAAGCGTGGTGGCAACGCTGCCGTCGATGTAGATTGTAGCTTTTGCCACGTTGGCTTCGATGGCGATGGTTCCCGATTCTGGGACACCAATAAGACGCGCGTAGAGTGAGCGCGACCACTTGTTGATCTTGCTGTTGTGGAGGTCTTCGAGCGGAATGAGCTCGCTTGTCGTCTTCTCCATTTGCTTGGTCTTGGTGTTAAGCAGCTTTAGCGAGACTTGGTAACCGCGTTGCCTGCGCTCGAGTTTTCCGTAGAGAAGGCGGTCGGCACCAAGGTCCGAACCAATTTCGGCCATGCAAGTTCGACCTTCGTCGCTGCAGCCCGAAAGCAATTTCAGCTCAAGAAGATCTTTCTCACTATTGGGCGCAAAGTCGAACTTGCCATCTGGGCGCTTGGCCTGGGTGCGCAATTCATGGGCAAGCCGCTGGGCTGCCTGTGTCGTCTCTTTGTCGACGTTGCCATTGTCGATGACCTCAAGGCCAAGGACAGCAATTGCGGGTTTGGCCTGTGCCACCGTGTCGTGGGCAACGAGGGTCAAAAATGCAGCGAGTAGAAGCCAAATGCTCTTCATAGCGTCTCCAATTGGGCAGCGGTGCTAGTCCGAGTCCTAGGCAACAGGCCCCCAAGGTGGAGGGAGTATACACACTTGTGCGCCGAAATCGGCGTGAGCCGACTCTCACGAAGCGATGGTGCTGCTAGTCTGGTGGGAGACGTGGCATATCGACTTCCAGGCTCCCTCACAGCGCGAATCACCTTTGGATTCTTGGTCTTGGTGGTGACATTTGCCGGGATTTCACTCTCCTATGTGCGGTCCACAGAGCAGTTAAATCAGTGGATTCGGGTTACCCACGAGGGCTACCTGCAACTTGCCTTGGTGAGCGGAGATCTCGACAGCAAGCAGGGCAGCTTGCTCGGTGACCTCAAGGAGATGACCGGCGAGCGTGATTCAGAGCGCTGGGCGCGGAGGCGTCTCAAACAGGAAATCGCTCAACGACGCGAACTTTTGGAGACCACTGAAGGAATCCTGGCAAATGTTGGTTCGCTGGTTGCGCGCGACTCCATGACCGCAAAAGTACAAGAGGACTTTGCGAGTACCGAGGCTTTAGTTCATCGCATGAGTGGCTTGGTCGAAGAGTCCCAGGCGCTCTACGACGTCTTCCTGCAGGAGGACCAGATTGGTCCCGACGGCCAGCGAATGAGCCGTCCTGCCGAGGCACTAAAGGCACGAGAAAAACTCATTCGCCTTGAGACTGACATCGATCAGGCTACCGGGATCTTTAAAGAAAGCGTCCGCAAAATGGTGCTCAAGCTCTCGGAGCGGCTCAAAGTGATCTCCCGACGCATTTGGATTTACATGCTCTCGTTTAGCGGCATGGCGATTATCTTGGGCATCCTTATGACCATCGCCGCCCGGGTTATGCTGCGTCCTCTGCAGCGCTTGGGCGATGCCGCTCGGCGCATCGCCAACGGCGACTACGCGCATCGCATTGCTGTTCAGGGGCCAACCGAGATTGCCGACCTGGCGCAAGAGTTCAATGTCATGGGCAAGGCCATCGAAGACCGATCGCGCGAGTTGGTGCGAACCGAGCGCTTGGCGACGGCCGGGAAAATGGCTGCGATGATTACGCACGAAGTAAGAAATCCACTGTCCTCGATTGGCCTTAACACCGAGTTGCTCGAAGACGAGCTCGCCGCACTTCCCGAAGACCGAGCGAACGAAGCCCAAAGCCTTTGCAGGTCGATTACCAAAGAGGTTGATAGGCTTACCGACATCACCGAGGGGTATCTACAACTCGCTCGACTGCCCACCCCAAAGCTACAAGAAGAATCCCTAGAGCGAATTACGCGCAGCGTCGTCGACTTTGTGCGCGAGCAACTCGCCACTCGAGGGGTAAAACTCGAACTCACGTCCCAAGAAGGTCCGCGGTTTTCTTTGGACGAAGGGCAAATTCGCCAGGCTCTACTAAATCTCATTCGCAATGCGGCAGATGCGGTCGAGGGCCAAGAAGATGGAACGGTGTCCATCGCAATTCGTCAAGAGAGCGGCGCAGACGGCGTTTCCTCTGTCGTTCTCGAAGTGCGGGACAACGGTCCCGGCATTGATGACAAGATGATGCCGCGTCTCTTTGAGGCGTTTGAGAGTAGTAAGAGCTCGGGAACCGGGCTTGGGTTGGCGCTCACGCAACAGATTATTTCCGATCACGGTGCGACTATAGAAGTGCATAACGCCAAGGACGGCGGCGCTGTGTTTTGCATTGACTTCCCTCTGGCCACCGCAAAGCCAGCGGGCTAGGATCGCTGGCGGATGAGTGCAGACGACAAGCGCAAGCATGGCGCCGATCGCAAACCAGTTTCTCTGGTGGTGGACTATGACGGCGCCGATGATTTGCTGCGCGACTACACGCAGAATCTCAGTAGCGGCGGAGCGTTTGTTCACACCGATCGTACGCTAACTGTAGGGGATGCGGTCAGGCTCCAGCTCTCGTTTCCACGCCTCCTGGCGCCGCTGTGCATTGAAGGAGTTGTGCGCTGGGTTCGGCCAATTGCCGAAGGGGACAGCGGAGCGGGCATTGAGTTCATCAACTTCGATGCGGAGGTTCGCGCTTCTCTCGATAGCGTGCTGCACCATATTCAAGATCGAGATCCCGCCTTTGTGCAAACCAGCCTGCGAGTTCTTCTGGCCGAGGACAATCCACACGTCGCTCGCCTAATTCGCGAAGGTCTAAGTTCTGGGCGATATTCCGATGCCGAATTCGACATCGAAGGAGCAGCGACTGGGGCCGATGCTTTGGAGCTTTTGCTCACGAAGGAGTTTGACCTCTTGGTGGTCGACATCAACATGCCGGTCATGGACGGAGCCACGCTGATTGCGAAGCTGCGTGCCGATCCTGCGTTCGTCGATTTTCCGATTATTGCAGTCTCTGCGGGAGGACGTGCTGCCGCAGCAGAGGCTCGCGCTGCTGGGGCCGATTTCTTCTTAGAAAAGCCGATGCGCCTACGCGAGATTATCGAGACGATGCGCAAGTTGCTCGACACCGATCTTTAGCGCGTAAAGCTCATCGTCGAGGAAGGCCCATTCGTCGAGGAAGGCCCATTCAAAGGTGCAAACTAGAGCATCGCTTTAAGCTGCATGACCCGCTCACGCATCGCTTCAATGGCTGCGGGCGGCTCGGCGATGATGGCGTGTTTGCCCATGCCCAATACCCAACCGGTTACCCACTCAAAGCCTTCGCAGTCGATGGTGATTTGGCTACTGCCATCTTGGCTGTGACGAACCGTGCCGATGGGCCAGTTTGCACCAACGCGTGCGGTTGCCAAGCCATCGAGTTCAACCCGCACGGCCACAGCATCCGCCGAGGGCACATAGAGGTGTTCGCGCCGATAGGCTTCGAGATCAAATCCTTTGGGGATTTCGAAGTGGGTATCGAGTTTTGCAAGGGTGGCAATGCGATCGATTCGGAAGGTGCGTGTGTCGCCGCGCTTGTGACAATGGCCAACCAAGTACCACTCGCCAGCATGGTGCACGATGCCATAGGGGTCGATCGCGCGGGTTTCCGACTTTTGCCGCGAGGCGTAGCGAATCTCGACGCCTTGCCGCTCGCGCGCTGCGGTAACCAGCGAACGCAGATGCGATGCAACGGCTTTATCGGGCTCGGCAACGACTGTATCGGTGGCGAGGTTCTCGGCAGCGTCGGCGTCACGGCCAAGCGCGCCTAAGAGTTTTTCTTCGGCCGATTCGAGAGCATCATCGAAGGGGGCAATGCCCGATTCGCGCAGCGCTCGCAACCCCAGCAAGAGCCCACAGCCTTCTGCTGGTGTGAGTCGCAACGGCCGCGTGAGCCTTTGGGGCAGGTCGACATAGACCATGCCTTCTTCGACACTAACTAAGAGGTACTCACCCGGGTCACCATCGGGCGGGCCAACCTGGCAGAGAATGTCCAGGTCGCGCAGCAAGAGTTCACGATCAACGGCGAGTATCTCGGCGAGTTCATCAACAGGGACACCGTCGGCTCGCTTGGCCACGTAGGGCACAAGGTAGAGCAGGCGCTGGATTCGGCTCGATACATCTCTCATGCGTAGATCGCCTCAATCGCTGCGAGTTCTTCTGATAGGAGCGCCTTGCATTGCTCGCCTTCGAGAATCCGCATGGCACCTTTGGATGCGAGAATTCGCGATACGACAAAATCTGGGTTGCCGGTTGTAAAGCGAATGCGCACGCTAAGCTCGCCTTCGCTATCGACGTCTTCGCGAACTGCATCGGAGCCAAAGTCTTCGTTGGCTGCACTTAGTGCTTCGGCGCCAAGCTCAAGCTGCACAATCTCGGTGGGCTTTGGCGCAAAGGTCCAAGGCGAGCGCGATGCGTACGAGCGCACATCAAAGTCGCTTGGGCGCTCGAAGTCGGGAGACTTGGGCTTTGGCGCAACCAATAATGTTTCGATCCGATCGAGCCGAAACGAGCGCGTATCGCCTCGCAAGTGGCAGTGGCCCACAACCAGCCAGCTTTTGTCGCGATAGAAGAGGCCGTACGGATCGACGTCGCGAGATTGCACAACGCCGTTCGACGCGCTCTTGTACGAGATGGTCACGCGCTTGCGGCGACGTGTTGCGCCTTCGAGCATGGCAAAGCGATCACTAAGCTCGCGCTCGGCATCTGTATTGCCTTCGGGAAAGTGCACCAAGACAGGCTCGTGCGAGCCTTCGCCAGTAGAGCCGCGCTGCGGCGGCCAAGCGAGTGGGGTGTCGGGCTCGGGATAATCGAAGGCGAGTTTGCGAAGTGCCAAGTCGCAGATGCGAGCATGACTATTGCCGGGAACCGCACGGGCTACCGAGGTTGCCAAGACCAGCGCAGAAATCTCATCGGTGGTGAGATGCACTTCGGGCAAGCGATACTTTTTAAGCTCGATAACGTAGCCGCCATCTTCAACCGAGGAGTCTTCGTCGGGCGTGATGTAGCGAACCGGCACGCCAAGCTCGAGAAGGTCGGCCTTATCGCGTTCGAATGCTCGCAAGCCCGCTTCGATATTCGCGGTTTGATACGAGGGAAATTGCGTGCGAATTTCTCTGAAGGTTACCGGAGCACGTGCTCGCAAGAGCAGCATGACCAAGTCGAGCAATCGCTTGCTTCGGTCGGCGCGCGGTGGCCCCTTCTTAGTGCCACGCTTACCACGCTTCGTAGATTTCTTTGCCGCCGACTCGCTCACTGTTTAGGACTCTCCTTCAACCGAGTTGTTAAACCAAGTTGTCAAACCGAGTTGCGTATCTTACTGCGATAGCGTCGGGAGGATCGCTAGCGAGGGCGTCGAGTTTTCGGGACGAGCCTCGCGGGTGAGTCTTCGCTGCTCTCCGCCGGTTGCCGCCATGACAAAGATCTCCCACTCGTAATCGGCCTGGCGAATGCGTGTGGATGCGAAATACAGCCGAGATCCGTCTGTGGAAAACGCGGGAGTGGCAATGGTTCCGGGGTCATCGGTCAGCCGAATGAGCTGCGAGCCATCGCTTTGAATGGTGTAGACATCGTAGTCCGAAGCATCGTCACTTGATGAACCATGACGATTTGATGCGAACGCGATGGTTTTGCCATCGGGGGCAAGGGCAGGGGAGTGATCGCTTGTCCACGGCGCATCGGTGTTGGCAGGCGTCAGGCGAACTGCGGTGCCGGTAGTTGCGTTCACGGTCCACAAGGTGCTGCCCTGATGTTGCCTTCGATCGGCACTCATAATGATCGTCTCGCCATCGGCGCTCCACAGCGGATGTCCTGTCAAACCGGGGTGATCGTCATCGCCCTTTAACACCAGTCGCGGGTCGCTCTCGCCATCGAGCTCGAGCACATAGAGGTCAAGACCGACGCGTTCATCACCGCGCATAAATGCCAAGCGCGTGCCATCCGGCGACCAGGTTGCATCTCGGCCAGGGCCCAACGACGAGGGGATCATGTCCTCGATGCTTTGAATATAGAGATTGAGCGGCCCCTCTTTTGGCGAGCAGTAGACCAGGTGCTCGCCATTGGGAGACACCGCGGGCGAGCGGTCGGCGGCGTCTAGAGAGCGAACGGTAAGTTGCTCTGGCGCCTCGCCATCGGGGCCCATCATCCACACCGAGCCGGCCTTCACGAAGATTAGACGCTCGCCCGGCGTTGTCGCTTTGGGGACTGGAGCGGTGCGGCTCACAATCATGACGTTCTTGGTATCGGCGGCTCCAGATGCTGGCTCCGACGTGCGAGCTTGGGTTGGGGACACCGGCCGCTCGGCCGCTCCACATCCAAGTCCAGCCCCAAATGGCAGGGCAAGAGCAAATCCAACAACAACTGTGCAAGAGCGCATGTGGGCGGAGCCTAACGCAATCGAGCGGGGCGGAGAGCAACTTTCCCCGGTCTTAAGAGGCAGCCCTTAAATCTCGCTCGGTTGCTTGCTCGATGCTTGCTCGGTGCTTGCTTCGGTTGCTTGCTTCGGTTGCTTGCTTCGGTAGAAAAGTTGAACGCATGGCATTCGCAGTCTAGCGTCTCACCGTGAGTCGAATCCGAGCGTTGCTGTTGCTTACCTGCACATCCCTTACCTGGGCGGCTTTGCCGAGCGCAGCGCACGCGGAAGGGCAAGACAAAGGGGTTTTTGGCGCCGGGCTAATTGTTGGTGAACCTACCGGGCTCTCGCTTAAGTACTACCTTGGTGACGACACCGCGATCGATGGTGCGATTGGTGGCGCGTTCTTGGGCAAAGGCCTGCAAGTGCACGCCGACTTTCTTTGGCATCCATGGATTCTTGAAAGCAAGCCAAGCTTTGCGTTGCCGGCCTACGTTGGCCTTGGCGCTCGTGTGCTCGATCGCAACGGCGGCGGCGGCGATGAAGACCACTTTCGAATTGGTGCGCGCTTTGTTGGCGGCTTGCTCTTCGACTTTCGCGAAGTGCCACTGGATGTCTTTGTCGAAGTTGCTGGCGTTACCGACTACCGCACCAAAGGCTCGGCCTTTGGGCTCGATATCAACCTCGGCGCTGGCGTTCGCTACTACTTCTAGGAGCTGTCTTGAAGCGCTCCTTCTACCTGCAGGACGACTCCTCGAATAAGTTTTGGGAGATTGAGGTCGAGGGCACTTCTTGCACAACCCGCTACGGTAAAGTTGGCGCGACAGGGCGAACCACCGAGAAGAGCTTTGCCACCGATAAGGCGGCTCAGAGTTTTGCTGAGAAGCAAATTGCCTCGAAGACCCGCAAGGGATACATCGAAGGGATAGCTCCTGGTTACGAGACCCCGGACTGGGCGACCATGCCCATGGACCTCGACACGTTTTGGCGAGTGATTGCGCTCTTGCTGCCGTCTCTGCCGTCTCATCGGGGCGCGAGTTTTACGAGACGGTGATTGCAGATCCGCGCAACATGCCCACCATTGAGTGCGAGTTTGAGTCGCTGCTGTACCTCGCTCGCAACGTGTATGAGGCAAAGGTTGGCGAGGAAGCGGACTTTGAGACAACGGTTAGCTACGAGACGGGCAGCAACGAGGCTGGTTGGCCGCAGGGCGCAGCTTGACGGCTGAAGCTTGAGGGCGCAGCTTGAGGGGCGCAGCTTGAGGGCTGAAGCTTGAGGGGCGCAGCTTGACCAAGAGTTTACATCGTTAGGGCAAACTCTAACGAGTATCGAACCGTCACAGACTTTCCTTGAGGCCTGGGAAAGACGGCTGTGCTCACAGCCTTGGCAACGCAATCGTTTACGGTTCGCGTCATCCCCTTTGCACTTGATTGTGAAACTTTTCCATCAGAAGAAATCTTAAATTTCGAGATGACGTTTCCCTCAAGAGTACTGTCGAGCTTCGTTGCAACCTTGTAGCAGTTTAGGACCGTTGGCATCGAACGTCGTAGGATACGTCGAATAATATCCGTAGGAAGCCTGCCTTCGGCCGTCAACTTCTTTACTCGCATGGTTGGGTTGTGAGGACGAGTGCGATTGAAGGAGCGAGTTGTACCAAGGCCTATTTTGCCTTGTGGGTTGGTGCTTGTTCCTGTGCCACTACCAAGCCCGATACCGCCGGCTCCTGTGCCACTGCCAAGCCCGATACCGCCGCCGCCCGCTTTGTTCTCGCCCTTGGCCGAAACTCGAGAGGTTGTGCCCTTTGACACAATGCGAAACCTCACAGAGAACGAGCTACCTACGAGGTTTTAGTGCCCAAGCTACAGTGTTCGAGTTTGGCCTGCGCCATCTGCATGACGCGCAGGGCAGCTTGGGAGCTGATGCTGCCAGCCGTCGAAGCAACGCTAAGCAACGCTGATCTCGACGGGCAGGACGGGGGCACCACCTTTGGGAGCTTTTGGTCGTGGCTGTTTCGGCGGGCTAGGCTTGTATTGGCGCTTTGGGGCTACTGCTTGGGGTTCTGGAGCAAACACGGAAGCGATGACTACTGGCTCTGAGACTTGCGCCAGTACAGGCTCTTCGATTGGTGCACTCTAAGTATCCACTGTGTGGCGATGGACCACAAGTCGCAATCGCGTTTCGCGACACACTCGCTAAGGCCTAACTAAGTAAATTTCTTAATCCTGTGCACTTTGCAGAAATCTCTCAGCCCGACGTTGGGGCCGATGTAGGCCTCAAGGGGACACGAACTTGACGAATTCTCGAAATCACCAGACTATGGAGCATGTCCCGGCTCATATCCGCACTATGTCTTCTGCCACTTTTTGCATGTGGAGGAGGCTCGAGTAGCGATCCTGATGCGAGCCAGACAGTGATCGACGCGGGGCAATTTAGCGACGCGCGAGATTTTATTGACGCTGCTCCAAATCAGTTGGGATGCAGTGAGGACCTGCACGAGATTCTCGATGCGGATGGCAACGTGCTTGAGACGTGTCCACTCGATGAAGGTTGCTCGGAGGGAGCGTGCATCCCGGCTTGTGAGGCAGCAGCGAAGAGTGGTGGCAACGTTGGCTGCGATTTCTATGTGAGCACGCCGCACTTCTACACGGGAATCGCACCACCCTGCTTTGCAACCTTTGTGACCAACAACTGGGGCAGCGCCACGAACATTGCAATCAATCGCGATGGCCAGGATTATTCGGCTACCGACTTTGGGCGAATTTCTGATGGCACTCTTGCCGAGTCCCAGTGGGAGCCAGTTCCTGCGACGGGCTTGCCGGCAGATGACGTTGCTGTGCTCTTCTTGTCACATGACCCAAGCAGCTCGAATGGCGGAACCCCGCTAACGTGTCCCATCACGCCGGCAATCAGTGCAAGCGGCGGAACGGCAGCGGGTTTTGGAAACGACAACGCAACATCCACAACGGGAATCGCTTGGCACATTCAAACTGATGTGCCCGTAAGTCTCTATGACATCTTGCCGTATGGTGGTGCAGCATCGTTCTTGCCAAGTGCTCAGCTGGTGATGCCGGAAACGGCACTTGGAGACAACTTTGTAGTAAGCCTTCCCAAGACTTCGGGTAACGGCACGCCTTGGCTGCAAGTGTTAGCAACTGAAGACAATACGTCGATTAGCATTTCTCCGAACATCGACTTTCCTGCGGGTGCTGTGCCTGCTGCGGCAAGTGGTGTCACGTCGGTGTTCACTGCGAATGCCGGTGAGTACATTCAGTGGCAGTTTGGAATTAATGGCAATGCTTCGGGCTCGATTGTGAGTAGTGATCAACCGATCGCTGTGATCGGTGGCGACTCATACATTTGCTACTCCTCGCAAACCTCAACCGGCGGTGGTTGCGATTCTGCGCATCAAGTCATTCCACCGGTATCTGCCATGGGCATGGAATACGTTGCCGCGCCTCACAAGAGCCGCAGTGCTGGGCCTGAGTCGATTCCCTATCGACTAACCGGTGTCGTGGATGGCACCACCTTGACCTATGACCCTGCGGTGCCGGGAGCACCCGCTACGATTGGGCGCGGCGAAGTTGTGGACTTTGAATCGACGTTAGCGTTCGCCGTAACAACACAAGACGCTGATCATCCAATTCATCTTGCGCAAATGATGGCGGGCGCATTGGTAAATAATCCAATCTTGGCGAACCAGGGCGATGAAGAGTTTGTGAATGTTTTGCCACCTGCTCAGTTCTTGCGCCGCTATGTCTTCTTTACCGATCCGAGTTACCCGTATACTTCGCTCGCGCTTACGCGCGTGGCGAATGCCAATGGGGAATTTTCTGATGTGACGATCGGATGCATTGGCACTGTCACGGGGTGGGTTGCTGCGGACGCCGCTGGCAAGTTTGAGGTTGCGACGGTCGACTTGGTCGTGAACGGAGTTGGCGAGGTGGATTGCGAGAATGGCAGCCAGACAGCGTTTAGTGATCAGCCGTTTGGCATCACGGTTTGGGGGCTGGCATCGTTTGCGTCGTATGCGTATCCGGCTGGCGGTAATGCTCGGACGATCAACGACGTGATTATTATTATTGACTGATTTCTCCACGAAGCCCCTCGAAGCCCCTCGAAGCCCCTCGAACCCCCTCGAACCCCGACCGGGGAACGTTTTCCCTCGAACCCCGACCGGGGAACGTTTTCTGAGGTCGGCCTTCAACGGCAACGCACCCCTTTGTAAGGCCTTTTAAGTGGGCGATTCGCGGCACTTTCGACGTCGCAAAATGCCGTTTTGACGCCCTTCTCAAACTCCGGACGCAACGATGCCCGCCGAGGCTTTCACCCAGCGAGCATCCGACCATAACGCTGCAACGATGTCAGAGTTGTTCGCAGCGAGCGCCGAATTGTCGCGTCATCTGATAGGTCCCCGCAGGAAACACGACATCAACCGCGCCAGCGATAAACTCCGTGCGCTTTTCCTTATAGCTTTCAGCAAAACTAGCAAGTCGTGCAAGCATCTCGATTCGTCGCCATTTGTCGCGACATGCAATCCGTGGATTCATCCCTCGCTTCGGTGCATGCGACTGAGGCGACCTGTAGATATTTTGTGCTTTCACAGCTGCCACTCCCAAGAACCTCCGACGCTTCTCGCTTGCCCGATCTCGCAATTGCTTCTCTCGAGCTGATACGGCCTTTTGAACGACATCGTCACAGAGTTGTTCTTGGCGTCCGATCGGCGGCGGCGTCAGAGTAAGCACGAGTTCGTCTGGGAGCTTACCGCCCACCTCTTCGCTGCGAAAGAAGAACTTGGGCTTGATGGCCCGGGCCCCGCCCTTGCGAAATAGCCGCACCCCAGGCCAGTCCTTGCCATGTGAGACCAGCATCGCTTGCGTCGGGTTTGCCAGCGCGTAAACCGTTTTGGCCATGACAGCGAACTCGGTTGTGAGCGCAACGTGGCTGGTTTGGTCTCCAGCACTCCAGAAGTTTTCCCAGCGACCGTGATGGCAATTGAGTGCTCGAGCGAGGAGCTTGTTGAGTTCCTCGGTGAACACGGGAACTTGTCCATTCGTATCAGTGACGATGATGTGATAATGGTTTGAGAGAAAGACAACACTGTGCACCGCCACGCCGGAACGCTTCTGGGCGAGCGCCAGGCAGTAGCGAATGCAAGCGTTGACCGCCTTAGATGGGCGGAGCAGGAACATGCGCTGGGTCGTGCGGCGCGTGAGGAGGTAGGTGGTGCCTTTTAGGATTTGCCGGGGCTTCATGCTGCACGTATCGAGAAATACCGAGCGTGGTTGCCTAGAAAACGTTCCCCGGTCGGGGCAAAAACAACGAGAATGGGCAATTGGCTAGTTCCTGGCTACTCAAGAAGCCAGCTCGTGTCCTCGGTAGGCAAGTTAAGATTAATCTAACTATCTAAAATCATTTAAGTATGTGCCATGCAACACCGCAGCATCGATGGCATGAGATCTGCTTTGGAGCACGGCGTTATGCGGTTGCTGTACCTCTTCACATTGGCCCTCCTGCTGACGGTGTCGCCATCCCCAGCCGAGGGGAAACGGGGCAGGTCAAAAGCACACCAAAGCCCTACCAAAGTGGCCAAGCCTCGGGCTGGAAAGTCGGCGGCGGTCAAGCAAGAGAACCGGCTTTCAAAACGCCTAACATCGCCAACCACGCGCACAAAGCCCGCCGCCAAACCACCTGCGACTTCCCCGCAAACTCAAACCAAGTCGGCAACAAAACCCAACGCTGCTCTGCAGCGAGTGAAGGGCGCGCTTCCGCGCTTGCGTCGCAACAAAACGCGACGCGCCAAGCATAACGAGTCGGGCGAACTCCTTTTCGAAAACTCCGCGGCCCTTCAAAAGCGCCTCGAGATGATCGGCTCAGCCAAGTCCGAAATTTTGATGAGCACTTACATCTTTACCGACGATGTTAGCGGCAACAAAGTCGCTCAAGCTTTGGGCGCAGCAGCTCGCTCCGGTGTGCGCGTGCACCTAATCGTCGATGGCCAAGGCACTAAGTTAAGCAAGGAAATGGAATCGACACTGCGGCGTGATGGTGTCGAGATTGGCGTGCACAACAAGCTCAGTCTTAAGTCCTTTTTTAACCTCGCCAAAGCCCAGCGCAGAATGCACGACAAGTTGCTGGTGATCGATGGTCAAACACTACTTGTCGGTGGTCGCAACATTGGCGACCCGTACTTCGCCACAAGCGGCGACTTTGTTAAGACCGATCTTGAAGTCGTCGTCGCTGGCCGGTCTGCAGAAAGCGCACGCATCTACTTTAAGAAGCTCTGGGATGGGCCACTCGTTCAAGGCTCAAATAAGACAATTTCCCTCTTCTCGAGCATTCTCAGGCCATTTCGAAGAGAGAATCGTGGGCAAGCGCGCTTTGCAAGCGATGCTCCTCATACGACAACTAAGATAAAGTCTGAGAACACGACAACATCGCAAGTTCAACAGCTAATTGCATCGGCGCAGTCGGAGGTTGTCATTCGCACGCCCTACCTCATTCCAACAAAGGGCGTAATGCGTGCATTGCAGAGTGCGCTCAAGCGGGGCGTGAAGGTACGAGTCTTTACCAACTCCTTCGCCACTCGCGACACCGTGCTCTCGCAACTTGGCTACGAAGCCAGCTTTCAACAGCTCGCTCGCATGGGCGTTGAGATACACGAGTTTAAGGCAACCGCTTCGCACCGCGAGGCACGTCACGAGAAGGCGATTGTGGTCGACGCACGACACGTCTTAGTTGGCAGCCACAACATCGATCCAAGGTCGGAGCACCACAACAAAGAGACTGGCGTGGTCTTCAGTGATCGCAGCATGGCCAAGAAGTTACTCGCTCAAAACAACCAGGTGCGCGAAGCCTCCTCGTTGGTTGCCAAGAATGGCAAGGTCTTGCTGAGTGGCAAGAGCCGCGGCTGCGGGCCAGGTTGCCGCGCTCTTGTTGCTGTTGCTGGCCCCATACTAAAACTCACCGGCTTGATGAGCCTGCTGTAGCCGACTCCTTCGTCTCGATTGCTAGCTACAAAGCGGCCACCGTATCCCGCAAGGTTGGGCATGCGCAGCGCGAGAACCATGACATCTCTCCAAATTCTAGTTTCAGACAAAAACCTAGTACAGCAGGACGCGCAAACCCAAACCCAGACCAACCGAGTATCGACCGATTTCCCAATTCTCGACGCTTTGAGTCGGTTGCTCGGTACCGCGCTGGAATATAGTAGTGGTTTCCCAGTCGGTTGGAATGCCACCTTCTGCACGAGTTGAAAGCACAAAGGCGACGTTTCTGTGGATGGGCACAACTGCTTGAAGCTCGAGTGCTGCGTAGAGGCCAAAGAACACGAGTGGGTTCACCGATTCGAAGTCTGGGTCTTCGCGAAGCTTCAGATTGGCAAAGGTTCTTTGCACACCGAGCGCGACGGACCCTTCGAGATTTACCTTCTCGTGAAACGAAGGAATGGGATAGGCGGTGGTGGCAGCGGCGAGCCAACCATCGTGGTCTCCGTCGTCGGACCATCGCTGGGCCACAACGGCCCCAAGTCGCAGCTTGCCGACATGACGCCGAAGCGCGAACTCGATGTTCGAAGTCATATTAGGATTGCCAACAACGTAAGTGTCATTGCGAATTCCGAACCCGCCACCGATTACAAGCGTCGAGAGTGCGAGGTCAAACTTCACCGTATCGGTTCGCTCGTCATCCAATTCACTTTCAAGTTCTCGTAGGCCGCTTTTTGTTGGTCCTTTGCACGGCGTATCCTCGTATGCGAGTTGTTCTGAGTTCCAGCGGCCGGTGTGGGCCGTGCCATCCTCGTCCCAGCGCGAAACACAGCCAACCGGAAGTCCGCCAGCGAAGTGGCCACGACTTCGCACTTGTCCATTTGCATGCCAAAAGGTCCAGAGCCCATCGGCGTGCGAGACACCATTGGCATCAATGACAAACTCGCCGTGAGATTGCAGCGCGCCACCCGCTGTCCAGGTTGTCATAGGGCCTTGCAAGGCTCGTCCGTCGGTCGCTGGCGGCAAGCCCGGCCAGTGCGCCTGGGGCGCCGCTTCCGCTGCTTCGGCCGGTTCCGCTGCTTCGGCCGGTTCCGCTGCTTCGACCGCTTCCGCTGCTTCGACCGCTTCGGCCGCTTCCGCTACTTCAGAGCTCGTCGCAGGAGCCTGCACTCGCTGAGCCGGCGCCGCACACCACTGTGCCGTTCCCGCTGGAGCTGCGAGCCCCGCTGGTGTTGTCCCTGTCGGGCACCGATTGGCGCACGCGGTAACTGCGATGGGCAGAACAAGTCCGAGTAAAAATGCCTGTGTTCGAAACGACCTTGAGGACACGCCAAGCACTGTATCGACGCATCGTGTGCGGGCAAAGTCGCCGGCGCTAACACCGACTCGCCACCTGCTGCACCTGAAGCGCCGACCAAGCAGGGCGCAATTCCGAAGTCGAATTTTCGACGGTGCCGGTTCACGCCATGCCGCATTTCTCGCAACTCGAACTCGCGAAGTGTTGACGCAACGAGAGATTTATGGCGGTCGCGCGAGTACGAGTTCTTCTGCGATGTGAGGAAACTTCTCAGCCCTGCAATTACGAAGCGCAGTTAGAAATGCGTATCATCGTTCTTGTGAGCATCGGCCAATTCCTCGTTCTACTTTGCGTTCTCGTCACGGGTGCTTGCGGCGGCGCCGCTTCGCAACCTGCCTCATCTTCGGCTGCGATACCAAGCGAAGAGTCGAACACCGAGGAGATCGCATCGAAAGAGAGCACGGCCAAGCCCTCCAACAACGGCAATGAAGGACCACGCACCCTGGAAGAACTGTGCGAAACGGTGACATGTCGCAAGGATGTAACGGTCTCGCTGCAACAAGCCGACGGCTCTCCCTTTTCAAAGACCTACCCTCTAATTCCTCCTGCGGTTCAGAGCAGGCTTATTTCTGTGCTCGCCGGCGAAACGGTCTTAATCGAAGCCACCGCCACTACCGAGCGACCTACCGAATTTGTGCAAGTCGCTAGCATCACCCATCCAGAGCGCACCCTCAGCTTCAATCTCACGCAACACATTGAAGACGGCAAGGCATTTATGATGCTCACTTCGAAGAATCCGTTCTCGCGAGACATTCGGTTTCACGTTGGCATGATGATTCTCTCCCATGACTCGATCGTCAAGACTTCGAGTTGCCCGGTAGCGGCTGGACAGGAGGCATTCGAAATTTGGCCTGAACCACTCTTTCAGATCATCATCGAGGATATTCACTTCTTGAAAGACGGCGATAATCGCGGCTGTGTGGAGTAGTCCGCTAGCAAGCGCCACGCTGCGGCTACTGTGAGACACTGAGGCCATGGGACGCGCCAAGAAGTTACTCCTCGCTGCAGGCACACTTGTACTCATTGGTGGAGGCGTCTTCTATTACCTAAATAGCAAAGACCACTACGACCCAAGCAAGTACAGTGCAACGATTACTGCGCCTGAGATAAACTCTCAGAAGTCGGCTTCGCCGATAGTCGAGCGTGATGCTGGAGCGCCCACCGCCGCCGCAATCGGACTCGCCAAGGGGATGAGGGTTGAGCTCACGCTTCCCGACCAATTTGACGTCTCGCATACCATCGCGCCCGAAATCGAGACCTTGATCTTCGCGTTCTCCAAGGGCGCTGGTGCAACCGTTCGCGGATTCTTGGACAAAGAAGAAGAGAATTTCTTAGCGCAGCACAAGGCCATCTTCATTGCCGACATCAGCCCCATTCCGGTGGTGATTCGAAACACCCTTGCGTTGCCCAAGCTGCGAAAGAGCTCGTATCCCGTGATGCTAATCTACGAGGAGGAAATGGCCGCATCGCTGCGCAACGATGCGCACGAAGACCAGATTGCCGTTGTGACGATCCAGAGCTACGTGGTGCAGGACATTCGCTATCTCGCGGACGAAGCCGGGCTCGCATCGATATTCTCTCGATAGCCTTGGCCGACGATTGCCGACGTTCGCTGGGCTCCACGGGCGCGAGCCTGGCCAATCGCCAGTACAGACGGCTGAGCTGGATCGAAGAGAGTCGACCCAGGGCCGACTCTGATTTCTTGGCAAAGGTGCAGGGCAAATCGGCCTAGAGTCCTGCAAACGTAACGTTTCTGAGAACAGAATTCCGCCAATTCGCTGTATCCGTTCTAAAGTCGGAGTGGCATGAACCGACTCCTCCTTTTGCTCCTGCTTTGCTTCGCAACTACGGTGATGGCAAAGCCTCTCTGGGCGGATGACGCACCCGCGAGCGCTGGCTCGATGGCGCTGTTCGAGACTCTTCCAAGCGACCCTCCACCCGAGGCAATCACTCGAGACTCCCACTACTGGATCTCGAACGAGCAGCGCCTCGACCTCTTTCACGATTCGGCCAAGGACAAAGGTGGCGTCTACATTGGCGTCGGTTCGGATCAAAACTATTTGCTCGCCGCATGGGCAAAGAGCGAAGTGCTTGTGCTTATGGACTTCGACCAAAAAATCGTCGACCTGCACAAGGTATACAAAGTTGCATTTCTAAACGCGCCGAACAAAGAAGAGTTCATCAAGTTGTGGCTTGCACCGGCAAACGAGCAGTTGCGCGGGCTCATCAAGGATGCGCACTCCGAACCAAAAACACAGCGCGCCGTATTGCAAGCGCATCGCGCAGCGCAACGCCATGTCGCCAGACGGTTTCGCAAAGTTATTAAGCAAATGGAAACGGCGCAGCTTCCAAGCTTTCTAACCGACGACGGGCAGTACAATCACATTCGAAATCTCTACCGCTTGGGCAAGGTCTTTATGGTGTCGGGCAACCTCACCGTAGCGGGGACGATGGAGGCCATTGGTAAGGCGGTCGAACAAGCCGGCATGAAGGTGCGCATTCTCTACGTTTCAAACGCCGAGCAATACTTTCGCGTGCGGCCACCCTTTCGCGACAACATCAAGAGTTTGCCGTCCGACGACAAGAGCATTGTGATTCGCACCAACGGTTGGACGGGCTTGGCGCTGGTTGAGGACACCGGCTATCACTACAACGTCCAGAGTCTCAAAAGCTTTAAGCTCTTTGTCGCGCATCCTCGAACCCGCTCGTTCTCGGGCATGCTCAAGCAGGCGACGCCCTCAGACATTTACGGATTCTCTACTCTCAATGCTGCACCTGCGGATACTTCCGCCGAATCGAGGAAACGTTCTTCGGACCGACAGCGCGCGGAGAAGAAGATTCTTGCGGGTGTTTCTAGGCCCAGTAGCGCAAGTGATGCGAGTGACGAGAGCGGGCAACTTCGCGCCGAGAATAAGGAGCTTCGCGACCAAGAGCGCGTCGAGAAGAAACGCATTCGCGAAGCAAAGCGCGCCGAGAAACGCGCTGCCAAGAAGCGCGTTCGCGAAGCAAAGCGCGCCGAGCGTGCACAAGCGCGAGAAGCGCGCCGACAACTTCGCAAGGAAAAGCGCAGCAAGCGAAGGCTCGAGCGAGACGCATGAGCTGGCTGGGGCGCATGGCTCTTGTCGGGCTGCTGTGCATCATCGCAGCGCCCACAGCAATCGCATCGCCCTACCACAGCCACGAGCAAGTGAACGAGCGGCTTACCCAACTCGCGACCCAGTACAAAGACATTGCCAAGGTTCATCGCGTTGCAACCACAAGCCAAGGCCGCGAGGTTCTTGCCCTCGAAGTGGACCGCAAGGGCACCTTCGATCGTGCAGCGCCAGTCTTGTTGCTGCATGGCGGAATTCACGGCAATGAGTGGATCTCCACCGAGGTGGTACTTCACCTAGCCGAACTCACCTTGGCCTCGAGCGTAGGCAACGACCTGCGGATTCACTTTGTACCGATCGTAAACGCCGATGGCTTTGCTGCGGGCAAGCGCAAAGCCGTCGACCCCAAGGGGGTTTGGTACGACGCCAATCGCGAGTTTCCTGTGCCCTACGAAAAACACCTAACGCAGTCGCGACCGCTCATATCGGCATTTCGCGCCTACGCAACGCGCGGGCGCTTGGTTGGTGTATTGGACTATCACGCCCCAGCAGAGTGTATTACGTGGCCGTTTGCCTTCTCACGCACTCGCGAGCCCGACAATGCCGCATCGCTTAAGACCGTTGTAGAAGAGATGGCCAGGTCGGTTGGCTACTGCTTTGGGCAGACGGCATCGATCATTGGCTATAAACACCAGGCCACTGCCCAAGACTATTTCGCGCACGAACACGGGGCTGCAGCGGTGCTTATGGAGCTTGGTCGCCTTCGCGGGCCCGAGACCGACTACGCACCGCAAGAGCTTGTCGAGCAAGAGCGGCCGTTTCGAATTTTTGTGGCGTGGCTAAGCGCGCAACTTGCTAGCGCGCCAAACCCAAGCAAGCCCGTTAGCGAATAGGCGCGCAGGTGGCCTTGCCCGCAACTTGGCAAAGCACCTTGCACACGTCGCTCTTGCACAAGCGGGCATACTGCAGCAGCCCATCGGGATTCCACCGATGCTGCGCACCTTCGCGGGTGCCTTGCACGTACACCCGGTCTTCGTAGAGTTGCCCGTTGTTGTGCCATCGTCGCCAGCGTCCGTTGCGCAAACCGGCTTCGTAGGTGCCTTCAAGCGAGCGCGTTCCGTTGGGGTGGTAGCGAAGCCACGTGCCTATGCGTTGCCCTTGCGCAAAGCTGCCTTCGCTGCGCTTGGTTCCGCTTTGATACCAAAGCGTCCAAGGCCCATGTTCAAGGCCGGCTTTGTACAAGCCTTCGCGATGCCGCTCGCCGCTTAGAAAGACAAACGTCCACGGCCCTTCGCGAAGCCCGTCGCATTGCTCGCCGCTCGCGCGGTATCCAGTTGGACCAACGCCAACGTCGAGGGTGACAGTGATGCAGCGAGGCTTGGCTTCAGGCTGAGGCTGATGCGGCGGCGCAGATTTATCGTCGGGCGCGACCAAAGGCGTTGGCGCAGGAGGCGCCGCAACAGGCGCCGCCAGAGCAGGCTCGGTTGTTACTGCGCTCGGCCCGCAGGCCGTTGCCAACAACAGCAGCCCTACCGCGAGCAAACCCTTCACTTTGCGATTGCCTGCGCTTGCTGCACGGTTGCCGCACAGCGAAAGCCAAAGTGATGAAAGGGGCGGTTCTTTGGAAAGTGCCGCCTGCGATACGTGGTTGTGGCGTACGAGGCATCCCAGTACCAAGAGCCACCGCGCACAATCTTAAAGTGATGCCCCTTGCACTCGCTTGCCCCATCGCATGGGCCCTTGGGATCAACGCCTTCGCAGGCCTCGCCGCAGGACTCATAACTTTTCGAATACCAATCGGAAACCCACTCCCAACTATTGCCCGACATATCGTAGAGGCCGTGCAACGCCTTGGGCTTTGAGCCAATCTCGAAGGTGCGCCCGGTGTTTGGCTTGCTGCCAATTTTCTTAACGCCACAGCTTCGGCCGCGCTTGTCTTTAATCACCGCGCGCTCGCATGTGGCTTTCTCGTTGCCCCATGGATAGAGGCGCGCATCGGTTCCGCGCGCAGCCTTCTCCCATTGCGCCTCGGTCGGAAGTTGCTTGCCAACCGATTCGCAATACGCCACCGCATCGTGCCAACTAATGCCGTTGATCGGCTGCTTTGGGCGACTAAAGTCGTTGTAGGCCGGGCCCGACTTGGGACAATTCTTAGTGCGCACACAGGCCTTGTATTCGGCGCTCGTCACCTCGTGCACGTCCATGTAGAACGTCTGCAGCCAAATTGACGATTCAGGGCGCTGGTCTTTGGGGCCAGCATTCGAGCCTCGGGTGAATGCTCCGCCGGGAATGCACGCCATGTTTGCCGGCGCCGCCTCGCAGGCCACGGGGCTTGGTGTGGCGCTCGGTTTCGCATCGGCAAAGGCCGGGACTGCTGCAAAGGCACACAGCGTTAGTGCGCCGCAAATCTTCAACATCCCATTCCGCACCAAAGGCATGGGCGAATTGTGCCAGGGCCCAGCCGTTCGTGCGAGTTTGCCCGCCTTTGAGCGCCACTACTTGGATGGCGCGAACGTAAATGGGTAGCGAACTGTCACGCTGCCGCCTCCGCGAGGCTTTGGAAATTGCATGGAGCGAAGCGTTGTGGCAATGCACGCATCAACCAACGCATCAAAGCCTTTGACCTCGGCCTGCGTCACGGTTCCACTTGGTGAAATTACGAAGGTCGCACGTACAGTCCCAGCAAGGGTTGGCTGCTTGAGTAGGGCTTTTTCGTAGCAGTAGCGAATCCGCGGCAGCTTGCGCCGGATGACGCGTCGAATCACATCCTTATCGAGCTTTCCTTTTGTCACCGGCTTGCCAGCGCGCACTTGTGGTTTTGGTGCGAGCTTGTTGGTGACACGGCCGTAGCCCGAACCGGTGCCAGACCCATGGCTAATGGGGCGCGTATTGCCAAGACTATTTACTCCAAGGCCGATGCTGCCCTTGCCAATGCCGATGGCGGTGTTGCTAAGCCCTATGCCGCCAGCGCCTAGGTCCGCAAACGGATCGAGCGTTCGGCGAAACGAAATCTTGGCAATCACCTTTGTCGCCTTCTCGCTCTCTTCAAACTGCAGCTTGCGAATAAGTTTTTTAACGCACTTCGCTGCGAACTTTTCTGGGCCCTTTGCGGCGATGGTCGATGTTGAACCTTTGGGGCTAATGCGAAAGCTTAGGTCTACAGTGTTTAGACCGTTCGATTTGTGAGACGTCGCCATGTTTGCGCACATTTCAAAGTTGGCGCGGGCCATATCCATCACACGCTGTGTGGCTTGCGCATCGAGACCGCCACTCGCAGAAGCAACGACAACGCTTAATTGGGGCGAGAGGTCGGCAAACGTATCAAAAACCTCGCCGCCGCCCATCGCTCCCAACATCATAAGCTTCGTCGGCTTTGCGCTGTTTCCGGGGCCTTGCACAGACACAGAAGTATTCTTAGGAGTCATGGATGGTGAAGGCGCGACTGCGACATCGGTCTCGGCAACGACGGCAGGCTCGGGCGTGCTATCGGCATTGGCGACAACAGCAGGAGCAGGCGCAACGTCAGCAACCACCGGCTCGGGCTCTTGGCTCGCAGGTTGCGCAGCCGATTCGCTAGCAACAGGCTCCTCAATCGGCGCTTGCGCGCCACTAGCGCACGCCGTTAGCATCAAAGCCGCCAGTACCCCACCCAAACTTAAAGCAAATCGCATAGCGAGCAGTATTCGTTTTGTAGGGGCCAACCGCAAGCCGCAAAGCGATTGCGGCCCAAGAGCAGGCACGTCGGCCGCACCTAGCTGTGATTATCAACAGTCGGCGGAACTATGGATCCCTTCGCTTGCAACGCCAGCGCAGCGGGATGCTCTTTGTAGTGTGCGCGCACCGCCGCTGCGAGTGCCAAGCGAACATCGGCCGTAACGTGCGAAGGCTGCGCATCATCGAGCGCGGCAACCAAGCGGTGCACCAAAGCGTCTTGCGGCGCCTGAAGTTTTTGCGCCCAAGAAGTTAGCAGCGCTCGATCGATGTAAGCCGGTAGCGAACCCATGATGCCCTGATCGTTTTGATCGTGAACAAGCAGCCCCGACGTTGTGCCTCGGTCAAGCGTGAGCACTTGAAAGAGATAGGCCGTGTGATACGCCAACTGCTTCTCGCGCTGCTCGGCGGTGGGTTCGGCTGCACCCCGAAGGGCGTCGCCAAGAATCTCGACGTAGGTATTAATCGCAACCTCTGCAACTTTGCGCGCCATTGCGGTGTCATCGTCGAAATGGCCGCTCGAGAATGCTTCCAAGTAGAAGTGCGTCACGCCCCGGTGCCTGTGAAGGGCAGGGATGTTGAAGTAGTGATCGCCCTGCGCCTCGGCATCCTTGAAGTGATTGGGAGCGGCCTGCCGAAGTGCGTGGCGAAACTTGATGGTCGCCTCGGGATTCTCGATCGAAGGATTGAGGTCGGCCATCATGCGAAAGTAGCCCGAGCCATCGCGCATCTCGGTCCAACTGATATGCATGTGCACCGAAGGCGCGAGCGGATGCTGCGGATGAATGATCGTCGAAAGCGCGTCGGCCGAGCTAAGTCGCTTCTCGGGATCGTCGTCGTAGTGCACGCCCGAGACGTTGACCGCGGATCGATTAAAGAGCGGCGTCTCCACCAAGACATAGCGATGCCCGCCGCCGTGGGCGCCGCCGTCGCGAACCCAATCGACCCGTTCAAAGGGCTGGGCATGCCCAAGTTCGGCCGAAAGTGCTTCGAGTTTGGCGACAAAGAGCGTTTGCAATCCTTCGACCAGTTTGCGAGCGGCAGAGGCATGGACCGACTTTGCGTAGATTCGCGTCATTAGCCGATTGTAGTGAACAACCGGCCACAACGCATGTGAACGCTAAACGTTTGAAATTTAAATCTTTAACTCAACGTGAATCCCCCTGGCGCCCATGCGTCATAGGTCATAGAACTAGCCGAGAAGCGTTCATTCTAACTGGAGCCAACTTATGTGGACTAGCAGCATCATTCTCTTCATCTCAATGTTTTCCGCCCAAGCTGCGGAAGTTAAACAAAGCGTTCGCGACATGGTTGCGCAAGTGCGCGCCAACCAAGCATCCGCGATTGCAGCCTTAGCCGTCGCCCAAGAGGCGCCAAAACCCAACGAGCCACGCAGCACTGCTCCGGCAACGCTTGCTGCGACCACCGAGCTGGCATCAAGCGACATCGCCTCACGCGATTTAATGGAGCCAACTCTCGACGCACCGGCACACGCCTTTGCAACATCGGCAACCTTTGTCGCGGCTGCGCCGATGATCAAAATGCCCGTCCCGACCAAGGCACAAGATGCGGTTGCCAAGGTTCAGAACTTTTACAATACGACGAAAAGCTTCTCTGCGAGTTTTTCTCAGACGGTAAAGAACTCGACCTTTAGCAAGCTCAAGCCACAAGTCTCTAGCGGTAAAGTCTACATTCTTAAGCCCGGCAAAATGCGTTGGGACTACAAGAACGAGAGCTACCGCAGCAGCGCCGACCCCAAGGTAAGCAAAAGCTTCATCTCGGATGGCAAGCACCTTTGGGCTGTCATGCACAAGAACAAGCAGTTCTACAAAGAGTCGTTGCAGGGCAGCGCACTTCCCGTAGCTGTGAGCTTTCTTATGGGCACCGGCAACTTGCTTAACGACTTTAACGTCGTCATGGAAACCCCAGGCAAGTTTGGCTCAAAGAGCGACATCCTCTTGCTTCTCACGCCAAAGGTTCCATCGGCTCGCTACAAGAAGTTGTGGCTCGTCGTTAACCCAAGCAACTACTCGGTAAAGCAAAGCATTGTTCTTAACTCTAAGGGCGATACCAACGAGATTGTCTTTTCGAAGGTTACTCTCGATAGCGGCAAGCTCAAGCCCGGTCACTTTATCTTTAACGAGAAGGCCAACAAGAGCTACAGCCACATCACGCCACCAGAGCAATAACCGCTCCTCCAGTTCATGCTAGCTTGCGGGCAGCATGAACTGGACGTTGCAGAAGAGTGATCATTTCAAAGGCCCTAAGGGGCCTTTGGTGCTTGTCATCCTCGACGGTGTAGGCGAAGGCCCCGGCGACGAGGGCGATGCGGTACAGCTTGCCGCAACCCCCACACTAGACGCCCTGCGCGTGCCCGGCATGGTTCGCACCCTCACAGCCCACGGCAAGAGTGTTGGCTTGCCCTCGGATGACGATATGGGCAACAGCGAAGTTGGCCACAACGCCCTTGGCTGCGGCCGCATTCACGACCAGGGTGCATCGCTTGTTGGCAAAGCCATTGCCTCGGGGCGCATCTACCAAAGTGCTGCGTGGAAGAGCACCATGGGCCAATGCGGCAAGGGCGGCGCGCTTCACTTTATCGCGCTGCTTTCTGATGGCGGCGTGCACTCGCACATCGATCACCTAATTGCCACCTTGCGATATGCAGCAAGTGGCGGCGCGAAAAAGCTTTACGTGCACGCGCTTCTCGACGGCCGCGATGTTCCGCCAACAAGCGCTATGCAATACATCGCAACGCTCGAGGCTGTGCTTGCCGAACTTCGCGATGCGGGCTGCGATGCCCAAGTAGCCTCGGGCGGTGGTCGCATGACCACAACGATGGATCGCTACCAAGCCGAGTGGGCAATGGTGGAGCGTGGCTATAACGCTCATGCTCATGGCCGGGCCGAGCATCACTTTATCGGCTTGCAAGCTGCCGTCGAAGGCCTGCGCGCTGCAAACGAAGGCATTGGCGATCAAGACTTGCCAACCTTTGTGATCGTCGACGATGCGGGCAAACCCGTCGCACCAATTTGCGATGGCGATGCGGTCTTGCTGATGAACTTTCGCGGCGACCGAGCGATCGAGATTTGCCAAGCCTTTGAAAGCATCACCTTCGACGCCTTCGATCGAGGCCAGCGTCTCGACGTTTTCTTTGCCGGCCTAATGGAGTACGACGGCGACCTCCACATTCCTCGCAACTACTTGGTCGAGCCGCCGGTTATCGAAGAGACCATGGGCGAGTTTTTTGCCCGCAACCAAATCTCCCAACTCGCCATTTCCGAGACGCAAAAGTACGGCCACGTCACCTACTTTTGGAACGGCAACCGCAGCGGCAAGTTCGACGAGAAGACCGAGACCTACATCGAGATTCCCTCCGATGTGATTCCGTTCGAGCAGCGGCCCTGGATGAAAGCTGCCGAAATCACCGACGCCCTTATCGCCGAGCTCCGCACTGGAGAGCATCGATTTGCCCGGGTAAATTATGCCAACGGCGATATGGTCGGGCACACCGGCGACATCCGAGCCACAATCGTCGCGATGCAGGTGCTTGATATGCAGATCGCTCGGCTCAAAAAAGTCGTCGATGAGCTGGGCGGAATTCTCGTAATTACCGCTGATCATGGCAATGCGGACGAGATGGTCCAACACGGAAAGGATGGCTCCATTGTGCGTGAAGGCGCCTCGGGGACACCTATGGTAAAGACAAGCCACTCTCTAAGTGCCGTGCCGCTCATAATCCACGATGCCAGTTGCCAGGGGCAGTATCAATTTGATGCTGGACAACCAAAGGCCGGTATCGCAAACGTTATGTCGACCTGCATCGACCTACTCGGTTTTAACGCCCCAAACGACATTCAGCCATCCCTTCTCAGGTTCAAGTCATGAACACATCGCTCCGTACCCTTTCCCAAATTGCCCTTGCGGGTTTTGCACTTCTTGCCTTGGCTCAATGCAGCAAAGCGGGCTCCGAAGAAGGCTCAAAGTCGGGAGAGCTTCTTAAAAGCTCTGACCTCGATTCGGGTTGCTACCAAGACGGCCCCAATTGCCTGCCGCCCATCGACTACGTCGACGAAGACGGCACGGTTTGGACGCCCGAGTTGCTTAAAGGCAAAGTGGTTGTCATTAACTTTTGGGCCACCTGGTGCGCCCCGTGCAAACACGAAATCCCCGACCTCGCTCGGGTCCATCGCAAGTACAAAGAAAAGGGCGTTGTGATGCTTGGTCTCATGACCGACAAAGTCGACGACGCCAAGCTCAAAGCCTTCTCAGAAAAATACGGACTCGACTACCCAGTTGTTCGCGTTGACCCAAGCCTCTCCGAAGCCTTTGGCCACCCGCGCAACCTGCCCACAAACTTCGTCTACAACCGCTCGGGTCACCTCGTCTTCGACAGCCCCGGCGCAATCACCGCCGGCGCCCTTGAGCGCGAGATCAAAGCGCTGCTTTAGGCGTGGCTGGTTAGGCGGCAGCGGTGCACTAAGCATCGCTAGCCAGGCAGATACGAATGCAGGCCCAGGGCCTGCATTTGTCGTTTCGGGGCCGGGGTCAAGCGGGCAGGGCTGGCGCTCGTGGGTGGTTTTTTCAAAAGATCTGGCCTTGGACGCAACCCACAAGTCATTGCACCGACAAGGGAGGCAGCAAGGACTCTGAGTACGTCAGGGTCCAACGTTTCATTGAATTGCCTAGGATCCTCCATGCCTCCCCGAAGAAAGCCATCGCTGCGTGCGACCTGCATCGTAGCCACGCTGTGCACAACCCTTATTGCTCAAATGATGCCGCGGGAGGCCAGGGCATGGAAGCCCGGCTCGCATGGTGCCACCGCTAATATTGCAGTCTTCGATGCGGCCGTGGACGGCCATATCTGCCTTCCAGGCATTTCGAATGAGCAGGTGTTTATTGGAGGTGAGTTAGTTGGGCTCCATGCCGAGAATGGTGAGTGGGCTGCTCACAACGACATCGGAGCTTTGGCCGCATATTTTAGAGCTGGAGCAAACGGGCCGGATGCCTGGCCAGATGCAGTTACAGGACAATTGCAGTCACATGTAAATCACAGTCGCAAAGCACCATCGTTTGTGCCCGACGATTTTTGGGATGGCAATACGAATCCCAACTTGGAAGCGGCGCTTGATTGGATTGTAGATTCCGATGTGCTCGAGAAGCTGCCGCGTCCGATTACGAACGTTGCCACCCCGCAATGGCGTTCTAGTGATTGGGGCGATGAAGTACTCAAGCAAGCATTAGAATTTCACCGAGATGAGCTTGCTGGGTACACGCGTGCCGAAGCACTCGCCCACCCTAGGATGTCGAAGCTCTACAACGAGCGACAAGCATCAATTGCGTTTGCCTTGGGCTATCTTATGCATATCTCGGGCGACTCATTTGCGCACACATTTGTGAATGAGTTCACCAAGTCCCCTTTCGAATTTCGGATTGGTCGTGAACATGTAGATGGTAATCCTTACTACACCGACAACATGATTCACGCGATGGAGGAGCTAAAGCACATCGCACTTGAAAAGTACGCACACGAGCGTTTCATGCCTGAGGTTGTGGGTGACGGTTGTGAAGCTGTTGATCCAATGTGGACGGAGGAGGTGACGTCGATTTGTGATGGGGCAGAGCCTGGCGAATTCGAGGTGAGTTGCGATTACTGCAACCCATTGCGAGGGGTACCTGGACCACCTGATGCGGCATTGGCCGACAGTTGTGATCACTGCTTTGAAGGATGCAATCCGTGGCGTGAAGTCTGCCCGCCAACCGCACCTGATGGGCTTCCATGTAGCGAGTGTCCCAATCGTGAAGTGAACCTAGAGAACTGCGATGGCGATAGCACTTGCATTCAAGAAGTCGAGCTCAATTGCTCGGAAGTGAGTCTGAAGTGCTGTGATACCTACGCAGAAGAGCTTGTGAATCTTGGCATCATTGAGCCTGACGAAGCGGATGACTATGTCTGTCCAGCTCCTCAGGAGCGCGGTACTCCCAGTGGTTGGGAGATCATCACAGACATACTTGGCGATTCTCCTGGGGCAAACATCCCCTACACCCCTAACGATTGCTACCAGGGGGCACTAGGCCAAGATTTCAAGCTTGACCCCATCAAAATCGAAATTGAGGGAGAGCTGGTTGAGGTTGGCAACGACGGCTTTGGTTTCACGTTGGACCTAAATTCTGACGGCCAACCCGATCTACTCAACGAGTGCATGATGTGGAATTGCTTTCTAAGCCCAGGCTCAGAATTTTGCTCACTAAAAGCACTAACCAACGAACTACCATCGCGCGACCTTGGAGGCAGCTTAGTATGTGAAAGCGTTTCTGCCGATGTCTTGAATGTAGACCCAGACCAATTGCTACTCGACAACGATGTCGCGATTCCACGTAACTTCTACGCAAAAATGTGGCTTGAACGTCGGTATCCAGAAGGAGAGGACGTTGGGGCTTTGGGGACGTATTCTTTGGGAGGCCCTGTCCCTAACGGTGTCTACGTAATAAGCGATAGTCTTAAGTACTTCGAAGGCATATTGCGAAATTTTCGTAGCCCGGGCACGTACTTCATCGCGAAGTGCAGCGAAGGGTGGGATGGCCAAGAATGTGAGATGGCAAAGAAGATTGCCAAGTTCTATGGTGCTCTGGCAGTAGGAATCGCGATCGCCATCGCTGTTGCGACTGTGATTAGTTTTATTCCATTTGTTGGGACCGCTATCGCCGCTTCAATATTTGCGGCAGCAGGGCTCGCCACTGCAACGCTATTGCTGTTTCGCGATTACATGGTTCCGGGCATTACATTGCCAATTGCCGCTATGCGAGAAAACTTGGAGCGTCACCTAGAAGAGAAGTGGGTTGACCATGTGATTACAACCTCGAATCGAATGGCAGGCGAGAATTGCATTAGCACTTGCGGTGAAACAGGTGTGATTGAAGAGTGCACCGAACATCGCTTACTAGGTCTTAGCGGCTACTTCGACTGGGCGGAGGAAGCATTCGATATCGTGGATAGTCTTGATTGCAACGACAATAACTATGTCACTCGCATCATCGAAGGAGACATGAATGTCGAAGACTGGACGGATGTTGTAACAGGAGGAGGGCTACTGATTGCGACCCAATACATGAGTTGCCAGCTTGCCGACTACTTCTACACCGAGCATTTTAGGGAGCGAGTGATTTATGAGCTTGCCGATTTGGTTCGTAAGAAATCTACTGAAGCGATTTGTGGGTTCGTAGACTTCTATGGGCCTGTCGTGGACGAGGATTTTCAGCTTGAGCGCTGCACGCAAACATTGGAGACACTGTTTTCTGACAGTGATGCACCAGACGACCGAGAGCTGCTAAGCAAACTTAAGGACCTTGTACAAATTCTCGATACTGGGCTCACAGAAGAACAGCGCCAGGCGCTGTACGCTCAGCTCAATAGTCTTCTGGCACGAACAGCTGGGCTTCAGGTCGACTTTGATCAGCTACACCAAGTACAGGTGGCACTGGATTGTTCGGTTGGACTTGACGTCGACTACGGAGACATCATTACGAACTTCGATGCGCGCGATGTGCTCATCGCAACAATGTCCGACTTGGCTGATGACGGAAACCCGGACACGACGTCTACGGGAGAAGAGGCTGTCGATAATATCGACCGTGCATTTGGCTACTATGACCAGCAACGTAACGCTCTTGAGACTATTGAATCGGGAAACTTCCCGGGTCATGCGTTTGCGCCGATTGACGTAAACCGTTTTGCCCCGATGTACAATACGATTGCGTTTAACAAGTTGATCCTCCTTGGTAGCGGGCAGGACCGATGCAAGATATTGGAGCAAGAGTGTCAGGGGGACAATCCTCCAGCGGGCTGCGGTGATTGCAGTGACCCAGGTGACGACATTGGACTGCCTGGCAGGGAGTTTCCAACCTCGGGAATTCTTGACCTTGTCGAAAAGGCCAACGGAGTTGAGTTTAGCGAAGCGTATGATGATGCCTATTCGACCGCTCTGCTTGATACAAGTCCAGAAACCTATCTACAGTCATTCTTTCAAGAACAATTCGTAGAAGACGGCAGTTGGCGGGCATGTGAGAAAACGGGCTTTAATATTGCTTGTGGCGCGGTGTATTCGATCGATGATCCGAAGGATTATTGCAATGCGCTGGATGCATGGGACCCTGGCTACCTAGAGGCTAAGTATGATTTAGAGGTTGGGCTCAACGACGAAACTCCGTTTGATGTTGGAATCACGGAGTTCTTCAATGGCAGTTATCGAGTCTGAGCTTCCCCCGTTTCTTTGGACACCGAAAAAGAGGGTTTACCCT
>TARA_R110002073_G_scaffold3447_3_pt1 | contig 40308 bp, 33 predicted proteins | sample TARA_R110002073 | Tara Oceans TARA_R110002073 (sample SAMEA4397174) | marine metagenome | biome: Polar Biome; feature: [DCM] deep chlorophyll maximum layer (ENVO:01000326); material: water (ENVO:00002006), including particulate matter (ENVO:01000060) such as... | depth 40 m
ATTATATATCCAAACAAACTCCATTCAATCTATCAGGATTACTCATAAGATATAAATAATAGCCTACAATATTTTCAGGTAATAATAAATTTCTTTTATCTTCACCAGGAAAAGATTTATTTCTTAATTTAGTTAATACTTTATTGGGATTAATAGTATTTACATTAATATTAGTATTTGATTCTAGCTCTAAAGATAATATTTCTGCAAGATTATTTATTCCAGCTTTTGATATAGCATATGCGCCATAGTATGCCTGTGAATTAAATCCTTCAGGAGCTGTTGTAAATATTAATTCAGCTTGGTTTGATTTTTTTAATAAAGGTAATAATGTTTGAGTTAAAATAAAAGGGCTATTTAGATTAACTTGCATGGTTTTAAACCAATCTAAAATAGGGTAATTATTAATGTCTGTTTTAACACCTAAGATAGCGGCGTTATGTAATAAAATATCTAGCTTTTGATGTTTTTGTGAAAGAGTATTTGCAAGCTCTTCATAATGTTCAAAGCCTGCTTTTTCTAAATCAAATAATAATAAATCAGGGGTATTGTTATATAACTCTTGAATTTCTGTTTTAAGCTTATCTAATTTTCTTGCATTTTTGCCAAGTAAAATTAAATTAGCATTATGTTTAGCACATTCAAGGGCAACAGCTTTGCCAATGCCATCAGTACAACCTGTGATTAAAATACTTTTATTGTTAAAAGCATTATAATTTAAAGTGATATTATCAAGATTAATTATTTGAGACTGCAACATATTTATCTACTTTGAATATTAATAAAAATTCTAAAAAATGAATTTTAACATTATTTAAATAGATTTTAAAAAATATATTGCACAGCAATTACAAAAAATAAGCAGTCTAATTGATTTATCTCTTATTTTTTAAACCTTTCCCAAGTATTCACAATTGTACAAAAAAGCTCTGCGGTTTTAGTTGCGTCATATAAAGCTCCGTGAGCTTCGTTATCATCAAATTCAATATTTGCAGCTTTTACAGCTTTAGCAAGAACAGTCTGGCCATAAGCCACTCCAGCCAAAGTTGCTGTGTCAAAAGTTGTAAATTTATGAAAAGGTAGTTTTACTTTATTTCTGTCGCTTGCTTCAACAAGAAAACTTAAATCAAATGCTGGGTTATGGCCAACTAACACAGCTCTTGAGCATCGATAATCTTTTAATTTTTGTCTTACAACTGAAAAAGCATCTTCTAAAGCGTTTTTTTCATCACGAGCTCCTCGAAAAGGATGAAAAGGCTCTATCTTATTGAATTTTAAAGCTTCTGGATCTAGATGAGCACCTTTAAATGGAGCAATATGATCATGAATTATTTCATCAAATGTTAAGATATTATCTTTATACTTGAGAAAAATATATGCGACTTCTAATAATGCATCAGTCTTTGGGTTAAACCCACCTGTTTCTACGTCAATAACGACGGGCATAAAGCCCCTAAATCGATTATTTATGTTATTATTATAAGTCATAAATTTGTTGTAATGTTGTGAAAATAGCTTGTAGTATGGCACATAAATTAATTTTTCGAAATATATTATTGATATTAATTATCATAAGCTTTTTATTTAAAGCTATTTATGCTGAAAATAACAGTTTAGATAATAATCTTTGTGATTCTAGCATATCTTATCATGCACAAGATATAGGATTTTCATCACAAAAACGAGTTACTAGATTTGAGCAGTTGCTTAAAAAAACTAAGCTTACTGTTGCAAATTTCGAGAAAAAGCTTGTTGCAAGTAAAAAAGAAGGCACGAGCTATAGTAGTAATATGCAATCTAGAGCCAAACTAGAGATTTCACAAATCGAATTACAGCTTGAGGATTTAAAGTTAGAGCAAGATATACTAAAGCATGATGTAGGTAATCTAGATAATGGCTCACAAAATATTAAATTATTAATTAATAATTCTGATAAAATAAAACAAGACAAAAAATCGCTTATATTAATCAATGAAAATATAGAGCTTACTACAAAGTTATTGGATTATAGCAAGGCTTACTATAGCCAAGTTTCAAAAAATATAGATTATCAAAGCACTAGCAAAAAAGTATCTAATTATAAAACTCAAGAAAATGAATTAAATGATAAAATTGAAAACCTTAAGCATAAAATATTAGAATTAAATGCAGCTGAGCATAATTTAGAAATCAAATACAATAACAGTCCAAATTTTAATAACTCTAATAACCCAATTTCTATTGAAATAGATAAAATACAAAATGAAGTCTTTGATAATGACAGCCAACTAGGTATTTATAAAATATCTTTAGATACATTAAGAATTAGAAATAATTTATCTCAGTTATATTTAGAGTATGATTCAGGATTGCAAGAAACTAATATTCAAAAAAAATATTTAGATAGAATAAAGTCTATTAATGAAGATTATGTCAAAACAGAAGATTATTTTTATAAAAAAACAAAGTTAATTAGCGATGAAGTTTTAATTTTAGATCAAAGTTTAAAACTTAAAAATAGTAAAGATAAAATTCTTATTTTAAAAAATAAATTAGAAAGAGCAAACTATTATTTAAAACAATATAATAATGAAAAAAATAATTTACTAGAATTGAGAGAAAAAATTCAAAAACAATATAATAATAATTTATCTGTTTTACAAAAAGGTATTTGGGTTCGTCAAAAATTACCTAATAACTCTTTTGAATGGAAGCTATTATATTTTGATATGTTAAAACTACCCCATATGCTTTTTCTTAAAGTTACAGATGTATATAAATCTTTTCAAGAAAGAGTAAGTATTCAGCATGATAATTTCAGTACATCTTCTGTTTTTAATTGGTTAAGTATACTGGGAATTTGGTTATCGATAACTTTTGTTTTAAAAAAATATATATCTAAACAGGTAAGAAGTACAAATAAAGATAAGTTAAAATATCATTCAAAAATATTATATGTATTTAGGATTATTTTTAGTAAAAATATAGTTTTCACAAGTATGCTTGTTTTGGTTAATTTTATATTTTATATGAGTGATATAAGTTTTGTCACTATATCATTACTTTTATCATTAGGAGGAGTATATCTTTTTTGTTCTGTTGTGCTGCAAATTGCAAAATTTTTCTTAATAGAGCATAAAAATTATGATAAGAGTTCTAAACAATACATAAAGTATAAAAAAATATATAGATTTTTATTGTTTTCAATATCAATTATAGGATTTTTTATCTCTTTATTAACTTTAACTTATTATCTTGATGCTAATTATTACTTAACAGTTTTTATAGAAAGATTGTTCATGTTTTGTTTGTTAGGATTTTCTATTCCATTGCTTAAATATTGGAAGTTAATTCCAGAAGTAGTGCAAAAAAATATTTTATCAAAAAAAGAATATTTGAGAAAATCAATAATTTTTTTTAGTTTTTTACTTCCTGTCACTGTTTTTACTAATTCTGTGTTAGGCTTTTTAGGTTATGTTAACTTAGCATGGAAGATTGCAACTGCTGAATTGCAAATTATAGCTATTTTATCTATTTGGTTTATTACTCGTGGTCTTTTAAAAGATTTAATGAGCTTTGTTTCAGATTATTTTGTCAAAGAAGTCGCTAATGGTTGGCTTTGGTCTCAAGCGATATTAAAGCCATTACACAAATTACTAAAAGTATTGTTGTTTTTTGGTGTGGGATTTGTATTTTTCTTTATTTATGGTTGGTTCACAGAAGCACAAGTTTTATCAATAATAATATCTTTTTTAGATTATACATGGATAGATATAGGTCAAGTAATAATTAATACAAAGAGTATTTTAATTTTTATTATTGTAGTTATGGTTTCTGTTTGGTGGACTTTTTGGAGTCGAGAATTTGCATACAGATGGCTTTATGCAAAAGTACAAGATTTATCTATAAGAAACAGCTTATCTGTATTTACTCAATATACTGTTTTATTAATCAGTGTGTTAATTATTCTTCAAATATTAGGTATTGGTCTTGCAACTTTAACGGTTGCATTTGGTGGTGTTTTAGTTGTTATTGGTTTTGGAGCAAAAGATATTTCTAGTAATTTATTTAGTGGATTGATGCTCTTATTAGAAAGACATGTTCGAGTAGGTGATTTTATTTGTGTTGGTGAGCACGAAGGAAAAGTAACTAAAATAGGTATGAGATCTTTTACTCTGCAAACATGGGATAATATGGAAGTAATCGTTCCTAATAGTGAAACTATAACTAAAAGTTTAAAGAATTTAACTTATAATGATTCTATTGTTAGGAATAGTTTTTTAATAAGGGTCGCTTATGAAGAAAAAGTAGAACATGTAAGAGATGTTATTTTATCTGCATTAGTAGAAAATAAAGATGTGTTAAAAATTCCAGAGCCTAGTGTATTACTAGAAGAATTTCTTGAAAATGCGATTATTTTTAGAGTTTATTATTATGTGGATTTACAAAGAACTCCGTTAAGGCCTAAAGTTAAATCTTCTGTTATGGTTGATGTAACAAAAGTATTAGAGCAGGCTAAAATTAAAATACCTTACCCTAAACAGGTTATTAATTTTATGGAAGATAAATCTTTTACTAAAAATAAGGAAATGAATAAAGATGATGATAAATAATATATAGCAGCATGGTTATTAGGGTTGCTATATAATATTTTACATAATTAGTAATATTTTTAGATATTTGATATAATTAATGTTTTGAAATTTTATCAAGATAATCATAAAATTATGTCCATAAATTTTGAAAGCTTAGCTCAAGCTAAAATTAAAATATCAGAGTTACAAGATAGCGTTGTTGCTATTAGGGGGTATCTTTGACTATGATGTTAAATTAGAAAGACTTCAAGAATTATCTTTAGAATTAGAAGCTCCTGATATTTGGAGTAATATAGAAAAAGCTACCCAAATAAATCAAGAAAAAGCTAGCATCGAAAGCTCTATTAATTCAATAAATACTGCTAATGAAAAATTAGAATATTTACATGAATTAATAAGCATTATTGATACCGATGATGATCCCGATTTAAAGGATGAGTTATATATTGAACTTGATAAACTGGATATTCTAGTTAAAAATCTTGAATTTTTAAGAATGTTTAATGGGAAAATGGATAATTCTAATGCTTTTTTAGAAATCCAATCAGGCTCAGGTGGTACTGAGGCTCAAGATTGGGCGGAAATGTTGTTAAGAATGTATTTAAGATGGGGCGATTCTCATAAATTTAAAACAGAAATATTAGAAGTATCGGCAGGTGATGTTGCTGGGATAAAAGGTGCTACTGTCAAATTTACTGGAGACTATGCTTTTGGTTGGCTTCGAACAGAGACTGGTGTTCATCGATTAGTTAGAAAATCGCCATTTGATTCTGGTAGTAGAAGACATACATCTTTTGCATCAGTATTTGTATCTCCTGAAGTTGATGAAAAAATAGATATAGATATTAATCCTGCAGATTTAAAAATAGATACTTATCGGGCAAGTGGAGCAGGTGGTCAGCATGTTAATAGAACAGATTCAGCTGTAAGAATCACTCACATTCCAACTAATACTGTAGTACAATGTCAATCTGATAGATCTCAGCATAAAAATAAAGCGCAAGCAATGAATCAGTTGCGTTCTAAATTATATGAATTAGAGTTAAATAAGCAAAATGAAGATAAGCAGAAATTAGAAGATAGCAAACTGGAAATTACTTGGGGCAGTCAAATTAGATCTTATGTTCTAGATTCATCAAGAATTAAAGATTTGCGAACAGGAGTTGAAACTGGAAATACAGCAGCTGTATTAGATGGCGGTATAGATTTATTTATTAAAGAATGTTTAAAGCAAGGGGTTTAATAAAATTATGAGTGACAGTTTAAATCAAGATAAAAGTATACAAAGCACTGATAATGCTTTATTAGACGTTAATTCACAAATGTTAGTACGTAAAGATAAACTAAAAAAGTTACGTGAAAAAGCTGAAAAAGAAAATAAAAGTCCCTTTCCAAATGATTTTAAAAGAATAGATTACGCTGATAATTTGATAGTTAAATATAGTGATGTTTCTAAAGAAGAGTTAGAGTCACAAAATATCAAAGTAAGTCTTGCTGGTCGCACCATGACCCGAAGATTCATGGGCAAAGCAGCTTTTGTTCATTTGCAAGATTCAAGCGGCAAAATTCAAATTTATTTAAAAAGCAGTGATATCGGAGCTGATTTATTTGAAGAAGTAAAACACTGGGATATAGGTGATATTCTTGGTGTTGAAGGTGTTTTATTTAAAACTAAAACGAATGAATTAACTATAAAAGTTACAGATGTAAGACTTTTGACTAAATCATTAAGACCACTTCCTGATAAATATCATGGTTTATCTGATCAAGAAGCTAAATATAGACAAAGATATGTTGATTTAATTATTAATGAATCCTCAAGAAAAGTTTTTAATATAAGATCTAAAACAGTTCAAGCGATAAGAGAATATTTAAATAATAGTAATTTTATTGAAGTAGAAACTCCAATGATGCAAGCTATTCCAGGTGGAGCAGTTGCTAAGCCATTTATAACTCATCATAATGCCTTAGATATGGAGTTATTTTTAAGAATAGCACCAGAATTATATCTAAAAAGATTAGTAGTTGGCGGAATAGAAAATGTTTATGAGATAAACAGAAACTTTAGAAATGAAGGTTTATCTACAAGACATAATCCAGAATTTACAATGCTTGAATTTTATCAAGCATATGCAGATTATAATGATGCTATGCAACATGTTGAAAACTTGATTAGATATGTAGCAAAAAATGTACTAGGTACTTTACAAGTAGAATATCAAGGTGAAAAAATAGACTTTGAAAAACCATTTGAAAGATTAACTGTCGTTGATGCAATAGTAAAATATGGCAAAAATATTACACATGATGATTTAAGTACTAAAGAGAAAGCTTTAAAAGTAGTAGAATCATTAGGTATGAAAATGATGCATTCAAACAATGGTCTTGGTCGAATTCAAACAGAAATTTTTGAAGAAGTGGCAGAGCATAAATTAATGCAGCCAGTATTTATAACTCAATTTGCAACAGAAGTTTCTCCTTTAGCTAGAAAAAGTGATGCTAACCCTGATTATACTGATAGAGCAGAATTTTTCTGTACAGGGCGTGAGCTTGCTAATATGTTCTCTGAATTAAATGATGCACAAGATCAGGCTGAAAGGTTTAAAGCGCAAGTAGCCAATAAAGATGCAGGTGATGAAGAAGCAATGCATTATGATGCTGATTATATTAATGCCTTAGAATACGGGTTACCACCAACAGCTGGTTGTGGAATTGGTATTGATAGGTTAATTATGTTATTAGCTGATCAGCCATCAATTAAAGATGTCATTTTGTTTCCACATATGAGAAAGAAATAAGTTTATTATGGCGCTATAGATTTAGCGCCAATAATTCCGCTTCTAATTGCACTTTCTAGTGTGGCAGGATATTTGTGATAATTATAATCTCCAGCAATACATAAATTTTTATATGGATTTATTTTTTTAAAGTCGATTTTTTTACTATTATAATCACATCTATAAGCTGCAAATTTTTCGGTAATGATTTTATAGCTATCTATTTCATTAAATTCAGGAAATAAATTTTTAATTTCATTGTATGCTATCTCAAGCATTTTATCCTTTGGTAGATTATTAAAATTATTATTACTACTTGATACGACCGAAATTAAACCAGGATGTTCAATTTTTTTATCAAATATAAAATCAATATTATGCTGAAGAAGTCCAGTAATAAGATGAGGTAGCTTTGGATTGTTTTTATATTTTAAATAAAGAGTAGTTATTTTTTCTGAATCTAAATTAATATTGATATTATTAAATAGTTTATTAGTTACAAAATATGGTAAAGCTGAAATAATTTTTTCTGATGAATAGTTACCTTTATTCGTTTCTATATTAGTAATAATATTATTTTTAGAGTTAGTAATGATTTTTTTTGCTCGAGTATTATAATGTATTTCGCCACCATTGTTTATTATGTATTTTACAGCAGGTTTAACGAATAACTCAGAAAGACTCACTTTTGGTATTAATAAATCTGAAAAAATTTTATTTTTGAATATAGAGCTTTTTAAAGTATTTGCAAATGTTTCAGCGTGTGCTGAGTGAATATTTGTTGTTAATGCTGATACACAAATATTGTTCCATAAATTATATAACTTGGTGTTTTGTTTTGATTTGATTAAAAAATCATTAACAGAATTATTATTTAAATATTTATTTAAATAAATATTTTTAATTAAATTTAATGTTAAAATTTTTTCTTTAAAAGATAAGCCTTTAGTTTGATAATAAAAATTATTTTTTCTGGAAATAGAAACTAAATTTTTTCTTTGGTCATAAAAATTTAATTCAAATGGCATTCTGTGTAATACCGAATTTATATCAAAATTTTTTGGATTAATTATTTCTAATAATTCTATAAAACTAGTGTAGGCACCTAATAAAAGATGTTGACCATTATCTATTTTAAGATCATTCCAAATAACTTCTCTTGCTCTACCTCCAGCATGAGGAGATGCTTCTAATAGAATGGGCTTAACATTATTTTGAATTAATGTAATAGCTGCTGCAAGACCCGACCAACCAGTGCCAAGTATTATTGCGTGCATGTTTTTAAATAATTATTATATTGCTTTTTGATGTATCTATTTGTTTTCCAGGCAATATAAAGCTTTTTAATAGGTGGTATGCTAATTTTATTTGGTTTGAGTAATAAATTTTTATTTTTTTTAATTTTATTTAATAAAGATTTATATATTTCTCCCATTATATAGCCAGAAAATTGATTATTTAAGTCTTGAGGAGAAATTAATTTTTTATAATTATTATAGTAGTTTTCTGCAAGCTCAATTAATTCTGATATTAAATCTAAAAGATTATTATTTAATTTATTACTTGATTTACTAGATTGATCTTTATTAATGATACTTTGTAAGTCTTGATGAGATAAATTATGTTTATTTAATAAATTATTAGGAATATATATTCTTTTGTATTTATTAATATCTTCTTGCAAATCTCTAATTATATTAACTAATTGTAAAAAATTAGCTAAATTTTCAGCATATTCAAAAGTTTTTTGGTTTGAGTAACCAAATATATTAACGCATAAAATACCAACGGTTCCAGCAACACAATAACAATATTTTAATAAATCATCTACAGTACTATATTGAGTTTTATTTAAATCCATTTGCATACCATAGAGCAAATCTTCAAATATTTTTTTATCTAAATTATATTTTTTTATTATTGGTTTTAGTTCAATATTAACAGGATGTTCCGGAGATAACTTGTTATTATAGCACTTATTAAAATCATTGGCCCACCATGATAATTTTGTTTGCGAGACTGTTGGGTCTTGTATGTTATCAACAATGTCATCAATTTCACGACAAAAAGCATATATAGCAAATATTTCTCGTTTTTTTACTTCATCTAAAAACAAAAAGCTATAATAAAAGCTACTCCCACTTTGTTTTACTTTATCCTCACAATACTTTTCTGGTGTCATTTAGGTATGGTCCATAATGTTATAATAAGTAATATAAAAAAAACTTGCGAAGCAAACACAAAACCAATATTTGCTTTGCAAATATAAAATTTTTTTCTTTTGTAAAGAAAAAGGCCAACTTTAGTTGGCACAAAAGGATTTCGATGGACTTTAAGGCTAACAAAAAAATCACTCAGAATCCTTTAAGTCTGTCTAAATCCTTCTTCTGCTCGCTATGCGAGCCTTCTTTCTTTACAAAAGAAAGAAAATTTATTCGATACTCTCATGTTTTTGTTATTGCTACGCAATACTATATAAATATTTACTCACATTCCTCATAAGCTTGCAATTTTTGTGCATTGTAAAATAATTCTTTTGCATGCTCTAAAGTTTGTTTAGTTATTTTTACACCGCCTAGAATTCTGGCAAGCTCCTGTATTCTGTTATCTTTATCAAGACTTAATACTTGGCTTCTTGTTTTATTATCAATATTCTTTTTAGAAACCAGTAAGTGATCATCTGCTTGAGCTGCAACTTGGGGCAGGTGGGTTATACAAATTATTTGAGTATTTGCTCCTATTTCTTTTAATAGCTTACCAACAATTTCTGCTGTTGCGCCGCTAATTCCAACATCTACTTCATCAAAAATTAGGCTAGGTGTATTTTCTATTTTAGAACAAATTATTTGTATAGCAAGTGCAAGCCTAGATAGTTCACCACCAGATAATACTTTTGAAAGAATATCTTTTGGCGTGTCTTTATTAGTTACTACTTTGAATTCTATGCTATCTAAACCAAATGCCGAAGGGGTTTCTAGTGGCTTTACATTAATTTCTAATTCAAAATCTGGAATGCCTAAAGTTGGCATGATTGATTTTAGGTCTTTAATAAAATAACTAGAAATATTAGTTCGAGCCTTAGTTAATTTATCAGCAATGCTTCTATAATTATTTAATATTATTTCTAATTCTTTTTCTGCTTTATTTAATATTTCTTCAGAATTTCTAAAATCATTGATTTTTTGTTCTAACTCTAATTGTTTATTATATAAATCTTTAGATTGAACTTTATGTTTTCTTGCTAAATCATGAAATAAAGTTAATTTTTTATCTAGTTCTTCTAGTTGACTTAAGTCATTCGACGTTACATTTAATTTATTTAAATCATTTTGACTTTCATTTATAGCTATTAAAGCATCATTTAATAATTGACTTGAATTTTTAATATTTTTAGATGGAGCTTTAAAATTATTTAAATTATTAATAACTTTTTCTAAAGACTGAGTTATATTGGGTAGATAATCATGAGTAATATTATTTATTAAACTTTGATTATCTTTAAGCTCTAATAGATTTTTATATTCTAAATTTATTGATTCAAATTCATTGGGCTGTAAATTAGCATTATATAATTCATTTAATTGATATTCATAAAAATCTATACTTTCTAAATAAAAATTAAAATTATTTTTTAAATTAGATAATGCTTGTTTTTGAGAATTATACTTATGATAAATTTCTTTTATGCTATTTAAAAAGTTTTGCAGCTTCCCATAAACATCAATAATGCTTCTTTGATAATCTGTTTTAAACAAGTTTAAGTGTTGATGTTGGCCGTGAATATATAATAATTTATTACCAATATATTTTAATACTTGTAAAGTAACAGGGATATTGTTTATATAATTTTTAGAACGACCCTCTTTAGTTATAATTCTTCTTAAGATGCAACTATTATTATCAGATGCAATATTTAAAAAGTCATTTTCACTAAGATATTCAAGGATACTGTTTGATTTATTTAATATGAAACTTGCGCTAATCTCAGCTTTTTCTTGTTCATGCTTTATTAATTTTGAATCAGCTTTGGCGCCAGAAATTAAATTTAATGATGTGAGGATTACTGATTTTCCTGCTCCAGTATCTCCTGTTATAGCTGTCATATTATTTTTGAAATTAATAGTAACATCATCAAAAATAATTAAATTTTTTATATTTAATTCGATTAGCATAATTATTTATTTAAGTTAATTTCTTGCTCCAGTGAAGTTTAGTTCTTAAAGTTTCAAAATAACTATAATTTGCCGGATGTAGTAAACGTAATTTATTATTAGACATGGAAATTTTAATAGTCTCATGAGGTTTTAAATGAATTAATTTGCCCCCATCACAACTAATTCCTGGATTTAATTTAAAATTAGAGTCCCGCGCAGCAAGATGTGAGTTTACAATAATTTTAATTTCAGAACTAGCAGGTATAACAATAGGGCGGCTATTTAAGTTATGTGGAAACATTGGTACAAGTGTTATTGCATCAAGCTCAGGAGTTAATATAGGACCTCCAGCAGATAGTGAATATGCTGTTGACCCAGTTGGAGTTGCAATAATAATACCGTCTGATTTTTGATTGCATACAAACTGGTTGTCTATATATAAGTCAAAATCAATCATGCGAGTGATATTACCAGCATTAAGAACTATATCATTAATAGCATAAGATTCTGAGATGGTTTTAGAGCTTGCTTCTTTATCATTATATAAATCAGCTTTTAAAGATAACAGTTGAGATTCTATAAATTGTCCTTGTAAAATCTCATCAAGCGCATTAGTAAAGTTTTGCGCAGGTAAATCGGTTAAGAATCCTAATTTACCTCGATTGATTCCAACTATAGGAATATTATAATCTGATAATTTATGTGCTGCATATAAAATACTACCATCTCCGCCAACAACAATAGCTAAATCACATGATTCTCCTATGCTCTTGTAGTCTGATATAGGATGGTTTAATGAATCAGAACAAACAGGATCAGTAAAAATTTTCGTGCTTGTAGACTCTAAATGTTTATACAAATTTTTAACAGTATCTAGAATATCAGTGTTTGAAATATCTCTAGCAATAATGCCGATATTTTGAAATTTTTTTTTCAACATATTTCTTTCTTTAGTATTTTAATAAGCTTTAGCATAAATAATTTTATTACAATTAGGCTTATCAGTAAAAATACAGGTTCCTAAATCATCTTTAAATTTATTGGGTATACAGCGAGCTGATATTTTTAGTGATTTCAATAATTTTTGATGCTCATCATTTAATTTATCAGAACTGTAGCAATAAACAAAGCCAGATGAGCTATCTTTTTTAAAAAACTTTTTTAATTCATTTAGATTATTAACAACATGGGAGTTTTTATCTAAAAAAGTTTTAGCTTTATTATATAAATTACTTTGAATATCTTCTAAAATATTACTTACTGTATCTAGGAAATCTTGATTAGTTAAAAATAACTTTTCTTTTGGTTCTTTATCTCGTCTAGTTACGCATATTTGATTTTTTTCTAAATCACGTGGGCCTATTTCAATTCTAATAGGGACGCCAGTTTTAATGGCTTTCCATGAGCGTTCACCGGATGTCATATCTTTGTCATCTATTTTAGTAATAATATTAGTATTATTATAAAATATTTTAGATAATTTGTTTTGTAACTCATTACAAGCAGATAAAATCTTTTCTTTATCTATATCGTTTTTATAAATAGGAATAATTACAATATGGTGTGGAGCAAGTTTTGGAGGAATTACTAAGCCATTATCATCACTATGGGTCATTATTAAACCACCAATAAGCCTTGTTGATACTCCCCAAGATGTGGTCCAAGCATGCTTTAAATCGCCATCTTTATCAGTAAAGGTTATATTGCTTGCTTTAGCAAAATTTTGTCCTAAAAAATGAGAAGTCCCAGATTGTAAAGCTTTGCCATCTTGCATCATAGCTTCAATAGTATAAGTTTCTAATGCGCCAGGAAAACGTTCATCTTCAGTTTTTTGACCTGTTATTACCGGCATAGCCATGACATTTTCTGCAAAGTCTTCATATACATTAATCATTTTTTGAGTTTCAGTTATGGCTTCTTCTTTTGTTGCATGAGCAGTATGACCTTCTTGCCATAAAAATTCAGAGGTTCTTAAAAATAACCTTGTACGCATCTCCCAACGCATGACATTAGCCCATTGATTTATTAAAATAGGCAAATCTCTATAAGATTGAACCCATCTTGAATAACATTCACCGACTATTGTTTCACTTGTGGGTCTAATAATTAAAGGCTCTTCTAATTTACCAGCAGGAACTAATTTACCATCTTTTTCTTCTAATTTATGGTGCGTTACAACAGCGCACTCTTTAGCAAAGCCTGTTACATGCTCTGCTTCTTTTTCAATATAACTAAGAGGGATTAATAAAGGAAAATAAGCATTCACATGTCCTGTTTGCTTAAAAGCTTGATCTAAAAATTTTTGCATATTTTCCCATATTGTATAACCATATGGTTTAATGATCATACAACCTCTAACAGGAGAGTTTTCAGCAAGTTCCGCAGTATGGATAACTTGTTGATACCACTCAGGATAATTTTGTTCACGAGTTGGGTTTATTGCAGTTTTTTTATTCATGTGATTTTGCTAGTATTTTTAACCTGATTAATAATAAATGATAGATAGAAATAATAAATCAAATTATAATAACTGGCAAGAGATGTGATTAATAAGCTAAAATAATAATGTATATAAAAAAGGAATTTTAGGACAACTTATGGCTATAGAACTTTTAGGCTTTATTATATTATCAGTTATTATCTTATTTGTGTTTTTTACCATTAGAACTTATTACTTTTGTCGGACCAATAAAGAAAATATAGATATTATTTTTAACGGAATACATTGGGTAATTGGACAAAGAAATATTGTTTTAGAAAATCTAGTTGTTTTTCTAAATAAAGTTGTTTTTAATCATTTAGATCAAACGTTTGAGACATTAGCTAGAGATATAAAGAATACAGGAAAATTAATTCAAGATGATTTTTTAAAGCTTGATGTTGATAAAATATCATCAGACGAAGCGCATCTTAGAGAAAAAATGTTCAAGCTCTTTGATAAAATATATACTATTCCTAATATGGAGCATAATTTAGATATTCATGAGTTTAGAAAATCATTAACTGATTTAAATACTGATTTATTAAATTTACAAGATAAATATAATGAGTATGTTAGTTACAATAATAAGTTAATGGTAAAGTTTCCATATAAGTATTACAATAGCTACTTAGATATTTTTAAGTTGCCAAAGTTAAAATTTAAAAAAATAGTAGAGATGTAGAATTATAAAGTGAAGTTATCATATACAGACTATATAAAATATAATTATTATAATATCTATATAGCATTAAATTCTTTAAGTTATTATTGTATTTGGTTTTTATGTTTATTTTATGTGATAAAGCATAATTTTGATTATTATTTGCAGGTAGCTTTTTTATTAAATATTATTCAATATGTAATATATTTGAATTTAACTGATCATAAGTTAAGATTTAACATATTTATAATAACTATAACATTATTAGCTATTATCATTGACAGTATTTTTTATAATTTAGGCTGGGTTTTATTTAATAATAATGATTTTTATTATATATCACCAATTTGGCTAATGATAATGTGGAATAATTTTTCAGTAACTTTTTATATAACTTCTCAATATTTTTTTAATAAGCCTTATATCTTATCTATCTTAGTTTTAATTTTTGTACCACTTGCTTATTTTTACATAGAATTTTTTAAGGCTATGTACATCAAGTCTTCTTTTATTTTACTATGTTATGGTCTTATTTGGGCAATTCTTTTTCCTTGTATTTGTGTTTTTACTAAAGATAATAAAATACTCTCAAAAGTAAATTAATTTATTATTGTAAATTAATATTATCAATTAATCGAACACCGTAAAAATTACAGGCGATAAATAGGCGAGATGAATTTTTTTTAATAGAATTATAATCCGTAATTATATTTAAAGTAGTATTTGATCTTACCTCTATATAATCTATTTCAAAATTATTATTTTTAAAAGATTCTTTAGAATCTAAAATATATTTATTAATATTAGTAACATTTTCTGAATTATTAATAATATTGTTTTTTAAATTATTTAATAATTTATATAACATTGCAGCCTGAGCTCTTTGAGATTCAGAAAAGTAATTATTGCGTGAGCTCATTGCTAATCCTGATGGCTCTCTTACTATTTTTCCTGACAGTATTTTAATATTAAAGTGTAAGTTTTTGACTAATTTTTTGATTACTAATAATTGCTGATAATCTTTTTCACCAAATATAGCTATATCAGGTTTTATTATATTAAATAATGCAGTGACAACAGTTGCAACACCGCTAAAAAAATCAGGTCTAGATACAGCACATAACATTGTTTCAAATTCTTTAATATAAATTCTTGGGGCATTGCTTTTGCCATCAGGGTATATCGTGGTTACATTAGGTGTAAATACAGCGCTTACTTTAAGAGCTTTTAATTTATTTAAATCGTCTTGAATTGTTTTTGGATAATTATTAATATCTTCTTTAGCAGAAAATTGTAAAGGGTTTAGAAAAATAGATACTAATACTATATCAGCATGTTTTTGAGCTATTTTAACTAGACTTAAGTGTCCTTCATGAAGGTTTCCCATAGTTGGGACAAATGCTATTACTTTATTAAGCTTTTTGTGTTTTTTATGATAAATTTGTATGTCTTTAATTGACTCTATGATCTGCATTTTTTGTTTATTATTAAAAAATTAAAATGTATGTTCTTTTGCAGGAAATAAACATTGCTCTACAGCATTTTTATAATTTAAAATAGCTTTTTCAATAGTATAATTTTGTTTATCTAAAAATACTTTTGAAAATTTAAAAGATTTATTTCTTAAATTACCATAAATTCCTAAAATATCATATAAGACTAATACTTGCCCATCAGTTTCAGGACCAGCTCCAATACCTATAGTTGGAATTGTTAATAATTTAGTTATATTATCAGCAAGTTCACTAGGAACGCATTCTATTACTATTAGATTTGCTCCAGCTTTTTCTAGTTTTAATGCTGTATTTATTATGTCTTCTTGAGCTGCTTGGGTTTTACCTTGAACTTTATAACCGGATTCAATATTAACGTATTGAGGATTTAATCCTATATGAGCACATACAGGAATTCCTTTTTCAACAAGATTTTTAATTATTGGGGCAAGCCATTTTCCGCCTTCTAATTTAATCATTTGGGCTCCAGCTTGAATTAGTTTTGCTGCATTTTGCATAGCTATATCTTGGTTATAATAGCTCATAAAAGGCATGTCAGCGATAAGAAAGCTGTGAAGATTATTTTTATGTACGCACTTTGTGTGATAGATAAGATCATCTATGGATACAGGAATAGTTGAATCATGCCCTTGGATAACATTTCCAATACTGTCTCCAACTAAAATTGCATCTATTTTAGCTTGATTCAAAGCATGACTAAAAGTAGCATCATAGCATGTAAGGGTGGTTATTTTTTTACGTTCTTTTTTAAATTTTTGTAATTGAGATAATGTTATCTTATTCATGATGATATTTTCATACTTTATAAGAAAATTAGAATATAAATTTTATACTGTTTTAGCAAGTTTTTTAGTGAAAAAAGCAATAAAAAACGGGCTAATGACAAAAAGGATAAAGCTAATAATTAAATATGATTCGTAGATATAAATATCGCCTAAATTAATGTGCTCAGGAGGTAAAAAACTTAAGCCTATAGTACTAATGCAAGTTATAATTGCCATTAAGCTTAAAATCCAAACAGTAGTATTTCCACCTGGAGCTTTAAAAGGTCTTGGTGTTTCTGGGTATTTATATCGTAATTTAATAAATGCGGCAAAAAGAAATATGTAACTAACTAGAGCTAATTGAGCTGTTAATATAGATAAAATAAAGAATGCGCTGTTAACGCTAGGCATAGCTATGTATAGGAAAGATAAAATACTAAAAATGATGCCTTGAATAATTAAAATACCAATAGGAGCATTATGCTTATTTTGTTTTTGGAATACTTTTGGTAATGCTATATCTTGAGCTGCTAATAATAAACCTTTGCTTGGACCAACTATCCAAGCTCCAACGCTACCAATTATACCCAAAATTATTAACATGCTAATAATTGGCATAATCCAAGTTAAATTAAAATAGCCAAAAAATAATGCAAAGGCATCTAAAAGACCACTATTTAAGCTGTTTTTTAAGCTATATTCAGGGATTATTATAGCAACAGCTAAAGATGAGAAAATTAGACTAAAAAGAATAATTGCGCTGGCACTGAATAAAGCAATTGGATAATTTTTTTTAGGGTTAGATACATTTTTAACATGATAAGCTGATATTTCAACTCCAATGAGGCTGTATAAAATATTACTTAATAAGACCCAGTTATTCGTTGCATTCATATCAGGCATGAGTTTATTAAACGAAAAGTTAATTTCAGGAATATTACCTTTGTAAAGCCAAGCTAAACATAAAAAGCAGATAAACAGCATAGGAAATATAGTGCCTAATAATGCAGTAATACTGCTCATTTTACTTGATGCAGAAACTCCTCTAGCATTAATCCAAGTTATTAGCCAATATGCAATATTTATAGTAACAAAAGTATAAAGTTTATTATCAGCAAGACTAGGATTAATAATATAAGCAAGTGTTGTTGCAAGTAAAGCTAAAATAGTTGGGTACCAGCAAATATTATAAACCCATTGCAGCCATATGGTAAAAAAACCAACTTTTTCACCGAAAGCCTTTTTAACCCATAAATAAACGCCGCCTTCTTCAGGCCAAGCACTAACTAACTCAGCGGATGCTATAGCAGAGGGAATCATGAAAGTTATAGCTGAAATTATATAGAAAAAAATTAAATGGTAGCCATATTGAGCACTAATCGGAATATTTCTTAAACTGTCAGTTGCAATAACAGTTATCATGATTAGAGAAAAGATACTAATTTTTTTATTAGAAGGATTTATTATAGCCATTTTATTATTATTAATTTTGAAAATAATTTACATAATAACAACTTATAAAAATGATTGCTATAATTATTATAAAATATTGATTTTTAATTTGAATATTAATTACTATTGGTTACAATAGCAAAATTAGAATAAATTTAGATATTATCTTAAGGATTGTAAAAGTGTTTGAGAATATTGATGATATAACCGTAACCTATGAAGATGGCGGTATCGAGACAGTAAAAGAATTAGATAAGCATATATTGACAAAAGGTGCGTGGACCACTATTTGTTTCAAGTATCAAGATTGGGTAGCTAAAGATGAGGCTTATGGGCCAATCAAATATACTATTAGAAGATATCAAAAAAGAAATGGTTCTTTTAATTTAAAGTCTAAATTTAATATATCTAGTATTGCCCAGGCTAAATCTGTTATTGAGATTTTAACTACTTGGACTGGCGAAGACTCTGTTGCGGCTGAATAGCTTATAAAATGAGCGAAGCATAAGAATGATTTTGACGGACTTAAAGGTTTCTGAGTAAATTTTTAGTACATCAAAATCCTTTTATGCAAACTAAAGTTTGCCTTTTTCTTTTAAAAAGAAAAAAATTATATATTTGCTATGCAAATATTGGTTTTGTTATTTGCTGCGCAAATTTATTTATAAGATTTGATATATTAGCATATGATAATTTCAGATTTAAAATCAAAAAATAAAGTATTAGATCAATTTAAACATAAAGTTATTGTGACTAATAAATCATTAGGCATAGATTTAGATTACTTAAGTAACTTAATCTTGCCTATGCAATATGAAGCAACTGACAATATTATTGCTGAAGATAAAGATGTTTATGGGCGAAATATTGTTATTCAAGAAAATGCTTATCAAGCTTTTAAGCAGATGCAAAAGGCCGCAGCAATGGAATCTAATCTTGATTTGCAAATTTTATCAGCTTTTAGATCTGTAGAATATCAAAAAAATTTGATAATAAATAAATTAAAAAAAGATTTAAAATTAAAAGATATTCTTGCGGTATTAGCGCCACCAGGATTTAGTGAGCATCATACTGGCAGAGCCTTAGATTTGACTACTAGTAAATTAAAGACATTAACATCTGAGTTCGATCAAACAGAAGAATTTTTATGGCTAGAAAATAATGCTGATAAATTTAATTTTGTCTTATCTTATCCTAAAAATAATGCTTATGGCATGATATATGAGCCTTGGCATTGGTGTTTTGTTGCTTAAGGCAAATTATATAGATAATTATGGGCTCAAAATTTTACCAATTTGCTGCCCAAAATAAATCAAAAAAATAACGCTTATAAACCAGATAATAATAACACTAAGCAAAAGCTTATCTTTTATCACTATCTCAGTTACATCATCTTCATTGCTTTTAACAAAAATAAGATATAAATATCTAAATATTCCATAAACAACTATAGGCACAGTATAAATTAAATTATCATGGTTAAATTTATTTATAGTAGCAGGAGATATAGTATATAAAGCATACATTATAATAGTTAAAGTTAAAGATATTATTATAAAAATAGTTAATAGTTTTTCTGAATATAAATTTAAAACAGAACGTTTAGGTAATAAATTATCTTTTAATAAAATATATTCACTACGTCTTTTACCAAATCCTAAAAATAAAGATATAAAAAAAGTCGTTAAAATAATCCAATGCGATACAGAAATAGATATTACAAAAGCTCCAGCATAGACTCTTAGAACAAAACCTAAGGCTATGAAAAAAACATCAAAAATAACAAGGTTCTTAAATTTAATCGAGTATAAAATATTTAAAATTAAATATAATGAAAATGCTATAAAGGTATTTATGTTTAAATATAACGCTATCATTAAAGATATAATGCTGAACAAACCAAATAAGCAGTAAGCTTTTTTTATTGATATAGAATTTTGTGCAATTGGCCTGTGTTTTTTTATAGGATGATTTTGATCTTTATCTTTATCAAAAATATCATTTAATATATATATTGCTGACGCTAATAGACAAAAAGCTATAAAGACAATTAAAACATTAATAATTGATGTTATTTCAGTAAATTTTAATGAAAATATTAAAGGAATAAATACAAAAATATTTTTTAGCCAGTGTTTAGGTCTAATTAATTTTATTATGTTATGCATCATTTTCAATATAAATTAAATTTTTTTGAACACAAGAGATAAAAGTATTTTCAAAATCTGAGTTTTTTATATATTTTGATGAAATACTTTCAATAGATGAATCTTTTGATTTATTAATTAAATTTAAAAACGTTAATATCTGATGATTAATCAATATTGTATAAATATTATGATTAAAGCAGGTCATAAATAATAATTGTTTAGTTTTGATAATTTTATGGGGCTTAAATTCTTTATAAGTTATAAAATAATCCCAAAGGTCTATTATGTCATAATCTAGTTCAATAATTTTATATATATCGGGTGTAGTTATATATATTTGTTTTGGGTTACAATTATCAATATTTTGTAATATTGAATAATCAGGCAAAATATTGTTTTTTTGCATTAATAATTGTGAGTAATTAATATCAAGTTTCATTAAACAATTTAAATATTCTATATTTGGTGTTAATGTAATTTCTTTTAAGAATATAATAAATTTTTCAGCATATTCTAAATAATCAGAATTTCCACAAGGAATATTTTTTACAAATACTTTTATAATATTTTGTAAATTATATTTTAAATCTAAGTTATGCGGGTTTTGTGTTAAGTATTCTGAAGCTGTGTTAAATATAGTATTTAATGCTTCTGTTTGTGTTATAAATATACTGTTTTTGTATATATCAAGATTTTCTTCAGGAGTAACTAAATCTTTAATTATACCATTATCATTTTTATAAATATAATCTATAAAATGATTCTGTAATTCTTGAAGATTAGGTGTAGATAATGATTTAAGATTGTTTAACGTATCCATGTTAATGTGCTAAAATCGTTTATTAAATAGTTAGTTTGTTAATATTTAAAGATAACTTAATATAAAAGAATATAAATTAAGTATATATTATGAAAAATATAATTGTAAGTAATTTTGGAAATGACTCTATTGCTTTAATACAGTGGTGTATTAATCATAAAATAGAAAATCTTGAAGTAGTATGTGTAGATACTAAATGGGCTAATGCTATCTGGAAAGATAGGTGTATAGAAGTTAAGCAATTTTTAAATAAAAATAAAATTAATTTAAAAATATTAGAATCTGCTGTTAGCTTTTCAGATGCTGTTATTGAAAAAAAAGAGTTCCCGAATCAAAAATTTCAATGGTGTGCGGGTATATTAAAAGGGTTGCCTATTTTAGAGTGGCTAGATGAAATAGATTCATTTTGTGAAGCTAATATATTAATAGCAGCACTTAAATCTAGCTCAAGAGGGTATTTCAATACTATTGAAATTATTGATGAAAGCGAGCATTTTGGAGACAGAAAAGTTTGGCATCCTATTTTAGAGCTATCAAGACAACAAAGAGATGAATTAATTTTACAATCTGGAATATCTTTATTGTCATTTAATAGAAGCTTAGAGTGTGATCCATGTGTTAATTGTCAAATTAAAGACTTAACAAGTTTATCTGATAATAAAGATATTGAAAAAGTAGTAAATTTAGAAAAAACATTAAATAAGACTTTATTTGAAGTAGATATTAAAACAGCAGTTAATCAATCGAAAAAGCTTAAAGGTCAAGACACTAAAAATATTGATAATAGTTTGGATAGTTATAATATGGGATGTGGTTCGGTGTATGGTTGTGGAACCTAAGTAAGTTATCAGTCTTGATTAATAGTTGTTTTGATGATACTATCTTAATTCCAATGAATATAAACATTATTTAATTTTTATTTTTATAATATTATGCCAATTTATTTTGATTCTACCCACTTAGCAACATTGGGTTTATCTATACAAGACCTTAATAATTTAGAAGAAAAAGAACAAAAGCAGATAATTAATAAGGCTTGGCAAAAACTAATTCTCAAATATCATCCAGATAAAAATTTAAATAATGAATTCTCTAATCAAAAATTTCTTGAGATAAATCAGGCACATAATGAATTATTAAAACAAAATCCTCAACAAGATATTGGATATACTCTAGAGATAAATAAATACTTTATTAAAAAAGATATTATTATTCCAAAAACTGCTTTTAGTCTTGAGATGCGAGAAAATCTATCAGTAAAATATAATGAGCTAAGACAAATGTTTTTGATGTTAGATAACGAAAATGATAGAAAAATTTTTGGAGCTAATTATGCTGCATTTTTGAATCTTGTGCAAAAATTAGAGGAGATGGAGCCTGAGCTTAATGTAGATCTGGCTAATCATATCTATAACCATGAAGTAAATAGAAATCTTGAACAGCTTCTTAAATTCAGAATAAAAGAATTTATAATTAGCCTTTTTGGGGAAGAATATCTAGATGATTTTAAATATAGAGATGTTCTTGGTGGTAATGAGAATTTAACTTCAGTTTTGGCAACTCGTAAATTGTTAATGCCTTTAAAATGGGCTGTGGCTATAATAAATGGTAGTTATTTAATATTTTCTACAATTGGTTGTTATGTATATGAACAACAAGTACAGATAATAATTAATGATTTACTGAAACTTAAAAGTGAATATGATCAAGAAATAGCCATAGATATACAAATGGCTATATTTGTAGCTATAAAAATCAGCGTTGCTATAACCTGTTTATTATCAATTCCTTATATTGGCATCAATATCTTTTATATAGCAATGAGCTTACCTTTTATTTCTAGATTGTTGAATATTATTGCATCTCCTGTAAATAACATAATAAGGCCTTTGGCAAGTTTGATTAAATGTGAGCCTTACATTTTAACTGCATTATTACCAATTTTATCTGGAATATTAACATATAGTGTATTTAGTACGGTACCTATGTATGGAATGATAACTTTTTTTCAATATATAGAAAAAGCAATAGTATTATTTACGTTGTATGAAATGACAAGATTGTATAGAAATCTATATGAATTAAACCCTGTTTTTTGTGTATTTTTAGCTGTAAATAATCTTATTACTCTTGTGTTGAATATTGTTTATCCAATTGCTGCTGAGCAAGTTTTAGATTTTGCCAGGATTATAAATAAAATATCCGCATGTTTTATGATACATAGCGCAAATTATGTATTAGAAAACATTAAAGAAGAGCAAGGAAAAGTAGCCGAAGTTTTACCTTTTCCCAAAGAGAGTATTTCAAATGACATTAAGTCTGCAGCATTAAAGTTTAATAAAGAAGCAAATATTTCTTATAAATTTTTTAATACTCCTAAAAAAGCGGATTATTTGGAAAGTCCAAATGGTGGATTTTTAAACCAAACATTTTGTTTATTTGGTTATGATTTGAATAATACAGTATTATCAGAATCGCCAAAACCAGACGATTCTGTTCCAACTATGGCTATTTGTTTTTAAATTAATGAGAATGCATCGCTACGCCTTCAGATACTAAAATTTGTGCTGCAAGCAACGCATTGATTTTAGTAAACGGATCAGCGTCGTCTAGATCTTTTCTTATCTTATTAACTAAAGAATCAGAGTTCCCAGAATGATTTAGATATACTATAAGATCATCTAATTCGTCTTTAACTTCTTCAACTTGTTCTAAAAACTTAGACATTTTTTACCCTTTTAATTGTTGAATAATCATATTGTTGTTATTATTAATAATTATTATATTTTTATATTGTACACACTATTAATTAAAAAGAAATTAAAAAAGTTATGAACAAGGATGCTCATTCAGGACAAGATGCTTTTAAAATTTTAAAGCATGTTTTTGCTTTTACTTTACTTGCATCTTTTATTTTAATATTGTTTTATGGTTTAGGAAATGCGCTTGTTCCTTTGCTTTTCGCTGCTGTTATTGCTTATTTGTTATATCCGGCTTTTAATTTACTAGAGAAATATAAAATTACTCGTAGGTTTTCTGTTATATTTATAATATTTCTATTTATAATTATTTTCTTATTCATAGTTTTAGTGGTTTTACCGATATTATTAAAAGACTTTCAGGCTTTTTTAAGAACTATTCCTGATTATGTTAAAAGTTTTATCGAATATGCACAAAAATTATCAGAGGAATATAAGGTTCCTTTATATTGGAATGTTAATGAAATTGTAGATAATATAAAAAGTTACGTACAAAATATATCATTGAAGACTATTAATGTTATCACTGGGGTTTTACAAAATACAGTATCAACAATTATAGGAGTATTAATATTTTTCATGAATCTATTTTTATTTCCTTTATTTTTTTATTATTTATCAACAGATTATAAAAGTTTTATTAATTTTTTTGATGGATTAATTTCACCAAAGTATAAAGAAGACGTTTATTATTACGTTAATAATTGTAATAGAATAATTAGTGCTTATATTAGAGGGCAATTGATAGTTGTTATAGTTGAGATGCTTATTTATTCTATAGGCCTTACGATATTGGGCTTACCATTTGGATTGGTTGTTGGTATAGGAATAGGCGCTTTAACTATTATTCCATATGTAGGACCATTTATTGGTTACTCTACTTGTATTATTATTATTTTGGCTACTGAACCAACTTGGCTATTATTTTCAAAAGTAACAGGAATTTTTGCTTTTGTATTAACACTTGAAAACTTTTTCTTAATGCCGAATATAGTTGGTGATAAAGTTGGTCTTGATCCATTGATAACCATAATCGCTTTAGTTATTTTTGGTAATTACTTTGGATTTTTAGGTATTATTTTTGCAATTCCTGTTGCAGGAATGATGAAGTTTATTTTAAGTGAACTTATTAAAAAATTACATCAAAATTATAAAGAGAAATATTTAACTTAATTACTATTTGAATTATAAAATTTAAGAACAAGAGGAATATATGGTTAATATTATAAATGATCTACCTAGTTTTGCTAATGTAGATGTAAAAGAAATTGAAGCTAAAATAAATACAGTCTTAAAGAATAATATTTTAATATTCAAAGAGCTTAAAAATAAAATAGGAAAAAGAGTAGAATCTTTTGATGATGTTATAAGACCTTTTGAGCATTTAAATCTTGAATTAGAAAACCTTTGGTCTCCATTTAGGCATTTGCATGGTGTTGCTGATACTAAAGAATTAAGAGAGACTTATGAAAGATTAGAGCAGAAAATAGTAGATTATTACACTAAGTTAGAGCAAGACACTGAGCTTTGCAATTTATATAAAAAATTACAAATAAATGATAAGTTATATTTAGATAGTACCCAAGAGCGTTATCTTAAGTTGAAAATTCAAGGGGCAAAACTATCAGGCGTTGATTTGGAGCATGAACAAAAATTACAATTTAAAAAGTTAGATGAAGATTTAGCAGGATTAGGCTCGCGGTTTAATAATAATATTTTAGATTGCACAGATAGTTGGGGTCATTATATAAAAGAAACTGATCAAGATCATGTAAAAGGCATTCCAAGTCATACATTATTTCAAGCAAAAGATAATGCTGAAAAAGAAGGTAAACCTGGTTATTTATTTGGTTTAGATATGCCAACCTATATTAGTGTAATGGGTTATGCGGATAGTTCTGAATTAAGAAAAATATTTCATGAAGCGTTCTCTACAAGAGCATCTAATCTTTCAGTGGCTCATGATATAAAGCATGATAATACTTCGGCTTTATATAATATTTTAATGAACAGACACGAGCAAGCTAAAATATTAGGCTTTGATAATTATGCTGAGTATTCTTTAGCACCAAAGATGGCAAACTCAGTTGATGAAGTAAAAGATTTTTTATGGGGATTGGCAGATAAAGCAAAAAATTTCGCGATAAAAGATTATGAGCAGTTAAAAAATTATGCAAAAAACAAGCATGGTAAAGATAGTTTAAATGCTTGGGATATTGGATATTACTCTGAAAAGCAACGAAAAGATTTATTTGATCTTACTCAAGAAGAGTTAAGAAAGTATTTTCCTCTCCCAAAAGTTTTAGATGGTTTATATAAAATATTGAATAAATTATATGGTCTTAAAATTAAAACTAATGTAGATGTTAAAGCATGGCATAACGATGTTTTTTATATTGATATTTATAATAAGTATAATGAATTACTTGGCGGAATTTATTTAGACTTATTTGCAAGAAAGCATAAACGTGGTGGCGCATGGATGGATGAGTGCCGAGTTAGAATGAAGTGTACAAATAATAAAATTCAAGCACCTGTTGCATTTGTTACTTGTAATTTTAATCCTCCTGAAGGAGATAAAAAGGCCTTATTAACTCATGAAGATGTTTTAACTTTATTCCATGAAACAGGTCATGCTTTACATCATGTTTTAACTAAAATAGATTATGCTGCGATATCTGGCATTAATGGTGTTCCTTGGGATGTTGTAGAGCTTCCTAGTCAAATTCATGAATATTGGTGCTGGGAAGAAAAAGGTTTAGAAATGATTTCTGAGCATGTTGATTCTAAAGAATCTTTACCAAAAGAAATTTTAACTCAATTAAAAAGAGCCAAAAATTATCAATCAGGTTTATTTCTTTCAAGACAATTAGAGTTTGCTTTGTTTGATATAATATTACATGAAAGCTTTGTTCCAGATAAAGGTGATAGCCAAATTTATGATGTCTTGAAACAAATAAGAGACAGAGTATCTGTAATACCTAAAGAAGATTATGATAGGTTTGCTCATGGTTTTTCTCATATTTTTGGGGGAGGTTATGCCGCAGGATATTACAGTTATCTTTGGGCTGATATGTTGGCCTCTGATGCTTTTTATAAATTTAAAGAAGAAGGAATTTTTTCACCTAAAGTTGGGCCAAGTTTTTTACATAATATATTAGAAGTAGGTGGTAGTATTGAGCCTTTAAATATGTTTGAAAAATTCAGAGGTAGAGAGCCTGATATTAAATTTCTACTTAAAGAATATGGAGTAAATTAGTTTATAAGTAAATTATTATAATTTGTTTAATAGATATTTTTAATCTCTCCCGAAGCTTTGGGAGAGATTATTTTTAATAAATTTATATTTTTGATTAAATCAAACAGGTATTAAGCTGAAGGAGCAAAGTTGTAACCAGGTTCTCTACTATCTGGAACATTATTATTATCATTTTTATCCTGTGTCACTTTACCAAAACTATTTTGATAAGCATCATAGCAAGTACAAAATAAATTTTTAGATTCAATGCAAAATTCCCCAATCACTGTTTCTTTATTAAACACAATGTCATTATTTTCATTTTTACTATAAGTATGTAATAAATTATTTTTTAAAGAAAGCATGAGATTGCTTGCAGATTCATATAAAACTCTACCAGGGAAATAACCAACGACAGTAGCTAAGACTAGCTTTATTACGCCATCTAGAGCTGTTGTTGAAATAACAGGATTTATAAAACTTAAATTTATATAACCTAAAACTAATAATCCTAAGCCTACAGATACTAATAATTTGCCTATAGACTCTTGGCCTTGAAATGTATTATAGATTTTAACAAGATTAAATCCTTCAAAAAAACCATCAGATATTATATCTAATAATTTATAGACACAGCTAAGAGAAAGAGTAAGACTTAAGCTATTTATTAAAAGATTATCTGTTAAATTAAATGAAAAAATAGAGCTAACAGAACTTATAGGATGCAGTAATGCTAAAGTAATTAATAATGTAAGTATTCTTTGAGTATGAGAGCATTGTTCTTTTTCTACATAGTCTTTTGTGTCTGAAAACATATGTGTAAAAGAATCAACAAATTTTTCAAATGGTCTTTCTAGCGAACTATAAGTAAATCCAGCGATTAAAGCTTTTTCTAAAAAAACAGAGAAAATAAAAGGAGCGCCATAAGTAATACACATTAAAGATGTAATTGAAGCACCGCCTATAATCCACCAATTTTCATTGAATAAATTTTTATATATAAGATTTAACCCATTGCTCAATAAGCTAAATATAGTCGTTTGTTGTTTTGAATTTAGTATATGCCTTTGCTCTTCTAGTAAATTATTTTGATTATTTGTAGGCATAATTTCCTCTTTGCTTCTAATAAGTTAAATAACAAATAGAGTACTGTATAAACTTGTTTTTGTCTAGATATACTTGTGATAATATATTGTTTATGAAAATAAAACTAAAAAGCAAAACATACAAATGATAAAGTCTTGTAATTTTTTTATTGCATCAAGATATTTAAGAGCTAAAAAGTTTAAATATGGATTGTCATTTCTACCTTTAGTTGTCATTTTAGCAGTGGCAATTAGTCTTTTTATTGTCTTAACTGTGAAATTCGTCTTTAATGGTTTTCAAGACCAAATAGGTAGGCGCATAAGTGATCTGTCACCAAACATAGAGATTATGAATAAAGATAAATCATCTATCCATGATTTAGATACAATATTAAATTTACTTAAGAAGCACGCTTATATAAAAACAATAGAACCAGTTTTAGAAGTTCCATCTTTAATGGAATTTGGTAGCTTTAAACTTCCAGTAAAAGTTATATCTTTTGTTAATAATAATTACCATTTAAATAAAAAAGATATTGTGCTAAATAGCAATATCGCGAAAAGAGTAGGGGCTTTTTATGATGATAGAATTACCATTATATCTCCAAGGATAGGTGTTACTTTATTTGGTTTAAATATCAGAGAAAAAGTTTTTAATTTAGTAAATATAGAAGCCAGTAATGCAAGAGAAAATGCTTTTGACAATAAAGTTTATATTTCTTTTGATATAGCTAAAAAATTATTTTTACATAATAATGTTAATAAAATAAATATTTATGTTGATGATGTTTTTAATGTTATTAAGTACAAAAAAAATATTAATAAACTTTTGCTGACAAATAATATTAATAATTTAGATGTGACAGACTGGATTGATAAAAACAAAATGCTATTTGATGCTATAAAAATAGAGCATACAGCTATAATGATTTTAATATCATTAATTATTTTAGTAGCAGCGGTTAATATTTTTTCTGTTTTAATTATGCTTATTAATAATAGAAAAAATGACATTGGAATATTATTATCTATGGGGTTAAATAAAATAGATATAGCAAAAATTTATTTTTATGCGGCTATAATTATGGGGTTGCTTGGAATAATTATAGGTGATATATCAGCTGTATTATTTTCAAAAAGTATTCCCATGATTAGCCAGTTTTTAGAAAAGTATTTTAATTTTTACATGCTAAATGGAGAAAGGTTTGGTTTAAATTATATGCCTTCGTCCATAGCATCAATGGATATTTTAGTTGTATCTAGCTTATCTTTATTAATTATTATTTTGTCTGCAATATATCCTGTATATAAAATTGCGCAAGTATCTCCAGTTAAGGTTTTAAATTATGATAAATAATAACATTATTTTAAAATGTACTGATGTTTCTAAATTCTATCAAGAAGAGAAGAAACAATTAGATATATTAAAAAATGTTTCTTTTTCTATAAACGCATCTTCAAGTAATGCTATTTTAGGGAGCTCTGGTTCTGGAAAGTCTACTTTGTTACATATTTTAGCAGGATTAGATTCTTTAAATTCTGGTGAAATTATTTTTAATAATAAAAATATTAGTAATCTTAATTCAAAAGAAAAAGCTAAAATGCGAAATTATGAAATAGGATTCATTTATCAATTTCATCATTTATTACCAGATTTTACAGCACTTGAAAATGCAATGATGCCATTATTAATAAGAGCGCAACTAGATAAAAAATCTGGCCTTTCTAAGAAAAGTATAAAAGAGAAAGCAATGTATGTCATGAATAAGGTAGGGTTATCGCATAGATTAAACCATAAACCAAGTAAGCTTTCAGGAGGAGAAAAGCAAAGAGTTGCAATTGCAAGAGCAGTTATAACTCAACCAAAAATTATTTTTGCAGATGAGCCAACAGGAAATTTAGATAATAAGACCTCAAATGAGGTTTTTGAGCTACTTATGGGGTTAAAGTCTGAATTTAATACAACTTTGTTAATAGTGACTCATGATATGAATCTGGCAAAGCAGTTAGATTGTATTTATATGTTACAAAATGGACATTTAGCGCCTTGTTAAATAACAACTATAATACTAAAATATTAGTGCAATATTAAAAATAAATACTTATCAATAAAAGGATGTATATGGAATCTAATCATCAAACAAAGCAATCAAAAAATATGGCAACGACTAAGAATAAAGATGTCTATATAGTATCAGGAGCAAGAACACCTTTTTTAAAAACTAAGGGTAAGCCTAATGATTTTTCAGCTTCTGATCTCGCAGTAAATTGTGGTAAGCAGCTATTGCAAGAGCTAGATATTCCTCTTGACGCTATAGGAGAAGTTGTCTTAGGTTGTGCTATGCCTTCATGTGATGAGGCTAATATAGCAAGGCTTGTTGCTTTAAGATTGGGGTTGCCTGATAGTGTTCCAGCATGGACTGTAATGCGTAATTGCGCATCAGGAATTCAGGCAGTTGATAGTGCTTATAAAGATATTCAATCTGGAAGACATGATCTGGTTCTTGCTGGTGGAACAGAAGCTATGAGTCATGCTCCTTTAAATTATAATAATCACATGACTAATTGGTTTGCAAATTTAGCATCACAAAAAAGTATGGTAGGAAAATTAAAAACATTAGCTAGTTTTAGGCCTGGGTATTTAAAACCAGTTATTACTTTATTACATGGTTTAACTGATCCTTATGTTGCTATGAACATGGGGCAAACAGCTGAAGAATTAGCGTATAGATTTAACATTTCAAGAGATGAAATGGATGAGTTTTCTGCAAATAGCCACTATAAATTAGCAAAATCAATTGATGATGATGAGTTATCTGAAGTAAAATCAATGAGTTCTATAAAATCAGGAAAAGTATTTGATTATGATGATGGTTTAAGGCGTGATACTAGCTCAGATAAATTACATAGTTTAAAACCAATATTTGACAGAAAGTTTGGAAATATTACGGCAGGAAATAGCTCCCAAGTAACAGATGGTGCAGCATTAATGATGCTTGCAAGTGAAGAAGCTGTTAAAAAATATAAATTAAATGTTTTAGCAAAAATTAAAGATGTAAATTGGGCAGGATTAGATCCTAGAGTTATGGGACTTGGGCCAGTTTATTCAACTACAGATATGCTTATAAGAAATAATTTAACCTTGGATGATATAGATTTATTTGAAATCAATGAAGCTTTTGCAGCTCAGGTTTTAGGGTGTAAAAAAGCCTGGGAAGAAGATACTTTTTGCCGTGAACACTTAGGCCTTAAAGGTGCTTTTGGTAGTTTAGATATGAATAAACTAAATGTTTCAGGCGGAGCAATAGCAGTTGGGCACCCAATTGCAGCAACTGGTGGTCGAATAATTTTAAGACTAGCTAATTTATTAAAAGAAAATAAAACATCAGCAAAAACAGCTGTAGCAACTTTATGCATCGGTGGTGGGCAAGGTGGTGCTGTTTTATTAGAAGCTGTTTAATAATAAGCAAATAATACCAAGCTAAATGAATTAACTCTTACTTTATTTTAATATTAATAATTTGTATAGAGTGAAGGGTATTTATTGGAATTAGTATAAGTTAAAAAATAATTATAAGGTTCATTATATGGAATATAAAAACTGGCGTATAGAAAAAAAAGATGGCTTAATAAATTTATATTTTGATAGGCGCGATTCAAAAGTAAATTCTCTTAATACTGAATCAATGGAAGAATTAAATGATGTTTTAGATTGTATAGAAGAGAATGATTTAAACAATATTAAAGCACTTTTAATTAAGTCTGGTAAAAAAACAGGTTTTATAGCAGGGGCAGACATAACGGAGTTTAATTCTTTTGCAGATTTAGATACTGTAGATGCCGTGTTAAAAAGAGGTCATAAAGCTTTTGCTAAATTAGAAAAAATGGGTAAACAAATACCTGTTATTGCGGTGATAGATGGTTTTTGTCTAGGGGGCGGTGCAGAGCTTTCTCTTGCATGTAAATATAGAATAGCTGTTGATGATAGTAAAACTAAAATAGGATTGCCTGAAGTTTTATTAGGTCTTCAACCTGGTTGGGGTGGAACAGTTCGACTTGCTAAATTAATTGGTGGTCAAAATGCTTTAACCATAATGATGCAAGGAAGAGCTTTAAGTGCAAAAGCTGCAAAAAAATTAGGCGTAGTAAATGAGGCGGTACCAAGAAGAGTATTAGAGAATACTATTAATTATTATATAAATAATAAACCAAAGCCTAAAAAACTATCATTATGGGATAAGCTGACTAATCAGCCTTTTGTTAAGCGTCCATTGGCTAATATTGTACGCAATAAAACCAAAAAATTAGCAAATCCTCTTCATTATCCAGCGCCTTATGCGATTATCAATACATGGGAGAGTCAGAACTTAAATTCTCAGTCGGCATATGATAGTGAAATTAAATCGTTTAAAAAATTATTAGAGCATCCAACTGCACAAAATTTAATTCGAGTTTTTTTTCTTCAAGAAAATTTGAAATCTCAAGGCAAAAAGACTACGCAGAAGTTTAATCATGTTCATGTAATTGGAGCAGGTACTATGGGTGGAGATATAGCTGCTTATTGCGCTTATAAAGGAATAAAGGTTACTTTACAAGATAGAGATTACTTATCAATAGCTCCTGCTATAAAACGCGCTAATGAGTTATTTAAAAAGAAACTTAAATTGCCTCATTTGGTGCAAAAAGCAAATGATTTACTTATTCCTGATATAAAAGGCTTGGGCTTAAAAAAAGCTGACTTAATTATTGAAGCTGTATTTGAAGATTTAAAAGTAAAACAAGAGATTTTTAAAAATGCAGAAAAAAATGCTAAACCTGATGCAATATTAGCAACTAACACATCAAGTATTCCGTTAGACGAAATTAATACTATATTAAAAAAACCAGAAAGGCTTGTTGGTATACATTTCTTTAATCCAGTTCCTAAAATGCAATTAGTTGAAGTGGTTCATGGCGCTAAAACTAGTCAAGACATAGTTGATAATGCAACAGGATTTGTGAATCAAATTGGCAAATTGCCTTTGCCTGTTAAAAGTGAGCCAGGCTTTTTAGTAAATAGAGTTTTATTGCCTTATTTAATGGAAGCAATGCAGTTATTAGAAGAAGGAGTGCCAGGAGCATCTCTTGATAAAGCTATGTTAGAATTTGGTATGCCAATGGGGCCTGTTGAATTAGCTGATGTTGTAGGATTAGATGTATGTTTATCAGTTGCTGAAAACTTATCACAGCACTTTGAGTTAAATATCCCTGAGAAATTAAAGGAAATGGTATCTAAGGGAAATTTAGGTAAAAAAACAGGTAAAGGTTTTTATAATTATAAAAAAGGTAAAACTGTTAAGCCTCCTTTAGACAAAAACTACAAAGTTCCAGAAGATCTAACTGATAGGTTAGTGTTACGTATGCTAAATGAACTTGTTATATGCTTAAGAGAAGGCATTGTAGCTAATGAAGATTTAGCTGATGCAGGAATGATTTTTGGTACAGGATTTGCACCATTTAGAGGTGGCCCAATGAATTATATTAAAAATTCAGAAAAGCAAAAAATTCTAGATAAATTTAAATCTTTAGAAACTAGATACGGTAATAGATTTGAGCTAGATGCTGGTTGGCAGAAAGTTTAAACAGTGATGTTAATTGTTTAGTTCCAATTTGATTTGACAGTAACCACAGATTTAGAAAATCTGGAACTGCCACATCAAATTGGGATTATTACAATATACTCATGAAGTACTTATGTATTATATTGGCCTTAATAAAGATGAGTAATTAAATAAATTTTTGTATTAATGCTTACCTTTACAAGTGATTGGCAACGTATTAAAGCAATATAGATGTGATGCCAATAGATGTATTGAAAAAACATTGAAATCTTAATTGTCTTATTTCTACTTTTGATACATAGTAATTTCTTTTATTTAGAAAAATTATATATGATTTATTAATTTTTCTAGAGATAAGATTGACTAGTGGATGCAACGCAATAGTTGTAATTACAATGTATGAATTAAATAGTTCATAATTATAGTTATTAACAAAATGATTAAATAAATCATTAGCAATAGGATATTTAAAAGTGCGGGATTTCATTGATATGGCTAAGCATGAAATCCAAACAGGGATGAATAAGCAGGCAAATGTCAAAAGATAAAATATCCATTTAGATAAATATATTTTATCATTGAGTTCATTAAGTGTTTTCTTACTATGGATGGGAATCTTTTGTTTGTTATTCTTTTTATTTGTTCTTTTTTTTTATATTTTGATGATTTATAAAAAAAAATATTTAATATCTTATCAAAAATAACAGTGATAAAGCTTATAATAAGGTTCTGATAAAGGTTATTCATATGTTTAATTGCTAGAAATAAGATCTATTATAATAAAATAATTTAAAAATGAAATAATATCTATATAATTATTTCATTTAAGCCTAAGCAATAACTAAATTATTAGGTCGTGATGTATAAATATTATTAACTTGTTTTTGTAACTGGATGAGATGGAAAATTAGAAGTATCTTGAACTACATCATGATAATACGCAGCATAATTAGCATTAGTTGAGTTTACCGAAAAATGGGATTATCAATACCTTCCGATAAGCCAATTATGGCAAAGACACAGGCATAATCTAACAACTTTTTTGATTACCTTAAAGACATTAAAAGATTAATATATACTACCAACGCAATAGAGTCATTAAATATGTCAATTCGTAAAGTTATTAAAAATACAAGAGTTTTTCCATCATATGAATTTATGTTTAAATAATTATATTTAGCATTAGAAAACATATCTAAAAAATGGGATATTCCCATTAGAAGTTGGAATTTAGCTATGAATAGATTTGCTATTGAGTTTTCTGATAGATTGATGTAAAGTTATTTTAAAATTTTATACATAATTATGTTTTGCTAATCTTTTTTATAAAGATGACGAGATTGTATTACGTAAATGATTTAAGGCTTTTACTCTTAGGAGTTAAAGCTTGAATTTAACACCTATTTGGTGTTAATGAAAGTCACAAAAACACCAAATTATTTACAGTCTCAGATTGGAGTTAGAATCTTATGAAAAGGTTATCTGTTTTGTTTTATTTCAAAGTTAGTTTGTTCCGCAACATGATTATAACTTGGCATCATACTTGCTATTGTTATATCACAATTTTCAAGAGTATTTAATATTTGTTGTATTTTATTAGAATTGATGTTGTATTTTTTTAGATTAAAAAATCTCTCACCATCTATTTCAATTAAATCTTCGATACTTGGCCATTTTCCATATTTAAAATAATAAAAATCTCCATGTATTCTGCTAAATAAACCATTTTGTTTATGCAAAAAATTGTTTTCGTAATTGTTATACAATGTCGATATCTCGATAGGATTATTTTTATCATTTTTATTTTCAGATAATGAATATATTGAAATCATGTTATCTTTATATCTATCTTTACTAATCATATTATTATACGCAGCAAAGAATATAGCTATTCTTGGGTTATTTGTCCAATCTAATAATCTAGTAGGAGCTCCATGGTGTTGGGGTAGTTCTGAGGGAAAAAGACATTGGTTTAATTCTCTAACTTGCTGAAGTTCTTGAATATTAAGATAAAAATCAATTGTTCTCTCTGCAAAAGTGTATAACTCGCTATTTTTCCAATAATTTTCATTATGAGTTTTTAAATAGTTTAAAACAGGATCTGCTATTTTTAATCCTATTTTATTCGCAATATTATAAAATTTAAATAAAATATAATGTTCAAATTTAATAAAGATATTCCAATTAACTATATTATTAATATGTTCTTCACTTATTTCTTTTTGTTTTATATTAAAAATATTTTCAGTCTTTTTGTGAATTTCATTTAAATCAACTTGTTTTTTAAAGTTTTCAAAGTCATAGGTAAAATTATCTCTCCATAATGATGGTGTTAGTTTATATCTGGAATCTGATTGGCCACGAAAAATATAATCCTTAAGTTCTGGTTTTGCTGGATCAAAAATATTAAATAACTCTTCTACTGATCCTACTTCAATTTCTGTTAATTTATGATAACTCATTATTTTTTATTGGTAATTATAAATATCTAATTCTATAATCTAATAATTTATCATGCAACAAAAAATTTGGTAATGCCCCCACTTGGCTTATTTCGTTATATTTTAAAATTAAAATCAAATTTATTAATAAATAATCCTAGTTCAATATTATGCATTTTTTAAATTTAGAGAGCATATTGTTTTTCTAGTTAAACGCTTAATTTAAACTCTAAATGTTTAGTGTTTGTAAAATCCACTATAGTCATTAATAATGTATAATAGTAAATAATTTATTTTATATTTTGCATTATTGACAGTTTGTTAAGTATAAAAATTACTTATGTTTTTTGATTTACATATTTTTCAAAAGGATTTTTAGTATGAAAAAAGGTTTTGTATTAATATTGTTAATTATATTCTTACAAAAAAGTATATGTGCAAAATCTCATGTAGTTGATTTAACTGTCGCCTACAGTACAGTAAACTTTACAGGATTTCCAGCTAGAGCCATTACCGTTAATAATCAGATACCATCTCCTACTCTTAAATTCAAAGAAGGAGATACTGTTACTATAAATGTGCACAATCTTTTAGATAAAGAAACAGCTATACATTGGCATGGTATTATATTACCTTGGCAAATGGACGGAGTAATGAATATTACTCAAAAAGGAATTCCTCCAGGGTCTACTTTTAGTTATCATTATACTTTGCATCAATCAGGAACATATTGGTATCATGCTCACGCTGGTCTGCAAGAGCAAGAAGGAGTTTATGGAGCTTATATTATAGAACCTAAGACTCCTCCTCCTTTTTCATATAATAAAGATTTTGAGATTGTGTTATCTGATTGGAAAAATACTCGAGCTGATCAAGTCCAAGCAAATTTAAAAAAAACTGGAGAGTATTATGGCTCAAGATTTCCTTTACAACCATCACTTCTTAATTTCATAAAAAGCTATAATAAAGCATCAGAAAAAGAACGCAAAAAACTCTTGATGGATTATAAAATGATGCAACTTATGCGGATGAGCATCTTTGATCTAAGTGATATAGCTTATGACACTTTTCTTATGAATGGAAATCCAAGCAATAGACCATGGACTCGTCATGTTAAAGTAGGTGATGTAGTTAGGCTTCGTTTTATTGGAGCTGCTTCTAATACTTTTTTTCGTGTTAAAATACCAGATAGCACATTAGAGATGGTGCATGTTCAAGGAAATGATGTAGTTCCTTATTCTGTTAAAGATTTTTTTATTGGTCCTGGAGAAACGAATGATGTACTTGTAAGAATAAAAAATAATAAACCATACATCATTTATGCAGAATCTTTTGATAAGGTTGGAAAAGTATTAGGAGCTTTAATCACTAGTCCTAACCAAGATATTCCCTATGAAAAAATTAAACCTTTTCCTGAGCCTAAACCTTCAACGCGAGTCAAAATGAAAAATGAAAAAGCGCGAGGTTTAAAACCTATGGAACACATGGGAATGCAAAGCAATCTTAATCATCAGCCTCGCATTAATACTATTGCGGTATCATGTGATCCTTGTTCAGATAGTAAACAAAAAAATCATAAAAAAGAGCAAAAAAAAACAGTTACCATTGGTACTAAATATCAAAACTTAAAGGCTAAATATAAAACTAATGACTCAACTAAAGCAGTATATAAAACGATTGAAATTAAATTATTTGGTTTTATGGATAATTTTATATGGTTTATTAACGGTGTTCCAGAATACAATTCAAAGCCTATCAAGCTACTTCCAAACAAGCGATATCGTTTAGTATTTATTAATAACTCTATGATGCATCATCCTATGCATTTACATGGGCATTGGTTTATTCTCAGAAATGGACATAAAAATTATGACCCATTATTGCATACTCTTGATATTCCGCCTGGAAGTGAAGTGACAGCTGATATTGACACAGACGCTAGTGGTCAGTGGTTTTTTCATTGCCATATGTTAAATCATATGGCATCAGGTCTTGCACGAACATTTCAATATTCTTCTATTATTGAAATTGCAAAGGGTAAAATGCAGCCAAAAGATATAGTTAAAGATACTCCATATCACAATCGACCTATTGTTCGTGTTGATAAAATAAGACCTATACCTTTGTCTTTAGTGGAAAACCCTGTGCATACACCGAATAAATTTTTTGGAGCTTCTTGGATAGAGTTAGGTGGAAATTTTTCTAAAGGTCGACAACTTTTAACTTATCATGGATTGTATGGACCAGATTTTAATAAATTACAGCTTTTTGTCAACGATGCTGAAAGAGAAAAAGGAGTTATTTCCAATGCTGATATAGATATTTTTTACTGGAGACAAATAAGTCAATTCTGGATGATAAAAGGCGGAGCAAATTATTTTTATAAGCCTTCTAAAACTCCTTATTGGCAACCTGGAATGGGAATTGAAGGTTTAGCTCCTTATTTTATAACTAATAATCTACGTTTTTATTACCATAAAGGTAGTGTTAAAGCAGATATTGAACTTGGTCGCAATACACAGCTCACAAATAATCTGTTTCTAAGAACACGTTTTCGAGCAATTGGAGCAACAAAAACTATAACTAAAGATCAAATCGGAAATAGTCTTAATGAAACACAATATGTAGTTAGTCCTAATTATCGTTTAATGCCTGGTCTTGCAATTTTTATGGAATATGAATACAGCAAGTATCATGGAACTTTAAAAAATATAAGACATAACTTAGGAAAACCCTTAGTTGAAAACTCATTATTTTTCGGTCTAAGCTTTATTGTTTAAAAATATTTTCACACACCTAGACGGTAGACCAAGATGTTGATTATGAATTTGTGAGTTTATCAATTTAATTAGAAACTTATAAGGATATTACCTCTAATGATATTTAAAGAATTTTTACCCACAAAAAATAAATTAATGTTTTTTTTAATTTGTTTTTTCTTTTGTTTTACTACCAATATCTTTGGAGAGGAAAGTCCAAAACAAAATACTCCTCAAGAGATACTCAAACCTGAAACTCCCGAAGTATCTAAGAAAGTAGATGTAAATCCCATAGCACAAGATGTAGAAATAATTGATCGGATAGAGAAAATACTTATTGCAACTAATTGGTATTATAAACCCAGAGTAAAAGTACAAGATGGTGTTGTTTTTTTAAAAGGGAGTACTAAAACAAATGAGTATAAACAATGGGCCGAAGCCTTGGCAAAAAATACTCAAGATGTTGTAGCAGTTGTTAATAAAATTGAGATTGTCGGTGTTTCTGTTTGGGATATTCAAGCACAAATAATTTCAGGTTTGAATGAACAATGGAGTAGTTTGGTTAGAGCATCACCATTAATACTTATGGCGTTATTTATTCTAATTATTGCCTGGATTATTGCGTTAATAGTAAAATTTGGTAGTCGAAAATATTTGAGTTCTAAAAACATTCATCCTCTTTTATCAAACGTGATAACTTATAGCGCCGCCTTACTGTGCTATCTCTTTGGGGTATATTTCATTTTAAAACTTTTAGGATTAACTAATATGGCCCTTACTATTTTGGGGGGAACTGGGGTTATGGGGCTTATTTTAGGTATAGCCTTCAAAAATATTACTGAGAACTTTCTTGCCAGTGTCTTGTTGAGTGTGCAAAATCCATTTAAAAATGATGACTTGATTGAAGTAGTTGGAGTTACAGGATATGTTCAAGGATTAACCATTAGAGCGACCATTCTGATGACTGAAGATGGTAATGAGGTGCAAATTCCTAATGGTATGGTATATCAAAATACTATTTATAATTTTACAACCTCAGTTCGACCTAAGAATAAGATTAACTAATTGATAGTTAACA
>TARA_R110002073_G_scaffold166019_1_pt1 | contig 40287 bp, 31 predicted proteins | sample TARA_R110002073 | Tara Oceans TARA_R110002073 (sample SAMEA4397174) | marine metagenome | biome: Polar Biome; feature: [DCM] deep chlorophyll maximum layer (ENVO:01000326); material: water (ENVO:00002006), including particulate matter (ENVO:01000060) such as... | depth 40 m
GAGTCACAAACTCAGTCTATTAACTTCCTATCTCGTATTAAATACCATTTAACTCACTCAGATAAATTTAGTGAGATATTTGGAGACATGGGCCCTAATACAGCTAAAAGATGGACTAACAATGATATTGTACTTGCAAATGGAACAAGAATAATAGCTGTAGGTACAGGACAAAGAGTTAGAGGATTTATCGAAGGCGATACCAGACCTAACCTCATTGTAGTAGACGATTTTGAATCAGAGCTAAATGCCTTCACACCAGAAGCTAGAGCTAAAAATAGAAAATGGGTAACAGAAGCTGTAATACCATCTTTATCTGATGAAGGTAAAATAGCAATGATTGGTACGGTAATATCTGAAGATTGCTTTTTATATTGGGCTAAAGAATCAGATGCTTGGTATACTTTATGGTATTCTATATGGGATGAAGATGAGAAGAGTATATGGCCCGAAAGGTTTCCTAACTCTCGTATAAATGAAATAAAAAAAGAGTTCGCATCTGTAGGCAATCTTAATGGATTTTATCAAGAGTATATGAACATAGCTCAATCGCCTGATATGGCTCCGTTCAAACCAGAATGGATAAAACTACATCACTACGATTACAAAAGAATAGATGGGCAAAATTGCCTAGTTAGGACAAAGGGAGATGAAGAAGAAATTAAACCAGTTGAAATCTATTGTGGAGTTGACCCTGCTAGTAGCTTGTCTTCCACTGCTGATTATTTTGTTGTTACTACTCTTGGTATCGATTACGATAATAATAAGTATATCATCGATATATTTCGGGCTAGAATATCTCCTGCTGAGCAGCCTGGAAAACTTATCGAAGTTTTTAAAAAGTATAGGCCAAGGAGAATGATGATTGAAACCGTTGGTTATCAGGAAGCATTAAGAACCGCGGTCAGAGAGTTAATGTTAAAGGAAAGTTTGTACATACCTGGATTAGAAAAGGGTGTTAAGCCTAGAAATAGAAAGAGTGAAAGATTACTATCTTTAGTACCTTTATTTGCTAAGGGTTCTTTCTTTTTTAGACCTCAAGATAATATAGCTCAACAAGAATTTCTTTCCTATCCAAGAGGAAAACATGATGATGTGATGGATTCTATATGGACAGCACTAGTGGGTTCAAAACCATCTAGAAGGAAACAATATGAAAAAAATGACGATTATTTAAGCAAACCAAAAAAAAGGCTTGATTGGATGACTTTATAGTATTATATTAAGTTGATAAAAAGTAGGGGTATATGGAAGAAAATAAAACACCAGAAATAGTCAATGAGACTATACAACTCTTTAAAGATTACAGTAAAAAACGAGATTCATGGGCTGCACAGGCTAAAGAGGACAAAGAGTTCCGTTTAGGCAGGCAGTGGACTAAAGAGCAACAAGATACTTTAGAAGCTAGAGGACAAGCTGCTATTGTAGTTAATCGTGTACACCCTGCAGTTGAAACAGCAAAAGCTATGCTTTCAGCTAATAGACCATCGTTTAGATGTGCTCCTAGAGAAGATTCAGATAGAAAGGTAGCTAATGTACTAAGTGCTTTACTATCTTATATGTATGACATATCAGATGGTAGAACAGTTATTAGACAGGTTATTGATGACTATTATGTAATGGGTGTGGGCTACTTTAACGTGTATCAAGACCCTATGATGGATATGGGAAAGGGTGAGGTATGTGTTCACGATATAGACCCTCTTGATGTATATGTTGACCCCAACAGTAGAGATAGATTCTTTAATGACGCAGAGAATATAATAGTATCACGTCTATTTAGTAAAGACCAAGCTAAGAAGCTTTATCCTAAATATAAAAATGAAATAGATGATGCTAATAGCGAACAAGATTTTAATATGCCTGAAACTAATAGATATGATGAAGGTTCGGTATTTTTCCCTGAAGACGTAGGTTTATTGCATGAACAGGGTGAGTACATTAGAGGTTACGAAAGATATGCTAAGATTGAAGTTCAAAAAGTAAGAACTTACGAATCCTTTAGTGGAAAGGAAGATTTATTAGATGATAAAGAATTTCAGGAATATATTAAAAAACCTGCTTGGATAATACAAGGGCAAGTTATCACAGATGAAGCTCAAGCTAAAGAGATAGCCGCTCAATTAATGCAGCAATACGAATTACATGTAGAGCAACAAAAATTAGAAACTGAAAAAGGAATGCAAGAACAAGGGTTTGGGATGGAAGCAAAAACTCCAGAACCAGATGTTCAAAAACCTGAAATAGAAGAAACTGATTTCCAAGGTTTAATTCTAAAAAGATTAGTAAAAATTGTTAAACTTAATGTAGCAAGAGTTAAGCAATGTATTATTATGGGTGAGACATTGTTATATTCAAGAATATTACCTATAGAACATTACCCTATTATTCCTGCATGCAATATACACACAAGAACACCTTATCCTACATCTGATGTAAGGATGATAAAAGGTCTTCAAGAATATATTAATAAGACTCGTTCTTTAATAATAGCACATGCTACTACAAGTACTAATACAAAGATATTAGTTCCTGAAGGTAGTGTGGATATGAAGGATTTTGAAGAAAAATGGGCACAACCTGGAGTTGCAATACCTTATGACCCCACTGATGGTGCTCCTGTTACAGTACAGCCTAGTCCTTTACCTAACGAGTTGTATTCTAATGAGCAGACAGCTAAAAATGATATTGACCATCAATTAGGTTTATATGAAATGATGATGGGTAATTCAGCAGCAGCTCCTCAGACATATAAAGCAACTATATCTTTAGATGAATTTGGTCAAAGAAAGATTAAATCTAAACTAAGCGATATAGAACAAGCTTTAGTTAGGGTAGGTCAAGTTGCAATACCTTTAATGCAACAATTATATAGCACTGAAAAAACATTTAGACTTGTTAATCCAAACAATTCTATGAGTGAATACGTTATAAATAAACGATTGTACGATGATAAAACTGGAGAGATAGAAGTATTTAACGATATTACTATTGGTAAATATGACGTAATAGTAGTAAGTGGCAGTACATTGCCTACTAATAAATATGCAGAACTTGAGTTTTACATGGATTCTTACTCTAAAGGGCTTATTGATAGACAAGAAGTTCTTAAAAAGACTGAGGTATTTGACATCGAAGGTGTTATGCAGCGTACAGATGAAATTGCAAAACTACAAAGTGAAGTAGAGCAAAAAACAGAACAAATTAAAGATTTACAAGGTGACTTACAGACTAGAGATAGAGAAGCAGTTAATTTACGTAAAAAGATTGAAGTTGAGAAATTTAAGGGAGACCTTGATAAAGTCGCAACAAAATCAAAAGCTGCAGGTACTATCTTTGAAAAACGATTAGATGATAATTTAGCTACTGTTAAGCGTCAGATTTCTGATGCTAGCAAACAAGAAGGCTCACCCGCTAGTAGCAAAGCGGCAGCCAACAAAAAAAGGAAATAAATGGAAGCGTTAGAGACTAACCAAGGTACAGACACCCCTTCACAGGGCTCTGAACAGTTATCCGTAGAAGATGCTTTCTTCACAGGTGGAGAGACAACAACGGTAAATGAAGTAATTGGGACTCCTGAAAAGGATACCCCCATTGGAGAAGATGCAAAATTAGATGTTGAGGGAGCTCAAGTTAATAATGAAGAGCGAAGATTTCAATATTGGCAGTCTGAGGCTGATAAAGCTAAAAATGAAAATGCCCAATTAAAAGCACAAATGCAACAAGTTCAGTCACAGCAAGCTCAACCAGCTCCTGTACAACCTGAACCAGTTCAAGAATTTCCTCCAGCTCCAGATAAGCCAAAAGCACCATTAGGATTCAACAGAGCGGAAGCTAATGAGGACCCTAACAGTGCAAGTGCTCAATACTTGAATGAGTTAGACGGTTGGAGAGATGATATTGTACAATATAATTCTTTGAAAGGCGACTATCAAACTGCCTTGGTTCAAGAAAAGATTGATGCTCAAGAAACTCGTCGTGTAAACGACATAAAAAGAGCTCAAGCTCATCAAGCACAGCAAAGTCAAATGAATGGGATTTACAATAGAGTACAAGGTGAGTATGGATTAAGTAGTGAAGAAGCTGCTGAATTTGTACAAACAATGTCAAAACCCGAAAGTTTAACAATGGATAATTTAGTCCAATTGTACAGAATGCAGAAAGGTTCTGGACAGCCAGTACAAACACAACCTACTGGACCTAGCCCTACGTTTAATCAACAGGCTAGAGCTCAACAGGTACCATCTCCGATGGGTGTTATACCAGCTCAACAGAATACTTCTACAGAAAGTTCAGAGGACTCAATTATGGATTCGATAATTAGTGGTTACAAAAAAAGTAACCCTTGGTAATTAATAATTTCTACTCGAAGGTCTACGCGACAGCTGAGAGAGAGATATAAAGTGTATAGGAGATAAAGATGGCAACAGTTTATAGTAACGTTGCTTCTGCCGCTGGTAGCGGTACCGCTTCCTTAGATAATACACGAAGAGTCTTTAATTTTGGAGATAGAGTTGCAGAACTTGCTCCACAACAAAGTCCTTTCTTTGTGTACTTAAATAAGATAGCTAAGAAAGCTACCAATGACCCTGTTTTTAAGTTTTTAGAACAGAGACATCAATGGCAGAGACGTAATATGACAATACAAGCAGCAGTAGCTGCTCAAGGAAGTTTAGCACATGGTGCTGATACTACTGAAATAATGAAATTTACGTGTGGATACGATTCATATGGTAAAATTCAAGCAAATACAGGTCCAACATTCTTGTTACCTAGTCAAGTTATAGCAATTAAAGCAGATGATGGAATAGTTTATAATTTCCAAATAGACTTTGATGCAGCTGCTGGTGACTATGATACTAGTGGTACAGATGGTACAAATGGTCTTGTTTCAATTGCAGCTGGTAAATTAACAGTGCAAGGAAAAACAGTCCCTGCAAGTACTACTTTTGCTGCAGGCTCTGAAGCTCAAGTAATTGGAAGTGCTTTTGCAGAGGGTACAGATAGCCCGATTGGTTGGGAAGATAAAATATATGACAGAGAAGGATATTGTCAGATATTTAAAACAGGTATGAATATCTTTTCAGGCACATCACTTGCTACTGAATATAGAGGTATTAAAAATGAGTTCCAAAGAATTTGGTCAGATAAATTAATGGAACATAAGATGGACATAGAACAAGCTATGTTATTTGGTTATGGACAAACAACAGCTGCAAATGAAGGTACCGCTAGTACTATACCAACAAGACATAGTTGGGGAATTGTTCCTTATACTGAATCATATGGTAAAGTATACAACATGAGTTACTCATCATCTGGATACGATGCTTTCTTAGATGCAATGGAAGATTTCTTTGCACCTGAAAGTGGAAACTCTGGTAATAAACTTGTGTTAGCTTCAAGAAAAGTAATTACTTATTTAAATAAACTAGGCAATGGCTCTTTCATGAACAACTCTGTAGGTTCATCTCAATATAGGTTAGATATTGCAAGCGTTCCTGGAGCGTTTGGACACACAGTAACAGTTGTAAATACTATATTTGGTAATTTACACTTTGTTGCTGAACCTTTATTAAGAGGGCCTTGGCAAGATTATTGTGTAGCAGTTGATTTAAAAAATGTTGCATATAGACCACTTGTGGGAAATGGTATGAGTCGAGATACCTATGTAGAAACTAATGTTCAAGACAATGGCGTAGACGGAAGACAAGATATGATTCTGACTGAAGCTGGACTTGAAATTAGTTTACCTGAAACTCACGCAATTCTTAAGTTTTCTTAAGGGAGGGTAGATAAATGGCAGCACAAACTCAAACTGCATGGACTGAAACTAGTATTAATGGTTATACCGTTCTTTCTAGTACAGCAACAACAGATGCAGCAAATGAAGTAAACTGGTCTTTAAAAACTCCTAAGGCTTTAGACACAACCAAACCTTGGTCATTAATTGTTTCGGCTTCTGCCGCACAAGATGGTGCAGCAGCACCATTAATGATTTGGGGTGGTTATTCTGATGATTTTGCATTAGCAGGTACAACTGCTAGAGCAACAGCAACAGATGGTGTCCAAATTGGAGAACTTACGGATGATTTAGGTTATGCTGGAGCTGTATTAGGTGTAAACTTTGCTATGAATCCTGGTAGTACTGGATTAGCAAATGTTGTAACTATTGCAGCGGTAGCAACTGGTCTGAGACACAATTTACCGATATTCCCTTATTATGCTTTCGAGCTAATGGCGGATGATGCGGCTACATTGTTAGCTCATACGTTAACCTTTAAGATTATTCAAAAGGCTGACATGGCTAATGCACCTATAGCATCAATTGGTGGTGTAGGAGCTGACCCTTCATAGTGGTTAAGTAACTAATAAATTATAAGGGGTCTTCGGGCCCCTTATAAGGAGAAAATATGACAGTAGAAAGACCTAAAATATATAGTGGTAGCATAGGAAATAAATATCATTCTAAGGTCAAACCAGACACTAGAAGAAAATATAATACTAAGGTGAAAAAGAAGAAATGATACAACCTATAGAAAAGATTAAAAGTTTATTAAGTAATGATATTGTTACTTTGTTTAGTAAGGAAGTACTAAATGTTGCATATATAAATGCATACAAAATTGTAAATAGTTTAATAACAGATGATGCTTGTTTGGATTCTTTATATGATTCAAATTTAGAAACAGGAAAGTATGTATCTTCCCATACTAGTTCAGTTAATTCAGAAGCCCCTTGGTATAGAGAAAATTTTAATAGAAACAGAAGAATACTTTTGGTCGAAAGAAAAAATGAAATCGGAGACGTTGCACTGGATAATGACGGTTTATTTCATAAATGTATAAAATTAAAATCAACAGGTATTCAACAGGCTACTAATCCTAAAAGTATATATTATGAAAATGATAAGTATAGTCCAAAATACTATCATGAAACGGGTGGGCAAATAGTTATGCTACCTCATGATATAGTTTTGGAAACTGATGTTTTACCAAGAGGAAGAATATTTTGGTTAACATATCCAGACTTTAATTTTTCAGATTCAGAGTTATATTTTACCTTTGATTTAGCAGGTAAAAACTTTTCTGAAATAACGTTAGACCAAGAAGAAATACTATTTTATGGTATACCAATTGGAGCTAAAGAGTTATTGTACATTGAAATGGCCTTAAATTTACTTCATAATTACATGGCAGACTTTGTATACAGTGAAGAGGATACTGAATTAGTTGGTTTATTAAAAGAACACGCAGTATCTTTATTATCTAAAAAAAATGAAGAACTAAATTATGTTTTACCAAAATATGGTAATATGAAAGCTAAAAAATAATGAATAAACAAACACTATTAGAATCAATAAGAGAACATCATTCTAATTTACCTACTAGGCAGTTAGAAATTTATATTGAAACAATTGCTAATAAAATAGCTATAGATACTAATGTTGTTAAAAAAACTTTTGTATATAGCTCAGTAGCAGGTCAAAGGTGGTATACTTTAAGTACAGCTGGTCCTAACTATGTTATTAAGGTAGAAAAAGTCTATTTTAATGATGTAATAATACCTAAACTTATTGGTGAACCTATTATAGATGATGATGAATTTAGTACTCCAGAAGATACTAGTGATACAGCTTTAACTACTCCTGTATCAAATGTTAGTAATAAAAGAATGTGGATGCTAAATGATTACATGCACAGTGATTTACATACAGCTAGCAGAATGAAATTAGGTATAGTAGAAAAAGTGACTAATGCTGTTACAATAGATGGAAGAACAAGTAATTATCAATCTTGCTCTATAACAGGAACATCAAATATAAGGATGTATGCAATTGTAACACCAAATCCTTTTCTTCAAGGAGCTACTTCTGGATATAGTTCTCCTGGGTATACTTCCTTATCAGGACCTTTAGCGGATATACCAGTCCAATTTCACGATGTATTATTAAATGGAAGTATAGCTATGGGTTATAAAAATCCTAAAAATTTTAACGGTGATATGTACACTTTTTTTAATTCACAATTTTTAGAGGGTATAAAAGATATAAAAAAGTTTGTAAGAACAAAACATTCAACAGGATTTATTAAACCACAAGACTTTTAAATAGGAGATAAGATGGGTATACTAGAAAAACTAAAAGACCAATTAGGTGATGTAGCAGAAGAGCAGTTAGAAAAGCTAAAAAGTGACATAAGTCTAAAAATTGATGACATATTTAACGAAGATTTACAAAAAGAAATAGTAGAGACTCTAAATAAATCTATAGATGTTCCTTTTATTAATGAAAAAATGGAAGCTAAGGGTTTAAATTTTCTTTATGACGTATTCGAAGATAAGATAAAATCTGCTGTTAAAAAGGCTTTATAATAAAGTTATGATAGATAAGTTATTTGTTTTACTTAATGATATTACTGATAAAGACGTTGGTGATATAGTTGAAAAGATAGGCATTGAAGACGATAAAGCTTATAGAATAAAACCTGAAAAATGCCCAAGTTGCTCCAAGAAATCTATGGCAGCAGTTGAAGTATTAGGCGCGCTTGATAGAAGTTTACTATGGCAGTGTTTAAAATGTGGAGATAGGTTTTTGAGACTAAGTAGAACAAAAACAGTTAAACTCTTGGAAGATGCGACTTCCGCTTGGACAAACCCAAATGATTGGGGAGAAACTGAAGACAAAGAACTAAATTAGGAGGGCCTATGGCGAAAGACCAGGGTGTAGTAAAACGTGTGATTGTCACACCAGACAAACATGCTCCAATACATGATAGAGCAGCAATAAATGTAGTAAAGAAAGCAATAGAAATAATTAAGCCTGATATTTACGTAGATTTGGGCGATTTAGGTGAATGGGGAAGTGTATCTCATTGGCAGTATAAAACTAGGAAAAAACCGCCATTAGAGTACATTATACCTAGAGTTGACAAGGATGTAAAGGGTGTCAACGAGCTTCTTGACAGTATAGATGAGTCTCTAGATAAAGCAAATTGCAAAGAAAAGTATTTGTGCGGAGGCAATCATGATGAGTGGATGAATATGTTTGTAAGTGAACATCCTTATTTACCACAATATAAATTCGAAGAGGCCTGTGATTTAAAAGGTAGAGGCTACGAATACTACCCTAACAATTATGAGCCATGCCAATGGTTAAAAATTGGTAAACTTCACTTTTATCATGGTGACCAAATAGGTGGTATGCATCACGCAAAAGCACATTTAAAGTTAGGTGCTAATATAATGTATGGACATCATCATGGATTGCAACAAGCTTCTGTGGTACACATAGATGGACCTAAGTCTGCTTGGAGTTTAGGATGCTTAAAAGATATGAGTCCTGAAAAGAATAGATGGCTTCGTGGAAAAGCTAAAAATTGGGCACATGCATTCGCAGTAGTTGATTACTTTAGAGGAGGTTTATTTACTGTACACATAGTACAAATTATAAATGGTAGAACCTCGTTATGGGGGGAATTAATAGATGGGAATAAATAGTGGACATACTTACAATCTTGGAACAATTTGGGATACCTGTAGCGATGACGATAGCGTTCGGGTTCTTTATTTGGAGACAAAACAGATTCATACAAGAAACCCTAATGAACGAGTTAGACCAAGATTTCAAGAGGTTGGAAGGTATTATTATAAAACTAATAGACCAACAAAAGAAAATACAGATGGAACAACAACGACTTAATGGAGTGTTCAGAGCTATGGTAGAAATTATAGCAAGACTATCAGGAAATGGACTTAAGGATAAATTCTTACGAATGATGGAGAAAAACGATGATTGATAAAAAAATATCTATAGGTTCAATATTAACTATACTAACAGCTGCTACAACTGTAGTTTATATGCATGGTGCTAATACTACTAAAATGGAAACTATTGAAACTGAACAGGTAAGGGTTGTTAAAAGAGTTGAAAAGAATGAAGATAGTATTGTTGACTTAAAAATTGGACAAGCAAAAATAGAAACTAAACTAGATGACAGATTTAACAGACTAGAAGAAATATTAATGGATTTAGAATGATAATATCTAAGATAATCATTAATGCTGTTGCAGGCCAACTTGTAAAGCACTTTAGGTTAGACAAAATAATGAAATATGTTTTTGAAGATAATAAATTAGATATAGAATTTAAAAAAATGAAAAAAGAACTTAAAGAACTAAAAAAGAAACTTAATAAATTAATTAAAAAACAAGGAGATAAGAATGGCTAGAGCATACGGAACGGCCACGTTAACACTGACTGTCTCGGAAGCCATTACTCTAAACAGTAAGGACGAAGGGCAGACGCATACACATACTATAGCTAGTATAGCTGATATATACAGAAGAACTGAAACAATAACTACTTCTAATACTAATTTAGTAGCTTTTGGAGCTTCTGCAGGATTAGGAACTTTCGATGAAGATGATGTAAAATATATTAGATTAACTAATTTAGACAACACTAATCATGTTATTTTTACCTTTAAAAATGAAGCTTTAGATGAGTTTGCTGTAAAGGTAGATAAGGGACAATCTTTTGTATATTGCCCAGATTTATCTGGAGGTGTTAAGGATACTTTTACTGCAAACCAAAAGGCTTTATCATTTACTGATGCTACATGCGATACATCAAGTGGAGCTTTTACAGTAACATGTGATGCTAGTGCTCAAATTAAAGTTGGGCAGAGTATAAGTGGAACAACTGTTGCAGCAGATTGTGTTGTTGCTACTGTAAACACTCCTGGTGCAGTAACATCTTTCACTGGAAGTATAGAATCAACTGGTAGTGCAACTAATACGACTATAACATTTGCTCATGCTGGAAATGTATCAGATTTAACAGCTATAGACGCAATAGCTGATACTGCTTCATGCGATATTGAAATTTATATAGCACTTACTTAGGGGTAATATATGGCAGTAGATTCTAAAGAAGTAAGTAAGTTTACTAGCGGCCTTATAGGGTCTACTTCTGAAACAGATATAGGCAGCGATTTTGCTACCTTTTCATTAAATGTAGACTCTGAATATGAAAAAGGGGCATTAAGGGGTATAAAAGGTAATTATATATTAGGCGTGGACGGATGGGAATTACCTCGTTATTCTAGAAGTAGATTTAGATGTACTTTTAATAGTATAGTAGACGTCAATAATAAGGCGTTTGCAATATATGGTTACAACAAAAAGTTTCTTATTTATTTCGATTTAACTGGTGGAATGCCATTAGCATTTCAACTTGAAGCAGATTCTCAAGAATATGAAGTTATTTATGTTCAATGTTCAACTGGTGATAATGTAGAATTAGTTATACAAAAGACAGTTGATGCAATAAATGCAGTAAAACTTCCTTATTTATTATCCCAAGCAACAGGAATTACAAACTATTTTACAGCCTCTAAAACGAAAGATAGATTAGAGAGAGACTATATAATATTAAAAAATAATCTTTTAGGTGATATTAGAGTCCCAGATTCTCCAACCTTTCTAACATCTATTGGTGGTGTCGATTATCGTACTCATAATAGTAACTACACAGCTGCAGATATATTATTACCTATTTCAGAGTTTTCTAGTTTTGAAAATGTTATTACAAATTCAAGTGGCTCTGCTGGAAATATAATTAGTAACGCATGGGACAGTAGCCATGACGGATTTTGGGTAAAAGGGAATGGATTGGAGCCAGAAAGTGCAGACGATTTAGCTCCTCTATCTTTTAAATTTTTAAAACCAGTAAATCAAAAAGGTAATGACAATTTATTTGGTATTTCTGCAAAAGATGAAGCATATATATTTGATAATTTATCCGACACTAATGGAGGATTTGAAATTTTAGGTCCAGTTTCAATTTCATCAAATTTATTTGATATAAGTGCTGAACAAAGAAATACAAATTTATATATAGGCACTGGTGACAATGATAGTAATAAATCTTTATGGTTTGGAAAAATAGATAGAAAACAATTAGATAAAACGTTTAATGAAGAGTATCATATTACAAAAAATGCAATAGAAAATTTAGGAGGTAACTTTAGCCCTTTATCTATAGATAATATGGTTATTCCTACATTACACTATGGGTTAAATAGTAGTAACGGAGGTATAGCAGGTTCAGCTAATATCTATACTAATGTAGATGGTGATGAATGGCATTTAAGCAATAGTGGGTATACTGGGGGTCTAAACAATGATACTTATCAAAGAAGTGTAAATTCATGGGCTGTTCAATGTTTGAAAAATGTAACTCCTGAAACTGAAGGTAATTACGATACTTACAATGATTTTAAATTAGGAATGATATTTAGATTAGACTTAGGTGGAAGCTACACTGTTTCTACCAAAAGCATGTCTACGGGAAATGCTAACTATCCTGGCGAAGGGTCTGTTAAATTTTTAAGACAACTAAAAGGTTTTGCAAAAGGGGAAATTGATAGCCCTTATAATTCAGGAACAGATGGAAATTTAGACGCTTCTATTGCTAGTGACGGTGGTTCAGACGGTGAAGAGTTGCATAATGGTGACTTATTTCAAATAGTATATGTTCCAGATTCTGTTGAAGAAGTGAACACACGAGCAAAGGAAGGGGATACAGATTTAATTAGATTTGCTTATGTAGGCCATTTAATAGGTGACACTCTTGAAGGAACTAATACGGATGAGAATTTCACTGTTACTAATAAAGGAACTGACAATCCTAATGTTGCTTCCCATGATTCTAAAAATTGCTACTCTGGAACTCCCGCTTATTCTTTTGGTCATATAAATAGTGATTCAAAATTATTTAGAGTTAGAACTTCTTCTAAAGATGAAAGTTATTTAAATTCATTAGCAACTTTTCCTGAAATAAAAGATTCTCTAGGAAATACAATATCAGGAAAGTCGTCATTTGTGGAAGATATAGATTTAGCAGAAGAATTAAGTATTGACGGTTTTAAAATAGGAACTATAGCCGAATGTAAAAGTGCTGATGGTACAGGTGGTTTTGGTGGTGATACGACTAATAAAAATTACTATTCTGGATATGGTAAACTTTGGATTTCTAATATAAATGAATACAATAAACTTTATTTAGTAGATATAAGTAATTGGGATAATATAAATGCTGACAAAAGAAGGCTTAGTTATGTAGAAGTAACTTTAAATTTTAACAGAATACACGACCAGTTACATGCTACAGATTTTACATCTTTTCAAAAAGGTTTAGTAAGATTAGGTCCTAATACTTATGGAACAGGTGATTATGATTTATTTATGGGAGATTCGTTTATTTGGAATAATGAACCAAAAAATGCATTTATAGGTTCAATATGTGAAACTTATTCTCATAAACCTCATTTAGGAGATGGTGCTTTAGGTGGTGTTAATAATGGAGATGGTAAATGGAGAGTTTGGGTTCATTATAATAAACCAGAAAACATTACTTTTGATAGATGGGATTTATTTTTATTTAACTTTAGACCACAAGGAATTAATCCAACAGCTGTAAATGATATACAAGGTCCTTTAAATAGTGCTTCTAATTCAGAGGTATTTATGTACGATAAAACACCACCCTATCAAGAAGTTGCTCAAATAAAATTGGGTTCTAGCGAAAATGACTCAAATAAAAAATGGGTTTGCTATCCTTACGATAAATTTTGGTTTGGTACAAGCACTCCTGATAGTGATTATAGATATAACCAATCAGATGGTACAAGTAATAGTCAAGGGGCAGAATATTTTTCTACAGAAGGAGCGAGAGGTAGAAAGGCTCATAATAGCACCAATTACGAAGATAGTCAAAAAAATATGACTTTTAGAAATCCTTCTGGGGAATTTATTACTTGGGAAAAGTTTTTGGGAAGCGAATATCCTATAAGCGGGGACCATATGATGTACAGGGTTGGTCTTGGTACAAATATAGGATGGTTAAATAAGGGAGTAACATCAACAGAAAATGGTACCAGGAGTTGGGCAGGTTCTTTACATTGTATGAAACCACATTTTAAAGAGTGGTATTTTACAGGTAATAGTTCATCAGTAGAAGATATAGCAAGAACCGAAAGAGGAAATTCAGTAGCTCACATAGTTTCATTTTTAGGCCAATTGAGTGGTAAATTTGTAACTTATGGTGGAGAAATGAGATATTGGAATAGTGGTGGTACGGTAGCTTGTTACACTGGTAAAGAAAGAACAATGACCGAATATTCCAACGATTGGGTTTTATATTCAATGCATGATTCCCCTGTTGCTTTTGCAGATTTGACTGAAACTGACGGCACTGGAGTTGCAACATTTAATAAAGGGGAAACACAGGGAGCTCCAAATACTGACGGTAGTACCCCTGAAGATTTCGAGCATTTAGGTGGAAGTGGAGACCCTTATGATGGAGTAGAGGGTGGTAGATTCGTGTTTTTTAACGATACAGAAGCAGGGTTTCTAACAGATAAAAGTGTTCCTGCTACACAAGGTTTTAGTAGATTTAATCAGTTTAGATATGCACATAATAACAATGGTACATCCGACTTAGAGAAAGATTCTGGGTACGGTGGACAAAGTATAGATTCTGAAAGTGATAACTCTAATATGAGGCATGGTTACATAAATATTTTTAATCAAGAATATCATAATAATGTCTCAGACAGAAGAGGTTGTACTTACGATGGAGCAGATGGTTTTGGTCACTACAATATGGTTACTACTACTTGGGCTTCAAATAGTGAAATAAATAATTATAATGGTAATGCAGGAAATATGAGGACAAAAACTAGGTCTTTTGGTCAAGGTTTTACTCATTTGGACATAGTTAAAAGAAGAGGCGCAGCCGGTTTCGGGAGTTTTCATAGAATTAATAGTAATCAAGAGGCAGATATAACAAGAAGACATAATATAAGTGATGCTAATTTAAATAAGGTAACTAAAGAGAAAATGGGTACTGGTTATTTAACATACAAATGGGGTCATTCTGAAGACCCTGCTTTAGCTGGTACTGCTTCTTATAATGCTCATTATGGTGGTTACGGAGACCAAAAATCTGGATACTATTCAGATAATTCGGGGATAAGCTTTCCTACGAATGCAGGGTTAGAACCTACAGGTACAAGATGGGATAATAGAAGGACAGTATTTTGTTGGTCCACTACTTGTGTGTCAGATTCGTTATTTACAAGAACTGACACAAGTGAATCTTTCTCTAATAACATAAGGTATAATGATGCCTTGACTTCACCAAGATGTTCATTTAGAAAAATAAGTTTACCTTCTGGTTATAGTTTTGATAGTATAAAAAATATGGATGTTATATCTTGGCAACAATTAGGATATGGCGATGGTTATAATACAAATCACACTAGTGAAACTACTAAAACTTTACATGGATATATTATTTCAGGAAAAGCACATCAGTCTCCTATAAACGATATAGACGCAACATCTTCAATTATTTGTGTAATCAATCATAAGGGTATAGACAATAATCTTATGATTGAAAATGAACAAAATGGTGGATTAGAAACTACTTGGGATTGGCGGAGAAATCAATCTAGACAAGCTGTTGCCCCTTTAATACCTTTATTAAAACAACATTTTGCTAATAAGAAAAAATATTTAGCTCAAATAGGGAGTTTTACTAATGACAATTTAACATTTAAAAACTTAAACACAGGATTGGCAGATTCTCCTAGGGCTTATAATTATTGGGACAGAAAGTTCTGGGTGACTCAATCTGGAGCTGAACCTATTTACCTCGAAAGAAACGTGAGGCTAGATACTTATTCACCTCTTATAATAGGTACTGGAGGTGATAATAAGGAAGAATTACTATCTAATTGGGCGAGACCTCAATTCACTCCTAGAAACACTGCTAGTCTTGGTGATATGGGTTTGTATCCGTACTATAAATATGATAGATTATGGAATTATTGGTCTGATGACGTTTTATCTCCAAATAATAGAAGCCCTCTCGAAAGTAATGATTTAAGTGGTAGCGATAATTTATATGCAGATTTTTGGGATGAAACCGAAGCTTATCATAATCAATATTCTAAATATTATAATGAAGAAGGGACTGGAACTAAAATTGAAGCAGGGTTTGATAACTCAGTTTTAGTTGGGAATAGGAGTATAAAATTACATAAAAAACTTTCACAAAATACTGGAAGTAGTGCAGGTTCGATACATGGTTTTAATGGTTCAACCGCTACTAAAGATGGTGCTTACCCTAGTTACTCAGATTACATTCACGAAAATAACAGTGATTTTAGAATAAATTCTCACATAAAAAAAATACACGATTCAATATTAATACTTGACTCTTTTGAAGATGCAGAACAAGATGGAGAAGGTATTACTGAAGGTGTAAATTTTAAAGCTGGAAAAATAATTTATTATTCACTTAGTCTAGTATACGACAATTTTCAAGAGAGCCCATTAAGTACTACTTTTAGAATCCCAGGACCAACATTAGATGCTAAATATGTTAGGTTAAAGCTAAGTTTACCATCAAGTCAACAGCTAAATTTAAACCCTAGGGCTACACATATTAATGTGTATAGAAAAAATAATGTAAATAGTTTATTTAGGCTAGTTAAGTCCATTGCATTTAATGGGAAAGATGATAATTTTGGAACTAAATTAGGAAGATTTGATATAGGGTTTAATGACGAACAAACAAGTGTTAGTTATGAAGGTTTAAATGGGATACCAGAAACATTAACTGATTTAACTCCTAATTATTGTTTATCTACTCAATTAAATGATTTTCTTTTTATTGCTAAAATTAATCATCCAAAAATAGAAAACGGAGAACATATTCTTCTTCGCTCAAAAAAGGGTAAATTTTCAATATTTGATTGGTCAAGTGATTACTTAGACCTACCCACTAAACCTTTAGCGTTAGTTGCTTTTGCTAATAGAATATTTATGTGGGACAAAACAAACACATATATTATAAATCCTCAAGGCTTGTATATAGAAGATAAAACAGATGGCATAGGTATATTAAATAGTCAATCTTATGTAGTTACAGATATAGGTATGTTTTTTTGTGATAGAAATAATATATATATACATAACGGAAAATCTGCTACTCCTATAGGTGACCCAATACTTTATAATCATAGTAGGCCTGAATGGCAGATAGGTTATTTAGATGCTATGAAAAAAGCTGAATTATTAGGGCATACACCTAAAATGGCATACGACTCAACAAAACAATGCATATACGTTATATTACAAGGATACAGCGATGCATCAACAAGCAATTTTAATGTGAGTTACAGGGAAGCTTATTCTAGGCTATATTCATTTAATATTCAAGCAAAAAGATGGGACTATTATGAAGTCCCTAATGTTAAGACAGTAACTACAACTGGGCAAGGTGATGTTGTTATGAGTGATGGTTATCAAATTTATAACTATAGAGTTGATAAAAGAAATAAAAAAGCATTTAATTGGGAAAGTAAAGAATTTACTATGGGAAGTTCCAATTATAGTAAGGTATTTAAACGGTTATATATTACAGGAGAAATGTGTCTTTGGAATTTTAATAACAGCGAAAAAAATGCTGTAGAAGTACAGAACGATGAGGAAGATTGGAATGGTGGTTTGCATGTGGATACAGATATATTCTATCAAGTAGATGACGATACACACTTACTTGAAACTAGCCCTGCTTCGGAAACAGATGACTTAAAAGTATACATTGATGGTGTAATACAAACAATGAAAATTCAAGATAGAAAGCCTCATATTGGTCATTATTTAGCTAATGATAAAACAGGTAGTATATATACTACTGAAGTCCATTTAGGGTCGTTTGAAGGTACTGACAATAATTTAACAGATTTAGATGGAAACCCTTTAACCAATGCTTTCTGTTTAAATGCACATAGTTTACCTGAATTTGTTGAACCACCAAATAGTCAATATCCTAAGGTAACAAAACAGGGCGAATTAGAAGAATTAACTCATATACATAAGGGTCAGTATTTGTATATTAGTGGTGTTCAAACAGATGGAACTAAATTAGAAGAAATTATAAAAGTTAGAAATTTGTTTATTGACTGGAAACAAAGCGTTACTGGTATAAATGATATAGAGACTATACAGCCAATAAAAATAACTTGTTTTAGAGGATTGCTCGGAACAAAAGCAATTAATTGGTATGATAAGGTAAGTAATGGAGTTATAGGAGCAACTGGTATGAATCAAATTAGAATTGCTACGCCAGTACTTAAATTCCCTACTGGTTCAAAGGGTAAAAATGTAAAAGTTGTATTTAATAACCAAAAATCTTATATCGATTCTTTTGCTATAACTTATAGAAAAAAAAGGTTTAAATAATGATTGATAAACTTGCTGGTTTAGCATCATTAAGAAAGATTACAAAAGGTTTGGCAAAAGATATTGATAATTCTGGTCAATTAGAAAGAAATTTAGAGTCTTTAGTAGGAGGTATAACAGAGTTAGTAAAATCTACTAGTACTCTTAGTAAAAGTGGCGAATCTGAGACTCATTTAGGAATTGAAGGTGATATTAAAATCAACAAAACAGGCCTAAATAAGTACGATTTTCTTATAAGAGGAGAGGATGGTTGGCATAAGGATAATAACTCCTCATTTGGCCCTTTAGACAAAGCTAACACCATAAATGACCCTCCTGTAGTTAATCAAAGTAGTGGTACTTTTGACTATAGTTATGAAGGTAATAACAGGTTGTCTATAAATTTAGATACTTCTGTTAATAAAACAGGAGCTATAGCTACACCAACTATTAAGGGTTATGGTCATTTAAAAATCGAGTCTACAGGAACAACAATTTTACAATCTGCTTTACGCTTATCTAGTGTAGCAGCTTCAGCATCTGATACAGATAAATTCTTAAATATAGATAGTTCTGGTAATTTAGGTTACAGAACGGGTGCACAACTTTTAGCTGATTTAGGTATATCTTCTGGAGAAATAATTGATTGGACTTCTGACCAAGGTAGTACAAATATTCATACTGGCAACTATACAGACACTAACACTACTTATAGTGAAGCAACAGGTTCAGCAGAAGGTTTAATGTCTATAGCACATCACGATAAATTAGATGCTATAGAAGCAAGTGCTGACGTTACTGATGCTACTAATGTTACTTCAGCTGGCGCATTAATGGATAGTGAATTGTCTGATTTAGCTGGAGTTAAAGGGGTTACAATATCTACATTACAAGTAAATCCTTCAGAAGGAGCATTTGCTAATGGTGATAAAACTAAATTAGATGGTATAGAAGATAATGCTACTGCAGACCAAACAAGAGCCGATGTAGAAGGATTATCAATAAGAGAAACAGGACCATTATCTTCAGGCAGTATTACAAGTGGATTTGGTGCTATAGATAATGGGGCTTCTGCTATAACTACAACAGGAATAGTAACTACAGGAAATATAGCTGCAGGTTCTAGTTCTATATCTACAACAGGAGTAGTAAGCGCTGGTAGTTTTAATCATTTTATGGATGTAAAATTACATATGTTTGTATCACTTAGTTCTTCTGCATTTTACATACCTTTTGGACCTTCTGGAATAGAAGGAACTTCCACAGCAACCTCAGCAGATGATGATACTTTATTTATTGCTCCTTATGATGGAACATTAGTTCGTATACAATTACAATCTGATACAGATGCAGGGCACGATGCTGGTTCAACAACAATAGCATTAAGAGTTAATGGAACTACTCAAACAGCAGTAACAGAGACAATAGCAGATGATACTACTGAGCTGTATGAATGGTCAGCAAACAATGTTTTTAGTGCAGGTGATAGAATTAGAATTGCTGTTGACCCTACAAGAACTGTAGGAACATGCACAATGACAAGTGTATGGAAATATACAATATAAAAAAAAGATTGGATAATAGAGGTTAATGTATTATATTAAAATGATGAAAAGTATCAATTTAGGAGTTATATGAGTTATAATAATATGGGAAGATTTGGTGATACACAGATAAGAGAAGTTAATGGTGCACCTGCTCACGTTAATGATACAGAAGCTCATTGGATAGACAATATGGGCCCTTTAGGACAACTAGCTACAGAAAGTGTAGGCGCTGGTACAGTTAACCCTAAAACTGGTCTAAAGGAGTATTGGATTCCACAAGCTATAGGACTTGGTCTTCAAATAGGAGGCCCTTTGTTATCAGCTCATTTGAATAAGGGTAATACTGATTTAGAAGATAATATGCAACCTTGGACAGAATCTATGGATAAGAGAAGAGACTTAGCCAATAATATGATGGACCCTCAATCTCAATGGAGTATGGAAGGTGCAAATAAAATAAGACAAGCTGGAAAAGATAACCTTGCTTTTACTAATATGTTAGGCTCTAGAAATAAAGCTATGGGTGGAGTTCAAGGCTATAGTGGCATAACTGAACAACAAAATGAAGCTAATATGAATAAAACAGGAGCTGATTCACAAAATAGAATAGAAAATTTTAATAGACAAAATATGATGCAAGGTTCAGACTTACTAGGAATGGTCGGAAAAGGTTATCAAAAATTCGGAGAAATGAAACAAAATAGAGACATAGCTAATATGCCTTTTGATTGGGGAGATGCGATGGGAAGTTTTGGAGCAGGAATCGCAGGTGGCTATGGTTCTGGAGGAGACATTAGTCCTAGTATGTTTGATAGTATATGGGAAAATTCAGAATTTCAAGATTATATGAAAGAAAAGGTATAATATGGCAATAGATTGGTCACCATTAATAGCACAAAATGCAGTGAGAAATGACAGAGCTCAACAAGGAGCTTATCAGTTAGGAGATAAGGCGGGTAATTGGATGTCAAATCTCCCTTCTGGTCTTTTTAGTAAAATAAAAGAGAACATGACTGACCAAGAAGGTTTATTTCAAGGCGGCTTTGATAGTGGTGAAGAGAGAAATAGATTGTTTGGTAGAACTAGAGATGCTATTGAAGGTATAGGTCAAATAGGTGGTAACACTTTAAAAGCTGGGCTTGGTCTGCCTTTTCAATTTATAAAGGGTGTAAAAAATTCTGGGGACAACCAACTTCCTGATGCTAGTGGTAATATAGCATATGACCCCGTATATGAAAAAGGTCTTATGGATTATTTAAAAAGTTTAGAAAATCAAGATATAAATAACAGTTCAAATACTAATAATTTTAACCCTAATGTTCAACCAACAGGTCAAATGGATGATTCTAAAAGTCTATTAGATTTTTCAAAAGATTATAAAGGTGATACTGAATCAACTGGATACAAGATGAGTCATGGTCAACAATATGGGGTAACTGACTATGGTGAATATCCTGAATATGGTGGAATACAAAATTCTGACTTTAATAAAGACTACAGTGGTGAAACAGATTATGTAGATTACGGAGATAATTATGGAGGCGACACTCCAGAACAGCTAAATTTAAATGCAGGTACTGGTATTAGTACAGGCAAGGGAGATTATAAACCTGAGATTCCTTTGACTGATGCGATGTTACATAGTGATTTTTTAAATAATAAAAAAAATGATGCTATTCTAAATGATAAATCTTCACAAGAAGGTATGCAAATGAATATGCAGTATCTACAACAACAATACCCTAACCTTCAATTAGGAAGTATGCAACCTGGTCAATCTTATACTATAAATTTAGGTGATGGCCAAGGAATGCAATCGTTTCAATGGAATACTGGACCAATGTTTGGAGGACAATAATGGGACAATTTGAAGAGACAAGAGCACAAATTGATGCAACAAGAGCTCAAAGATTACAAAATTTTGATAGTGCTTTCTGGACATCTGCTGGTAATTATGTTGCTAAAAACAAGGGTACATGGGATTTAGATAATAAAAGTATTAACTTTCCTACAAAAAGTTTACCTAAAAGAGATTCATTATGGAATAAATATTTAGATTTTGCTAAAAAAAAGGGTATTAAACCTAATTATCAAGCGTTTATGACAAACTATAACGGTCTCAAGTCAGCAGAAAATAATCAATATTTAAAACTTATACAAGATTCTCGGTTATTAGGTATAAAGAATAAAGACATTAGAAAACAACTTCAAAATAACCCTGAACAACTTTTAAAATTAAACTCAATACTACAGACTACTGATGCAGAAACTGCAGCAGAACTTTTACCTTTGTTACAAAAAAAGCAAACTATTGGTGGTTTTTACGGTGATAAATGGAGTGATTTTATAAGTGGTGATGTTTATAATAGACACCCATTTATAGCGCCAGCAGTAACAGCAGCAGGAGCTATTGGCTTATATAAGTATGGTAAGGGAAAACTAAGTAGTTATCTAGCAAATAAAAACGTAGTTCCACCTAAAACTAAAAAAGCTACTAAAAAAGCTACTACAAAGTTACTAACTTCAGGAAAAAGTAAAGGGTCAAAAGATGTTATTAAAAATGTAAAAAGATTATTAACTGCAGGCAAAACTAAAGACGCTGTAAAATTATTGGCTTCTGGTGGAAAAAAGAACCTTAAATTGCTTTTACCTATGGCAAAGAAGACAGGAATTGGTAAAATTTTGAGTGCTGCAATGTATCTTAGTATGGCAAATGATTTAACAAAGGACTAATTTATGGCTGTAAACCCTTACGGTTTATACGACTATAACCCGCCTAAAGAAGAACCTCAAGGAGATAGGGCTGCTACAGCTGAAGATTTTCAACCTGAGTATTCTAAAGCAAAATTAAAACGTCTGATTAAACTATACAAACAATCCCCAGGTATATTTAAAGGTGATAGAAAAGAGAAGCTTAAAAAGCACGCTATCTATCATAACGTTGCATTCTATGAAGGTGATTTTAGTATAGTAGAGGCATTAAAGCAATTTGGTGGTGGTTTATTAGAAGGTTTTACCACACTAGGTATATCAGACCCTCCTGACAACGAATACGAAGCAATAGCGCGTAATGTAGGCCATTTACTAGGATTTGCTCCTGGTATGGCAATTAAGCCATTAAAGTTATTAGGGTTAAATAGAGCAGCTAGAGTTATAGGCGCTGTAGGCGAATCGGTTCCTATGAGGGTTGGTTCGTATGCTACTAGAAAAGCAGAGAAAGTATTTAAACCCGTAATGGCAACAGCCTTTGCTGGAAGAGCAGGAGCTTCGAGCACTGCTGCTAAATTCTTAACTGGTGGTGCTGCAAGCAGTGTTGTAGAAGAAGGCTTTAAACTAGGTGTAGCCAGTGCCGCTAGTAATTGGCAACAAGGTGTTGACGGAATGATAGAAGCAGGTGTAGGCGGTGCTAAGTTTGGTGCTGCTTTCGGTGTTTTAGGAAATATGATTCCAGGCAAAGGCAAAGCTAGTTACGCTTTAAGAGCTACAGCAGGTTCAATATTTCAAGGCTTACCATCAACACAAAGAGGAGCTACTACTCCTGAACAAGTGTATGAATATTTATTGGGTGCATATTTTGGAGGTGGCGCTACAGGTTGGATACAAAAGGGTGCTGCTAAATTTTTTGTTAAAAAGGAGAAACAAGCTTATGGTAGTGACGGCAAATTAGGTGATACTAAACTAAGAGCTCTTAATGACCCAGAACTAGTAAAAGGTTGGGGCGAATTAGACCCTGAAATTCAAAAAGAAGTTAAAAGAGAAATGCTTGACCCTGATTTTAATGGAAAGGGTAAGGCTAGTATCCATTATGATGATAAAACTGTAAAAGCAGGTGGATTTCAAGCAAGAACAGCCCAACAAGAATTGGTTATGACAGTAATGGGCATTGAACCAGATTCTCCTATAAAATCTAAAAAGGCTTGGGATAAATTTGCTGCAATAACAGAGGGTACAGAGTCATTAGAAAAAAAGAGTATGGGTCTTGCAAATCAAACTGAAAAAGAATTTAACGAAATATTTGAGAAAAGAAATGAAGTAGTAAAAGAATTAAATAAAGAAGTATTAGGATTAGACAAATTAGAAGGCCCTGATAGAATATTAGCTAAGGATAAAATAGATAGATTAGAAGGTGACTTAGTTGACTTAAATAAAAGAGAAGCTGAATTAATAGCGTTAGAACCTTATCAGTTTATAGATAGAGAAACAAATGTAAGACATTTTGAAGAAGGTTATAATACTGGTAACGACATTGGTATGGTGTCTAATGCAGATTTAACTAAAAAATCAGAAAGATTTGTAACAGAAAAATTAGCAGATATATGGGATAAAGAAGGAACTGGTGTAAGCACTAAAATTAACGAAAGGGTTAGGCTGACTAATCTTGTAGATAATGTAATTAAACAAGAGAAATTTAGTAAAAAAGACACACGTGTTGACACTAACGAGTTAATAAAAGAGATTAAAGAAGCCATTAAAAAGGAAGAAGGTTTTGATGTAAAAATAGGCGAAGACACTGTAAATGATTTTAGACAGTGGCTAACTCGTAGAAACTTTGGAAGACCTGTACAATATTTAAATATCTCTAGTAACAAAAAAGGTGAAGTAGTAAGTCAAGAATTACGTGGCGAAGAGGGATTCACTAAAGCAGGTAATAGAAAACAATCTATTGAACCTAAAAAGAAAGTTCAAGAAGTATTTGAAGAACTAACAGGTACACAAGAAGAGTCTCATCTTATATTTGATAATGTTACAGTTAGAGGAGATAGAGGTCAATTTTCAGATTTAAGTTTAAATGGTTACAGAAAGTTTCTTAAAGGCAGGGGAGTATCTCAAGAAAAAGCTGATGCATTATACGATTCATTTATTAAAAATATGCATAAAACAATGTCTAAACAAGGTTTGTATCCATTTGGTGGCAAAGGTGATAACGATATAATTATTTATATGAAAAAACATCCTAGTTTAAACGATGGTGCCGCTAAAACCTATATAAACCAATACTTAGAAACAATATTTAACAAGGGTAAAAACAGAGAGTATTATAACAGTGCTATAAAAAGAAATAGATACTTTACTAAAAATGAAGCTAAAGAGCAGTACTTAAGTAACATAATGTGGGACATCTCTTTAAACGGATTCAAACCTAAGACAAGAACTGAATACAGAGAAGTATTAGATAAATTGTTTAATGGTAAGGGATATATTAAAAATGCTACTGCTTGGAATAAAAGACAACAAATATGGTTTACACCTACTTGGAAAGCTGATGCAGAATTTGTAAAAAATTCATATAATGAATATTTAAATAAATTATATGTACCATCTGCAAAAGATAAAACTGCACCTCCTATTGAATTTCTTAATGCTACTATAAATGGTAAAGCTAGATATGCTATTGTTAAAGATTTAGCAGACGATTTATTTGTTATAGATAAAAATGGTGAAAAGATTAGAATTAAACCTTTAGATACAAGTAGTAAAAATACAGAGTATGGTGAGAATGTAGATGGCATGATACTTGTTGAAGATGGCTATTTAAATACTCTAATTAAAGATAGCGGTTTACCTGAAAGTGGACAAAGTAAATCCTTTATTGTTAGCCCTGATGCTCAAAATGGTGCTTTATTAGGCAAGTATATGATGCATTCAGTTGGTAAAGAAGCTTCTAGACAAATGCGTGAAGCAGGGTTGCATATGATTATGCAAGAATCTGCTGTTAAACAAAGAGGTGAAAGACAAATAACTGATTACAAAATTAAAAATGGTAAGATAGAAATAGAAGACCCTAATTTAATTTACGAGTTACCAATAGAAGATGTTCAGTATGGTTACAATGTAAAACAATCAAACACTATGGCAGGTTATAATCCTGATGGAAGTGTTCATAAGCATGGTATACCAAAACCGCTTTTAATGGCTATGTCTCAAAATACATTCAAATCCTTTTCTCCTAAAATGATTGAGGATTTCTATAATGAAACTATATACAAAAGATTCAAAGGTGATAAGGATATTAATATTACTTTTGAAGAGTATATGAAAAGTCCTGAATCTACTCAGTTATTAAAAATATTAGAAAAAAACATAGATAAACTTGGTATAAATCAATTATTAAGGGCAATTAATGAAACGCCTACTCAATTTACTGATTCTGCTTATAGTAGATTAATGAAAGTAAATCAAGAAAATATTGCTCAAAGAGTTGCTGAAGGTGATATAACTAGCAAACAAGCAGAAGATATATTAAACAATATAGCTGAATTTAATAGTGCTACAGATAGAATTATAGATGCTGCTACTAAGTGGTCGTCTAATGAAAAAATGGTAGGCAGAGAGGGTAATATAAACCCTGTATTAATGCATAATTACATAAGACCTTACAGATTTCAAGTAGTTAGAAACTATGTGTTTCAATCTATATCTAGACCTAAAGTTGGTAATTCAGGTGTAGCAAGAATGCGTGGTTACGATAAATTCTTTAGAGAAGACCCTAAGTTTGACATATTAAACACAAGAGACGATGTGTTCTTTTTAGACGAGTCATTTAGAAAAATGCCTATAAATTCACATTTAGGTGAAAAGTATAATACACTTGAAAAATTATGGAATGCTACTAAAAAAGGCAGAGAGTTACATGGCAATAAAGATGCTAAGGCTGTATTAAAGGCTTTAACAGTACGTGTACCAATGGATTCAGTAAGCGGTGCGCAAGCTATGGAGTTTGCTGGTTTTACTGGGAGACAAGGACATGGTATACTTATGCACTCAAGAGCTATGAGAGCTGAAGGTGGTGCTGATTTAGATGGTGACGAATCATTTATATTCTTTGGTGGACGCAAAGGTTCTAAGGGTGATGGATTTAGAAAAGAATGGATAGATAAATTTCAAGAGAATAAAGATGAGTATTTAGCTAAGAATGGTACTATTCCTGATAGAAAAAAGGGATTTGTTCCAGGTGGTAAAATGACTTATGAAGAATGGTTAACTACACAAGATAGTAAAGCTACTACTGGTATTGACCCTAAAGCTAGGGATAGTAAAATGTGGCAATATGATAGCCAATGGAGACAAGATATATCAACAAGAGCTGTAGATGGTCGTCAATTATTAGGTGGTACAGTTAGTATGGCTCAAATATTAAAATCTGCTCATAACTCTATATTAGCTATGCCTAATAAAAAGAATACATATAAAATATGGGATAGTAAAACAAAAAAAGAACAAAGAGTTACTATAGAAGCTAGAACAGATAAGACAGAGCTTTCTAATGCAAGACAATTAGCCTCATCAATGACTGCTTTTACCTCTGACCCACTTGATGTTGCGGGTTTAACAGGTTATGCAGATTATTACTCTAAATTAGGTAACGCTTATTTTAAAGTCGCTGTAAATGGTAAAAAAGTTTCTTTAGATAAAGATAACTATTTTATATTAGCTAATAAAAGTGGAATTGTAGGCCAATTAGCTGATATAAACTCTGCTTTATTTAGTAGAGATTATAAAAATAATAAAGCTTGGGACGCTCAAGGTATAAAAGAAAAAACCAACTCTGTTAATAATAGGTCGGGATTAGGCTTAGCATCTATAAGAAATAATATGTTAGCCAAACTAGGCAAACTAGCTAATTCTGTAGAGTTATATGACAGTCCATTTGTTAGTATGAATTATAATAATTTATCAAAAATGTATCGTCAGCATAATAAGTTTGTTAATAAATTTCCTGAGTTTAAAAAATTATTAGGCAATCTAGATGTCCCTATGAATGGTTTAATAAAACCTATTATGGAAAAAGAGGTCTGGAGAAAAACTAATATAGATAAGATTTCTAGAAATACGAAAGCATTTGATAATGCAATGAAATTTGAAGGTAGCCCTTTTAGAAAGGGTAAAGCTTGGTATCATGAAGTAAGTGGTAGGAATAAAGAGCTTGTTAGTGGTAATAAACAAAAAAATATAGATTATAGAGTAGCAAAATTAGAGAAACTATTAAAGTTTGCAGAAGATACAATTACTCAAGATGTTAGTGATATGGTGTCATTTAGACAGGTTTATCGTTATTATGACCCAGTTGAAATAGGGCCTGTATTGTTTAATAAAATACTAAGAAAATCAAGTCAATTAAGGCGTGATAGTTATTTACAGAAAAAGGGCATTAATGATGGCGAAGAGCCTTTAGGTTCTATTGGCAGTACAAAAATGTTTAAAAAAGGTGAAGATGCTGTTAGAAGAACTTTTGGCAATATGGTTATTAAGGGTAAAGAAAGAAGTAAAACATTAGACCAAGCTAAAATTGATTTAGAAATTGCAAGATTCAAGAAAACATTGCCTAATGCTAGAAGTAAAAAGATGTTTGATATGTTTATGTTAGGAACTTTTAGAGAAGGCACAACCGAAACTAATATTAGTAAATTAGGCATGTCTTCAAATGCTGTAGAAAACAGTAGTGTTGTTGATTATATAGGTGATTTCTCTACTGTGATGAATAGAGCTATGAAAAAAATAGGTTCTGATAAAATATTTATAGAAAATTTAGATAAAGGTGATATGGTAGAGAAGGATTTACCTGTAAATACAATATTAAAAGATACTACAACAGGTTATGAAGGTTTACATTCAAGATTATCTGATAAAGATGCAAAAAGAATACCTGCAAATGTAAAACAAGAATTAACTGAGCTAGTAGAGAATCTAAAATTTTATAACGGTAAAATAGGTCAAAATTTAAATGAAGTTGTTAGAAGTGTGCTAGGTAAAGACTTTAATGCTTTAACTTATAAAGACTTTGTTAATTTAAATAGTTATTTTAAAGAGTTACAAAGAGGTACTGTTTGGCAGAGATTATTTGGAGATAAGAAAAAATCACCAATAGATGCAAAAAGTTTTGAAGGTAAAGAAAATAAATCTAAAATGAGAGCTCCATTACTTAAAAAAAGATATTCTATACAATTTCCTCTTACTATTAATAGAGAAACTATGAAATATGATATAGAGCTTATGGAAAAAAGAGGTTTATTTGTATCTAAAGCTGGTGAAGTTGTTGAAGGTGATATGTTGCAACCTACTAATTTTACTGAAAAATTACAACATGCTGTTGTTTTATCTATGGATAAAGCTCAAGCTGATGGTGATAAAGAAGCAGGTATTTTACGTAAAGCTCTTGAGTTCATTGATGCTTTACCAGAAGGTGAAGCTTTAAGACGTGTAGCTGTACGTAAATTAGAAGCTGAAGGTAATGTTAATAGTTTACATGCTAATAAAATTTTAGGTAAACAATGGGCTGAGAACTATTTAAAAGAATATAATAAAGAAATGGATGAAGCTAACTATATTGAGTTAAGTGATAAATTATTTAGAATAAATAGAACTGTTGGTGATAAAGTAGAGCGTATTGAGAAAAAAGGTAATGAAATAGTTGAAGATATTGAAAATGTTTACAAGAATCATTTTGAAAAAATGTTTACTATAATTAGAGGCAAACAAAATTCTGAAGGTGTTAACGAATTACTTGATTCCTATCATAAGGTAGAATATGGAAAGAAACAATATTTTGATAGAAATGGTGAAGAGCCTATATATAATTATAAAAAATTTGTTAAGGATATATACAAAGCTTACGAAAAAGGTGAGAACATAACTACTGATTTAGGTATTGATGGACTTAGAGCTATAGCTCGTTCTATGATGATTACTTTGCAACATCAAGGTACTAAAATGACTCAAAAACAATTAAGAAAGATAGTGCCACCTCCTGAACCTACAGGTAAAATATCAGAAGGTTATTGGCCTCATATGTTTTTTGATAAAGTATTAGTTAAAAAGGCATTAGAAACATCTTTAAAAACTATAGATGAATCAACCTTGTCTGAAAAAGACAAACAATTAGAACGTGAAAAAATACAATGGCGTTCTAAAACTTTAACAGGAGATTGGATTACTGGTACTGAAAATTGGGATGCTTATGAAAAAGTATCAAATCCAAATATACAAAAAAATACAGATAAGATTATTTGGTTTAAAGCTAATCAAATGACTTCTTCTATGCGTCAAAGAACTAGCCATATTCCAGGTCATTCTATTGATGCTACTGTTGCTGAAACTTATTCTAGAAATATTTATAAAACTTATTTTAAACAATTAGCTCAAATATTATCTAGAGATATTTTACAAGATTTTGATAATATGGCAATTAAGAAAAAATGGCATAAAACTGACGTTGATTACAAACATGGTGGCAGAAGTTTAAAGGATAGATGGTCTGACCATTATAAATTGTATGTTCAAGATGCTATGGGACATCCTAGTATTATACCAGACTACATGATTAACGACCCTGGTATGAAACTTAAGGGTACTCCTTATGCTTGGTGGGCTGATAATAAAGTTAGAGATAGGATGAATAGCGTAGCTAAAAAACTAGGCTTAGAAGGTCCTGTTATTGATGGTATTAAAAGAGAGAAATTCACAGTACAAGACGTTGCTCATTGGTCTAATCTTGAAGCTAAGTATGAATTAATGTCCTTACTTGCACATCCTAAGTCTATGGTTAACAATTTATTTGGTGGTACTTTACACACGATTCAATCTACTGGTGCTACTGCTCTTAAGAAAGTTTATGATTATAATTTCCTTAGAACAATAAATCCTAAATGGACTAATAGTCAAGCTATTATGGATTTTGTTATAAGTGAGGGTGTTTTTCCTGATATGTTAGCAAACGAATGGGGTATGCAAAAAGAGTTACAAAGTTCTAAGACTAAACAATTCTTAAGTGATGTTGGTAAAAAATTAAACAAAAAAGGTGAAATTGAAAAGGAAACTTATAGAGAACTTGCAGCTAAGCATGGTGTTACTAAACCTATATTAAATACTGCAGCTAAATTTATGTCTGTGCCTGAAATGAAATTGCGTAAAGATGCATTTATGGCTCATTATATTAAAGCTTGGGAAATGTTTGGTGGTGCTATTACTCAGCATAATCATCCATTCTTAATTGAAATGGCTAAGAAGGGTGTTAAAGCTACACAGTTCTTATATAGCGCTCCGTATCGTCCTGGATTTGCTAGAACAGCATTAGGTAAAGTAATGACAAGATTTCAATTATGGTCTTGGAATGCGGCTAGATTTAGAAATGATGTCATGAGAGAAGCTAGAATAAAAGGTTATCGTGAGGGTACTCCTGAATATGAAAAGTTTAAAAGAACAGCTCAAATTGATTTATTAGTGTATTCTTTAGGCAGTGTTTATGCTATGTCTTTATTTGATTTAGCAATACCTGCTCCTTTAAGTCATTTTAAAGAAACTTCTGAATGGTTGTTTGGTGATGAAAAGGAAAGAAATAGAGCTTTCTGGGGTACTTATCCTACAGCACTAGCTCCATTGCAAATTATTACTCCTCCTGTTACTAGAGGGCCTATGTCTCTATTAAAATCTTTATCTAATGATGATTATGATAAATTCTTAAATTACCATATATACACTCTATTTCCTTTTGGAAGAATAGCCAGAGATTTTTCACCTTATGCTAAAGGTAATGTATTAGATAATCCTTATAGAAGTGTTGAAAAGTTTACTGGTATTCCTTATGGTGATATACAGAGAAAACGAAAAGCATTAAAAGAAAATATGCCGTACCATCCTGTTTATAACAATTTAGATGGTGCTTAATTTTTATCGAATCTATCTAGTATCTCAGTTAACAAATGATTATCAGAACAACAATCTAGATGTATAATTACAAATGCCATTTCTGTAAATGATTTATCAGTATTTAAAAAACCGTGCTTTACTTTAAGGCAAGGTTCTAAAGGGTCAATTTCCCCCTTACACTTATCACAAAAATCCATATTATCCTTCTTCTTTAGCTAATTCTTTTTTAGCATCACCATCAGTATCGCCTTGTTCTTTTTTAGGAAACTTTTCTTCAAGATATTTCATAAATTTATCTTTATCCTTATTCATATTTATATAAGCATCTAAAATATTTTCCTGTGCAACAGCTAATTCTTCTAGAAACCTTAGCTTTCTTCCGATAAACTCTAATGCTTCAGTTATATCTTTTCTAGTTGGTTTACCCTTGTTATTCTTTTTACTCACTCTTAACTCCTTTTATTTGTAATTCAGTCTCTAACACATCCAAAAAGCCTCGGAGTTCTTTGCAGTACTCTTCGGCCTTTTGTCTGAGTTGTATCTCTCCCCTAAGTTTTCTCTTAAGCAATCTTATTTCGCTGTTCAAATCTCTCACCTTTTCACAGCAATTGTTCAATGCTTTGTTCAGTTGTATCTGATTCAAGCTTAAAAACCCCTTTTAAGTTAGCTTTTTGTTTAGGGAAGGGTCTACCATATGGAAAGTTTAAAAAGCACCACAAATCGTACACTTTAAAGTGTATATCCGTGTCTGTTTTGAACTTCTTAAATCCATAAATCGGTTCCTTCTTCCATTTACCTTTAGTATAGAGTCCATATAAATCTAGTATCTTGTTCTTTGGAAATATTTTATTCCATAACTCCATATACATTAGTTGTTGTATTTCGTGAGATTTTCTATGTTCCCCTGTCTTTATATCTATTATAGATAAACGTCCTTTAATTTCTGCTATTATATCAGGTGTACCCGCCCATGGAACATCCTTGTGATACAAGAATAGTTCTTTATCTATTATATTGGGCTGAGTATCAGCGTACCATCGTTCGAATGACATAAGTGATTTTTGAATAAATTCGTTATCTATCACTATCTCTTCTCCGTCTAGCAGCATCTCTATATTCTCGTGTACCGCGGTCCCTCTCTCTGCGGCTTCGTCCCTCAGCCGCATCGCATTTAAACCATTTTTCATTAACCATTCATCAAAAAATTTACCCTTAGAGCAAGCTTCACCTATTACCGTTGTTACTGATGGTTTCCAATTTTTTGCTTCGCCTTTGCTGTACCACCTTCTTTCTCCCTGTAATCTTTTTACTGGCATCCGAAGATACTTTTTTATTAAATCTTTCACTTAATCTCCTTATCCATTGTTTGCTTACTCCGTTCATTAGAACCTCCAGCTCTAGGTGTAATATCGCTTCAGGTTTCATTGTAACCGCATGTCATACATACATAGCCACAATCGCTACCTGGAACGATATTACCACATTGTAAACAGTTATTTATTTCCATAGATGCCTATAAATTGTTCTTGTCGAAACCTTAAAGAGGTTTGCTAATTTACGGGGTTTATACCCTATAATCCTAAGAATATTTATAAGCGTTGTTTGGTAACTATTTAGTTTTTTCATTTAACCTTCCTGTTTATTTCTTGGACCAGTTAATTGTTGATAAATCCACCATGCTTTGCCATTATTAGTAGCACTCATGATTCTCTGTATTCTTTTTTTATTTAGACCTATCATTTGTTTTTTTTGTTTTTCTGTGAGCGCCATCTTATCTCCTAATTGAATACATCTGCTTTCGCTAACTTTCTTAGTATGTAACTTTTAACTCTGTCATCTTGTGTACTTATCCATAGAATAAATCCTCTATACTCTTCGTCTGTAAGTGGACCTTTCTTAGTATTACACGATGAACATATCATTTGTAGATTGCTTTTGAAAGAGCCTCCTCCGCTTGATATTGGCATTTTATGGTCACAAACCATATTGGTTACATCTAACTTTTTGCTACAGTATGTACAAGGTTTATTATATGCCACGAATAGCATATTACGTATTTCTGTTAAAGAGATGCTAAATAATACCTCATATTCTTTGCTTCTTTTCTTCAATGAAGACTTTAAGCTTGATGATTTCTTCATGAGCCTATGAAACATTCTCTTTGCATGTGTCCCGTGAGTGGGTCGAAGCTTTTTAGAGAACTTCTGTTCCCACTCTTTAGGACTACGCGACTTCCGTTTGGAATTGGTACTCATAACTAGTTTGTTATTTACCTATTCTTTGTCCAGTTGGAGTTTTGGTCATTTTGTATACACCAAAACCCTTATATATACCTCTAGAATTTTGGGTCATATTTATGTCAAACCCTTTTTTTCTTAAGTTAAATATAATTGCTGATAGTCTCCAAGCTCCGAATAACTTAGCTGCTTGTGCTTGATTTAAAGTTTTACCTTTAAGCAAATGCATCATGATTTTTCGACTCTTTGATACTTTGTTTGATTCTTTCGCCATCTTTTTTTTCCTTCCCGATACAGAGAGATATTATAATTTTATAAATATTTATTTGAACATTTATAGTATCTATTAAAACTCCTATATCCTTACCTATTGTGATTTGGAATATCCGTAATATCTGTATTCCGATTGTATTTTTAGTTTTAATGAATTTAATCATTAGGTGTTCTCCTTAATCTAAAGCTTGGTTGCCATTCTAAGTTCGCCTTAAACAGTTCACCATCAGTATTTTTCAATATTTCTAGTGTCTTTTTAGGTGAATTAGCCTGACCATTCAAACCTATTACTTTACGTGATGCATTTTCTATTGCACCAGAACCCTTACCAGCATATAAGTCAAGTACTTGGTTTCTAGAATATTCTCTAGATACTTGTGATACTTGAATTATAATTAAGTCGTTATTAACTGCCATAGATGATAGTGAATGAGATATATATTTAATTTGTTCATACTCACCTCTAACTGTTGGTGGAGTCTCTATCAAATCAATGTAATCTACTACTACCAATGCAGGTCTTAACTCTTTAACTTTTGCCTTTATTTGCTCTAGTGTAGGAGGTATTGTTTGTATAACCATATGATTTAACTTATGCTTATGTTTTTTATATACTTCTGTAGGGTTATCATTTACTTCTTCTTTTGTTAAACCTGATACAATTTGTATATTACGTCTATGCATGTACCAAGCTGATAACTCTAATGATAAGTATAGTGTAGGTATTTGCCACTCTGGGTTAATATCATCATTATCAAAATCAACTCCTAAAGCTATACATTGAGCAAGTGTAGTCTTACTTGAACCTGTTGGTCCAAATATAGTTACTAACTCGCCTGGATATATCTCTGAATCTGACTCTTTAACACCCAACATATCAGCTAAAGGAATTGAACGTCCCGCAAAATCTGCAGACATTCTTTCTTCTAGCTTTACTTGTAAGTCATCACTGCTCATAACATCAACTAAGTAGTCTTTTCTTTTGAAATGTATGCATCTAGTTTTACAATGTTTCAGCATTATTTCATCTTGACAACCAAATCTGTATCCTCTATTGTAAACGTACTCAACTTTCTCTATTACATTATTCTCATTTAATGAGTTATTGTTCCAATGTAATATTGCGGTTTTAGCGTATTCACTTGGTATACCATGTCGATAGAAATGACTAGCTATTCTTATTAGCGTTTGATTTCTATTGCCCTCTTGGGGGCCATTTGTCAACATTTCTTGTACACATGGGATAACGTCCCTTGGTTCTACTACTTTCGATACTTGAGCTACTCTAGGGGTTGTACGGAGTATATGTGATTCTAACTCACCGTTACCAACCAACTCACTGTAACCATAATCAAGTCTAGGCTCTTTTGCCCATTCCTGTATTGTTTTTGCATCTTTATTTAATAATTCTGCAACTGTTAATGGTATTTTATGTAAGTTAGTTTTAAAATTAACTGTGTGTTGTACCCGATATATTCCAGTTCTCATAAATATTGAACTGTCTATAACGTCTCCAAATATATTCTTTAACGTCCCCTTTACCAAGTAATGTAGATTATCACTACTTGGGAAATTAAATACACTATTAGGTATAGCTATATGATAGCCACTGCCACTAAAGTAAGCTTGTACAGCAGTGTCTTTATTAACACCTATTTCATCTAACTTATAGACAATTCCTCTTGCCTTTTCTAATGTGTATTCATCGCTATTGCCACTTTTATCTATATCTAACAATATCCAGTCTATAGTTCGTTCGCCAAAGTAATTCTTTAGCCCACCGTTTAACTCGGCATAGTCTACTGCCTGTTTAGTGTATAGATAAACTGACCTAAATAGCGGTCTTTCAGGTTTTATGTAGTTTACTAAATCCTGCTTAGCGATAAGTCGCCCTCTATGACGAGGACTTCCTACCGCTATTTCTACATATTGGTCCACTATAAGTTTCCAACACCACTTGCAGACATTTCTACACTTGCTTGTGGTGTAGCTATATCTGTTTCAGTAGCTTCTTTAATGAAACCTTTACCTTTAAACCATTTAACATCATCTTCTAGCTTTTTTCTGCCGTCTACAGTATTCTTTTGTATTCTGTAGAACACTCTAGAATATACCTTAGCTCCAGGTGTTTTAGGCTTTTCCTTGTAAACATAAGCTAAGTATGCATACTCTTCAACTTCTTGTCCAGGCATTTCAAGAGATGAATGTCCTGCATTTAAGTGTGCAGAAATACTATCTATTTCTTTATTTTCTGCATCTTCCCAATTGCCATCTACATTCATTCCTGCTTTTTCATCTATTACATCAAAGAAACCATACATTCTCTTTAATGCGTTACCACCAGTTAATTTACCGCTGTCATCTTTTTCAAGATTACCTGTAATTCTTAACTGTTTAGTGTAGTCACTGCCTTTTTGTTTAACTTCTATATCAAGATATAAATCTGCCCAATCAAAGTCTTTAGACTTATCTTGAAAATTCATTATAGCTATTTCTGTTATTCCATAAAAGTTAGAACCTGTACTTGTACTTCCTGTCGGCTTAAATAATGCCATTTATTTACCTTCACTTTCTTTTTTGTATATGTTAGACCATTTAAATTCTAGAACTTTACCACGTAAGTGTTCACACCTACTACCAGCTTCTATAGATTCATCTGCTTTGAATGAAACCATTAGTTTATCATCTTCTCTTAATACATAACCTATAGCATCACAATCTGACATAATCAGATTCTTTAACTTTCCAGTTATATCAAGAGATTCAGGTTCTACTAGTGCTTTACCATCTATAACAGCTCTAGCTACCTTTCTATGACCAACAATGATTAAATGTTCACAACAGTCTCTAAAAGCATTGATTGTATTCATTACTTTTTCACGTGCTAAAGCATAGCCTTTACCGAATGTTAAGTCGGCTATAGAAGCTACTTCATATTCTGCACAAACGGCCTTTTCAGCCCATTCTACAACTTTATCAATAGTATCTATAGCCATGTACTTAAATTCATGACCTTCCATAGCATCTTTAAGAGTTTGGATTAACTCTTCTCTGTTATTTACTTCTTGTATGTATGCCTCAAGCATATTTGTACCTTTTTCAGTATCTATAATTAGACAATTATCTAGTTTAGAGAGCATAGTAGTTTTACCTACTTTTGGTGCTCCGTATAACAAGAGAACTTTCGGATTTAGAGACACTGGTTTGCGTTTCTGTTTCTTTATCATTTGTTTTCCTTGTGTTAAGAATTGGATTAACTAGCCCTTGACTGTCCGTCATATAGGGTGCTAACGACTTATAAATGTAAGCATAATATGACCTTTGATGCAAGACATTAAATAATTGTGACAACATTATGCCAGCAATTATATTAGCTGTAAAAATAGTATGCTTTGCAGTGCAAGGTTCATCTGGAATATCACGACTAGGTCTCCAATTATCCATGTATTTATCGTTGTATTTGTCAATAGTATGGACATCCATTGACAGTGCCCCCATTCTTCCATCTACAAGTACTTTTCTATTTTTATTTCTAGACCAAACGCTATAGATTATCTTACGAATTTCCATATTGTCTGGTGCCATTAATAAGCACTCTGTGGCTGTATCGAATAGACCAAATTCACCATGTTCAACGATTTCTGTTTTACAACCAAAATATTTAACCATATCTTTAGCTGCTACTGTTTTAGCTTTACCTAAATAACTTTCAGGGTACATAGTAGTACTTAAATTATGTTCCTCAAGTGTATCAAAGTCCCAAATGTGTATCTTTTTAAAGCCCATTATAGCAGCAGATAGTATGAGCGCTGAGCCCACACCACCTGCACCTATAATAGTAACTTCATTAAGATTCTTTTGGTTTATTATATCCTTATTCCTTAAGAATCTATCACTCATTAAATTAACCCCCTTACATGATTTTCATAACTATCAGCGGTTGATATGTCATGTAAATTACAAAAGTTATCTAATTTTGCCTCTGCATCAACTGAATTTTGTTTAACTCTATTAAAATCAGTATCTTCAGGCTCAACAAGTAACCAAGCATCTTCAGCTTTTGAAAATGCAGTTAGTAACTTTTGATACTTTTTATTTAGCTTCTTATTATCTATTTTATCTGGATAAGGATATGTTTGAACAGATTCTTCCTTAATACTATAATTTCTTCCTCCTAAAGGAAAACCATAATCTCTATTAAATATAGTACTTTGAAACCCTATAGGTGTTTGAGCAATTTTAGCCTTTTCTTGTTTATCTAAAGATGCTAAACATTCATTAAACAGTCCTTTAGGTTTATAATCTGTACAATCTATAGAAACTATGCCATCTTCTTCTTCAGTCCAATGAATTGCACCAAGTTGGTCAACATAACTCCAAGAGAAAGCAAATGGGCTACCTGTTGAATCATGTGCTACTACTAAAGAAGGATAACCTACCTTATTTGCACACTCTTTCATATGATTTCTATCTGTACCACTAAAGAAAGCACCACCACCTAATGAATGATGACTATGTATTAGTCCTCTGTAACAATCTTTAAGTTTAGGGTTTTCTTTGTATACTTTATCTATCATGTCCATTTCCTGTTCACCACTAAATTCAGTAGCTGCTGTACTGCCTAAATCAATAGGAAAGAAGTCTACTAATTCCCATTCATTAGTCCATCCTAATTTATCAGGCTCTATTTTACTATAAAAAGCTAATCCTGACCATTCTGTTTTAGGGTATAATCCTAATAAATGTTTAATCTTATTATATATTAAGATTGTCAATTTGCACGTTGTTTTCGTTTCCACTTGTAAGTCTCCTTATCTCTGTTTGATGGTAATGAACTAATTCTTTGTTCATTGCCTTTGTTAATATTACTTTTAATGATTCAAATTCATCACGATAAGCTTTTAATTTATCATTGATTTCATCTGTTGTATTGCTATCTACTTCATAAAGCCATAGTTCACTTAAACAATGTTCTAAATCATATTTAAATACATCATATGAAATACATTTAGACAGTTCAACCATAGCATCTTTTTTTACTATAGTAGAACTAATGTAGTCGCTATCAGACTTATCTCTTATTTGCTCTAATTTATCACGAATTAGAAGTAATCTACGTACTTTTTCCTTAATAACATCTGATACAGAAGGGTCGTTGCCTAAATAAAATAATCTATATTCAGCAAAACCAGAATTAGGAGCATTTTGATAGTATTTTAAATCCATATTAATATAGTTTTTAATTTCATTTAAAAATGCATAATTTTCATCTGTCCATTCTGGAGTTTGTTGTCTTATACTTGACTGAACTTTTGTAGTTAATATATCCCATATATAATGTACTAAATATATAAAATCATTTTCTTCATAACCTTCTGGGTGTGCCATCATTAATTTTAAGTATTCAGCAAAATTAACAATAAAATTATTTCGACGATTGATATTATATAGTTGTCTACTAAACATATCTCTTCTTTGATTATCATTTAAACTAGCTATTTCATATAATAATCTACTTAAAGGTTCAGTTTTATATAACTTACATCTAGCTGGAGTTAATTTTAAGGCTACAGATTTTGATTCTATCCCATGTCTTAATTGACGATACGGTTCTAATTCACATTTTAATCGACTGCTATTAGGAACAGGTTGTATATAACTAAGAAATTCATAGTCTTTTCCATCTATTTTATCAGGAATTGAAACATTAAGTGCTTCAAATCTTTCAGGATTATGATGAGGGCTTCTATAGTTCCAAGATTGTAAGAAGTTCTTTATATTCCATAGAAAACCACCAAGATTGTAATTAGATATAGAACACATTATTTCTTGCTCCATACCTGCAAAACATGGTACTCCTGTTGATACATGAGGATGTTGTGCAAGATAAAAGTTGTCTACATACTTGTATTCTCTTTTAACTAATCTTCTATGTTTAGTATAAAATCTAAACATATACTTATCAAATCCTGTACTAATTACTCTAAGATAATAATCTCCAAGTCTAAATATCTTTCTTCTCTTTATTCTTATATCTTTAAATCTAAACCACATATCAAAACTACCCTCAGGTATTTTTAATCCATCTGAATTTTCTATCGTTGTATCGTGTTGAAAAGCGGATACACATTCAATTGATTCATCATTTAAAGACTCTTTAACATACTTAGCCACATTTACAGGTGGTCTTTCGTACGATACATCTTCAAATTGTTCTTTTATTTGCTCTATACAAGCGTTGTCTCTATTAAATAATAGAGTCATTATTTCTATTAGTTCTTTTATCATTT
>TARA_R110002073_G_scaffold103549_2_pt1 | contig 40029 bp, 26 predicted proteins | sample TARA_R110002073 | Tara Oceans TARA_R110002073 (sample SAMEA4397174) | marine metagenome | biome: Polar Biome; feature: [DCM] deep chlorophyll maximum layer (ENVO:01000326); material: water (ENVO:00002006), including particulate matter (ENVO:01000060) such as... | depth 40 m
CGGGCTCCCGGTCGAATCGACCGAAAGCCCGCTGTGTCTACCTGTCCTCGATCAGGTCATCCGTCGGACGACCCGAGAAGGGTGCGCTGGTTCAAAGGTCGCTGCCGAAGCTGAACGGGGTGTTCACGAAGAGCAGACCCGGGCGAGCGGTCGTCAGATCCACACCGGTCGGCAGGTTGCCGTCGTTGAGATCGAAGATCACCTTGAACCGGAAGAAGTCCCAGTCGGTGACCGAAACGTTCAGGTCGGCCACGTCGCCGGTGAACTCGCCGCCGTTCGAGGCCACGCTGTACGCGAGGGTCTCGGAGGGCAAGCCCGACGCGTCGAACACCGTGGCGTCGAACTGGATGTAGGCCGCGGAGTTCGTCGGCATGAAGTCCTTGATGCCCGCGGAAGCCACGCGGAACTGGTGCGGCACGAGGCTCGCGAATCCGGTTCCCGACTGGAAGTCACCCAGATCGCCCTGGCCCGCCTCGATGGTGCAGATCAAGCGATCCGACCCCATGTCGTAGGAGGCGCTGCCGACCGTGAACAACTGCTTGCTGGCCGGTGCGACGGCCGTGTTGCCCATACGGATCGAGTAGCCGACCACCAGGAAGGGGTTCAACTTGAACCGCTCGTCGAGCAGCGTCGCGTCGAACACCATCGACAGTTCCCCGTTCGAGAGGAACGGAGCGACGATGCCAGCGGGGTCGATGGCAGCGGGCAGGATCACATCGGTGTCGTGATCGACCTGCGTACCGATCACGTCGATGCGACCGAGGTTCGCCGTGTCCGTTCCGAGGAATCCGAGGTTCACGTCACCCGCGGTCGGGCTTCCACCTGCGACCGGGTTGATGCGAGCCAGTCCGAAGGGAATCCAGGACGACTGACCGATCGACTCGGGACCGAAGAACGGCACCATCGTGTCGAGGCATGCCACGTTTCCCGTGAAGAGGGGATCGATGGCCACGCGAGCGGCCACCGCGGCCGCGCAGGCCTCCGGATCGTTCCAACCGAGGGGCGGCGGAGCCATAGCTCCCGTCACGTCGAGTGCGTTCACCGTGGTGACGCCATTGGTCACGGACACGCGTCCGTAGACCGCGTTGCCCTGGCCGGCCGACAGGTCGGGGAACAGGAAGTCCGTGGTCGGGTTGGCCACATGGACCTGGACCAGACCCGGACCGCCGTCGCCACCCGCACCGCGGACCGAGTTGTAGCCGGGGCCCTCAACGAGGGTCAGGCCGAAGTCCTGGCAGCCACCGGCGCAGACGAAGGGAGGAACGTCCTCGGCTCCGGCCATGCAAGGCGACCCGAAGACGTTGATCGGAGCCAGGTCGACGAACTCGCGGGGGATGCAGTCGCACTTCCACTGGGTCACGCCGTCGGCCTGCGCACCACCGTTGTCGTCCTCACCAGCACCGCCCTGACCGCCAAGAGCGCTCACGGCACGGGCGCTGTGGGTCGCCAGGATGGGGTTGTCCGAATACCAGGCGGCAGCCGTGTTGGCTTCGCCTTCGATGATCACGCTGGAGGCGGACGAGAAGATGATGTGGCCGGCCGAACCACCGCCCGATCCACCACCGACACGGTCGAAGAAGATCGAGTTCTCGCCACCACCGCCATGACCTCCGTTGGCCATGACACGGCCACCGTCGCGCACGGTGATATCACCGATGGCCAGCATGCGCAGAGCACCTGCTCCACCGCCGGCACCGGCGCCTTTCTCGTCGCCACTGATGTTGAACGGCGTCAAGGGGAACGAGCCGAAGTTGACCGCGTCCCCACCGCCACCACCACCGGAACCGGCGGTCATGCCCGACAACTCGCCCTGGATGAGCTGGTTGTCGGCCGTCACCATCGTGCCGAGGAAGTTGTTGTTCGTGTTGTCGTCCAAGAAGGGCAACGGTCCGACAGCGCCCCCCGTGGTCCGCACCGTCTGCGAGATCGCACCGAGGCCGATTCCTTGGCCGTTGAGCAGACGACCACCGCCGCGGCCACTCTCGACATCCATGCCGACCAGGGTCTGACAACGGGCTTGGGGCGTCGCGGGGTTGCCGTCGTGGTCGTAGGTCACGTCGAACCACGTCCGACCACCGCCGCCGCCACTGCCACGACGGTTGTCGATTCCGCCCGTGGCGAAGGTGGTCTCGCCACCTCGACCACCGCGGTTGGCCGCCCCGTAGGGCCCGGAACCGTCGCCACCCTTGGGCGTCGACTGGGCCGTCAGGAAGGACGCCGTTCCACCTTGGCCCCCGGCCGCGTTGCCGGCTGCGCCGACCTCGGGCTGGTTGGTCGTGTTGAGCGTTCCGACACCGGTGCTGTTGCCACCGTTGACGATGATCTCACCCAGGACTTCGATCGTGCCGCGCGCCAGGATGGTGCACGGGTTGGGGCCGATGACGACGAGCTTGGAGCCCGCCAAGACCTTGAGGTTCCGGACGTCGACGACACCATTGATGATCGTCTGGGTCACGGTCGGGACACCATTGGCGCCGCCGAGGATCTGGTCCGTCGTGGTGTCGAGGAAGAACGTCTCGGGGCCGAAGAAGCCCACGTGCCAGTCGAAGTCGGAGCCGGGGCCGCCGGTGCCGCCGAACTCGAACGACGCGTCGAGGCGACCACTGCCCCAGTTGGCGCGGGGATCCGAGAGGGCGGTCGAGATGTCCTCGTTGGAGGCGACGCCGCCGCCACCGAGGGTGAAGGTCTCGAGGTGCTGGTCATGCACCAGGTTCGCGGACGTACCGGCCAAGAGATCGACCGAGAGTCGGGCCGCGTTCTGGAGATCGGACGGGAGCGAATCCCCCGTGAGGTCCGAGAAGCCCTGCTTGATGTTGACGCGCGCCGGACGGCCTTGGGGAAGGATGCCGCGGGGGGTCAGCTCGATGACGGCTCCGGAGTCGGTGCAGTTCGCCACGAGGGCCACGTCGGTACCGAACCGGACCCAGCTCACGCCGTCGAACCATTCGATCCGAATGCGCTCGGACGAGATGTTCGCCGGGTCCACGACGACCGGTTGGTTGATGTGGACGAGGATCGACCAGCGCGACGTCGGGTCGCTGTACAGATTGATCGGGGCCGGAATCCGGTTGGTCGTACCGTGGAAGATCTCATCGAAGTCCGAGGCGAGGTCGAACAGTTCGCCCTCCTGGGTGATCGGATTTTGGGCGAAGTAATGGCGCACCTCGTTGCCCTGGAGGTCGACCGTCTTCAGGTACGTGGCCGCCATCTCGTCACGGGCGACCCCCGAACGGCGACGCACGACGACGGAGGGCGGGCCCGGCACGCTGTCCAGGAACAACACCTGGGGGTTGAGGCTGTTCGGCGTGCTGAAGGTGACCAGGTTGCCCGTGGCCAGGGGTTGCCCCGTCGCACTGCGGACCGTGATCCCGTTCACCGACGTCCCGAGGACGTTGATGGTGTAGGTGATGCCACCCGGGCGCAGGCCCGCGTCCGAGAAGTTGGCCTTGGTCGGGCATGCCGGCTGGAAGCGCACGCGCTTGGGATCCCCGAGCGGCTGCGAGAAGACACCAGCCGCGGAGTTCCCCGCCACGTCCGTGATCGTGATCGTGTTCAAGCTGACCGTCGAGAAGTCGATGGCTTGGCTGAACTCGAAATCGATCGGGCGGTTGATTTGCCAGACCGACCCTCCCAGGACCGAGTTGCTCACGACGACGAACTGCGAGGAGTTGCCCCCGTTGTTGCCGCTGCTCGAACTGCTACCGGTACCCGAACATCCGGCCATGGAGCCGATGATCAGGGAACCTGCGGCAAGAGCCATCAGGAAGCGAGTTTTGGATGATTTGGGACGCATAGGACGTGAAGGTTCCGGGGGGAAGTTGCGGGAACGTGCGGGGCCTGGTTGCCAGTCCTGGGGGAAGAACCGGGTGCGGGGACCCTTGAACAGTTGGGGAGGGACTGGCGAAGCGTGAGCGGCACGCCCCGCCGGTGAATGCGGATCAGGTCGGTGTCAGATGGGACTCGGGACCCTATTCGGACCAGGACAGGGCGAAGGCCGAGAGGACGGGCACCTGGCCCGAGATCTCGTTCGAGTGGAAGTTCAAACGCACCTGATAGAAGGGAGCGCCATCGATGAAGGACACGTCGTCGTACCAGGTGTCACCGTTGCCGGGCAGGAAGACGATGCCGGCGTTGTCGAACAGGGTCGAGTGGTCGGCGCCGTTGTTCCCGGTGAAGGTGCACGGCTCGTCCATGTAGTGATCGCCGTACGTGTCCAAGCTCAGCGCGTTGCCGAGGGCCGGGTGGTCGATCAACTGCCCCGCACCGTTGAAGTCGGGCGCTTCGAAGGTCGGACAGTTGTCGGCGAGCAGCGGCCAGCGGGAGGCGGGGTTGGTCGGGTACGGGATCGGGACAGCGACGTTCGCTGCACCGCGGAACTCGAGGTCGAGACGCGTGCCGGCCGGCTGGTCCTCGGGACGCGGCTCCAGGATCGGGGTGCCGTAGACCGGCGCCGTGAAGAGCTCGGCCGTCGTGGGGTCGTCGGCGGGGAACCAGATCGACACGGCGCGGCTGACGCGAACGACGATGTCGAGCGCACCCGTGTAGAACGAGTTGTCGCGGCCGTAGGTCGTCGCACCGGGGAACGGTGTCGAACCCGGGTTGTACCCCCCGGTCGCCAGGATCTGCGTGTCCGGGTCCTTGGTGATGACCTGGCCTGCCGTGCTGGTGCCTCCGGTGGAGAACGCGCGGAAGTACGGCTGCGACGAGGAGTTGGCCGCCAGCGAGATCGCGAACGAGTTGATGCCCGCGGCGCCCTCGTCCGGGTAACAACGGAACTCCATCAAGAGCGGGAGGCCGATCGTCTGGGCCTGACTCACGCGGAAGTAGTCGTTGGTCGGCTGCGGCAGGTTGTTCGCCACGAAGTACTGGGTCGGCGGAACACCGCCGTTCGAGAAGCCGCCCCGCGCACGCACCGAAGTGTCACGCCACGTGTAGTAGATCTTCTCGCTGTCGGGCACCGTGCGGTTGAGCGGCCAAGGCATCAGGCGCGTGTTCTCGGGCGGAACGCCGGAGAAGATGGCCAGTCCCGGATCGACCGTGTAACCCAGGAAGCGCGGGTGGACGATGCGCGGCGGCGCCTCGGAAGCGCTGACGGTGTTGTTCGTGTAGAAGGTGAACAGGCCCGACGTGTTGAACTGAGGGAACAGCGAACCCGGGTCGATGAACTCGTCGGGTGCGTAGCGGCAGTGCGACAGGGTGATCGAGAACTCGTCGAACGTGTCGAAGAGGACCTGACCGGTGGCCGGGGACCAATACATGCCCTCGACGTCGATGTCGTGGGCCAGCGGGTCCTCGAGCGAGAACCCGAAGTCCAGGTAACGCCACAGCGTCTGGCAGATCGAGCCCAGGCTGGAGAGCGGCGTCTGCACGCCTTGGGGGAACGGCGTCATCAGGCCGGGGACGGCGCGGGTGCGGTCGGCCAGGGCCAGGTAGCGCTCGACCGGACGGGGGTGGATCTCACCCAGGTCGGGGCGGTAGAGGATCTGACCGGCCCACTCGGGCTTCGTACCCGACACGGGGGTTCCGATCGGCGGTTCCTCGTCGGCTCGGGTGAAGCGACTGACCCGCCCACCGTTCAGCTGGTTCGAATCGCCGGAGCGCACGGTCAGCTCGATCGACGGCATGTCGATGTCGATCGGGTTGCCGGCGAGGTCGGTGGGTCCTTGCTCCAGGCTGGCCAGACGCACGAAGTACGACTCGCTGGCACCTTGCAGGTGAGCCAGGGGCAGGTCCGGGATGAAGGTGAACCCACGCAGGTCGAGGGACTGGGCCACGCTGCCGATGATGTAGTCACTGGTCGGCAGAGGATCCTCGCTCGCCGGCGGAACCGGGTTCCGCGTCAACGTCATCGAATCGAACGCGGTCAGCGACGACGGATCCATCGGCTCGCTGAAGTTCATGCGAACACTGGAGTTCGTGAACACGTTCAGGTTCGGGCTCTCGGGATAGCTCGACGACTGCGGGAAGACCGTGATGAAACAGCCCTCCTTGCCCGCGTCCGTGATCGGGTCGTAGGCCGATCGGAAGGAGACGGGACCGACGGCGGAGTTGGCCCATTCCTCGGGCCCGGTCCAGTCGTCGGGGAACAGGAGCAGTCGTACGCGCAGGTCCGTCACCGTGCCGAAGTTGACCGTGCTGGTCGCCACGACCTCGGCGAACACGCCGGGTTGGACGAGCACGTCACCGATGACCGGCGCCTGGGCACAGGACTGGGAGTCGAAGACGAAGTCACTGATGTTGAACTCGTTCGTGGCCGGATTGAACACGACCGAGGCCGAGGGCGGAATCACCGCGGGCAGCGAACCGACCAGCACGGGCGCGTCGTCGTCACGCAGGAAGCCGTTGTTGTTGTCGCCGGTCACGCTCGTCTGACCACCGGAGCGAACGGCGCGAATCACATCGTCCGTCGCTGTGCTCGTATCCACGTTGCCGTTCAACGTGAGCGCCATGCCGTGGAAGGCGAGGTTGCGCAGGATGTACGGCTGTCCCGCCAAGGAGTTGACGACCGTGGGGATGCGCATCACCACGTTGGACTGGTTCTGGTTCGTGGCGGAGGGCAGGCCGACGCCATTGGTCGCGAGCGGAGGATCGGTCTCGAACGACTCGATCTCGCTGATGGCCAGGTCGATGAGCACGCGCGTCGTGTAGAACTCCGGCGTTCCGTCCCCGTTGCGGTCCTGCAGGTCCCCGTGGTTGGGGTCGGCGAGCACGCGGGCCTCGAAGGGCAGGTTCGCGGGGGTTCCCGTCAGCATCCGAACCGTGCGCGAATCGATCGATGCCGGGTCCAGCAGGTCGTCGAACTGCACCATCATCGTGCTGTTGCGCGGCACCATCGTGAACACGCCCGAGGAGGTCTGCGCCTGGTCCTGGACGAACGAGAGGTTCGCTTCGGTGTTCTTCAGGACGTTGTAGAACTGCTCGCGCCCACCACCGGGCGACAGGTCCGTGACGTCCCGGTTGATGATCATGATCTGCTGACTCGTCACCGGGTTCAGCTCGAGCGTGAACGACCCCTGGGAGCTCAGCGTCGCGGAGATCAGGAAGTTCTTGTTCATCGGGATGCGCTCATCCCCGAACGGTCCGCGTCCAAAGACCTGGACCAGGCGTCCCCACACCACGCGGTTGATGCGGAACTTCGACGCGCTCCCCCCACTGTTGGGATCGACGAAGAAGCGCAGACCACTTCCGGACGGATCCTCGATGATGGTGCCGGGAGGATTGGAAGCTGCGGCCGCGCCGGCCGATCCCCCACCACCACAAGCAACCAAAGCACCTGAGAAGGCGAGCAGGCCGAGGGCCGCCCAACGCCGGACTCGGCGGCTCAATCCCGAGCTGGCTCGGGAGGGGTCACGGAAGCTCTGGGCGACGAGCGCATCGACGTTCAAGCTGGGGGAGGTTTGTTCAAACATGAGAGTGGTTCGCTTCGGTCGGGAAACGATCGCGTCGATGTGAAACACACCGATGTGCTTCCCAGCGCAGGGGCTTCCGGTCCTGGATCGCGCATGCCCGCGGGGGTCGGGTTCTCACGTGTTGCAGACGCCGTGGAGCGCCATCACGTGAGGGTGCGATGGGAGTAGGAAGAACCCGAGTCGGGAGACTGGGGGTGCGGCAGAACCAGGGTCGTAGAACCCGTGGCACGGCTGCGAGAACGGACATTGTGAAGGGGCGTGGGCCACGGTCAACCCACTGGAACCGGGTATCCCAGCTCGAGCGGGTCCGTCCCGGGGTGGTGGATACCCCCCAGGGCGAGGTCGGCGACGGCCCGAAGGTCGACCCTTGGGGTGAATCTCAAATACCGTGCCGAAGCTCCCAGTAACCCGAAGAACACAACCCCTTATAGAACATACACTTGTGACGGCGGTGCGGTCGAATCTGCCAGCTGCTGCGATCTGCCGTGCGCCGCCAGGAACCGCACAGGTCGATGCTGAGCGGAACCGCACCCCCTCGGGAAAGCGCGTTCGAGGGCGATCCGCCCCCTCGGAAATCTCGGTCGTGCTCCATTTCGCACTCCCGGGCAGGACCGCACACACCTACTCCGACCAGCCGAGGGCCAGGGCGGAGAGGACGGGCACCTGGCCCGAGATCTCGTTCGCCAGGAAGTTGATCCGCACCTGGTAGTAGCGCGCCCCATCGATGAGCGCCACGTCGTCGTACCACTGGTCCCCGTTCCCGGGCTGGAACTGGATCCCCAGGTTGTCGAACGACGTCCCGTGATTCGCTGCCGCATTCCCGGCGAACGTACAACTCTCGTCGTTGTAGTGATCGCCGTACGTGTCCAAGGAACGCGCGTCGGTCAACGCGGGGTGCACGAGCAACCGACCGTCGCTCCCGATCTCGCTCTCGAGAAACGTCGGACAGGTGTGGAGGTCCAGGTCGGGCCACGCATTGAAGGGCCCGGTCGGATAGGGATCCGGGATCGCGATCGACGCGGCGCCCCGAAAGTCGAGCGTCAGCTCGGTACCGGCGGGTTGACTCTCGGGCCGCGGCTCGAGGATCGGGGACGCGAAGGACGGCGAGTCGAAGAGCTCGCCCGTCGTCGGATCCGTCACCGGGAACCAGACCGACACGGCCCGACTGACGCGAACGACGAGGTCGAGCGCCCCGGTGTAGACGGTGTTGTCGCGTCCGTACGTCGACTGCCCGGGCGCGGGCAAGGACAACGGATTGAACCCTCCGGCCGCCGACACCTGCGTATCGGGATCGACCACCACCGTGCCCCCCACCGTGTTGGTGCCTCCGGTGGCGAAGGCCCGGAAGTAGGGTCTGGATGAGTTGAGCGTCGCGAGGGAGACCCGGAACGCGTTGATGCCCGAGGCGCCGTCATCGGGATAGCAGCGGAACTCCATCAACAGGGGCAATCCCACCGACTGCACCTGACCGGGCGGGAAGTAGTCGTTCGTCGGCTGGTTCAAGTTGTTCGCCACGAAGTACTGGTCCGCTGGAATTCCGGAACCCGAGTAGCCGGCGCGCGTGCGGATTGAGGTGTCCCGCCACGTGTAGTAGATCTTCTCGGAGTCCGGAACGGTGCGGTTCAAGGGCCAGGGCATGAGGCGCGTGTTCTCGGGCGGAACGCCGGAGAACACCATCTCGCCCGGGTTCACCGTGTAACCCAACTGCTGCGGATGGACGATACGCGGCGGATCCTCCGCACCGCTCAGGACGTTGTTCCCGAAGAACTGGAACAGTCCCGACTGGGGATACGCCGGCAACAGGAACGCGTCGCGTGCTTCATCGGGGCTGTACCGCGCATGGGACAAGCGGATCGAGAACTCATCGAAGGTGTCGAAGATCGGCGTTCCGTTCGGCGACCAGTACATGCCCTCGATGTCGAGGTCGTGGGTCGCCGGGTTCTCCAACGACATTCCGAAGTCGATGTAACGCCAGACCGTTTGACAGATGGAACCCAGACCGGACAGGGGAGTCTGCACGCCGAGCGCGAAGGGGTTCATCAGACCAGGCACCGACCGGGTTCGATCCACCAACGCACGGAATCGCTCGACCGGCCGCGGGTGGATCTCACCCAGGTCGGCGCGGTACACGATCTGTCCGGTGTACTCCGGTCGAGGTCCGCTCGTCGCGTCCCCGAACGGTGCCTCCTCGTCGACCCCGCTGAACCGGCTGACGCGCCCGCCCGTGAACTGCGATGCGTCGTCCGGACGGATGGTGATCTCGATCGAGGGGAGCTCCGACTGGATCGGATTGCCGGCGAGATCGGTCGGGCCGTCCGCCAGGCTGGCGAGCCGCACGAAGTACGACTCGGCCGTGCCCTGCCGGTGGGCCAACGGCTGATTCGGCAGGAACGTGAACCCGCGTAGATCGAGGGCCTGCGTGACCGCGCCCACGACGTAGTCGCTGGTCGGCAGGGGCTCCTCCCCCGCGGGCGGCACGGCCCGGCGTGTCAAGGTCATCGAATCGAAGGCGGTCAACGAAGCCGGGTCCATCGGCTCGCTGAAGTTCATGCGAAAGGACGTGTTCGTGAGGATGCCCTGCGTCGGGAACTCCGGGAAGCCCGAGGCGATGGGAAACGTGGTCAGGAAACACCCGGCTTGTGCAGCGTCGATCGCGGGATCGTAAGCGGACCGGAATGCCAGGGGGCCCACCGCGGAGTCCTGCCATTCGGCCGGCCCGCTCCACTCGCTGGGGAAGGCGAGCAGCCGCACCACCAGGTCGCCCACGACGCCGGCGGCGACCGGACGGGCCTCGACGACCTCGGCGAACACCCCGGTCTGCACGAGCACGTCCCCGGGCACCGGAGCCTGGGCGCACGCCGACGAGTCGAACTCCATGGCCGAGATGCGGAAGGTCTCGGCGTCCGGTTCGAACACGACCATGGCGTTCGCAGGGATCCGCGCCGGGATCGAGCCGACCAGGACCGGGGAGTTTTCGTCGCGCAGGAACCCGTTGTTCGCGTCCCCCGTAACGTCGCTCCGCCCCCCGGAGCGAACCGCGCGCACGACGTCCTGGGTCACCGAACCCAGATCGACGTTGCCGTTCTGCGTGACGCGCAGGGGATGCTGGCTGAGGTTGCGCAACACGAAGGGCTGGCCGACCAACGATTCGGCGTGCGTCGGGATCCGGACGAGCACGTTGGACTGGTTCTGACTGGACGCGGAGGGCAACCCCACGCCGTTCGTGACCAGCGGAGGATCTTGCGCGAAGGACTCGAGCTCGCTGATCGCCAGGTCGATGAGCACACGCGTCGTGTAGAACTCGGGCACGCCGTCCGCATGGCGATCCAGGAGGTCACCGTGGTTCGGATCGCCCAGAACACGAGCCTCGAACGGCAGGTTCGCCGGAGCCCCGGTCAACACACGGACAGACCGAGCATCGATCGAAGCCGGGTCCAGGAGGTCGTCGAACTGAACCATCAAGGCGGCGTTGCGCGGCACCATCGTGAACACGCCCGAGGACGTCTGCGCCTGGTCCTGGACGAACGACAGGTTCGCCTCCGCACTCGACAGGAGAGCGTAGAACTGATCGAGTCCGCCGTCGGCCGAGGTGTCGGTAACGTCGCGCTCGATGATCAACACCTCTTGGTTCGTGACCGGATTCGAGGTCAACGTGAACTGGTTCGAGGAACTCACCGACGCAGCGATCAGGAACTCGCGGTTCATCGGAATACGCTCGGTCCCCAGCGGACCGCGCCCGAAGACCTGAACCAGCCGCCCCCACGCCATCCGGGTCACGCCGATGTCGGTGGCTTGACCTCCATGATTCGCATCGACGAAGAACCGGCGGTTGGAACCGGACGGATCGTCCAGCACCGAACCGCCGGTGTGCATCACGAACGGCGCACTCGACTGTCCGCCTCCACACGCACCCAGGATTTCCGAACCGACCGCCAGGCAGGTCCCCATGACGAGACCACGCAGGACGGCGCGCGACCACCTGCGTGGCGAAAGCTTGGCGCCTCGGTGGCTCGCGCAACGCCGCGACGAGGATTGTTCGGTGTGGGACGGGGACGCGGGTGTTCGTCGATACATGGTGGGCCTCGCTCGTGGGAGACGCGCTGCTTCGCACGCTCCAACGTGACTTGGGACTGCCGGTCCGGTTCGAACGCAGAATGGGCGAGCGCCAGGGGCGTACCTACTCCGGGTCCTGCGCCGCACCATCGAATGGCGATGCGAACGTGGACCGGAACGGAGGACACACCGGGAGCGCGCGGACTCGCGTTCGAGTTCGCAGGTCATGCACGGGAACGGTGCTTCACCGTCACCCGCGCCTTCGTGGATCGCGAGTCACGCCGGACTCACGGGGTCCGCCTCGTGCGGCACCGTCGTTCGATCGCCGGAGGAGAGCGCTCCACTCCGGACGGTCGATGGTTGCGGTCCTGGGACCGACCCAGCGTGTGGATCTCAAATCCCATGCCGTTCGTAACGAGAACGCTCGCGGTCGTCGACGAGGGTCTCCGCGCGACCTGTCCCCCTCGAAGTTCGTCAGGTGTGCGATGCGCACGAGCGGTTGTGAACGACCGCTGCGGACCGGGCCAGGTCCGTACATCGATCACGGACGCCGCAGCGTTCGTCCCGGCGAAGCTTGCGCAAGTCGGGGCCGGCCGTCCGAGAGCGAAGGGCCGAAACCGCCCTTCGGCTCAGTGATGGGCCGGGATGTACTGCATCGAATCCGCCTGGGCCTCGTCGTCGAGGAACACCAGGTGATCCGGGCGCACCTGGCGCAACGCGTTCGAGTCCGGGCGGTGGTAGCGACGCGTCGTGGAACAACCGACGAAGCGGAAGGCCAGCTCGCGACTGCAGTAGGCGCATTGCGCGCGCATCGGCGCACGCGACGGCAGGCTGAAACGGGGCACGACGTGGCGCGGTTCGGTGCGCGAGACGCAGGACGGGTTCGGACACGGGTTGTCACCCGTACCGACCGGCCAGGAGTTGGGTTCGGGCACCGCCGCCTCCGTGACCATTCCTTCCAAGGGCATGCGCCCCATCAGGACCGAGAGCAGCGCCATGCGGATCGGCACGCCGCGGGCGGCCTGCTTGAAGTAGATGCTGCGCGGATCCTCGTCGATCTCGCTCGAGATCTCGTCGCGGCGCGGCAACGGGTGCATCACCACGGCGTCGCGCAGACTCTCGGCCGCCATCGATTGCTTGCCGAGGGTCTGGTAGTTCTCGATCGAGCCGTCGTCCTGCTGGTAGCGTTCGGTCTGGGGGCGCGTCATGTAGACGGCGTCCACGCTCTCGACCTGCCAACCCTTCGTGTCCGTGAAGAGCGACAGCTGGTGGGGCTTCTGCGGCGTCAGGTAGATCGCGTCCGAACGATCGGCCAGCTGACCGAGGCGGGCAGCATCGGCGCGCACCGGCTCGACGTTCAACTCGTCGCGCAGCTTCTTGAGCACGTAGTCCGGCATCTCGAAACCGGGCTGCGGCACGCACACGATGTTCGCGCCGAAGCGCGCCAGCGCGTAAGCGAAGGAGTGCACCGTGCGGCTGTACTTGAGGTCTCCGGCGAGCACCACGTCGAGGCCTTCCAGCTTGCCGCGCTCGACGTGCAGGTTGTAGAGGTCGCACAACGTCTGGGTCGGGTGCTCGTGCGCGCCATCGCCCGCGTTGATCACCGGCACCGGCGAGTACTCCTGGGCCAGGCGCGCCGCACCTTCGCTGGGGTGACGCAGCACGATGACGTCCGCGTAGCCACCGCCGACGACGCGCACCGTGTCCGCCAGCGATTCACCCTTGGCCGCGCTGGACGCGTTCATCTCGGCCGCGGTCAACACGCCGCCGCCCAGACGCAGCATCGCGGACTCGAACGACAGCCGCGTGCGCGTGGACGGCTCGTAGAACAGGCTGGCCGAGATCATCCCGCGACAGGTGTCCGAGAATCCGCTCGGATCGTCCGAGAATTGATCGGCCAACGCGAACAAGCCGCGGATCTCCGCTAGGGAGAGGTCGTCGATCGAGATCAGGTGGCGCGTCACAGGTGGACTGGAGGGCGAAGGCGCACTCCCTGAGGGCCAAACATTAGCGGTGTCGAAGGCCGACACCAAGCCCCGGGTCCGATCCCTGATCCCGGGGTCCCCCATCGGGACGGACCAGGAGGCTGGCCTGGCTCGCTCCGCAACATGCAACTTCCCGTCCCCTGTATCCTCCGACGGCCCACGTCGGGGCGCGATGATGCTCTGGGAGCGCGTGAGGGTCGATCGTCCCTGTTTGCGGAACCAACTAGGCCAGTCTCGACGGAGGGAGGCTGGCCTGGCTGCCATCGGGGGCGTCAGTCGTCGCGGTCGGCTGCGCCTGGGTCGTCGCGGTCGGCTGCGCCTGGGACACCGCCGACGGCCGCCCTCGAGGTGCGGTCGAACGGGACGGCGCGGCCAGCGAGCCAGGCCTCCTGCGGGTCCAATCGGAAGTGCTGGGCGAACGCGTCCGCCACGCGGGCCCGCGCTCCCGAGGGATCTTCGAGGGCGGCCAGGTGCCCGGGTCTCGCTGGATCCGAAGCGCGGCTGACGAGGCGCACCAGGTGTGGAACGTCGTCCGGAGCCCGAGTCGCGGCCCCGTGCCCTTCGGGCTCGAGCCAGAGGACCAGTCGTGCCTCGGCCGCGAGCGCACGGCCGAGTTCCTGGCCCGCGCGCTCGACCCGCGTACTGTGAACGTCGCCAGGCACGTCCTGCGAGAGATCGCGCTCGCCTGCGGTGTCGACCCATTCGACCGGCCAGGGACCGAGGCGACCGTCCGCCCGCACCGCATCGCGCGTCGTGCCTTCCTCGGAACTGACCGTCGCGCGCTCCGCTCCGACGAGCGCATTGAACAGGGTCGACTTGCCCGCGTTGACCGGACCTGCGATGACGACGCGCGTGCGCTCCAACAGGAACCGCGCCGCGCGACCTCGTTCGGTCAGATCTGCCGCATGGACGCCCTCGTTCAGCGCGCGATCGAAAGCACCCTGCGCCTGGTCGAGCAGCACGCGTGCGCCCAGTTCGCTGGGAGCGCCGGCGACGAGGGCCGCTGCGCGATCGGCGTGGGCCGTGATGGGCGTGGCGCTCGCGTTCACGCCCAACAGGTCCTGAAGTCGCGCGACCAACGGCGGACTGCCGTGCAAGTGCAACTCGACGTGCCCGTCGGGTGCGTTCACCAGCAACGCTTCGTCCAGGTCCTCGTCGCCGTCGCGCAGCCGCACGAGCCCCAAGTCTCCGCGCGCGGGCATGCGCTCCACGCCCAAGCGTGCCAGAGAGTTCCGGGCCTCCGCCTCGTCACCGAGACTGACGACGGCCACGCCACCCGATCCGGGCGGCGTCCAACGACCGGGTCGATGGGATGCGGGACGGGTCATTCCAGGTCCTGGACCGCGGCGCGCAGCCCCTGCGCCACCAGGGCGGGTTCCACGACGACGCGCCGACCCAACTGGCCCAGCACGTCGAGCACGAAGGCGCGCGCGCCGCCGGTCAACACGATCGGCGCATCGGCCAGTTCGGCTTCGGCGGAGATGCGCAGCACGAGTTCGCGCGCGGCGCCGGCCAGGCCGACCGCCACACCGGACGCCAACGCAGCACGCGTCTCGCGACCGAGCGCGGGCACGTCGAGTTCGGGCTCGACGTGCGGCAACTGCGCCGTCCCCCGGGCCAAGGCGAAGGCCAACAGCGAGGGTCCGGGCGCGATGGCACCGCCCAGGAAGATCGCGCCGCGACCGTTCTCGCCATCCGACGCGCGCACGGCATCGACGGTCAACGCCGTCCCGACGTCGACCACGATCGCGCCACGACCGACGCGGGCCACGGCGCCGCGAGCCGCGTACAAACGATCGAAACCGACGGTCTCGGGGTGGCGTACGTCGAGCTGCAGGCCGTGCGCGGGATTGATCGGCACCTCGATCTCGAGCGCGGCGGCGAAGCGGGCCGCGATGCGTTCGGCGCGTTCGCCGGCGACCGAAGCCAGCCCGGCCGAGCGGATCGAGCCCGCCGCGAACAACGCGTTCGGATCCAGCTTCGCGTGGTCCGGTTCCTCGGCTCCCAGGAATTCGGGTTCGCCGCCAGCCGCGTCGAAACGGTGCACCTTGAGGCGCGAATTGCCGAGGTCCAGCGCGACGAACGGATGTTGCATGGCGATGGACCCGGACCGAGGGCGTGGGCGGTTCTGGATCCGCGTGCGATGCGTACGGATCCCAATGGACCGAGGATCAATCCTCGGGGCTGCGATACACGCGGGTCGAACGACGACCCATGTTCTCGACGACGACTTCCCAGACGGAGGTCGTGTCGGAGTTGTTCTTCACGTACTTGATCGCCTCTTGCTCCGACGACACGCCGTGGCCGTTGATGCTGATGATGATGTCGCCTTCCTTGGCGCCATGACGTTGAGCGATCGAACCGGATTTGACCTCGGTGATCTCGATGCCGGCGCGCTTGCCGTTGGCGTCGTAGTGCGTGCGCGTCTTGACGTCTTGGGTCAGGATGCGCTGGTAGTCGTCGCCGAAGCTCTTCACGTCCTCGCTGCCGAGTTGCCACAGGTTGGGCGTGATCTCGCGCGTCTCGGTCTTGGCCTTCGGCTTGTCCGCGCGCTGGGGCAAGCCCTTGCGCGGCGGTCGGACGACCTGACCGTCGACGACGCTGACGATCTGGTAGCGGCTCGAGTCGTTGAACGCATCCACGACCTCGTTCTCACGCGCTTCCTCTTTCCCTTCTTCGATCGTGAAGGCGAACTCCACCGACTCGGGGTTGATCCGGTGCACGGCCGCGTAGCTGAAGCGACCGGGGAGCGTGTCGCCGACGACGAGTTGCCCGTCGCCTTCCTTCGCCAGGTCGCCCTGGTAGCGAACGCGGATGACGGACCCGCCGGGGTCGTCCGTGTCGACCTGGATGAAGACGATGGCGAGGAGGTCCTTGACGCCCTTGCGCACGACGGTCGGCTTGGGACCTTCGGGGGGCTTCTCCTTGACCGGCGGTACGTACCCCGTCCAGTTCAACGTGTGCCAGATCGGCACGACTTCCTTCTGATAGTCCGAGCGCTTGCCCTCGGGCCCTTTCGCATCGTTCGGCTGGTTCAGCACCAACTCCGCGACGGGAACGTCCTCGAGCGTCTTGTTCAGGCGCCCTTTGTGTTGGAGCGCGAAGCCGAAGAGTCCGAGGACGAAGACGCCAGAGGCGCACCAGCAAACGAGATTGACGGTCGAGACCTTCATAGGGATGGGCGGAGCCGTTGGAGGGTTACCGCGACCGGCCATCCTAGCCGGTTCGTGCGAAGTCCCCAACGGAGCTCGGCCATCCGTAGACGGCGGCGCGAGGGTTCGCTTCCCCTGGATCGCCACATTCCAGCCGGTTTCCTGCCCCAAAATGCCCTGCGTGGGCTCCTGGGCGGGTTGAGGGACCTAGGGGCTGCCCCAGGTCGATTCACGCGCGAATCACGGGCGCGCCCGGAATCGACCCGATCGACCGAACGCCGGTGGCCTTCAAACTCCGTCGCTGCCCCTGCGCTCGTCGAGGTCCCCCTGGGCGTCCCCAGCCTGGGGCGGGCCGACGCCGGGGTCCTCGGGACTCGTACCCGTTCCGTTCGCGTCGACATCGCGGGCGACCTCGGGCCGATCCATGCGCGGCGCCGCGGTCGTGACGCCAGCCGGCAGGTTCGGCGCTTGACGGGGACGCAGGCGACGTCCACCGACGGGACCGTTGCCTGTACCCAGGGACCGTCCGCCCTCGCTGCTGGCCGTCAGGACCTCGGGGATGCGCGACGCCCAGGTGGACTCGTCGAAGACGAAGACCACGGCGTCCTCGCGCACATGCCGGAGTTCCGCCGCGTCCCAGGGAGGCGGCAGGTGATCCCCGATGCGCAGGACCTGGGTGCCGAAGTCCGCGAGGGACTCGCGATACCGCACCCGCACATGACTTGCGCCCGGATCGTCGGGATCGATCAGGACGTACAGCAGTTCGAGTTGCGTGGCCAACGGGTCCTCGGGACTCGCGGATTCGGGGGGGCTCCACGTGCCGTTCGATCCCGCGGGTCGCGTGGCGCCGGTCCAGTCCCAGTCCTGCCAACCGGTCAGGACCACGCGCTGGGTCGCGTTGGTCTCCGTGGACGACGGAGCATCCGCTGATTCCGACATGGATGCGTCCTGCGCGACGGGGCCGTTCGGGTTCTCGAAGACGTCCGCTGGCCCGTTGGCTCCAACGTCGGCGCGCCCGGGCTGCATCAACGGAACCGGCCGCGAACCAGACATCTCGAGAATCCCCCAAGCGAATCCCGCCACCAACAGAACACCCAGCAGCAGTCCGAGGCCCAGGTGACGGTCGAGCGCGAACGGAGGTCGGACCCCGCCCGCGTCGCCTCTCCCGCCCCTGACTTGGGACGAACCCTGTGCCCCGCGGTCGAAGGGGCCGGGGGCGCTGGGGAGGCGATTCGAGACGCGCGATTCGGGGGCTCTCCTCATGGCAGTGAGTGCTCGGACGCATGGGCTCGGGGGATCTTCCGCGGAGATTCGTACAGAGCTTGGCCTGAGTTCGCCCAGGGCTTTGGACGAAGGCTTCCCCGGTCGCTCGGCACGACGATGGACCCGCGTCGCAACAGAGGAGATCAAAGGTTCCTGCTGTCCGAGGACCACAGCTGGCCCTCTCCCGCTCGCGAAGGCCCGTTCGTATCGGATCGACCGGGCACGGCCCTCCAGGGAAGCACGTCGCAACGCAAGAAGGCCCGTCACCGGGCCTTCTCGATTCCATTCAGGGTCCTGCCTGCGGAACTAGGCGAGGCGCAGCCCGTCGGGGCTCTGACCCGGGGGCCGACGTTTTCCAGGACCTCCGCCCATCTCCTTGGCAGGCACACCGGGCGGGCGCGGCGGACCGCTGTTGGCGTTGTTCTGCGGTCCAGCGACGCGCTCGGAACTGCCGCGGATGCCGCGGAGCGCCAGGAGCAACTCGTCCGGACGATCACTCGATGCCAGGGCGTCGTTCAAGTCGACCTTCTTGGTCTGGACGAGGTCGCGCAAGCACTCGTTGAACGAGATCAGACCGGCCTCGCTGCCGCCCTCGATGACCTTGGCCATCTCGGTCGTCTTGCCTTCCTCGATCAGCTCGCGCACGTGCGGGGTCGGGATCATCAACTCGTAGGCCGGGATCAAGCCCCCACCCATGCGCGGCACGAGGCGTTGACTGAGCACGCCGGCCAAGTTGTCGGCTAGACGCTGACGGATCTGCGTGTGACGTTCGCCCGGGAAGAATCCCAGGATGCGGTCGAGGGTCTGGGCCGCGTTCACGGTGTGCATGGTGCTCATCACCATGTGACCGGTCTCGGTCGCCTCGAGCGCGGCGACGACGGTCGTTGCGTCGCGCACCTCACCGATGAAGATGACGTCGGGGCTCTGCCGCAACGCGTGGCGCAGGCCATCGCTGAACGACGTCGTGTCGGTTCCGACTTCGCGTTGCGAAATGACGCAGCGATCTTCCTTGAACATGAGCTCGACGGGGTCCTCCAGGGTGACCACGTGACGCTCGACGTTCTGATTCATGTACTGGATCATGCCGGCCAGACTCGTGGACTTGCCGGAGCCGGCGATGCCGGTCACCAGGATCAAACCACGCTTGCGCAGCGCGAGTTGCTTCAGGTCCTCGGCGGGCAGGTCGAGATCCTCGAGGTTCGGGGCCTGCTCGTTGATGCGCCGGATGACCATCGCGGGCTCGCCGAGCTGGCGATAGGCGTTGATCCGGAAGCGGCCCAAGCCGTCCAGTTGGATCGCGGCGTCCGAGCTGCCGGTCTTGGTCCATTCCCGCAGGCGGCGTTCGCCGAGGATGCCCTCGAAGATCTCCTGCATCGGGCCGGGACCGGGAACGCGGCCGGGCAAGAAGCGGATCTTGCCGTCGACGCGCAGACTCGGGCGTCCGTTCGCACGGAGGATCAGGTCCGAGGCCTGCTCCTGCACCATCACACCGAGCCAGGACTCGACCTGATGCCGCGGTGAACCGGTCGACGTCGCCAGTTCGGACCGACGCGCAGGTTTGGCCTTGGCCTTGGTCTCGAAACGCTTGCGCGGGCCCGGTCCAGCTTCGTCGGACACCTCCGGGCCTTGCGCTGCGACACCGGTCGGCGCCGGATCGCCAGCCATGGGCTGCACGGCTTCCGGCGGTGCCCCGGGAGCAGATTGCGGAGCGCTGGGCACGACGGGGGTCGGCCCCACAGGCGCAGCGTTCTGCGGTGTGGGCTGGGGCGCTGCGCCAGGTTGGCGTTGATCGGGATGAACCTCGTGGAAGGAGGTCTCGTCCTGGGGGTTGGGTTGGGGCTGCGTCACGTGTGGCTGTCGGAGGAAAGGAGGTCCAGACCTCACCAGAATCGACGTCCTGCGCCGGCCCTCTTGAGTCGCGCAGGCTGACCGGGCGGATTTGCCGGCCGAACACGCCCCTCGGGTACGTGAGGGCTGGTCCCTGGCCCGATCTCTGGCGTCGCCCAGCACCCTGACGCGCCCGACTTGCCTGCACCGAACGAACGTTGGGAGCCCCGATCTCAGGAGCGCCCCCCTCCGGGACGGATTCCGGTGGCGATCCCGGGGACCGGCGGACGGGACCTAGAGCGCGTTGACGTCCGGCCGCGCCAGCTGGCGAGCACGGACCAACAGCCCTTCGAGGCCGGTGCCGATGACGCTCGAGATCGGAATGACCTCGGAGCCCTGCACCTTGCCGACGGCGGCCTGCAGTTCGGCCAATCGCTCGTTGGACGCGTCGTCCTCGAAGTGCTTCGTGGCTACGACCAGGCGCGGCTTCTCGAACAGTTCCGGCGAGGCCTTCTTCAACTCGGCCTCGAGCGCGGACCAGGCCTCGACCGGATCCCGGTCGGCGGACTCCGACACGTCGACGAGGTGCAACAGCACCGAGCAACGCTCGACGTGGCGCAGGAACTTGTGCCCCAGGCCATGACCTTCCGAGGCGCCTTCGATCAGTCCGGGCAGGTCCGCCAGCACCAGGGTGTCGTAGTCCCCGACGGTCGCGATGCCGACCTGGGGCTCGAGCGTGGTGAACGGATAGTCGGCGATCTTCGGGGTCGCCTGGGTCACGCGCGACAGGAACGTCGACTTGCCGGCGTTCGGGAAGCCGAGCAGACCGACCTCGGCGAACAGCTTGAGCTCGAGGTTCAGGCGACGCTTCTCGCCCGGTAGCCCGTGCGTGAATTCGGTCGGCGCCTGGCGCACGGCGTTGGCGAAGCGCTTGTTGCCTTTGCCGCCCTTGCCCCCCTTGGCCACGATGACGCGAGCGCCGTCGGTGGCGAGATCCTTGAGCAGGTTGCCGCGCTCACTGTCGTAGACGAGCGTGCCGATCGGCACCTGGACGACGACGTCCTTGCCGCGCGCGCCGGTACACAGGTTCGTTCCGCCGGGAACGCCGCCCTTGGCCGCGTAGCGGAAGGCACGACCAACCACGAGCAGCGAATTCAGCTCGTGAGTGGCCTCGAGAACGACGCTGCCGCCGTCCCCACCATCGCCGCCGTTCGGTCCGCCCTCCTGGACGTACTTCTCGCGCCGGAACGACGAAAGCCCGTCCCCGCCCTTGCCGGCGATGACCTCGATCGTGGCTTCGTCGCGAAACATGACGATGCCTCAGCAGCGAACCGCACGACGCATCCGAGGTCCATGAAGGACCGCGCGATACGAAGCGGCGCGACACGTGGTGTCACGCCTGTGCGGAACGACGCTACTCAGCCGCCGGATCGACGTGGACCCGGCGTCCGGTCTGGTAGCGGACGGTTCCGTCCACCAACGAGTAGAGGGTGTAGTCCTTGCCGATGCCGACGTTCTTGCCCTGCTTGAAGCGGGTGCCGCACTGGCGAACGAGGATCGTGCCCGGGGTCACAGCTTCTCCGCCGTAGCGCTTCACGCCCCGGAACTGGGGGTTGGAGGTACGACCGTTCCGACTGGAACCCTGTCCTTTCTTATGTGCCATCTGTCGACCTCTAGGCTTCGATGCCCGTGATGCGAACCTGGGTGTAGCGCTGACGGTGGCCCGTCTTGCGACGAACGTTCTTGCGGCGCTTGAAGCGGAAGATGATGAGCTTCTTGCCCTTGTGCAGGCCGATCACTTCTGCCGTGACCTTGGCGCCTGCGACGAGCGGTTTGCCCACCGTGACCTTGCCTTCGTTGCCGATGAGCAAGACCTGGTCGAACGTGATTGTGGAGCCGGGTTCGGCGTCCATCAGGTCACACGTCACGACGTCTCCGACGCGCACGGTGGCCTGGTTGTTGCGATCGCTGATGATTGCGTACATGAATGTCTCCTGCGTGGGCATGCCCCACGCTGTCCTGCGGTGTGAACCGCCCGCAGGCGTCTGGGTGTCCGGCCGGGAAGAGCTCCCGGGCGACCACCTGGACGGGTGGAAGGGGCGAGGATTCTAGCGATGGGCGCAACGCCCGGCCACCCCTTGTGGAGCAATTCGGCCCCCGGGGCCTCGATTCCTGGGGTCCAGCTCTGGCTGGGGTCGTTCGGGTCGGTCCAGACCCGCCTGATCCGGACGATGGGCCCCGCCGAGTTGCGACTCGGCGAGGCCCATGCGAGAGATCGAGGGGGGCGTGTGAAGCGTCCCCCAGGGGGGTCGACCTCAGAGCCCTCGTCCCAGATGGTGGAGGTTCCTAGCGCTTGCGGCGTCCGCCGGGGCGCACTTCGCGGCCGTCGGTGCGCAGGTAGCGCAGGACGCTGTCCTCGGACTGATCGGGCACGGAGGTCAGCTGGATCTCGCGCTCGGAGCGATGCTCCATCGCACGCACCCAGTCCCAGAGGTCTTCCTTCAGGTACTTCACGACCTCGGGATGCGCGCGCACCTCGACCGTCGAGAAGCCCTTCTGGGTGAGGGCGGAGCCGAGGCGACGCAGGATCGCCTGGGCCCTGGACTCGACTGTCCGGATCCGGGCGGTGCCGCGGCAACGCGGGCAGGCCTGGAAGACCTTCTTGTGCGTACCGGGACCCAAACGCTGGCGGGTCATCTCGAGCAGTCCGAACTGGCTGATCCGACCGAACTTGCTGCGCGCACGATCGTCCGCGAGCTCGTTCTTCAGGGCCCGTTCGACAGCGCGGTTGCTGGAGCTCTTCATCATGTCGATGAAGTCGCAGACGATGATGCCGCCGAGGTCGCGCAGACGAATCTGCAAGGCCATCTCGGGAACGGCCTCGAGGTTCGTCTTGAGGGCGATCTCCTCGAAGTCGTGACTGTCCGTCCGCGTGCGGCCGGAGTTCACGTCGATGGCGACGAGGGCTTCGGCCTGGTCGAACACGATCGAGCCGCCCGAGGGCAGTTCGACGCGGCGCGAGAAGACCTTCTCGAAGTCCTGCTCGATGCCGTAGTGATGGAACACCGGGCGATCGCCGTCGTGCTCGCGGATCCGACCGACCTGCTCGGGCATGAGCTTCTCGGCGAACGCGACCATCTCGGCCTGAACGACGGGATCGTCGACGATGACCTCTTTGGTGGTCTTGTCGAACAGGTCCCGCAGCGTGCGGATCGCCAGGTTGGACTCCTGGTACAGCGGCTTGGGACCGCGACCCGACTTCAGGCTCTTGCCGAACTCCTCCCAAACGCCGAGGAGGTAGTCGAGGTCGCGCTTCAGGTCGTCCTTCTTGCGGCCGATGCCGGCGGTGCGGACGATCACGCCCATGTCGTCGGGCGCTTCCAGGCTGGCCAGGATGCGCTTCAGGCGACGGCGTTCGCGCTCGTCCGGGATCTTGCGGCTGACCCCGGTGCGCGCCATCGACGGCATCAGCACCAGGTAGCGACCGGGGATCGAGATGTACGTGGTCAGGGTCGGGCCCTTGTCCCCGATCGCGTCCTTCGTGATCTGGACGACGACCTGGTCCCCCACCTTCAGAAGATCGGTGATCGGCAGGCGCTGGCGACCGCGGCGATGGACCTTCGAGCGGGAGGACCCACCGCGCTTGTCCGCAGCTTTGCTGGTCTTCTTGGACGCCTTCTTCGCGGAGCGGCGACGCGGGGCTCGAACCTTGCGGCCCTCCTCCTCGTCATCTCCCGCCTCGGCATCGGAATCCGAGTCGTCGTCGGAGGCTTCCGGTGCGTCGTCATCCTCGTGATCCACGTCATGATCGTGATCGTCGTGATCGTCATGATCGTGATCGTCGTGATGGCCGTGAACGTCGTGATCGTGGTCATGATCGTCGTCGTCGACGTCGTCCCCCAACGGATGTTCGGGATCGCCGAGGTGATCGGGGCCATGGTCGTCCCAGGTCACGGATTTCGAGTCGTCCTCGTCGGAGGACCTCTTCGAGGCACGCCCCTTGATCGGTCCGTCCTCGTCCGCCTCGTCGTCGTCCTCGTCGTCGTCCTCGTCGGGGTACCCGTCGCGGGTCCCGTCGGCGTGAACGTCCATCCCGGAACTGCGCGAACGCGTGCGCTTGCGGCGAGTCTTGGGCTTGTCCTCGTCGGTGGCGGTGTCGACCTCACCCTCGCCGTGCTGATCCCCGCTCCAGTCGTCGGGGTCGATGCTGGCGGTCAACAGCTTGTCGAGCGTGAAGCCCGGCTCGCCGTAGGTGGGCAGGACGTCGGACGTGTGCAGGAAGCCGTTGCGGCCCTGACCGAAGTCGATGAACGCAGCGCCGATGGCCGGCTCGAGGTTCACGACGCGTCCGCGGTAGATGTCGTTGACGAGGGTCTTCTGACTCTCGGCGGTCATCAGGAGTTCGCTGATGCGATGGTCCTTGCCGACCACGGCCACGCGCTTCTCCTCGGGATCGCAGGCGTTGACCAGGATGACCTCGGTGCGCAGCTTCTCGGCTTCGGCAGCGAGTTCCTCCTCGCTCATCTCGGGGCTGGAGCCCGCCTTCTTGCGCGTGCGTTTGCGCTTCGGCTTGGCGTCCTCTTCGTCGTCGAAGTCGTCCCGATCCGCGTCGTCCTCGGACGTGGTTTTCTTGCGACGCGTGCGTTTCTTCTTGGTCGCGCTCTTCTTCTTGGTCTTGCGCGAGGAGGACCTGTCGTCCTCGTCGCGCGTGTCCTCGGCATCGGAGTCGTCGTCCGTGCGCTTCTTGCGCGTACGCTTGCGCTTGGCCTTCTTGCGCGAGGACCCTTCCTCGGCGTCCTCGGCGCGCGGAGCGTCGTCCTCGCGTTCGTCGGAATCGTCCTGGGACGTCTCCGTCTTGCGCTTGCGACCGCGTCCACCGCGGGAGCCGCGACGACGCTTCTTGCGTTGGCCTTCGCCCTCTCCGTGCTCGCCTTCCCCACCATCGCGGGAATCGGCTTGATCGGCGTCCTCCGAGGTGGATTCGTCACGGTTGGACTCGTCCTCGTCGGTCTTCGCCTTGGAACGGGTCCGTCGGCGGGGCTTGCGGCGACTGGAGGTTTCGGAATCGCGATCTTCGTCGCCGCCGGCGTCCTCGTCCTCGCGATCGGCCGAAGCGGCCTTCTTGCGGGTGCGCTTGCGGCGCGGCTTGCGCTCGCCTTCGTCGTCACCACCACCGCGGCGGGAGTCCCCATCGGACTCACGCTCGGCGGGGGCGTCCGAGCCCTCGTCCGTCGCGGCCTTGCGGCTGCGGGAACGGGTCCGGGTGCGCTTGCGTCGCGGGCGATCGGAGGCGTCCCCGTCGGACGTGGCGCTCTTGTTCGACGAGTCGAGGCCGGCACCGAAGCCAGAGCCACCGTCGTCGTCGCCGCCATGTTCATCATGACTGGCGTCGTCATGGTCGGAATCACCATGGTCGGAATCGCCATGGCTGATCGGGGAGTCCTGATGCTCGAAGGCGTCAGGGGAGTCTGCCGGGAAATCTGCGTTGTCCAGGGGTCCCGAGTCGAAGCTCGGGAGGTCGTGGGCGCTCATGTGTTTTGAGTTCGACCGAGAGCCTGATGGAGCGGTTCCATGTCGCTCGAATCCGCGTCGATTCGCAGCCAGACCGGAGCGTCGGGGTGGACTCCGGGACCTTGGATCAACCCCGAAGGGAGGATGGGTCCGGAGCTCAGCGCCCGACGGGGCGGCGGCGCGGCGTCGGTTCCTGTGCGGGCCCGTGGACGGTAGGTCCATGTGGGTTCGCGCAGGATGCGGATCGGGGCGACGGGAGGTCCGTCGCAGGATCGGCCTGGTAGAAGTTGTCAGGCGCTCTAGGGGTCCGGGCCTCCGAGGAGGTGGACGGGCGCCGAGGTCCGGACCCGGGGGGTCCGTTGAACGATCAGAAGAACGGGGAGGGTGAGCGTCGAAAGCGCCTCACCGGGGATGCCCCGCACGGCCCAAGGCCGTGGCCCCATGCTGACGGATGGAGACTTGGGAGTCGAACATACGGTCGTAGTTTTCGACCGTGGGACCCGAGAAAGGGTCCCGTTCGCGGCAGAAGTCCCCTCCTGAGCCCAGAAAGTGGGTCCTCGGGGTCCTGCCGAAGGGTGCTGCGCCCCGCCCCGAATCGGGAGGGCCAGCGCAGAGGAGCCGGAAGGCCCCGCCCGAATCGCTCCGGGCGGGGTCTGGGTTCCGTGGAGCCCGAAGGCTGCCGCTCGAGGAAGCCCCCCAAGGGGACTCCCGTTCGTGCCAGAGGTCCTGCATCCAAGCAGGCGGGGGATCGCTCCCCCACCTGCCCGGACGAGAGGCCTACTCGGGCGCGACGAGCTTCTCGATCTCGTCCTTCAGGCGCGCCGAGCGACGGGCGAGTTCTTGCTGAAGCAGGAACTCGGTGTCCTCGGAGTTGTGCACCAAGGTCGGCGTGATGAAGATCACCAAGCTACGGCGGTCCCGGGTGTGGGTGCGGTGCTTGAAGAGCTGGCCGAGGATCGGGATGGACCCGAGCAACGGAACCTGGCTCTTGATCTTCGTGTCGGTGTCGGTCGTGAGACCGCCGATGACCGCCGTCTGACCACTCTCGAGGGTCATGTTGGTGATCAACGTCGAGGACCGCGTACGCGGCAGAGCGATCGAGCCTTCGAGGCCCGCCGCACCGACCGTGAACAGGTCGAAGCCGGCCGGGGCGAGGGCCGAACCGGCACTCGATCCGGAGAGGCTCGTCTCTTTCGGGATGACCTCCATCTGCATCTTGCGGGTACCCGGAACGACGTTCGGGCGCACGAGCAGCTGGAAACCGATCTCGACCGGCGAACCTTCCGCCTCCTCGACGGAGAGCGACAGACCACCGGCCTGACCCTGCTCCGACTTGGCCTCCGCGTAGCGAACGGTCTCGCCCACGAAGATGGTGGCCTCGTGGCCGTCCAAGGTGATGATCTTCGGCGCCTGGATGACCTCGGCGCGGGTGTCGCGCTGGAGCATCTTGAGCGTCGCCGCGACCTGGGTGAACGAGAGTGCACCGTAGATCGTGTTCGGGATCGTCACGACGGAATCGCTGAGGGCGGGCGTCGTGTAGGGACCGGCGTTGCCACTGTTGGCGATGAAGCTATCCTCGAAGCCGCTGCTACCGATCGAGAACGGGAGCTCGATCGGGATCTGACTACCGCTGATGGAGACCCGGGGGCCACCGTCGCCGTAGTCGACTCCGAGGTCGAGCAGGTTCGTGTTGATCGTCGAGACGAACTTGACGTCGACGAAGACCTGGGCCGGCTCGACGTCGAGGCGGTTCAGGATCTCCTGGACGGTCTCGTGCACCTGAACGGTGTCACGCACGATGATGACGTTCTGCTCTTCGATATAATCGAGTTGCCCCTGCTCGGACAGGGCCTTGCGCAGTGCATCAAGTACGCTGAATTGGTCCTTTACGGATCCGGTATTCACTTTCTTGATCCCGCCCTGAATGAACTCCGACTGAATACGCGGAGATCGGGGGCCGCGCGGGCGCACGAAGCGCAGCTGGTAACTGCGCGTCACCTTCTGCTTCTCGAGCGTCAACGGATCGACGACACGCAGGATGCCGCGTCGTTCCTCCACCACGGTGTAACCGCGGGTCTTGGCCACTTCTTCCAAGGCATCGCGCCACGGCACGTTCCGCAAGCGAACGCGCAGGGTGCCGGTGACCTCGGGTGCAACGATGATGTTGGAACCCGACACGGCCGCGATCGTCGTAATGATGGCGCGGATGTCGGTGTCCTTCTCACCGAAGTCGAAGGTGACGGGGATCGGGGATGAAACGACGAGTACGCCGGATCGATCCTCGGTGACAACAGCGTCAGCCAGCGTCACAGCGTAGTCCAAGGCATCACGCCAATGGACATCGTTGATCTGCAGGTCACGGACCATCTTCTGGCCGGAGCCGTCGATGATGACGATGTTGGCGCCTGAACGGTCGCGCAGGTTCTGCACGACTTGGGCGAGGTCGGCTTCGACCACGTTCAGACTGACACGGGCATCCAGGCTCGGGGCCTGGGCTGCCGCGGGGGTTGCCATTCCGCAAATGGCAACCAGGGCGGGGACGATAATGAGTTTCACGATTTCTCCATCCCGGGTGGGGACCCGGGCAACCGCTCACCAATCGGATAGTTCGCTTAGAACTTCCTGGTGAGCTCAACTCCACGGAAGGCGAATGTGACCTCTCGCAACTGAATGTCGAGGATCTCCATACCAGGATCGATGACATCACCGATCTTCAACTGCTTGCCATTGAGGATCACGACGGGGGGTCGTCCCTCAATGATGGCCTGACCTCCGAACGCCAGTTCGATCGAGTCGAACTCACGCAGGATGTCAGCGTCATCCGCGATGACGAGCAGCTCAGCAGCGAGCTCCTCACGCGCGGGGTCGCCCTGGACGAGGTCCAGGGTGTTCTTGATCTCGGCGAACGCTTGAAGCGCCAGGTCGAAGTGACCTTCGCCGATGTTGCGGTGCATGGTCGCGAGGACCTGCTCCATCTCTTCACGGGTGGGGCCTTCGATGTTGCTCGTCTGGTCGATCTCCTTGCGGAGATCCTCCAGGGGCTCACGGACCTCGTTCTGAAGACGCTTCACGGCGGGCGTGAAGGTGATCAGCCCTTGCTTGTCGATCTTGCGCAGCTCGTCCTCGAGGACGGCCAACGAGGCGACCAGGTCGCGACGCAGCACCATGCGCGTCAGGATGTCCGGCGCGGTCTGCACCTCGACCCATTGTTCCTGGGCGGTGCTGAACAGTGCGACGAGTTCCTCGACCTTGGTGTTCTGCTCCGGAACGGTCAGACCGCTCGGGTTGTCCTCGACGGGCACGCGCGGATCGATCCACGGGTCACGTCGACCGCGTGCACCGCGGTAGTTGAAGGTGGACAGCGTCAGCGCCTGGCGACGACGGTTGATCTCACCGGCCAACAGGTCGCGCTTGCGGTTGTAGCCCTCGATGGACACGTTCTTGGCTTGACGCTTCGGCTGATAGACGAACGTCTCGACGTCCAGCTGGATCTTGTGCTTGGCGTAGCCGAACTTCTCCATGTCGGTCCGCGAGCTCGAGGTGAGCTTGAAGGACGGCACGGCCATGAAGCGGCTGTGCGTCTCGATGCGGTCCAGGAACTCCAGGAACTGGAAGGTGTCGCCCGACAGGGTCAGCGTGTAAGCGACCTTGTCGAAGTCCGTCGCCGTGCGACCACGGGTGGTGGTCGTCTTCGGCTTGAAGGACGTCGGCTCGACTCCCGCTTCGCCGGAGTACCGGTAGAAGTTCTGGATGAGGTTCGTGACCTCGGCACCGTTGGGCAGGATCTGCTCGAACGCACCGGCCAGTTCCCGCAGCACGATGACTTCGCGCTCCAGGTCCGAGGTGCCCTCGATCGTCCGCCGCGCGGTATCGATGTCGGTGTGCAACTTGGCGATGGACGCTTCGGTCTCATCGATGTCCTTGCGCTTGGTGTAGATCGCGAATCCGGCTCCACCGGCGATCAGGAAGCTCACGATGCCAACGGTGAGCCATGCTTTCTTCTCGTTCATCGCCCCGCCTCCACGTTCGGCTGCTGCACGGCCGAACGCTCATCGGGAGAGCGCAGACCAAGAGTCAGGGGGAAGGACCAGTTCACCGCGGGGATCAGGTCCGGATCAGGGGAGTTCTGCGTGCCTTGGGGCATGCCGGGCGCAGCGAAGTCGTGGATGAAGCCGGACAGTTCCGTGTCTTCGATGTCCTCGAGGAAGTTCGCCACCTGGTTCCACTTGTCGGAACCGGAGTGTCCGTTGGCCTTCAACTCACCGAAGGTGGTCGAGCCACGGCGCGGCGCTTCCTGCTTGACGCTCAGATCGTCGAACCAGATGAAGTGATCCACCTGGTTGCCGGAGTTGACGACGTCGAGCAACTGGTCGAGCTTCTCGGTCCACAGCACGCGGTTCTTGTTGATGGTGACCAACGTCTCCTCGCGGGTGGCGAAGATCGTGATCTCCTCGTCGAGAGCATCGTGATAGGCGACTTGAGGCGTGAGCCCGTCCATCTCCATCTGCAGCTGCGTCTGTTCGGTCTCGAGCTTCGCGGCGACGCCGAAGACCATCCAGGTCCAGACAGCGACGAGCGAGCCGTTGATGGCGGTCGCGGCGGCGATGGCGGCCACGAATTTCAGAGGAGTACGCGCGCTCTTGCGGTACTCGTCGGGGAGCAGGTTGATCTGAATCATTCGGTGCGCACCCTGGCGGCGAGGCCGACAGCAACGACGAGGGACGGGGCCCAAGCTTCGAGTTCCTCGACATCCACCCGGTCCACGTCCACGCGCAGGCCCTCGAGCGGGTTCCAGGTGCGCGCGGGGCGACCTGTCGATTGTTCGATGTAAGCCGCCGCGCCGGGAGCGAGGACGCCCCCACCGGACAGCAGCATCTCCTCGACCTGAACACCTTCGTGGTGCTCGACGTAGTCGATGGAGAGTGAGAGTTCACTGGCGAGGTCCTCGAGGACCGGCGCGATCGCGGCGTTGACCTCGGCCTCGTGGGCGTCGGACGCGCGCTTGACCGCCTCGGCTTCGAAGCCTTCGACACCCATGCGACGGGCGACGGCTTGCGTCATGTCGGCGCCACCGATGTTGACCTCACGGCTGAAGCAGGTTTCCCCACCCCGCAGCACGTTGATCGACGAGCGCGTCGAACCGACGTCGACGAGCGCGATGGCGCGACCGGTGGTCTCGCCCTCGGGCAGGTCCTCGTCCGGCAGGCCACACAGCTCCCAGGCGTTCGCGAGCGCGAACAGGTCCAGGTCGATGGCGATCGGGATGAGCCCGACGCTATGGACGAGTGCGACCTGCTCGTCCAGCGTCTGCTGGCGGCAGGCGGCGAGCAGCACGTTCATGCTGGCGCCTTCGCCCTCGGCGTTGATCGAGTTGCGCAGGGCCTGGCAGTCGAGCATGACCTCGTCTGCATCGAACGGCAGGTACTTGTCCGCTTCGAAGCGCACCGCCTGGCGCACCTCGTCGTCGGACATCGGCATCATCGGCACGTAGCGCACGACGGTCGATTGACCGCTGACGCCCGTGACGACGCGTTTGCCGCGGAAGCGGCTCTCGCGGAAGACCTGCTCGACGGCCTCCTCCACCTTCCCACCAGGGGGAATCTCTGCTCGTCCGAATCCGGTGATGACCGGTTCGGGCCCTTCGAGGGTGATCTCGACCGCCTTGACGACGGACGAACCGAGGTCTAGGCCGACGATGCTCTTGGTTCTACGGAACACGTTCTGCTCGCGATGGGGTGCTTGAGGTACCTGGAGTTCGGATGTCGAACCCTCTGGTGTCTCTGCAGCCCTTCGACAGAGCGGTGTGTTCCGGTTTAGGAGCTTTCGCCGAAACCGCTGCTGATGAGGGACTCCAGCCGGTCCAGGCAAGCCTTGGAATCGGCCCCCTGGGCCTCGAGATCGAGTTGGGCGCCCTGGGGAGCCGCCAGGGTCATCAGCTCCAGGATGCTCTTTCCGTTGACATCGCGCCCATCGAAACGAATCCGCAATGGACACTCGAACTCGAGCGCCAGGGCCACGATCGCGTGGCACGGCCGGGCATGGAGCCCAGCCGCATTCGGCAAGGAGATGGTGAGCTTGGAGATGGTCATCGGCTACCGGACCGGTTCTGGTGATGGACCCATCGGGAAGAACCTTCCCGGTCACCCAGGGTATCCCCTGGAGGCGGCGGTGCAGAGTCCGACGGGAACCGAACCTGGTTCGACCTGGGTTCAGGTCGTCGTTCGGCCCCAAAAGCTGAAGGGGCCGCGGCTTCGAGCCCGGCCCCTCAGGTTGGATCCATCCCTGGACCCCGCGCGGTCACCAGCGTTCGGGTGCCCTCGCGGCGAACGGTGCCTTGCGGGTGCCGAACGGGCCGACGTCCCAGGGCTCGCGCAGGAGCCCCGCCGCCGGGCCCTCAGGCCGGGGCCTTTTCCTTGAGCAACTGCACCAGGTCGGTGCGCGTCTTCGCCTGGCAGGCGAAGGAGCGGAAGTCCGAATCGCGGCCGAGGCTCGCGATCCACTTCATCATCTCGAGGTGTTCGGACGGGTCGTGCGTGCTGGTCTCGTCCTCAGGACGCAGGACCAGGAAGATCACGGAGACGGGTTCCCCGTCGACCGCGTTCCAATCCACCGGGTCGGTGAGCACGGCCAGGCCGCAAGCGACGGACTCGAGACCCGGGATCTTCACGTGCGGAATCGCGACGTTCATGCCGATCCCGGTGGAGGCCATCTCCTCCCGCTCCAGCAGAGCTTTGACCGCAGAGGACTGCAGGCCCTTGTCCAGAACCTTGGCGGAGACCAAGTTGCCCACCAGCTCCTCGAGGACAGCCTCTTTCTCGTTGGCCGTGACCTTGACGCTGCAGGCCGAGGCCTTGAATTGCTTCCACCAGTCCATGTGTTCGTTCTCGATTTCGGCCGTTGGGGCCTGTTTGGGGTGCTCGTTCGGCGTTTCGGCGAACGATGCTATCAGAAGCGAGTCGGCTGCCCCACCGTTGTGTCGGGAAAGCCCTGGTTGGGAATCCTCGATCGGGGGGTCCCTCTGGACTCCACGTCGAGGATGTCCGCCTGGCGAAGGAACGACGGGTCCATCCATGCCCAGGCTGGCGCAGGATCGTCCTGGACCGGAATGGTCGGGGGTGCGACACCGGATCGCACGCCGATCGAGGATCGATCGGACCCCCAAGTACGGTGACGCTTCCTCGCGTCCTCGAACCGGGGGCCGACCGATCCGGCCGCGACGTTGCGTCAGCTCCGCCCGTGGCGCCGATCGACGCTCTTGTCGTGAACCTTGCGGAGTTGGGAGATCAAGCGCTGAATCGCCTCGCTCAGGGCTTCGCTGAAAGCACTGCGGCGCACGTCGGCCACCAGGGTCGCGCCGTTCGCGACGGTCGCGACCAGTTCGACGTGGTGGTCCAGTTTCTCCCGGCCCAAGATGGCCTGCACGCTCGTCACTCGGTCCTGATAGCGCTCCAAACAGCTGAGTTTCTCGGCAACAGTCTCCCGAACTTGGGTCGGGTAATCGTGATGAGGGATGGCCACATGTGTGTTCATGTACGTCTCCAGGCTGACGGGATAGGGGAAAGCGCTTCGGGAGCGCCGCGTCCACTCTTGGACCGGCTTCGCCCTCCGTTCCAGCTCGACCCATGAAGGAACCCCATGCAGGCAGGGGGGAGCAGGAAACGTTCGGAGATGCGTTCGAAGCGAGCCATGGGGTCCGGTTCCACTCTCCGCTTCCTCCCACGGGAGGTCAATGCGGGGTCCCGATTCGAGCACCGCACGCCGCTCCGCGGGCCCACCAGGCCAGCCCCTGCATTCCTGAAGGGTCAGTCCTGGAACGTCCCGGGCACGCCGTGCGGTCCGCGGTCGCGGCCCCCGAAGAGGGGTTCGTCGTAGAGCGCGCGCAACAGGTACAGCCCACCGGCCGGTGCGCACATGCCCGTCTCCTCACGCCGCCCGCTGAGCAACGCACCGCGGACGTCGTCGACCGTCAACTTGCCGATGCCCACGTCGATCAACGTCCCCGCGATGTTGCGCACCATGTTGTAGAGGAAGCCGTTGCCCTGCACGACGAGCGCGAACCGCTCGCGCCGCACGATCCAACGAATGCCGTGGACGTTGCGCACGGTGCTGGCACGGCGCACGGTCGGCGTGTTGCCGAACGCCGCGAAGTCGTGCTCCCCCACCAGCACGTTCGCGGCCGCGCGCATGTTCGTCAGGTCGAGCGCGCGCGGCACCCAATGGACGTACTGCGCCCCGAACGGAGGTCGAAAGAGCGCGGTCGACACGACGTAGAGGTACCGCTTGGCGCGCGCATCGAAGCGAGCGTGGAAGTCGGGACGACACGTCTCGAGGCGACGCACGACGACGCCGTCCTCCAAGTGCGCATTCAGCGCGAGCCGCAACCTGCCGTCGTCGAGGCGCGTGTCCGTTTGCCAGTGCGCCACCTGACGCAGGGCGTGCACGCCGGTGTCGGTGCGCCCCGAACCGTGGATCAGGACGACCTGGTCGTGCAACGCGGCGAGTCCGTTCTCGACGGCGGCCTGCACGGAATGGAACCCGTCCTGCCGTTGCCAACCGAAGAATCGGGAGCCGTCGTAGGCGATCTCTGCTCGAACCGTGCGCATCGTGCGCGCATGGTACGGGGAAGCCGTGGCAGCTTGGGAGCGCGGCCTTGCCGGAGTACGCGGTCCCAGGACCGGCGCGGGCCGTTCCTACGCGGGGCCAGAACCTAGGCCAAGATCCGCGCCGGCATCGGGAGCCGCCTCGGCTCAGTCCTCGGTGTCGACCTTGGCGCCGGCATCTACGTCGGCATCGGGGCCAGGATCTAGGCCGCGGACGACGCGGGACGGCGCCGGGCGTAGGAGCTGGGGATCGACAGCTCCAGGCGGTACTTGGCCACCGTGCGTCGCGCCAGGTCCAGCCCCTTGCCGCGCAGGGTGTCCGCGATCGCATCGTCGGACATGGGCTTCGTGCGGTCCTCGTCCTGGACCAGGATGCGGACGGCTTCGCGCACATCGTCACGGGCGGCCCCTCCGGCTTCCGACTGGAAGAGAGCGCGCAGGAGGACGATGCCGTGGGGCGTCTGCACGGACTTGCCGGCCACGGCACGACTGATGGTGCTGACCGCGAGCTCGAGTTCCGAGGCGACCTGCACCATGGTGAGCGGGCTGCGATGCCCCTCGCCGTTCTCGAGCCAGTTGAGTTGATGCTTGAGCACGGACCGCGCGACGCGCAACAGGGTCACACGACGTTGCGCGACCGCTTCCACGACCGCGCGGGCCTCATCGATGCGACCGCGCAGCCAGGTCAGCTCCTTGCCGGCGCGGGCCAGCCCGACCAGGTCCTCGTCGAGACTCACGGTCGGCAGCACGCCGCGTTCGAGGCGCACCTCGAAGCCGTCCTCGCCCTCCTCGACGACGAGTTCGGGAATGAGCGCGGGCGCGGCGCTGTCGACCAGGGCGGCGACCGGCCTGGGATCGAGCTTGGACAGGCGTACGAGCAAGCGCGCCAACTCGTCGGTCGACACCTCGAGCGTCCGCGCGACCTGGCCGTGGCGACCTTTGGCGAGATCGCCCAAGTGACGTTCGATCAGTTCACACAGATCGAAGTAATCGGGATCGGTCGGCTCGAGCTGCAGCAGCATCGCCTCGAGGGCATCGCGCGCACCGAGCCCCTTGGGCTCCAGGTCCTGCAGGCCTGCGATCGCGCGACCGAGCATCAGCTCGCCGCCCGTCATGTCGGCCTGCACCGCCAGTTGCAGCAAGGTTCCGTCGTCGGTGGACAGGTGCCCACGTTCGTCCAGGCAACCGATGAGGAACCGCATCCAGACCGCGACGTCCACGTCGACCTCGAAGGCCATCAACTGGCGTTCGACGACCTCGCTGAGGCTGGGCGGTCGCTCCGGCTGGCTCTCCAACCAGGCGGCGTGGGCCTCCGTACGGGCCTGCCCTTCGGCGCTCGAACGACGGTCCGGAGCGCTGTAGGACAGCACAGGGTTCTCCTCCGCACGGGCCTCGAGCCACGCGGCCAACTCGGTCGCGGGCAACTGCAGGACATGGACGGCCTGGAGCTGACGCGGTTGCAGGATCTGACGCTGCTCGGTGCGCAGCGTGAGACCGGCCTGGAGGCCGAAGGAACGATTCATGGGCGAACCGGCGGGGAGGCCGTCTCGAGGGAGGGAGGAGGGAGCGCGGTGGTGCGCGCACCCGGACCTATCGTCCCGATCCCGGAATACGTTGAGGGGCCAGTCCCCCGGTTGGCCCCGATTTTGCCCTCCCCCCAACGGGACTGGCCTGGTTGGCTCCGCAACGAGCCGAAGTCCCGCTTACGGGCCCATCCGGCGGGGTCCGGCTCGGTCCGATCCCACGCCAGGGCCCCGAGAATGGGGGTCGGGCGGGTTTGCGGAGCGAACTAGGCCAGTTCCTAGGTGCGGCGACGGACGGGGCGCCGGCCCTCGAGGGCGTCCTCGATGATGCCCCGGTGCATGTACTCGATCGCGCCACCCGCCGGCAGCCCGCGCGCCAACCGGGTCACGATCAGTTCCTTGGAGTCCAACGACTCGACGGCCTCGAGCACGAGCGCCGCGGTCGCCTCCCCCTCCGCATCCGGATCGGTGGCCAGGATCACCTCGCGCGTCGTCCCCTCCCGCAAGCGCTCCAACAGCTGGCGCAAAGTCAGGTGACTGGGGTCCGTCCCGTCGGCGGGATTCAACGCCCCCATCAGAACGTGATAGCGACCGGCGAAGGTGCCGGCGCGTTCGATGGCTTCGACGTGGCGGGGTTCTTCGACGACCGCGATCAGTGCGGCGTCGCGTTCGGGGTCCGCGCAGATCGAGCACGGGTCCGCCTCGGCCACGTTGCAACAGATGGAGCAGCGCAGGGCTTCGTCGATCGCGCGCTCGATCGCCCGCGCCAGGCCGCGCGACTCCGGGTCACGCAAGACGTGGAACGTGAGACGTTCGGCCGTGACGGCGCCCACGCCGGGGAAGCGTCGGAACGCTTCGATCAATCGTTCGACCGGTTCGGGGTAGGCCACGGGGATGCCCCTCGATCGGGCTAGAAGAGGCCCGGCAGGTTGAGCCCGCCGGTGACCTTGGCCAGACGTTCGTCGCGCAAGCGCGTCGCTTTGGTCAGCGCATCGGAGACTGCGGCTTGCACGAGGTCCTGGACCGCGTCCTTGCCGGAGTTCCACGCCGCGTCGCTGATCGTGATGCGTTGCACCTCGCCATCGCCGGTGGCCTGAACTTCGACGAGCCCGCCGCCCGAGGTGCCCTGCACCTCCTGGTCCGCGATCTCGGCCTTGGCCTCGTCCATCGCCTTGCGCATCTTCTGCGCTGCGGCGAGGAGGTTGCCCATCTCACCGAAGGATCCACCACTCATCGTTCGTCCTCGATCCGGCCTTCGAACATCTTCGCGACTTGGTTCGTGAAAGGGTCCTCGCGCCCGGGGACCGCGTTGTCGGCGTCCTGGAGCTCGAGCTCGATCTCGCGACCCAGCGCGGTCGCGATGGCGCGCTGGCACGTCTTCTGATTGCGTCGGTCCTCGAGCATCGGCCGCTCCATCGGGTTGAGCCCCTTGAGCTGCACGACGGCCAGGTTCTGTTCGAAGCGCACGAGCTTGCCGCGCCGCTCGACCATCGTCCCGAGGGACGGGGACATGTCCTTGAGCTCGTCGAGGAAGCCCTGCCAAGCATCGCCCGCGCTGGACGTCCGCACACGCGCCGGTCCGGGTGAGGGAGCGCTTGCGGCAGGTGTGGGCGCAGCGTTCGGTGTGGGCGCAGCGTTCGGTGTGGGCGCAGCGTTCGGTGTGGGCGCCGGGGTCGCCGCGACGGGCGGTGGCTGCGGCGCGGGCGCGGTCGGTGCAGCTGCCGGTACCGGTGCGTCCTGCACGGGAGCGGGCGCTGCTTGTACTGGCGCTGCAGGCGCAGGACTGGGTGCTGCTGCGACCGAGTTCTGGCGCGGAGGAGGAACGAAAGCGGGCGGTCGAGCGGGCGCGGAACCCGGGGCGGCCGCGGGCGCGCCGGTCGTGAGTCGTGACTCGAGCGCGGCGAGGCGCTCGGCCAGTTCGGCCATGTCCCAGGCCCCTTCCTGGCGGCACATGTCGAGCAGGGTGACCTCCAGAATGACGCGCGCGTGCGCGGGCAGGAGGCGCATGCGCTCGCGCGCGTGGAGCAGTTCCTGCAGCCAGGCCTCCGCGCGACCCGGACCGATGCGCTCGCCCAAGCTGGCGAGGGCCAGCCGCTCCGGCTCACCCGAGACGATGCCGTTCAGCATCGGCGCGTCGGCGCCACACAGGTGCGCCAACAACGCGGCGCGCACGCGGTCGAGCAAGCCACCGATCAGCTCGGTCTCCGCGCCTTCGCCTTGCGGCAGGGCCACGAGCACCGCGCCACGATCCCCGATGGCGGCCGCCTCGAGCACCTCGAGGTGCCCGGCGCTGGACTCGTCGAGGCCGGCGCAGTCCGCGAGGGTCGGTGCTTGCCCGGCCCCCACTTGAGAGATGAGTTGATCGGCGAGCGACAGCGCATCGCGCATGCCGCCACGGGCACGCCGCGCGACCTCGCGGGTCACGCCGGCCTCGCAGGTGATGCCTTCGGCGGCCAACACCTGGTCGAGTCGCCCGGCGATGACGTCCTCGGGCAACGTCGTCAGCTTGAGCACCTGGCAGCGCGACAGGATCGTGTCGAGCACCTTGTGCGGTTCCGTCGTCGCGAAGAGGAACTTCACGTGCGGCGGCGGCTCCTCCAGCGTCTTCAGCAACGCGTTGAACGCCGGCTTCGAGAGCATGTGCACCTCGTCGATGAGGTACACCTTGAAGCGCGCGCGCAGCGGCACGTACCCGGCCTGGTCGCGCAGCGCACGCACCTGATCGACGCCGTTGTTCGAAGCACCGTCGATCTCGATCAGATCGACCTCGGCCCCCTTGTCGGCCGCCAGGCAACGCTCGCAGACGCCACACGGATCGGCCACGGGCCCGGACTCGCAGTTGAGTCCCTTCGCGAAGATCCGCGCGGTCGTCGTCTTCCCCGTACCGCGAGGTCCGGAGAACAAATAGGCGTGTCCCACTCGCCCGGCCGCGATGGCCCCAGCAAGCGTCCGTTTCACCCCTTCCTGACCGACGACCTCGGCAAAGGTGCGCGGCCGATACTTCCGCGCGAGCACCAGATAGCTCATGCCCCCATCCTACAGCCCCCCACCACGAATCCCCCGACCGGAAGCCCCCAAACTCCGCAGATCGCCCGTCAACGGTTCTTGGAGTCCAACCGCTTGCGCACGGCGGAACTCGACAGCTCGCGCAGCGCGTGACGACCGATCCAGCGCGACGAATCATCCTCGGACTCGGCCAGGCGCGCCGAGGCTCGGAGCGCAGCCGCATGCAGCACGAGGTTGCGCTTGCCCGTCGCGCGCAGGGCCATGTTCACGGCCTTCTTGACGAAGTTCCGCTCATCCTCGGCCGCCGCCTCGATGAGCTTCAGACCCTCGAGAAAGGAACGGTTCGGAGCCCCTTTGTCGTGAACACTCAAACTCCAGATCAGAGCGAAGGCCGCCCGCTTCCGAAACTCCAGCTTGGCCTTGGCCCACTGCGGAACCATCCTCCATGCGTACCGGGAACGATCGAAGAGATGGAAACAGGCGGAGTCGACGATCGCCCAGTTGTCGAACTCGGCGGACCACGCATTCAACTGAGCGAGCGTCACCTCGCCCGGATCATCGATCATCGTGGCGAGCATGCGAGCTTCGTACCGCCCGGTCGCCCACAACTGGAGGGCCAGACCATGATCGGTCCCCAACCCCTTCGCCATCGACTTGAGGACCCCCACCGCAACCCCGAACGGCTCTGCGGCAACGATCCCATACCGATCGAGCGCCCGAACCTGCGCCCTCGTCCCACGCCGTTCGAGCTCACCCAGGACCGCCCCCAAACCCGTCGCCCCATCACCCTCGGCGCGACCTCGAATCGACTTCTTCTTGGAGGGAGGCATGGAACAGGAATCCTTGAACAACCGCCCCATCCTAGCCATCTCCCCCAGCCCAGCAGAAGAGGCACACAACCCCTCGCTACAAGAGACAGCGCGCCAGAGCACCCAGCCCCCACCTCCCAGGCGAACCACCACCCCACCCGACTCGTCACGCCACATCGTGACGACAGCACTGGATCACGAGATAGGACCCCCACCTCCCAGGCGAACGAATCCCAATCCCCCGTGCGTCATGCCACAAGGTGACAAGATCACAACGCCCCTTGGTGTAACCCCCGCCTCTCAGGCGGACGAATCCCAATCTCCCGTGCGTCATGCCACAGGGTGACAAGGTCACAACGTCCCTGGGTGTAACCCCCGCCTCTCAGGCGGACAGCTCACGCGTCACGGTGTGACCGACTCCAGCGCGACCGCCTCCTCCGTGACTCCACTGGGTCAAAAGGGATGGGCCCGCCAGAGGACCCGGGCACCTCGCGCTTGAATCGTTGACCTTAGGGCTGCTCCGTTCCCGGCCTGACCCGGTTCGACCACGATCCATCGCGTGGGACCGGGCCCACTGCCGGGCCCATCCAACGTATCCAATTGTCGCCAACGTCCGCCGTCTCCGAGGAGTCGGTGGGTGAATGGCGGAGAGAGAGGGATTCGAACCCTCGGTGCAGTTGCCCACACACACGCTTTCCAAGCGTGCTCCTTCAGCCACTCAGACACCTCTCCGCATAGATGATGAAACCAACCGCCGGTGTCCCAAAGGACGTGTCACACAAGGAACCGCGGTGCCCCTCCGTTCCCGTGGGCTGTCCAGCGTCGCCCTGTAGGGGCGGCGCCGTCGCACCTCTGGTGCGACCAGGGAAATCCGCCTGCCGCCCATGGCGG
>TARA_R110002073_G_scaffold145532_2_pt1 | contig 39921 bp, 35 predicted proteins | sample TARA_R110002073 | Tara Oceans TARA_R110002073 (sample SAMEA4397174) | marine metagenome | biome: Polar Biome; feature: [DCM] deep chlorophyll maximum layer (ENVO:01000326); material: water (ENVO:00002006), including particulate matter (ENVO:01000060) such as... | depth 40 m
CCATCATTTATAGAGACCAAAAGACAACTATTAAATACATCTATAACTCTAAAGGAAGACTGTTAATGCATAATTACAGCAGTCCTACTTTTAAGTATACAGACACTTTTACTTATGATGATGATGGAACCTTTAGATACGTCAAGATATATGATGGAAAGTCTAATAGTACTAGACAAACGTTTAAAAAAACAGATTATGGTTATATCTCAAGTGGACTTATTTTTAAAAAGTATTACCTGAAAAATAACCTAGTTCAAAAAGCTATTGTTAATTATAACAGGTCAGAACCCTCAGAAGATACTTACGAGTATAACAACTATAATAGATTAGCTAAATCAGAATCTTCTTTTGCTACGATGAATTATGCATACAATTCTAGTGGAGATATAGAAACTTCTATTGAAACAAGTAAAAATACGAACACAATTACCAAAAGAAATTACATCTACAAATATGATAAATATGGAAACTGGATTATTTCTTTATCGCTGTTAAATTTAAGTTATGCAAAAGGAATCTCTAGTTTTCCTAATCCGAAATTACGTAAAATCACCTACAGTAATGGAGAAGTAACTGGTACAACAAATATTGATGAAGTTAAAAACGAGCTGATTTTTCTACGCAAGAAAATACGTGAATTAGATAATTCAACTGCTGTTAAAACGGCTACTTGGAAAAAAACAAGTAAAGACAATTTTCATTTCTATATTGGCAACAAAAATGTTACAAATGCAACGAATAGCTTTATGGGTGATCATCTTTTATTTTTCAATAAAGAATCTAGTCAATTGTACATTCTAGAAAGCTTTAATTCTGCATCTATTAATAAAAACTTTAATGCCATAAAAACAAGTATAGATACCAAGCATGGTTATTGGTATAAAAAACCTAGTGGTGGTGTTGTTGTGTTTCTAGGGAATGGAGATTACAGTAAAGAAAATATTCTATACGCTTTAGCTCCTAACAAAAATGATGTGTTCTATCAAGATAAGAACCAATTCAATAAAGTGGTTTTAAAAAATTATAAAAATGCTCAAATTAATACCGTTTATCCAGCAATTGCATTTGATGCATATGATGAAACTGCGACTAAAACAACTAAGAAAAACATCAATTCTTCTGGTGAATGCATCAAAGGAGACTGTGAAAATGGTTATGGAGAGCGAAAATTTTCTAATGGAATTATAGCCGAAGGATTCTTTGAAAATGGAAGGCCTTACGGGGTTATGCATCTAAATACACCAGCTAAAAATGAAAGTCAACTTGCAAACTTTAGAGGAAATTACACCACTAAAGTTGGAATGGTTTACAGATACTACGGGAACCGATATACAGATATGATAGACTATGGTAAACAGATTGGTGTTTCAAACGATGCTACAAAAAAACAGAGTTATACTATTAACTTCAAAGATGGAAAAGTAGTTTCTAAAACCGCAATGACTAATAACGGGAATAACGGTTGCATTGCAGGAAACTGTACAAATGGAAGTGGCGTGTATAAATACAATAATGGTGCATTTTACTTTGGTACTTTTAAGAATGGAAAAAGACATGGTTTTGGAAAGCTAGACTTTAAAAGCGGAAACGCTTATATCGGTGAATTTTCTAATGATAGTTACAGCGGAATTGGCACCTACACTTGGTCTAAATACAATTTTTACATGGGCGAATATAAAGATGGCACGTATCATGGAAAGGGAATTATGTATTACAATAAAGATAGATATGACGCTGGTGTTTGGAAAAACGGAAAATTCGTTGGAAAGTAAATAAACGTTGATTATTAATTCTGATTAAGAATATTAAGCCTGTATTTATCATCTTATTACAAGCTATTTAAACAAAACATCCTTACGAAAACGTTATAGCCGTTTTTCATCAAAAAAATACATTTTAAAATTCTCAAAAAACACCTCTTTTTTTAATGAAAAGATATTCTAATATGCTCTTTTTTAGCAAATTAATAATTGTGAACATTTTTTTAATAAAATCCTATAAATCAACCTTTTTTTTTACTCAAAAAAAATGATTTCATATATATTTGTGTCTTTAAAATAACACAACACTAAACAACACAATGAGCAAGTCTAAATTAGAGTACATTTGGTTAGACGGTTACTATCCAACTCAAAACATGAGAAGTAAGACTAAAGTTGAAAACGACTTTAGCGGTAAACTAGAAGATTGTCCTATTTGGTCATTTGATGGTTCATCTACAAAACAAGCTTCAGGAGGTGCTTCTGACTGTTTACTAAAACCTGTAGCTATTTTTCCAGATCCAGCAAGAGAGAACGGATTTTTAGTCATGACAGAAGTTTTAAACGCTGACGGAACTCCTCATTCTACAAATGCAAGAGCAAAAATTGAAGATGATGATAATGATTTTTGGTTTGGTTTTGAGCAAGAGTACTTTATTATGGATACTCAAACTCAACTGCCACTAGGTTTCCCTATTGGTGGTTATCCAGGACCTCAAGGAATGTACTATTGTTCTGTTGGAGGAAGAAATACTCATGGTAGAGATTTCGTTGAAGAACATGCTGATTTATGTATTGCTGCTGGATTGAATTTTGAAGGAATCAATCAAGAAGTTGCTTCTGGACAATGGGAATATCAATTGTTTGCAAAAGGAGCTAAACTAGCTGGAGATGAAATCTGGGTTTCTCGTTATTTATTAGACAGGTTAACTGAAAAGTATGGATATTACATCGAGTATCACCCAAAACCTGTAAAAGGAGATTGGAATGGTTCTGGTATGCATGCAAACTTTTCTAATACTATTTTAAGAACTTGTGGTTCTCAAGAAACTTATGAGAAAATTTGTGAAGCATTTAGACCTGTAGTGAAAGAGCACATTTCTGTTTATGGTGAATTTAATGATCAACGTTTAACGGGCTTACACGAAACAGCATCTATTACAGATTTTAGTTACGGTATTTCAGATAGAGGAGCATCTATTAGAATTCCAATTATTACTGTAGAAAAAGGATGGAAAGGATGGTTAGAAGACAGAAGACCTGCTTCTAATGGTGATCCTTATAAGATTGCTGGAAGAATTATAAAAACAGTGAAATCTGCTAACATCAGTTAATTAGATTTTAAAATCATAAAAAAAGCCGCAAATAATTTTGCGGCTTTTTCTTTATATAATAGTTTGGTATAAAAATGCTAAATACAGTAATAACAAAATAATTCCTCCCTTTAATTCCAATCGCATCCTTTTAGGCAAAAAGACTAAAGGCAATATGATAAATGAAATTCCCAACATCCAATAAATATCTGTAGATAATAATTCAGAGTCCTCCACTGTAATTGGCGTAATCATAGAAGTGATTCCTAAAACAGCTAAGATGTTAAACATATTAGATCCGATTAAGTTTCCTAAAGAAATAGCTTTTTCCTTTTTAATAATAGCAATTACAGAAGCAGATAACTCAGGAATACTAGTTCCAATAGAAACAATAGTAATTCCTATTAAACGTTCACCAACTCCTAATTGTAACGCTAAATCTGTAGCTCCATGAATTAATAATTCAGAGCCACCCCAAAGCCCTAACCCACCAAGAACAAAATACAATGCTGTTTTATAATTGGGTAGCATTTCATCATCTTCAGGCATTTCATCAACAACAGCTTGTTTTTGAAAACGCAATAGATATATTAAAAAGATAATTAAAAATGAAAATAGAATAATTCCTTCGGTACTAGATATCGTATTATCATTATATAAGAAATAGAATAACAATACAGATGCAAACATCATAATTGGCCAATCGGTATTGTAAAAACTCTTTTGCACATCAATCTTAGAGATTAATAATGTAATTGCTAAAACAAATCCTAAATTGGCAATATTAGATCCAATGACATTGCTCAATGCCAAATCTGTATGACCACTAATAGCGGATTGAACACTTACAATTAATTCAGGAGCTGAAGTTGCAAATGAAACAACTGTCATTCCAATAATAATTTTAGGGATTTCTAGTCGTAAAGAAATTGCAACAGCCGATTTCAACAACCAACTCCCTCCAAAGATTAATAGAACTAAGCCTACAGCAATGAGTAAAAAATTCATTTTAGATTTTTTTTGCGAAGATACATTATAATCGATCTTTTAAAGGGCCAAAAGATGGATTTGCTAAAAATGAGGGCTTTTTTGGTTCTCGTTTTTATAAAAAGCTTCAAAAACCCTTTATTTTATTACACTTTAAAACAATTTTAATGTAATTTAATTACATTATGAAACTTGTTTGTAGCAATCTATGTTTCAATATATAACTAAATTTAGTTATTATGTTTAAAATGTAAAATTGACTGAATCTTTTTCAGTGTTTTTGCTTGGATGATAACATTTCAATAACGTATATTGAAGAAACAAGCCTAGGATTACATATTATTAACCACTAAAACAAAAAAAATGATTGCATTTACATTGAAAATTATTGAAATAGTAGCTTCTGTTATTTCCTATTTCTTACTATGAATTACTAACTATTAAAACGAAACGCTATGTTAACTACTATTGGAATTTTATTAATTATTATCGGAATCGCATCTATTGTATTAAAAGCAATTTTTACGACAAACAAACTCTTAAACTCTATTACTAAAACACGGAGTATTCAATTAACTATACTAGGAATTGTAATGAGTGTTATTACAGGAATGTTCTTTTACGCAGATGCAGGGACAGCTTATGCTGTACAATATATAAGTGGTGGAGACAAAATGATCACAACACAAGGAGTTAAACTAAAATATTGGGGTAGAATTATTCCTTTATCCTATGAGATTTCTATAAAAGATATTATTGTTGATGATAAAGAAGATTTACCTAGAGATGCCCAAGGGATTTACAACAGGAAAGCTCAGAAATGGGAATTCAGTGACGCAATTAAAGCAGAAATAAGTACTTCGGTTATTGTTGGAGTCAATATTAATGATGAAGAAGTATTCTTGAATATGGCCGACAGAAATAAAAGTGAAGGAAAGCTTATTTTCGGAAGGGTATTACCAAATATTGATGCTGCAATAAAGAACACTTGCAAACTAATGGATGCTCAAGATTACATCTCAGGACAAGCCTCAGATTTTGACAGATATTTTAGAGATCAATTAGAGAATGGAATGTACCAAGTAGAACAATACTATGAAGCTGAAAATGTAAACGAAGTTGTTGGAGATACAACCACCATTAGAAAGATTAAGGTTGGTAAATCTAGTAAACAAAAGAAGTTTAGAATTAAAAGAGATTCTGACGGAAATATTATTAGAGACGACTCAAATTCTTTAAAACAGTACGGATTAAAAATTTATCAGGCACAAGTAACTGGTATCGACTGGGAAGAATCTTTTGATGAAAGATTAGATTTACAAAAAAATGAAGTAGCACAGACTCAACTTGAAAAACAACAAGCAGAACGTGAATACTACAGAGCTAAAAAAGAAGTTGCAAAAGGAGAATCAGAAAAGGCGAAAGAAAGAGCACGCTTGGAGAAAATTCAGATTCAACAAACCATTGAAGCTGAAACAGAAGCAAAAGTAGCTGGCTTTAATCTAATCAAAGAGAAAAAACAATACGAAGTTGAGCTATACAAAGCAAAGAGCAAAAAGGTTGCAGCCGACGCTCAATACTATGAAAATGCAAAACTAGTGAGTGCTGGTTTAACTCCTCAGGAAAAAGCAGAATGGGAATACAAAACCGCTGTAGGTGTTGCTCAACAACTAAAAGAATTAAGCTTACCACAAACCTATATAGAAAGCGGTAAAAACGGAAACAGTGGGAATTTGTTAGAATCATTAATTGGAGCTGAATTGGCTAGAAAAATGATAGAGAAAAAGAAATAGATTACTAACCAACCATAGTCAGGAGGAACGAAGTGAAAGCTTCGTTCTAAATGGCATCGGTTTTTTCGCTATATTTGATTAACAACCATTTAAAAATGAAGAAACCGTTCTTTAAGATCTTAGCCAAACTTAACAAAGTTCTTTTACCATCTTTCACTAAGAAAAGATTGGATATTGCAAAAGCCTCAAAAATTCAATTAGTAATTATTGGATGGCGTGCTTATGTTACTTTAAATTCATTAGACTAAAAACAATTAAATTATGGCTACAGAGCATGTTAAAATATTTTCAGACACTTCAATCATCGTAAATAAATTAAGAGGTTTATTAGAACAAGAAAAGATAAAACCTCTAGTTAAAGATCAATTCGAATCTGCTCGCTTAGGAGGTTTTGGGGCTCCACTGAATTCTGTTGAACTTTTTGTATTAGATACAGATTTAGAAAAAGCAGTTAAAATTCTTGAAGGTTTTAAAAAAGAAATTGCTTAACAAAAAGAACAACTATCCTTTTTTCATTTAAAAAAAGAAATTATATTTGCACCCGCTTATTTCGATAAGTAATGGCCATGTGGCGCAACTGAATAGCGCACTTGATTACGGCTCAAGAGGTTACAGGTTTGAATCCTGTCATGGTCACAAATGAATACTCAATAAAAAAAACGCCAAGTTCACTTGAGCGTTTTTTTGTTTGTAGTATTCTCAAAGCGGAGCTTTATCAGGAAAGACGAAGTCAATCCTGTCATGGTCACAAAAAACAAAAAGCAAGCTAAATTTTAGCTTGCTTTTTTTAGTCTAGGGACGACTTTGTTAGAAAACAATCTTCTTCTAACATTGTAAGGAGGTAGGTTTTCACCTAACTATCAACTACTCTTTCTAATTTCAATTATTCCATATATAAAACCAGCAACTAGCAAAAAATATTCTGCCGACCCAAGAGGTAAACCTGGAGGTGGCGGAGGCGGAGGCGGTCCTTGCGCTAAAATTCCTAACGGAAATAACAACAATACTAAAACGAATGATCTCCTATATTTTCTCATGACTTTTAACTGGCTTTACTTTTTAGACCCGAGTTTTTGCAAAAAGTCACTTTTAATTAAAAATAAATCAATATTAGTATTAATTGATAAACAATCTATAGGAGAAAATACAAAGAATCAATTGACTTCTTTGAGGTGTTAGCTACCTTTTTAAGAATTAGCCAGAGTGAAAAAATTTATTATTGAAAATTAATCTAGTAACGGATCATCATAGAAAAGGATGTTATCTATTTTTGCTTCAAAACCCTCAACCTATTTATCGCATTACTCTGTCCTGGTCTGACTTCTAAAACTTTTTTATAAAGCTCCCTAGCTTCTTTATACTTCTCTTGTTCTTCAAGCACAATTCCTTTAAACAAATAAGGGTGGCTCCATTTAGGTTTCATCTTAATCAAGACATCCATAACTAAAATAGCCTTGTTATAATCCTGAGAATCTATATATCCTCTACCCACCAAAAGTACTTCTAAAGCATCAGGCATCAAATGATTTTTTTTAGAGACTTTCCAGTTCTTAATAAGAGAAGCTACTCCATCTACTCCTTGAGTAAAAAGGGTATTAAAAAATTCTTGATTTCCATTTGGTTTTGGAAAACCTTCATCAAAACCTAGATATGTATTTGTAAGGTGATTTGCTAGTTTAGCTAAGTTAGACGGCAATTTATTACTCAAAATAATGATTACCGCATCGTGTTTTGTTAAGATTGATAGCTTAGATTCAAACCCCGGACTACCTCCATCGTGATGAATGTTTACAGCCTGAGTTTTATCATTTACTGGCGGCCATACATAAGTATCAACAAACCAGCCATAGCTATATCTTCCTTTTTGTTTCGTAAACAGTTTCTCTGTATTCTTTTTGTTCAATAATGTGTGATTCTTCAAAGCTCTACTCCAAATAAAAAGATCTCCAGTTGTAGAATAGATAGAACCAGCTCCTATAACATAAGATTTATCTTCATATGAAGCTTTTACAATCCCAGTAGGAAGGGAAACATAACCACTTGCCTTATTAAAAATCATTGCTGAACTTTTCTCGTGACCTGTATTATTCATCCCCAATGGTTTAAACAATATTTGATCCAAAGCCTCTCCATACGATACGTTTGTAACAGATTCTATAACTTTAGCCGCTAGAGAATATCCTAAGTTTGAATACGCCCATTTTTCTCCAGGCTTAGAGGCAAACTCTGAACTATTGATTAGCTCAATAATTTTATCCAATGAAATAAACTCTTTTCCTAACTTTTGGTCTGCTAATGATTCTATATCTCTTGACAACCCACTAGAGTGGGAAAGAATTTGATGGATTGTAATCTTATTTGCAATCTTAGGATCTAAATTCTTTATATAATTCGAAAGAGGCTTGTTAAAATCTACCTTTCCTTCTTGTTCTAAAACAAGAAGCGCACTAGCTGTAAATTGTTTTGAAAGTGATGCCAAACGAAATTTGGTTTCTTTCGTATTAGATATCCCAAATTCATAGTTAGCACAACCATTTGAACTTTCATAAACAATTTCATTTCCTTTACCAATAAGGATGTTCCCGTTGAATTTATATAAAGAGACATACTCTTTTACAATTTCATCAATTTGATCTAAGCTATTTTTTTCTTTAGTGCTTTGTGAATTTCCGATTTCTGGGTGTATGCAAAATAATAAAATACAGAGTGGAGATAAAACGATTCTTCTAAAACTTATCATTCTTAAAATATTTAGTTTCTATTTTAAGAACTTCATTTTTTTTAAAAGGTTACATACAGAACAAATTTTACCCTAAATACCTACGAATAGCTACACGGTGAGCTGAGTTACTTTTATCGTAATCTTTAACCAGTAATTCTAAGATCTGTGGAGATCTCAGCCCTATTTCACTTTTATTCTTGAATTTAGAAACGTACAAGTTGTACTGATTCTCTTGCTTTTCAAAAATAAGAAAATGTTCAGCATTTAATTCTGTGTAAGAAATTTCATTTCCATTAAATGAATTCGATGTATCCTTTTTAAAGGGAGAAAAATCGAAATATTTGAGTACGTTTTCCATTCTAAACTAATTCTGCAGATAAACCCAAACTTTGTAGCTTGGAACAACGTGGTTTTAAATCTTTATACTCTCCTGTTTTCACGGTACATTTTCCTTTAAAATGAACCAACCAAGTACATTGTTCTGCTTGCTCAACAGTATGCTCACAAACATCAACCAAAGAGTCAATCACAAAATCGAAGGTATTCACCTCATCGTTATGTAAAACAATTTCATGTTGATTTACTTCTTTTTCAAGTACATCAACATCTTCTTGAATCTTTTCTTTAGTACTCATAAATACGAATTTAGCACATTTTTATTTTAAATACCTGAGTGCTACCCAATTATTACGTTCTATTTTTTTGTTAAAAACCAATCCATGCAATGATACCTCCCCATTAATAACAGGAATATCTTCTTCATAAAATCCACTTAACAACAACACCCCTTCATCATTCAAACAATCTGTATAAGTCTTCATATCTGATAGTAAAATATTACGATTGATATTTGCAATAATGACATCATACCTTTTTCCTTTTAACAAAGAAGAATCTCCTTCATAAACAGAAATATCTTTACAATTATTACGTTCAATATTTTCTATGGAATTCTCATAACACCAAGCGTCTATATCAATAGCATCTGTAGGTTTTGCCCCCATCATTTCAGCAAAAATTGCCAAAATACCAGTTCCACACCCCATATCTAATACTTTCTTTCCTGCTACATCTAGATCCAACAAATGCTGAATCATCATATGAGTCGTTTCGTGATGCCCTGTCCCAAAACTCATTTTTGGTTCAATCACAATATCATATTTCAGGTTTGGATTCTCATGAAAGGGAGCCCTAATACTAACCAAGTTATCTACTTGTATCTGCTCAAAGTTTTTCTCCCACTCTGCATTCCAATTGGTTTGTTCCACTTCTTTTTGCTCAAAAGAAATTTCAAATTCTTCCGAATTTAAAACAAACACCTCTTCTAAAATTTCAGCGCTCCAATCTTGCTTTTGAATATAAGCAGTAACACCATTTTCGTTTTCAACAAAACTCTCAAATCCTGCAAATCCTAATTGTGCAATTAAAATTTCAGTAGCAGGTTCTTTTGGACTTACTTCAAAATTGTATTCTATATAAATTGCATCCATTATATTAAATTTTCTTTTCCTCGTTGTTGATTAATAAAATCAACCCCACAATTCAATTTCTTGGCAATTGGCATTTTCGAATTCATTACTCTCCAAAAAGGCGTAATTTCATCAATCTTAGCTCCTTTTTGATATTTTTCAAAAGCAACTTCAGAAGCAGTCCTTAAGAAAATACTTGTTGTTACTGGACAAGTCATTTCAGCATCATACTCTGCTGCCAAATCTTTTCTCATCCTCAACAAATCAACTTCTACTCCGCTTGGAATATGGTTTACATATGCATCAATAATTTTTGGAGTTGCAATGAACATATTAGTTCCAGCTGGCATATCTGCAAATTTCTTCTCAATAATTTTCACCAAATGAGGCTTATCTGAATCGAATTTTTCTTGCCATGTTTTTGCCATTAGATTGCTTCTATAATCGCTGTAAAATCTTCTACGTTTAATGAAGCTCCACCAATCAAACCTCCATCAACATCATTTTTAGAAAAAATCTCTTCTGCATTTCCTGGCTTCACACTTCCCCCATATAAAATAGAAATATTGTCAGCTACATCGCTACCATATTTAGCGACCAACAAACTTCTAATAAACGCATGCATTTCTTGCGCTTGTTCTGGACTAGCTGTTTCTCCTGTTCCAATTGCCCAAACAGGCTCATAGGCTAATACAATATTCTCCCATGCCTTAGCTTCTAAATGAAATAATGCATTTTTTATTTGACTTTCGACTACAGTGAAGTGATTGTTCGATTTTCTATCCTCTAACAGTTCACCAAAACAAAAAATAGCTTCTAATCCATTCTCTAGTGCTGTGCCCACTTTTTCAGCAAGCTGTGCATCATTTTCTCCAAAATAAGTTCTTCTTTCAGAGTGTCCTAGAATCACAGATCGAATTCCTATGCTCGTTAGCATATCAGCTGAGATTTCACCTGTATAAGCTCCGTTTTTAGCTTGATGCATGTTTTGAGCAGCCACTTCAATAGAAGAATTAGCAGCACTACTAACTGCGGTCGTTAAATTTATATAGGTTGGAGACACAATAACTCTTGCGTCTGTATTTACTGATTGTAAAGCGCTTTTTAATCCCTCAATTAACTCTTTCGTTTCGGAAATGTTATTATTCATTTTCCAATTTCCTGCGACAATATTTTTTCTCATAATTAAATTCGGTTTATGAGGCTAAAATACTATTTTTTAAGGGCTTCAGAAATGTTTTTATCGGTAATTTTAGTGGCTTTGAATAGCAAAATCTCCCCTATTTCATTTACAACAACATATCTTGGAATCCACCATAAGTTTAAGAAATCTCCAAGACCTCCTTTTTTGCCTTCTTTCATGAAATAATGATCTCCTTTTATTTGAAACTTATTGATTGCTTTTTTCCAACTATTATGAGTTCTATCGAGCGAGAAAAAAACATAGACAGTTTCTGGGTTTTCTCTTTGGAGTTTTTTCAAATCAGGTAATCTAACAATGCAGTCTCTACACCAAGATGCCCAGATATCAATCAGTATTTTTTTCCCTTTATGCTTTTCTAATATCGATTGAAAGCGAACGTTTTCTTGATTTAAACTTGTAAAGGTTTCTTGCAATGCTTCTTCTGTAAACTGTGTAGGTCTTTCACAGGAACTTGCTAAAACCACGAACAATAAAATATAGATTCTTTTCATCTCTTATTGCAATCGAATTCTTGGATCTAGTCTACTATAGATAACATCAACTAAAATATTGATGATGATGAACAATGTTGCAATAACCAATACACTTCCCATAATTACAGGTAAATCTAATGTGTTTAGTGAGTTTACAATCTCTTTTCCTAATCCATTCCAGTTAAAAATATACTCTACAAAAACAGCACCAGCTAACATAGAAGCAAACCATCCCGATATAGCTGTTACAACAGGATTTAAGGCATTCTTTAAAGCGTGTTTCCTAATCACTTGATACGTACTAAGTCCCTTTGCCTTTGCTGTTCTTATATAATCAAGACTTAAAATTTCCAATAACGAGTTTCTCATCAATTGAATAACCACAGCTAATGGTCGAATTCCTAAAACGATAGCGGGCAAAATGAGGTTCTTCCACTGAATATAAACACCCTCTCCAAAATCATCAACAACATACAAACTTCCTGTCATTTCTAAACCTGTAAATTCATGCAAAACAAATCCAAAAAACCAAGCAAAAATAATTGCTGAAAAGAAAGAGGGAATACTCATTCCCAATGTGCTTATTACAGCAACAATTCTATCAAACCAAGTATCTTTAAAAATTGCGGATAATACCCCGAAGAAAATTCCTAAAACGATCGCAATAAAAATTGCAAATACGGCTAAAACTGCTGTATTAGGAAGTGTTTCTGAGATAACTTCTGACACTTTCTTTCCATTCTTCTGAAAAGATTCCCGCAGATAGGGGTACTTTAAAACGATGGTAGTGCTTCCTATAGAAAATAAAGATTGATGAGAGTACTTTCCTTTTTCTAAAAATGTATAATCTTCTTTATTTTTAGAATGAAATGACAATGGAGACAAATCATTTAAATAATAAAAATATTGAGTTGTTTTCGATTGATCGAATCCGTATTTCTTTCTAATATTAGCCAACTGTTCTGAATCTTCTCTCTGGTCCAACATCATTCTAGCCGGATCACCAGGTAAAATATTAAACAGTAAAAAAATCACCGTGACCACCCCAAACAAGGTTAGGAATCCATAAAATATTTTGTTAAGAATAAATTGTAACATGTAGAACAGCTCTTAAACAAAGATAACAGAAAGTCTTAAAAATATGTACCTTTGTACAACTTTTAAAAACTCAGATGACTACGGCAGAAATTGTTACTCAAATTCAAAAAAAGAAATCCTTTTTATGTATTGGTTTAGATGTTGACCTTACTAAGATTCCTTCCTTTTTATTAGAAAAAGAAGACCCTATTTTTGAGTTCAACAAGGCAATTATTGATGCCACACATCATTTATGTGTTGCGTATAAACCCAACACTGCTTTTTATGAGGCCTATGGAATTAAAGGTTGGCAGTCTTTAGAAAAAACAATCAGGTACATCAATCAAAATCATCCTGAGATTTTCACCATTGCAGACGCTAAACGTGGTGACATAGGAAATACCTCTACCATGTATGCTAAAGCTTTCTTTGAAGATTTAGCTTTTGACAGTGTTACAGTTGCCCCTTATATGGGTAAAGATTCTGTGGAGCCTTTTTTAGCTTTTGAAAACAAGCATACTATTTTGTTAGCCTTAACTTCTAATCAAGGGGCTTTTGATTTCCAAACCAAACAAATAGACAATCAAGAACTATATAAGCAAGTATTAGAAACTTCAAAAAACTGGACAAATTCTAAAAACTTGATGTATGTTGTTGGAGCTACAAAAGCTGAATACTTAGTTGATATCCGTAAGATTATCCCTAACTCTTTCTTATTAGTTCCTGGTGTAGGCGCTCAAGGAGGAAATTTACAAGAAGTTTGCAAATACGGAATGAATGATGAAGTTGGATTGTTAATCAATTCTTCAAGAGGTATTATCTATGCTTCCAAAGAATCTGATTTTGCTGCTGCTGCTGCTGGCAAAGCTGCAGAGTTGCAAGTGCAAATGGCAGAAATTCTAAGCTAAATCATGGAAATTACCGATCAAATTGGTCGAGTTTTACAAATATCAAAAACTCCTTTAAGAATTATTTCTCTGGTCCCTAGTCAAACTGAACTACTCTTCGACTTAGGGTTAGAAAACTCAATTGTTGGGATTACCAAATTTTGTATACATCCACTCCACGCCAAACAAACGAAAAAAATAGTTGGAGGGACAAAGAACATTAACATTGATAAAATAAAAGAGTTACATCCAGACATTATCTTGTGTAACAAAGAAGAAAACACCAAAGACATTGTTGAGGCATGTGAAAAAATATGTACCACTCACGTTTCTGATATTTTCACTCTAAACGATTCTAAGCAATTGATTTCAGAATATGGAATTCTCTTCAAAAGAAAAGCAGAAGCTACTTCCATGGTTGAAAAACTCAATTTTAAATTGAATGAATTTCAATCTTACATTGAAGAAAAACCAAAATTAAAGGTGGCTTATTTTATCTGGAGAAACCCATGGATGGTCGCTGCGAATAATACGTTCATCAATCATCTATTAGAGCTTAATAAATATGAGAATATTTTTACTAACAAAGAACGATACCCTGAGATAGAACTGAAAAATATTCAAGTTGAAGGCAATCCAGAGTGGGTGTTTTTATCTTCGGAACCTTTTCCTTTTAAAGATGAGCATGCTTTAGAAATTAAACAATGTATTAACCAAGCAGAAACTATTTTAGTAGATGGAGAGATGTTTAGTTGGTATGGTAGTAGACTTCTAAAAGCCTTCGATTACTTTAAAAATCTAAGAGACCGAATTGGATAACTCTTTGTCTAAATAACGCATTTGATTTAATTTCTGACTAATTTTCATTGCTTTATATGCAGCGACATCACTCTCTGATTCATCTATAAAACGATAAGAAGCTGATTTTTCTATCAGTTTATTGTATCGTCTCTGCAGATGATTCTTATAAGATATAAATTGAGTAAAATGAGTCATAAGTATTTAAATATACGTAATTATTTGACTTATAGTAAATTATTGCCTTAAATCTTCACGACCCTTTTCGTATATGTTTTCCCATCTGCTTCAAATCTCATAAAATAAACACCTTCTTTTAATGTAGAGAAATCATAACTAGTCTCTGATTTTTTAAGGACAAACCTTTTCACTTCTTTCCCTAAAATGGAATAGACTCTAACTTCATTCCCAGACCATTCAGTGTTTACCTTAATGGTAAGATTACCTTCTATTGGATTTGGATATAAATGTATTTTATTTACCTGATCAAAATTTGCTGTAGATAATGCACTTTCTTGAAATACTTTTACATAATCAACCTCTAGTACGCTTTCTGTAAAATTCCCAGCTATGTTAGGAAGTATTGCAAAATTCATAAGAATATATTGAGGCCCAGTAAACGGCCAAGTACTAGAGTCTTTTGTTGACGGATTGTATGTATAATGGACAATCCCATCTACGCTAAAAACCATTTTTTCTGAAGACCATTCTAAAGTATAAATATGAAATTGTGTTGAAGCTCCAACAATTGCTCTTCCTCCTTTATTTACAGTACCTCCAAAACTAGATGGTGTATGCATGGCACTTTGTACAAAATCTTGATTTTCTCCCCAGTGTTCGATAATGTCTACTTCTCCACAAGCAGGCCAATTGGTGTTTCCATGAGTATTGGTCCAATACCCTCCTGGTTCGTTAATATTTTGCCCCAACATCCAAAGTGCTGGAAAAGTTCCTACTCCGAAAGGCATTTTTGCTCTTATCTCTACTTTTCCATGTGTAAATGCAAATTTAGAATTGAGTCTTGCAGAAGTATATTGTTTATTTACACCTTGATCTGTGAACGATTCTTTCTTCCCTACTATTTTTAAAATTCCATTATCTCTATAAGAATTATCAGTTCTGTTTGTATAGTGCTGTATTTCGTTATTATACCAACTTGTTCCGTTAGGATATCCATTAGGAAGTATTACTTGATGATGCCATTTGTTTGTATCTAAAGGTCCACTACCATCAAAATCATCAGACCATACTAGCTGATCAAACACAGGGTTTGGATTCGGTGTCGGTACATTGATAGTACCATCATATAAGAAGTCATCTATATAAGCCGTAACATGACTTGTATTATTCTCATCGTTCACTTGTAAAACAATTCTATTAAAATCAGTTCTTGTAATAGGAGCAGGTGATCCACCATTTAAATTTATATAGGTATCATTTGCAAAGTCGAACGTTACTTCTTGCCATTGATCTAATAAAATTGTTTTGATGATTTCACTTTGTGTAGTCCAAGGTGATGCAATTTTACCATCTTGTAATTTTAATGAAATTTGATTGGTTTCACTTCCTGTAAGATCTGAAGTAGCAACATAAATTTTAAGTGTAAATGTATTATGTGTAGATAAATCAAAATTAGCAGGGACATCAAATCGAACATTTGCGTGCGCGCCTCCAACATCTGAATACTGCAGAACAGTATTGGAATTATTTATTCCTTGTTTATATGGATTCAAAAAACCAGTGTCTAATCCGCAATTATCACCAAACCATGTTGTAATTGTCCCACTTCCTTCAAAATTGTCTTCAACTGTTTGCTGAGAAAATAATGAAAGTGAAAAAAATGAAAATAAAATAAAGTAGTAATTTCTCATACAGGATGGTCTTTGTCAATTATAATCTCAAAGAACATCTATATTCTTTCGAAACACAAAAAAACCGCCTATACAAAAACCAAACACATCTATGTTTAGTAATATAAACTCAAGAAAAAGTTAATCTTGTAAAGCAAAAACCTGACGAAGCAGAGTGGTATTTCTAAGTCCTACTTTTTCTCTAATCCCTTTTTCTTCAACTTCAATCATTGTAAAAACACCTTTTAAAGATTGCGTTGTTACATAATCTGTTAAGTCGGGATTCACTTTTTTAACGAATGGAATTTTGTTATACCTATTAATCAGATCAGACCAAATTTTATCCGCTCCAACTTTAGAAAATGATTTTTTAATTACGGGATTAAACTCCTTGTATAAAGACACTTCTGTTGCATTCTGCAAGTATGCTGTTGCTGCATTTTGTTCTCCTAACAAAATGTTTTTTGCATCATTAAATGAAATATTTTTAACGGCATCAACAAAAATAGGAGTTGCAGTTTTTACAGCATCTTCTGCAGCTCTATTTAACACCTTTAATCCTTCGTCTGCTAAACTACTCAAACCTATCTTTCTCAATGTATTGTCAACAGATTTCAACTCACTTGGAAGCAATATTCTAACCAATTCATTTTTATAAAATCCGTCTTTAGATGTAAGCTTCGATACTTGATTTTGAATTCCATTGTCTAGTGCTTGTCGCAAACCGTTACCAATTTGTTCTTCAGTTAAAATCCCTTTCTGAGAAACCTGATTTACTACTTTTTGTAACTCAGCACATCCAAAAAACTGAATGGCAACAAACAAAACGAAAATTCTTTTTTTCATACTAGTTATTATAAATTATATACTCTTTAGAAACAATTTTTGAAGAAAGTCACTTTTTAAAACTATCTGTTTTTTTATCGTAACCATACGGACAATGTCTACAACCACTTTTACAACAGTGACCTCTTTTTAAATGATACTTTTCGGTAAATACTTTATACCCTTGTTCATTCAAATAGTAGTCTTCTTCAGTAAGTTCCAAGCGCTTATTAAACATGTCACAAAAGTACCATTAATTCCATAAAAAAAAGCGCCCATATAGAGCGCTTTAATATTTATTTAATTGGAGTCTGGAGGATACTTAGAGAGTATCTGATTTACAAACTCACTAACCCTTGCTTCTTTCTTCTGAGGGTTACTCATTCGCATGGCACCAGAACCTATTCCTTGCCATATCAATTCGTTTTTCTCTTTGTCTATAAAATCGATAAACAAAGTGCCTTCAGTATATTGCCTAACATTTAAATTGTTTTGCCCATAAAACCAAGGGTTGTACCCCCAACCAAAACCATACCCAAAATTGTTATTGGTAACATTCACTTTTTCTCTAGACTTTGTAAAAATACTCACCAACATATCAGGGTCCTTCGACTTTGTAAATCCTTTCGATAGCAATTCCTTCTCAATGGCTCTCATGATTCGTTTCTTGTCTAAATCAGAAACTTTCGCTTTATCAATCCCTTTCTTATAAAAAGCAAATGTTTTGTATTTCTTAAAATCTACTTTGGTATCATAATCTGTAAGTACTCTAAGAGAACTACAAGAAGTAAGGGTGATTACTAAAACTAACGCAGCTACTTTTAACAACTTCATGGTCTTGGGTTTTATTAAGGGTTACTAAATAATGACTCATCAACTTTATTTGGAAGTGTTACTTTTAATTCTTTTTCATTTTTCATTGCACGTTTGATGGCAAAAATAGCTTCATCATTTCTTGCCCAACTTCTTCGCGCAATTCCATTGTTTACATCCCAGAAAAGCATTGATTTCAGTCTCTTTGAAGCCGCTTTACTACCATCAAGAAGCATGCCAAATCCCCCGTTAATTACTTCTCCCCAGCCTACTCCACCTCCATTATGAATAGAAACCCAAGTCGCTCCACGAAAGCTATCCCCGATAACATTTTGAATAGCCATATCGGCTGTAAAGCGAGAACCATCGTAAATATTTGAAGTCTCTCTATAAGGTGAATCTGTTCCAGAAACATCGTGATGATCACGACCAAGTACAACAGGGCCTATAACTCCTTTCTTTATCGCCTTATTGAATGCTTTTGCTATTTTTATTCTTCCTTCAGCATCTGCATATAAAATTCGTGCTTGCGAACCCACCACCAATTTATTTTCTTGAGCACCTTTAATCCATTGAATATTATCTGCCATTTGCTGCTGAATCTCTTCTGGCGAGTTTTGTTTGATTTCCTCTAAAACTTCACACGCAATTTTATCTGTCTTCGCTAAATCATCTGAATTTCCAGAAGCACACACCCATCTGAAAGGCCCAAAACCATAATCGAAACACATCGGCCCCATAATATCCTGAACATAACTCGGATAGGCGAAAGTTTCGCCACCCAGTTTTGACTCACTCATACTGCAATAATTTCCTTTATTATCTAAGTAAACTGTTGCTCCTGCTCTACTCGCTTCTAATAAAAACGCATTCCCATAGTCAAAGAAATAAGTCCCTTTTGCTGTATGATTGTTAATTGCTCTTGCGTGTCTTCGTAAGGTTTCTTGTACTTTTTCCTTGAATAATACTGGGTTTTCAGCCATCATCATATTGGCATCTTCAAAAGAGATATCAACAGGATAGTATCCTCCTGCCCATGGATTGTGCAATGATGTTTGATCTGACCCTAAATCTATATGAATATTTGCAGTATCAAATTTTTCCCAGACGTCTACGATATTCCCTAAATAAGCAATAGACACTGTTTCTTTATTTTCCTTTGCTCTTTTAACCCTAGCCGCTAAGGCATCTAAATCTTCTATTTTTTCATCTATCCAACCTTGATCTAAACGAACTTGTGTTATTTTAGGATTTACCTCTGCACACACTGTAATACAACCCGCAATGTTTCCTGCCTTTGGTTGCGCACCACTCATTCCACCTAATCCCGCAGTTACAAATAGATTCCCTTGAGGTTCTTTCTTTATTTTTCTAAATCCGTTTAATACAGTAATGGTAGTACCATGTACAATTCCTTGCGGACCGATATACATATAACTCCCTGCTGTCATTTGTCCGTATTGCGAAACACCTAAAGCATTGAATTTCTCCCAATCATCAGGTTGAGAATAATTCGGAATCATCATCCCATTTGTCACAACTACTCTTGGTGCATTTTTATTTGATGGAAATACTCCCATTGGATGACCAGAATACATGACCAACGTTTGCTTCTCTGTCATTTCAGATAGATACTTCATCGTTAATAGGTACTGAGCCCAATTCTGAAATACAGCTCCGTTCCCTCCGTAGGTAATCAATTCATGCGGATGCTGGGCTACAGCGTAATCCAGATTGTTCTGAATCATTAGCATAATCGATTTTGCTTGCTCACATTTTCCAGGATATTCTTCAATAGGTCGCGCGTACATTTTGTAATCTGGACGAAAACGATGCATATAAATACGACCATATTTTTCTAGCTCATCAGCAAATTCTGGTAGCAATATTTCATGATGTTTTGCATCAAAATATCGTAACGCATTTTGCAAAGCCAACTTCCTTTCAGCTTCTGTTAAAATTTCTTTTCTTTTTGGAGCATGGTTTATAGTTAAATCATACACTTTCTGTTTTGGTAAAACATCAGAAATTCCTTGTTGAATTTGCTCTTTAAAGGTCATTAAAATCGATTTTAATTCTAGTAGAACACAAATATAAATTTCTTTTCACAAAACTCATTTTTAAACCTTCAAAGAATTCTTATATTTTTTGAAAATTCCGTAAATTGCACCCTCAAAATCATACATTTTTTACGAATGGTACAAATAGCTCCTTACAAACCAACATATAAAGTCCGAATAGTTACTGCTGCATCTTTATTTGATGGTCATGATGCTGCCATCAATATTATGCGTAGAATTATTCAATCTACAGGCGTAGAAGTAATTCACTTAGGACATGACAGAAGTGTTGAAGAAGTAGTGAATTGTGCTATTCAAGAAGACGCAAATGCCATTGCAATGACATCTTATCAAGGAGGTCATAATGAGTATTTTAAATACATGTATGATTTATTAAAAGAAAAAGGAGCTGAACACATCAAGATTTTTGGTGGTGGTGGTGGAGTAATTCTTCCTGAAGAGATTAAAGAATTGATGGATTACGGAATTACTCGTATCTATTCTCCAGATGATGGTCGCGAATTAGGATTGCAAGGAATGATTAATGATTTGGTAAAAACTTCTGATTTTGCCATTGGTGATGTATTGAATGGTGAAGTAGATCGTTTAGATAAAAAAGATATTGGAAGTATTGCTCGTGTTATTTCTTCTGCTGAAAACTTTCCTGAAGTAGCAAAAGAAGCACTAGATAGTATTCATGAGAAAAATAAAACCTCTACAACACCAGTTTTAGGAATTACGGGAACAGGAGGAGCAGGGAAATCGAGTTTAGTTGATGAATTAGTAAGAAGGTTCTTGGTTGACTTTCCTGAGAAAACTGTTGGATTAATTTCTGTAGATCCTTCAAAACGCAAAACTGGAGGAGCTTTATTAGGAGATCGTATTCGTATGAATGCCATCAATAACAATCGTGTTTATATGCGTTCATTGGCAACTCGCCAATCTAATTTAGCTTTGTCTAAATATGTAAATGAAGCTGTGCAGGTTTTAAAAGCTGCTGAGTTTGACTTAATTATTTTGGAAACTTCAGGTATCGGTCAATCTGATACTGAAATCATAGAACATTCAGATACTTCATTGTATGTGATGACTCCAGAATTTGGAGCTGCTACTCAGTTAGAGAAAATCGACATGTTAGATTTTGCCGATTTGGTAGCCATTAACAAATTCGACAAACGTGGTGCTTTAGATGCGATCCGTGATGTAAAAAAACAGTACATGAGGAACAACAATTTATGGCATGTACATATGGATGAGATGCCAGTTTTTGGCACCATCGCTTCTCAATTTAATGACCCAGGAATGAACTCGCTATACAAAGCGATCATGGATAAGTTGGTTGAAAAAACGGGCGTTGATTTAAAATCTGACATGGAAATTACCAAAGAAATGTCTGAAAAGATTTATGTGATTCCACCTGCACGAGTTCGTTATTTATCTGAAATAGCAGAAAGTAACAGAGCTTATGATAAAAAAGCAGTTGATCAGGTAGGTGTTGCTCAAAAATTGTTTGGTATTTATAAAACAATTGAATCGATTCTAGATGTCACATCGAGCGCAGTCGAGATGTCTTCTTTTCTTACTAAAACCGGTCTTAATGAAGATGAGGTCCTTTCTCTCCACTCCACTCGAGATGACAAAGAATTCATCAAGCTTCTTCTTGCTCAATTTGATAAAGTAAAAATGAATTTCGATCCTTACAACTGGGAAATCATTTTAAACTGGAAAGAAAAAGCACAACGATACAAAGACCCTATCTATTCCTTTAAGGTAAGAGATAAGGAAATAAAAATAGAAACACATAGCGAGTCTTTATCGCATTCACAAATTCCAAAAGTTTCCCTACCAAAGTATGAAGCTTGGGGTGATTTGCTAAAATGGAACTTACAAGAGAATGTTCCTGGAGAATTCCCTTATGCATCAGGATTGTATCCTTTTAAAAGAACTGGTGAAGATCCAACAAGAATGTTTGCAGGTGAAGGTGGACCCGAACGTACCAACAGACGTTTCCACTATGTAAGTTTAGGAATGGATGCAAAACGTTTATCTACTGCTTTTGATTCGGTAACACTATACGGAAATGACCCAGGATTAAGACCAGATATTTATGGTAAAATTGGAAATGCTGGAGTTTCTATTTGTTGTTTAGACGACGCTAAGAAATTATACTCTGGATTCGATTTAAGTCATCATATGACTTCGGTTTCAATGACAATTAACGGTCCTGCTCCGATGTTGCTAGGGTTCTTTATGAATGCTGCTATTGATCAGAATTGTGAGAAATACATCAAAAAGCATAAACTTGAAAAAACTGTAGAAGCAAAATTCAAAGAAATTTATGATGCGAAAGGCTTAGACAGACCAATCTATCAAGGAGGTTTACCAGAAGGAAATGATGGTTTAGGATTGATGCTTTTAGGATTGACAGGTGATTTAGTATTGCCTGCTGATGTGTATGCTAAAATTAAAACAGAAACTTTAGCACAAGTTAGAGGAACTGTACAGGCTGATATATTAAAAGAAGATCAGGCGCAAAATACATGTATTTTCTCTACTGAATTTGCTTTGCGATTGATGGGAGATGTTCAAGAATACTTCATTGAAAAGCAAGTACGTAACTTCTATTCGGTTTCTATTTCTGGATATCATATTGCAGAAGCCGGTGCAAATCCAATTACACAATTGGCATTGACACTTTCTAATGGATTTACTTATGTAGAATACTACTTGTCAAGAGGAATGGACATTAATAAATTCGGTCCGAATTTATCCTTCTTTTTCTCTAATGGAATTGACCCAGAATATTCTGTAATCGGTAGAGTAGCTCGTAAGATTTGGGCAAAAGCGATGAAGTACAAATATGGAGCAAATCCTAGAGCACAAATGTTGAAATATCACATTCAGACTTCGGGACGTTCTTTACACGCACAAGAAATTGACTTTAACGATATCAGAACTACATTGCAAGCCTTGTATGCTATTAATGACAACTGTAATTCTCTACATACAAATGCGTATGATGAAGCCATTACCACTCCAACTGAAGAATCAGTACGTAGAGCGATGGCAATTCAATTAATTATCAATAAAGAATTAGGGTTAACTAAGAATGAGAACCCAATTCAAGGATCATTTATTATTGAAGAGTTAACCGATTTAGTTGAAGAAGCAGTCTTAACAGAATTTGATAGAATTACAGAACGCGGTGGTGTTTTAGGGGCGATGGAAACGATGTATCAACGTTCTAAAATTCAGGAAGAGAGTTTGTATTACGAGACCTTAAAACATAATGGCGAATTCCCAATTATTGGTGTGAACACCTTCTTAAGTTCTAAAGGTTCGCCAACGGTTCAACCTGCGGAAGTGATTCGTGCAACGGAAGAAGAAAAACAATTCCAAATTCAAACCAAAGAATTATTGAACAAGGCGAATCCTAACAGAGTGGTGAATCAATTAGCCATTTTACAAGAAGCCTCTGTTCAAAATGAAAACTTATTTGACAAGTTGATGGAAGCTACTAAAGTTTGTTCTTTAGGTCAGATTACTGAAGCATTGTTTGAAGTAGGTGGTCAGTATAGACGTAATATGTAGATATCTTTTTTTTATAAATTAAAAGCAGCAAAATTTTTGCTGCTTTTTTGCATCTTTTCCGTACCTTTTTAGTCTATTAGATGAATATTAAAAACAAATAAAATGAAAGATAAAAACCAATGCTCTTGTACTTGTGTGGAATGCATAAACGGAGATTGTTCAAAATGTACTTGTGAGAGCTGTTCTTGCTCTAACTGCAACTGTTAACTAGTCATTCGGGCGGCGTTGAGATTTCTCGACTCCGCTCGAAATAACATTTTTTACTACTTATGACTACCCAAGAAGTTTGGACACAATACTCAGAAGATGTAAAACGATTTATTGTTAGCAAAGTAAAAGAACCTGCTATTGCTGATGATATTTTGCAAGACACTTTTTTGAAAATACACACCAATCTTCACAAGCTAAATGATCTTACCAAACTAAAATCTTGGATTTTTTCTATTGCACGAAATTCCATGATGGATTTCTTCAAAAATTCTAAACGAACCTTTGAGTTTGCCTATTTTGAATCTGAAACAGAAATTCCAGAAAATGTTCATACAGAAAAAGATTGCTTACGTGGTATTTTACAAGGTCTTCCAAAAAAATACAGAGATCCTTTATTCTTATCAGACATCAAAGGCTTAAAACAAGCAGAAGTAGCTATACAATTAAAACAATCTTTACCTACAACAAAATCTCAAATTCAGCGTGCACGGAAACTCATTGCACAAGGCTTTATGGATTGCTGTGGCTTTGTACTAAACGAACAAGGGCATTTGGTTGGTGAAGTGCAAGAAAAAGAGGATTGTAAAATTTGTAGTTAATATCTATTCATTTTAAATTAAGACACTTCACAAATAGTTTTTCATCAAGGCAATTAAATTCTTTATAGGTATCTTAACATATAGACGAATGAATTTTGGTTAAAATTGCACGCAATTAAAAATAAACAAACCTCACATTCAATACCTAAATAATAAAATGAAAAAGTCAATCTTATTTATCTCCTTTTTAATTATATCTATAACTACATCTAGTGCCCAAAAAGAAACATTAGATCTTGTAAGATTTGCTCATACTTATTTTAACGCATGGAATAAAACGCAAGCACCAGAAGCATCTGAAACAGATCTTGAAAATTACCTAGCAATACTTACTAATGATGTTGCTCTTCAACACTTGCCATATAATAAAACAGATGAAAGAAAGCCCAACGGAAAGGAAGTTCTTAGAAAAGGAATGAGTCGTTGGAGAGGTGTTAATACATCATATAAAGCGAAACTTATTGAAGTGAACCATGGACAAAACGTGGTTATCATTAAATACCAAGCAATAATGACTTTTCTAGATGAGAAAACAAAAAAAGAAAGGTCAATTACACGAAATAATATTGAAGTCCTAGAACTTGACAAAGGTAAGGTGGCTATCATTCGAAAATATGGAAAGTACTAACAAGTCTAGAAGTTGCAGATTGATTTCATAGACAAAGTAGATCTCTCATATTAAAAATATTGACATTATTAGTGCTCCATTAAACAAAAAGATCAAATGAATAAATTATGTTTTTTATTAGCATTATCACTCTTTATAAATCTAAAATCATATAGTCAAGAGAATTCTAATTCAAGTTATACTTATTCTCATAAGCACCTTAAGTCTACCTCATTAGATGATACTGTAAAATTAGTAATCAGTTTACCCAAAGATTATGATACCACTAACACAAATTATCCTGTAGTATACATTTTAGATGGAAAATGGTTTTTCTCTCAAGGAACTTCATCTCAAACACATTTTTCTCGTTTTAAAATGACTCCCGGTTTGATTATTATAGGTATTGAAAACCGGGTTAATCAACGTAATTGGTTTACTCTTAATTCTAAAAAATTCAATCAATTTTTAGAAAAAGAATTAGTCCCTTTTGTAAATAAAACATTTAGAACAAGTGATGAGCGTATACTCTTTGGTTGGGAAGTTTCTGGTGGCCTCGTACTTGAGGTTTTGGGTACAACCCCTAGTTTATTTACTGGATATTTAGCTGCAAGCCCTGGACCATTAGATAAAACATTTAATGAGCGTTATCAGTATCGCTATGAAGCACTAAAATCTTTACTGAAATCAAATAAAGATTTAAATAACTTTCTATTCTTGACCACAGGGAAGTCAGATTATCCTGCTCAATATGGAGTAGATAATTTAATCGAATTACTAAAAGGTAATCAATTAGAAAACTTTCGTTGGACATACGAAAAGTTAACTGAAGAGACGCACCCTACAACTCCCTTTAAAACCATTCATAAAGGAATTGAATCTTATTTTAAGTATTATCCTGTATTGCGTTTTAGGTCTATTGAAGAATATGTCTCAAAAGGAGCAAAAGAATATTTAGAGATGTATTATACCAATAGAAAAATTAAATATAATTTTTCAGAGGAAAGAAACACATCAGATTATCTATACACATGCAAAAACATTGTTTTCACAGCAATGTCTAGTGAAAACTATGAAGCCTTTAATAGATATATGAAAGAGTTTTTACCTAAAAACATGTTGAGTATCACGCACTATAACCACGCGAGTATGTTTGCTACATTTTATTTGAAAAATGACAATACTGAAATGGCGATCAAGTTAATGACTTATTATACCGATAAATTTCCTGAAGCAGCAAGACCTTATAATATATTGGGAAACATCTACAAACAACTGAAAGACAAAAAAAACGCTAGAAAATACTATCAAAAAGCAATTACCTTAGGGACTAAAAATACCGATAGAAGGTTAAGTGAATACAAAAACAGTTTAAAGCGACTACAAGAGTAAGTTACTCAATAAAGTGTAACATTTTATACTAAAGACTCGTCTTACTTCTGATTAAAAAACCTTTTCATGAGAAAGATACTATTGGTAATCCTTGGCATTACCTTCCTAAGTAATTGTTCATCTCTAAAAGAAAATGAATTATCTAAACATATTAGTGATTGGCGAGTAAAAAACGGAATCCAAGGGGTCTCAGTTTCAATATATAATAAAAATAAGGTAACAACAATTGTAAGTGGCTCACGTTCTGCCAAAAATGATTCTTTAGAAAAAAATGACAGCTTCATGATCGGAAGCGTTTCAAAAACTTTTACTGCCGCAGCAATTTTACAATTAGTTGAAAAAGGCACTATTAAACTAGATGATTCAGCTAGAGAAGCTAGCGGATTACATCTGCCAATTGAAATAACAGTAGCACATTTACTCTATCACGAAGCTGGATTAGCTGAATATATGGGTGGTGCATTAAGTTTTGAAACATTTTTAAAACAACATGCTAAAGGCAGAAACTCATGGACATCAGAAGAAATAAGAAATTATTCTGTACAAGTTCAACCAAATAAAAATCCAATTTTCGCTTATTCAAACTCACATTTTATTGTACTCGGTGCTATTGTTGAAAAACAATATGGAATGCCTTTAAAGGACGCATTAAAGAATTTTGTTTTTGAACCAGCGAATCTACATTCTGCCAAACTTGTAAAAACAAAAGAAGACGATCCTGATGCTTTAGGGTATTCAAAAGGTATTAAAGAAGCTATTGGCACTTCTCAAATAGGCGCTCGCTTAACCAGAGAATTAGCAACAGCAGGAGAAGCAGCAGGAGGTATTGCAATGAATTCATCTGATCTAGCTAAATGGGCTACGCTTTACTTTAGCGGTAAATTTGTTCCTAATTTAACCTTTAAAGGACCGAAAGGTGGTAAAGCTTTTGGATTAACCAGTAAACAAATAAAAGTAGGACCTGGTGCTTATGAAGTCAGATATAATAAACAAATAGTTCGTCTCCATGGAGGCGATGGTTTAGGGAATACGGCTTTAGCCGTGTATGACCCAGAAACTAATAAATCTATTGCAATTCTTGTTAATGATGACAAAATACATTCATTAGGATTTGGGAATCCAGAATACTTAGATGCATTAGCTATCGAACTTCTAAAGATGTATTGATTAAAAACTTATTTTTAGTTAACTTTATTTAAAATACCAAAACGGTAGGTGTCATTAAAGTTATCTATTATATTAAAACTAAACCTATGAAAAAAACTATTTGGATTTTATTAACAACTGTCATATTTATGTCTTGTTCTGACAATACAGATGTTACTCATTTCAGTTTTACAAGCAATGATCTTCAGTATATTCCTACTGGTTATCAAAATGTTGGAGAAATTATTAAGTTTAAAAATGAAAATAATCAAGAATTATCTTTTGAGGTACTAAGCTATAATTTAGCAGAACTTGAAACTTACCTTCCTTACCATCTAATTCGTGATGTGCTTAATATTAGGATTAAAATGCTTAATGATTCTAATTGTAACACAACAACATTTACATTAGATATTTCAAAAAACACAGAAAATAAATTACACATTTATATATATAAATGTGACGGTGAGTTAGCATTCATTAATTCTCCATCAACTAAAAATGTGCAAACTATGATATTAAACGATATCGTTTATAATAAAGTTATAGAACTTAATCCAGTTTTTCCAGTTTTAGCTTATCAAAATCCACCGTTTGACTTGAATCCAAAAATATTTTATGATCTAAAAAAGGGATTTATTGGATTTAACGAAAGAGACAACATAGATAATTATAGAATAGTGTCAGATTAATTCTCTTTCCTAAATTGCAGAAAGTGAATAGCCCTTTTAACCGCAAAAACCATATACGAACACATTTGCTAAATCTCAATCTAATTTATCTCTACTTCTTAATCCCTGGCTGTTTCAACTTCCAATTGGTTTTTGCTTTCTCTTTGTCTACCATTTTCTTGACATCAGAAAGTAATCGCTTCGCGTCGTAAACGATACCATCTTTAATGGTGTACTTCACTCCTCCTACTCGAACAACTTCATTGTCTTCTGTTAATTTGATGGCTCCTGTTCCGTACAAAGCCTTTAAATTCTTCAATGGGTTCTCTTCTACAATGACAAAGTCAGCTAGTTTACCTATTTGAACCGAACCAATTTTATCATCCCAACCCAAAGCTTCGGCTCCGTTTAAGGTTGCAGCACGAATGACTTCTAACGGGTGAAATCCAGCTTCACGCAACAATTCTAATTCACGGATATAAGCAAACCCATAGAGTTGATAGATAAACCCAGAGTCAGATCCTGCAGTCACACGACCTCCTCTATTTTTATATTCATTGATGAAAGTCATCCACAATTGGAAATTCTTTTTCCAAGCTACTTCTTGCTCTGTTCCCCAATAATGCCAATAGGATCCGTGAGAGATCTTACTCGGCTCGTAAAACTTCCACAAAGAAGGCAAGGTATAATCTTCATGCCATTCAGCTCTACGTGCTCTTTGTAAATCACGACTCGCTTCGTAGATATTAAATGTTGGATCAAGTGTGAAATCCAATTCCAACAATTCATTCATTACTTTATTCCAATGATCTGAATACGGCTTTGCTGCTTGCTCCCACAATTTTCCAGCTTGTTCAAAACGATGTTGCTCATTGTTATAATTGTAATCCAATGGATAATTCTGAACCGTTCTGTCTTCAAATAAGGCTTCTGGTAATCCATACCAATGCTCCATCGATGTTAAGCCTGCTCTTGCAGAATGTAAAACATTCCAACGTGCAACACTTAACTGTGCATGGTGACAGGCAGAACCTAATCCTAATTTTTTATTCTCATCTAAAGCAGCTTTCATAATGTGCGGTTCAGCCCCAAAGAATTTAATTCCATCTGCTCCTTTCTTCGCATTATCTCTCACCCATGCTCTAGCTTCTTCTGCTGTACTGATTGGGTTTTTACTCCCTGAACCAAAACCTGTATAATCAAAAATTCTTGGTGCTACAATCTTATTGGTTGCACTTTGTTTCTTTAGCTTCGAAGCATTTCGTCCACTAGGCTGACGAACAGTAGTAACCCCATGAGCCATCCATAGTTTAAAGACATATTCAGGGTTGGCACCTTGAGCGTTTCCTCCAATATGACCGTGCATATCAATAAAACCAGGAAGTAAATACATTCCGTTTGCATCAATCTCTTTACCTCCTCTTTTTAATTTAGGCCTTCTGCTTTCGTTGATTTTTACTCCCGGATACCCAACGACTTGAATCTTTACAATCTTGTTACCTTCAACAACAATATCAATAGGGCCTCGAGGTGGTGATCCATCTCCATTAATCAACATAACACCACGAATGATTAATTGATTGAAAGGTCCTTCTCCTAAATAATTGTCTTGTGCAAATCCATTCAATACAAATAGAAATGCGAATACTATGGCTAGTTTTTTCATCGATTATATTTTAATATGATTCCGTTTTGTCTCCTCGAGCGCAGTCGAGAGGTCGTTGATAAATGAAAATATTAAGAGGTCTCGCTTCTCGACTCCGCTCGAAATGACAGCTCGACCAGACATTCTGTTAATATTTGATTAACTTTTAATTTCCTGGTATAGAGATTTGACTTCCTAAAAATAATGCATTTAAAAATAAGCGATTGGTTCCGTACCAAGCTCCCCTAAAGTTTGGATTGTCTGCAAACAACACCACTCTACCTCTACCAATTCTACTTACTAGCAAAGAAGCTGAAGGTTTCACAAATGTTTCTAAGTTTTTTGTAGACACATACCCATCAATATGTGGGCTTTTCGAATATTTACCTACCGTTGAATATGCATTTTTACTCGGCTGCAAAAACACTGTGTTATTTTTATAAACAGGCAAAGAAGCATCATGATATCCAAATCCTAATGGATGGGTAATATCTAAATCGATTTGAAAAATAGCACCTCCTAAACGCTCTCTTCCGATATGTTCTCCAGCGTCTACATAGGGCAATCGTTTTGTTGCTTTCTTCTCCTTGTCTTTATCCTTACTCTTCGGTTTTTTAGTCAAATTTTCTTTTACGAGTTTTTTAGTCACTGCCCAACTAGAGGCTCTTGCAATTGTAATTAGAGTGTTTCCTTTTCCTACCCAATCTTTCAATTTCTTTTGTTGTACAGAATCTAGTTGCGCATAACTTCCTGATACCATCACCAACGTTGTGTATTTATCTAAAGAAGTTCTTCTAAAGCTATTCATTTGAAGTTTAGTAATAGGCATATGAATTCTTGTGTCTAACAAATGCCATACCTCTCCTGCTTCATAAGAACTGACTCCGTCTCCAATGAGCATTGCTGCCTTTGGTTTTTTTAATGCTCTGAAATTATTACTTCCCAAATCAATTCCTTTGGTGCTAAAACCTGAATTTGCAGAATACATTGGTACTTTAAACTTGTCTTGCGCTTGTTTTACAATATCAAACACCTCATTTGAAGATAGTTTTTGTTTGCTTACTGGAATCATCACACTTCCATAATTGAAACTTTGATTTCCTGCATTGGTATTAATTGAAAAAGGCTTGAACGCGGAAGAAGCTATAATTCCTTTTGACTGCATATAGTATAAAGCAGCTGGAGCATTGTAATCGTCCCAATCTAAAATATAAGCATAGGACGCTTTCGATACATTCGGATTAGAAATTAAATTATCAGTATTCGTAATCTCTGTTCCCAATCTCGATGACTTCAATCCTTTTGCCTTCATATTATAGAAGTTGGAAACACTCCATGCAGAGGCATCATAAAAAACACTATCTCTATACTTATTGTAGGTTTCAAACATGGTTTGTACCATTCTGTGTTGCGGTTGTTTTAACGGCACCACAAACTTGCTTCCTTTTTTATATACTTTAATTTTATGTTTCAATAAATAATCTACAAAAGCTTTGTTTCTAGTTTTATCATGAGCATCTCCAAACTCATAAGCACTAAACCCTGATTTTGTTTTTTTAGTAACTGCAGATTTAAAGAAAGTTTGCTGATATTTACGTAAGGTCACCTTATTTTCAACTGCTGCTTTTACCGTAGCTACACTCGATTGATATTGATTTCTAATCGTAAACGGAAAAGTAATCGTTCCATAATCCGTATCTTGCACATGTCCTCTAGAACTAGCTTGTTCAAACAACAATGCCAAGGCTCCTTGTAAATCTGGATACGACGACCCATATCCTGGATAGGTTCCGTCAAAAGATTCTTTGGTGTAGTAAAACGATCCAATATTATCTAATGCTTTTGAATAATATGGAGCAAATAGATTATTTAAATCTTCATAATTCTCTTTTGGCATGATAGGATCTTGCGAACCAATTGGTTTCATTGGTTCAAAAAAGTAATTACTATTGGTACCCATTTCGTGAAAGTCAGTTACTACATTCGGATACCAATTGTGATACCATTTTAGTTTCCCTTGACTCTCTGGATGTACCGCTAATAACCAATCGCGATTTAAATCAAACCAAAAATGATTGGTTCTCCCTCTCGGCCATGCTTCATTGTGTTCTGCATCTGCATTGTCAGAAACTAGTGGACTTCCCTTATATTGATTTGCCCATTGGGTATGTCTATCTCTTCCATCTGGATTGATGGTTGGATCTATAAATACAACGGCATTATCTCTGTAGTTAGAAACCTCAGCACTGTTAGAAGCTACTAGTGTATATGCCATTAATAAAGCAGCCTCAGAACTAGAAGGCTCATTACCATGGACATTGTACCCTAATTGAACAAAAATGGGGAGTTCGCTATAATTCTTTGGATTCTGATTCGGGTCAACAAATTTCAAATGTTGTTGTTTGATATTCTCTAAATTCGATAAATTCTGAGGAGTTGACACTCGTAATATCACTAATTTTCTTCGTTCGTGAGTATATCCATACACTTCTATTTCAGCTCGATCAGAAACTTCTGCAAGTTTGTATAAATAGGCAACAATTTGATCGTGCCTGGTATGTTGATCACCAATTTCATATCCTAAAAAGGCTTCTGGTGAAGGTATTTTAGCATCGAAAGGCGCTTTGTCTTTGAAAAAATAATCCTGTGCACTTGAGTTTAGCACAACAAAAAACAGGAAGAATGAGAGAAGTTGTTTCAGAGAATTCATTGGTTAATTTTTAAATATCTCTAAAAATACGATTTTCTCATCATTAGAAAACGAATCCGAATTCAATTAACAAAATCACTGAAAATGTTTTAAAAAATATAAATACTCACATAATCTTAACATAATCTCTTAAAAACTATGTTATTTTTGCAGCCGAAAAGGCGTAACAAATAAGTGTAATTATCGTCTTACCTCTAAACTAAACCAATAATAGATGAAAAGAATATTTGTTGCAGTTGCAACTATTGCACTTTTAGGAAGTTGTGCTACTTCTAAAGTTGCATCGAAAAAAAAGAGTCTAATCGAAGTCGGAATCGACTTGAATACTGTTGTTGATGACAAAGTTCAAGTAGTTGTAAATCCTCAAAAGATTAAAGAAGAATCAATTGTATATCAAATTCCGGCGATTGTTCCTGGAACCTATGCGATGAGTGATTACGGAAAATTTATTTCTGATTTTAAAGCTTTTGACTATGACGGAAATGAATTGACTATCGAAAAATTAGATGCGAATTCATGGCAAATTAACGATGCCCAAAAAATGGATAAAGTATCGTATTGGGTTGATGATACTTTTGACTCTAAAGAAAAACACAACATTTATGTAATGGCAGGTACCAATATTGAAGAAGGAAAAAACTTCTTCCTAAACTTGCCTGGTTTTGTAGGATACTTTAAAGGAAAAAAGGAAACTCCTTATACTATTACTATAAAGCATCCAGAGAACTTATATGAAACTACGTCTTTGATCAATAGAAATACAACCAAAGAAACCAATACAGAAGATGTGTTTGTTGCTTCTAGATATGATGTTATTTCTGACAATCCTATCATGTATGCACCTTTAAATAACGTAAGCTTTACTGTAAACGGAATTGATGTTACTCTTTCTGTGTATTCACCAAACAATGTGCATTCTGCAAAAGATGTTGAAGAAGCATTAAAGACAATGGTAGAAGCTCAAACAAATTTCTTAGAAGGATTCAAAACTACTAACGAATACAATATTCTAGTATACCTTTTCGATCCTAAAGTATACAAATGGAATAGCTTTGGAGCTTTAGAACACCTTTCTTCTACTACAGTAGTATACCCAGAAACTTTTACTAAACAACGTTTAGCAAACGGAATGATCAACGGGACAATTTCTCATGAATTCTTTCATATTGTAACGCCACTTTCTGTTCATTCTGAACAAATTCACTCATTCGACTTCAACAAACCAAATATGTCTCAACATTTATGGATGTATGAAGGAGTTACTGAATACTTTGCTAATTTATTTCAAGTAAATCAAGGTTTAATCAAAGAACAAGAGTTTATTGATGAAATGAAGAAAAAGATTACTTCATCATTACGATATAATGACACCATGTCTTTCACTACAATGAGTAAGAAGATTTTAGATAATCCTTACGCTAGAAACTATGGAAATGTGTATCAAAAAGGAGCTTTGATTGGTATGTCTTTAGATATTATCTTAAGAGAAGAAAGTAAAGGAACCTACGGAATTAGAAACTTAATGAAAGATCTTTCATACAAATATGGGGAAAGTAAACCTTTTGAAGATGACAAAATTCTTGACGAAATTGTAAGCATGACGTATCCTGCCGTTGGTGAATTTTTCAAAAAACATCTAACAGGAAATATAGCAATCGATTACGATGCTCTTTTCGCAAAAGTTGGTGTTGTTAACAGTACAGAAATTTCAGATGTCACTTACTTTATAGACAGTGCAAATCAACCTTTTGTTTCTGTGAATAAAGAACAAAAAATCTTCTTTACAAAAAGAACAAATACTGGACTTGTTGCCTTAGGAGTAAAAGCAGGTGATATTATAAACTCAGTAAATGGTGAAGCTATCACATTACAAAACGCGAATCAGATTATCAGAAAGTCTTTTCAATGGAAAGAAGGAGATGCTTTGAGTTTTGAAGTTATAAGAGATGGTCAGACAGTTAAATTAGAAGGGAAAGCAATTACCCCGAAAGCTGAAAAAAGTGTTTTAAAAATTCAAGATTTACCTGCAGATAATCCAAAAGCTAAATTGAGAGCTGCTTGGTTAAAAGCGTTATAAAATTTCATTTAATTGAAAATAAAAAAGGGCTCTATAATAGAGCCCTTTTTTATTTTACCAGATGTATTTGAAGTACAGAAATCAATGAGTTCTCGACTCCGATCGAACCAACATATATGTTACTTTTTATCTTAATCGTTTAAAATAAAATGCGGAACCTCATCAAGCTTCCAATCAATCACCAAACCACCAGCCAAGCTTCTAGCAATTTCGGGTCCATATAAATATTCACATAAATACAAGGCTGCCTCAAAAGATTTTGCTCCTCCAGCCGAAGTAATATACTTTCCGTCGTGAACAAACAACACTTCTTTTCTGATATCCAGATTAGGAAACATGGTTCTCATTTTATCGATATCACTTGGAAACGTTGTAGACACTTTCCCTTTTAACAAACCTGCTTTCGCCAAGACAAAAGCTCCATCGCAATGAGAAGTAATGTATTGAGCTTCTTGATCTACACGCTTTACAAAATCGATCATCGCAGTATCTTCTAAATCAGAATCTAGATGATGTTCTGCACTTGGAACAACCAAGATATCAATGGTAGGTAATGAATCTTTCAAATAGTTAAAGTCAGGTTGAATGCGCATGCCTTCAAAAGTAGTGATCATACCATCGGTATTCGCAACGGTAAATACATTCATTGCCTTAATGCCTTTTCTAAAAACAGTGTGTTGAAAAATATCATACGGAGCCGTTAGCTCAGTATTAAACGTTCCATCCATAATTAAAAACGCAACATTGTATCTGTCAGATTTTAATTCAGATAATTTCTTCTCTTTGTCAGCTTGTCTGACACGACTTTTCCATGTTTCAAATTGTTTTTCTTTCTGTTCTTCTTTTGTTTCACATGAAATCATAACAATCAATAGCAATGCAATCCACCAGTTTTTCATCTATCGTTTTATTTTAAACAAGATTCTAAAAATAGGCATTCGTTTTAACAGCCGAAACCTTTATTGGAATTTTTTTGTTTTGTACATTTACCTTCAAACCAATCAATTAATCATGAAAAAATTCATCACTAAATCCATTCTGTTATTGTTTTTAGCAACATTTTTTGTTAGCTGTAATAAAGAAACCACAGATGAAAAACCAAAAGATACTTTTGTAGAAGATAATTATACCAAGCAAGAATATGACATTGCAATGCGAGATGGTGTGAAATTACACACCACGGTATATTCGCCTAAAGACACCAGCAAAGAATACCCTATTTTAATGCAAAGAACTCCGTATAGCTCTCGTCCTTATGGTGAAGGGAAATTACGAACTAGTATTGGACCTAATGTAAATTTGATGAAAGAAGGGAATATTGTTGTGTATCAAGATGTTCGTGGGCGCTGGATGAGTGAAGGAATCTATGATAATATGCGTGCATACATTCCAAATAAAAAAGAAAACCAATCTGATGAAGCATCGGACACATATGACACGATTGATTGGTTAGTTAAGAACGTTGAGAACAATAATGGAAATGTTGGTACTTGGGGGATCTCGTATCCAGGGCATTATGCAACGGTTTCTACTATAGATGCACATCCTGCGTTAAAAGCAGCTTCTCCACAAGCTTGTATTGGCGATTTCTTTTTTGATGACTTTCATCATAACGGAGCTTTCTTGCTAAGTTATTTTAGAGCATATCCCGTATTTGGAACCTATAAAAATTCTCCAACAGATACTGCTTGGTACTCTCTTGCTGATTTAAAAACTCAAGATCAATATCAATTCTTTTTAGACAAAGGTCCTTTGAAAAATTTAAACTCTTATTTCCAGTATGATAAGTTAGATGATTCTGCTCCAAAAGACCCGAATCGAATTGATGATTTCTTTTGGAAAGAAACTATTGAACACCCGAATTACGATTCTGTATGGCAAAGCAAAGGAATTATTCAACATTTAGATAAAGTTCCTTCTACCGTTGCCACGATGATAGTTGGAGGTTGGTTTGATGCTGAAGACTTATATGGTCCGTTAGAAACCTATAAAGCCATAGAAAAACACGGAAAAGGTAATTACAATACCATGGTTTTCGGACCTTGGGATCACGGAGCTTGGGCAAGAAGACGTTTTCAGAACATAGTAGGAAACTATTATTTTGGAGATTCTATCTCAATTCACTTTCAGGATAAAATTGAAACCAAATTCTTCAATCATTTCTTAAAAGGATCTGGTGATAAGAATTCAGGATTACCAGAAGCTTACGTATTCGATTCTGGAAGAAAAGAATGGAAAACCTACGATAGTTGGCCACCAAAGAATGCGTCAACTCAGACGATGTATTTATCGGACAATCAGGAATTGACTGCTGGTAAAAAAACGAACAAAGGAATTAAATTCATCAGTGATATTAAAAGACCTGTTCCGTATTCAGAAGATATCAAAACTGTATTTACACCAAGAAAATACATGACAGACGATCAGCGTTTTGCTGCCAGAAGGCCTGATGTCTTGGTTTTTGAAACAGATGTGTTAACAGAAGACTTTACATTAGCTGGTGATATTTTAGCCAAACTAAAAGTTGCTACTACGGGTACTGCCGCCGATTGGATTGTAAAAGTGGTTGATGTGCATCCTTCAGACACAAAAGACAACAAAGACAATACCAACTTTCAAAACCATTTAAAAATGAGCAACTACCATTTAATGGTACGTAGTGAGGTAATGAGAGGACGTTTTAGAAATAGTTTTGAATTTCCAGAACCTTTTACGCCTAATAAGAAAACCAATGTAAACATTAAATTACAAGATGTTTTTCATACGTTTAAGAAAGGGCACAAAGTACAGATTCAAGTACAAAGCACTTGGTTTCCTTTAATTGACATGAACCCTCAAACCTATGTAGATAATATCTATAAAGCAGATGAGAAAGATTTTAAAACACAGACGCATACTGTTTTTACAGATTCTAACATCGAATTTACTGTACTAAAAAATTAAATCTCAGATGAAAAAAATATTTCTTTTTATTGGCGCGTTTACATTTGTATTTGGCGTTTACGGACAAGAGAAAACTGTTCCAGTTTTTAAAAATGGCGAAGCTCAAATTGTAGAAGCATTTAAAAATCCTGATAAGTGGATACGACATGACCTTTGGGTAGAAACTACATTTGACACCGATGGCGATGGTAGATTAGATAGGATGCATGTTTCAGTTACAAGACCAGAACAAACAAAAACTGAAGGGTTAAAATTACCTATTGTGTATGTTACTAGTCCTTATTTTGCAGGTGTTGCTAGAGGCGGAAGAGAGTTGTTTTGGAATGTAAAGCATGAGTTAGGCGAAAAGGTAAAAGGACCTGTTCATCCTGAAGTACAGCGTAAAGGAGCAAGACCTATTATTTCAAATTCTCATATTAGAACTTGGGTTCCTCGTGGATATATTGTTGTGCATTCTTCTTCACCTGGAACGGGTTTATCTGATGGGGCACCAACTGTAGGAGGTATCAATGAATCCTTAGCTCCAAAAGCAGTTATCGATTGGCTATGTGGACGAGCAAAAGGATTTGCCTCTAGAGAAGGAAGTGAAACCGTTAAAGCATTTTGGTCTACTGGAAAAGTAGGTATGACGGGAACTTCTTACAATGGAACACTCCCATTGGCTGCAGCAACTACAGGTGTAAAAGGATTGGAAGCAATTATTCCGATTGCACCGAACACATCATATTACCATTATTATAGATCTAACGGCTTGGTGAGATCTCCTGGTGGTTATTTAGGAGAAGATATTGATGTGCTGTATGATTTTATTCATAGCGGAAAAGAAGAAAACCGAGCACGTAACAATAAAGTTGTTCGTGATACGGAAATGAGAAACGGTATGGACAGAATTACTGGTGATTATAATGATTTTTGGGCAGGACGTGATTATTTAAATCAAATGAAACCTATGAAAGCTGCTTTATTAATGTCACATGGATTTAATGACTGGAATGTAATGCCAGAGCATAGCTATAGAATTTCTAAAAGAGCGAAAGAAATGGGTATCCCAACTCAGGTTTTTTACCATCAAAATGGACACGGTGGGCCTCCACCGATGAAAATGATGAACCGATGGTTTACTCGCTACTTGCATGGAATCCAGAATGGAGTAGAAAATGACCCAAAAGCTCAGATTGTTCGTGAAAATGATAAAAGGACAGAACCAACAGCTTATAAAGACTATCCAAATCCAGCTGCAAGTTCAGTGAAATTACATTTAGAAGCAGGTGGATCTACTTCGGGTCTATTATCTACCACTAATAAAAAAACTAAAAAGAAAGAAACACTAGTAGACGACTATTCGTTTTCTGGAAGTGTATTAGCGAAAGCCTCAAACTCAAATCACAGATTACTATACACTACTCCTATTCTAAAAGAGGATATTCATATTTCAGGAATAACAAGTGTTACTGTAAAAATTGCAAGTAGTAAACCTGCAGCTAATTTATCTGTTTGGATGGTTTCTCTTCCATGGAATGGAGAAAAAAGAGCAAAAATAACAGATAATATTATCACTCGAGGATGGGCAGATCTTCAAAATCACAAGTCGTTAAGCAAAAGCAAGCATTTAAAGGTTGGTCAATTTTATGAAATGACTTTCGATTTGCAGCCAGACGATCAAATCATAAAAAAAGGTCAGCAAATAGGGTTAATGATTTTTTCTAGTGATAGTGAATTTACACTTTTACCTAAGGCAGGGACAAAACTAACTGTCGATTTAGATGGAACTACCGTCAATATTCCAATTGTAGGAGGTGCTGCTGCTTTTAAGAAAGCAACTGAATAAATATCGCATGAAATTTACATGCACAGTAACTATCAATAAACCTCAACAAATTGTCGCTGATTTTTTTGCAGATCCAACGTATCTAAAAGAATATCAGGAAGGTTTTCAACGCAAAGAACTAATCTCTGGAAATTCTGGAGAAGTAGATACTGTTTCAAAGTTGTATTATCAGAATGGAAAACGAAAAATGGAATTGATAGAAACCGTTTTAAAAAACGATTTACCTAATGAGTTTCTTGCAGAATACTTCCATAGTCATACAGAAAACACTATGAGAAGTACCTTTACTTCTATTAATGATAATGAGACTCGTTATGATGCAGAAATTGATTATACCAATTTCAAAGGATTCATCGTTAAGGTAATGGCATTTTTATTTCCTTCTTTTTTCAAGAAACAAGTTCAGAAATGGCTAATTAACTTTAAAAAGTTTGTAGAAGCTCAATAATCTAAACCCGCCATGGCGGG
>TARA_R110002073_G_scaffold4361_3_pt1 | contig 39914 bp, 31 predicted proteins | sample TARA_R110002073 | Tara Oceans TARA_R110002073 (sample SAMEA4397174) | marine metagenome | biome: Polar Biome; feature: [DCM] deep chlorophyll maximum layer (ENVO:01000326); material: water (ENVO:00002006), including particulate matter (ENVO:01000060) such as... | depth 40 m
ACGCTGACGCAACATCTGGTTGACGAACAGCGCGGCGCCCGTCACAGGTTGCCAGAGAATGATCCCGGAAACCGGGTGCCCGCCACGCGCTGCGAAATCCAGTGCGATCAGCGCCCCAAGCCGCAGGCCCCACAAAATAAGCGGCGCCTCGGTGTCAGCCTGCAGGCTTTCCAGGGTCGCGTGAATATTCTCATGCCAGCGCTGCAGGGACGCATCTTCCAACAGCCCATCGCTGTCGCCGGTGCCGTAAAAATCCAGCAGGGTGCAGGCATAGCCCTGTGCCGCGAAGGCTCTGGCCTGCGCGGCAACCGCAGTGCGACAACGATTCATTTCCTCTGCGAAGGGCGGCAAATAGACGATATGTCCACGTACCGCGCCCCCAGGAGAAAACTGCAGGCTGAAAACCCGTTCGCCCACTGCGCCAAGAAAACGCGGCCGCAGTGCAATGCTCGTCTCTTCGTTTGCTGTGCGAGTGGACACTAGGTACTGACTCCAATCCGGGTATAACGTGGCTGGCAGCGATGAAGGTCGTGGTGATGCATACGGGAGACTCAGGACTGATGCAGGTGCACTTTGTCGCTCAGCACCATTTCTGTCTCGGGAATGCCGATGAAAGCGAGTATCTCATGCTGCCCCTCGGCACTGCTCATCCTGTTGGTATCAAATATCCTGAAGCTGTCGGGGTACAGACGCTGCAGGCGCTCCGCCTCCATGTAATAGGAATCCCAGTACATTTCAATCGCTGCCTGTTTGCTCGGCGCCTCGTACTTCGGAAAGCAGCTATCCCATACAGGATCTTTCTTCCAGACCGTGCCATCGTGCTCCTGCCAGAAGTTATACTCGGTGTGCAACGGCATGCGGGTCAACCAGGACTTTATCCGGTCGCCCCACCAGAGTGATCGCCAGCGACCTATGCTGGATTTTTTTAACCAGCTCTGCACGGTTTGTTGGCGGTCACGGCGCAGACAGACAAACAGGCACTCGGGCACAAGCTCGAGTATATCGCCCACATAGTTAAGGTAGTAAAACGCGATATCACCAATCAGTCGCACTTCTGGCAGGGCCTGCAGACGCTCATAAGACGCCACTGATGATGGCCGTGAATAATCAATCGTGAGCCTGCGCCTGTCGCCGCCCAGCAGAATCTGGCGAAATTCGGCAACGGCGTTCAGCTGCGGCTGTGGGTTACCAGAAAACACTGCGCAAGCCGGGTTCATCTCGTGAAAACACATCCCACCATGCTGTCTATCGATGAGACTGGTGAGTGACGCTGTACCCGAGCGACCCGTGCCAAGCCCGATAACGATGCGACGGTCCCGATCTGCTCCCAGTACGTTCACTCAGCGCTCCTGGTGGCGACGATGGCCTTGACGTGATCGATAGCCTCTGCAATGCGGGCATAGCAATGCAGATAGGCTTCCCTGGGAAGGCCGAATGGATCCTCAATCTCGGCGGACTGTTTGCGCTCGCTCGGATGTGCTCCCAGCAGGAAAATTTTCCCGGCAAGCTCCGGAGCCTGTTCTACAAGTCTGTCGTAATGTCGCTTTTCCATCACAAAGATAATATCACTGCTTGCAAGCAGTTCGGCAGTAAGCATTGATGAGCGCTGCTTGTGCATGTCCAGCCCCGACTCCGCGGCAATCTCCTGCATCACGGGATCGGCGGGGCGCCCCTCCTGCGGGTGAAAGCCTGCCGAGCACACGCGCACGCCAGCAGCATCTGCTGCGTACCCACGGACCAGGGCATCTGCCAGCGCGCTGCGGTTGATGTTGCCGTAGCACAGAAACAGAATGGTATTTGCGGTGCTGAGGGCTGCATTTACTTTACCACGCCGCCAGGCGATTTTTTGCCCGAGCAGGAACCAATCGTGGCGAACGACGCCGCTCAGACGCTGGCAGTAGCGGCTGATGATCCGGCCGAGATCCACCAGCCCCGGACGTGGATCACGCAATGCCTGTACATCAAAGCGATGCCGCGGATGCAGAAAGAGCCCAAGACCCTTGAGCACCTCCCAGCGCGAGGGAACATGGGCAATACGAGCATCCTCGCCGCCACGTAACACCGATTCGTACCACATCAGGTCTCGCGACAACAGGCGGCAGTAAATACCATTGCGATAGGCGCCGCCGGGCGTGATGCTGCCCGTCAGTTCAAGCTCGAGCAGCATGGCTGGAAAATCAGCGCCGGCGGCCGAGGCCAGAGGCAGTGACCCCCAGAATCGGCCGTTTATTTCCATCAGACAATACTCTCCACTTGACCGATTCAGCTTGAACTCCACCATGGCCACACCATTCCAGTCCAGCGCCCTGATCAGGCGGCGGGAAGCCTCGAACAATTCGGCGTTCACCGGCTCACTAACGCGCAAACTGCTGCCGCCGCCGGTCAGGGGAACTTCGTGCAGCCGCCGGTGCTGAAACGCATAAGCGATCTCGCCCGATCGGGCGATGAGTTCCACCCCCACTCCGTCACCGCTAAAATACTCCTGCAGGAGTACCGGACCGAACCTGAGCGCGTGACTGCAGCCCGTGATCAGGCCTATGGGGTCGAATGCATAGCTCACCTGTAAATGGCTTGCACCGCCCTCGCGGACACCGATTGACCGCGCAGGTTTGAGCACTACCGGATAGCGCAGACTGTCCTGAAGTGCCGCCACTTCATCCACGGAGTTGACGGTAACACCGGCGGGCACCGCCACACCCAATCGGGTAGCCAATGCCAGTGTCTGCGACTTGTCCAGTACCACTTCGAGACTATCCGTTGAAGGCATCGCAATTTTGACGTGTTCGAATCTTTCGCGGCTGCCCGACAGCGGCGTGAGCGAACGTTCGGTCACGGGAATTACCAGATCATAGTGCCGCGATTTACAGTGAACCGCGAGCCAGTCGAGAAAGCCCTGCGTGTCGGCCAATGCATCCGGATGGCGATACACCGCTCGAATATTCCGGGAGTAACTCGCCAGGGGACGTTCAACATGGCTGGCAATATCCACCTGGCACTTCCGACGCAACAAGGACCGGGCAATGGTTAGCGCCGGCACCATATCCGCATCGAGTACCAGTACTTGCAGACCCTCGGGCAGCGTCACGAGAACCTCGCCCGGATGGCCGGCATCAGAATCGGGCGTTCGTGGAACACGTTCAGACCGACCACACTCGACGCCCCGTCAGGCGCGATACTACGTGCAGTAATTCCCTGCTTCTGCCACGAAACACCAGTCCGAAGAGCGCGACGTATACCACCGCCCCCAAAGGAACCTTGTACAGGCCCCACGCACCCTGCACCGTCGGTAGAGCCCTGTCTGTGATATAAATGATGGCGCACATGGCCACGGCAACGACAAACGCCGGGGCCCCCGCTGACAGCAGGCGCAGTAGCGGTATACCCAGAAGATGGCCTCCTCTTACCAGCGTCAGTACGAAGATGCACCCGGAAGCCATACTCCAGGCGAGGGCAACGCCCTCCAGCCCCAACGGCAGCATGACGAACAAGGCTCCGGTGAAAAACACCAGGGTGAGAAACGCGTTGGTCATATTTACCCGTGCGCCGCCCGCCGCCAGCATGGCCGGTGCAATGATGTAGGAGATGATACGCAATGGAACGCTGATCACAATAATTGCAAAAAGGCCCGAGATTTCAACCCATTTGCTACCCAGCACAATGCCAATGAGTTCCTCTCCCACCATTGCGACACCAAGAAAGACGGGGAATATCAGCACACAGGCAAAACGCAGGGTTGTTACCAGATATTCGGTGCTGCTACCTGTAAGTGCGTTCATCCGCGCAAAGGCCGGAAATGCCACGACATTGAAAAGCGGCACACTCTTCGCCATCAGCATGGTGGCAAGTTGTATGGCAACGCCGTACAGGCCTATCTGGGCGATGTCGAAGAACCTGCCAGCGATCACCACATCGACTCTGTTGTAGGCAACAAACAAGACTTCCGAAAGCGCAACGAAAGCACCAAACTTGAACAGTTCCTCGGTGCCGCGCGGCGTGAAGGATGGCAGCCGTGGGTACTTGATCAGGCGGTTAAACCAGAAGCAGTTAAAGACGGCAGTAAACACGATTGCAGCGACCAGTGCCCAGTACCCGTAACCCAGGTACGCCAGGGTCAGGCTCAGCATGGAGGCCAGTACATCAGTGAAAAAGGTAATTTTCGATGTCTTTTTGTGATCGAGATTCCGCGCCACCAGCGAGGATGGCACGGCGGACCATGGAATCAGCAGATAGGTGAATGCGAGGACTCTCAGTACCAGTTCAAGGTCTTCATTGTCGTAGAAGTCCGCGGCGTAGGGCGCCAGAGAAAACTGGATGATGAAAAGCAGCACATTGATGACGACCAGCAGGCCGAGGGTTTTGCGGATCAGGGGCTCAGTCAGGTTATCGATCTTCATCAGGCCCTGACTGAAACCCACGTTTGAGAAGAGCACGAGGAACGTGCGAAATACCTCAGCCAGCGCAATGACGCCATAATCCTCGGGAACGAGAAAGCGTATCACGATAATAGTGGACAGCCAGCTTATGACCTGGCCCAGAAATCGGAGCGCAGCCACCCACCGAAACGCAGACATAGCCCGGTCCACGAGGTTCGACTGTTCAGTTTTCTCAGTTGACATCTGTTGGCACCAATACACTCACAGGTGCAGCGAGAGGCAGCGACTTCATGTACAGGTAACGCGCCGGCTGCAGTCACATCCCACCCCCGGAATGCGCTGGTTCTTGTAGTGTTATCGCGGGAAGTCTACCAGCAATCAGGCTTTTTCTCGCCAGTTTGTGACCAGAGTAATAACTCTGTCACAACCTCACATGCGAGCCCCACCAACCACAGCGTCTGCCGGTAAACTCCCTGTCTCTACCAGTCTTGCGGCTTGTCCACAACACCGCTGATTGACCTGCGCAGGGGCACTTCCTATGATGGGCAGGTTGGCGCCCGTGTCCGGTTGCGGCCGCTCAAGCATGGATTCCGAAGTGGCTGACCGGCAATCACCGGGCATGGCAAACCAAACGGGCTCAACATGGCAGCGACAGATTCACCTCCTTTTTTCTCGATTATCATTACCACCCGCAATCGACCCGAGATGTTTCTGCGGGCGCTGCAATCGGTAAGCGACCAGACCTTCCAGTCACGCGAGATCATTGTTGTCGTCGATGGCTCAGATGACGTGCATTGGCATGCCTACGAGGCGATCGCCAGGCAGCAGCCCGGAATACGCTTTCTGTTCGTGCAACACCGGCCTTCCGGACACGGGCAAAGCTACTCGATGAATGTCGGTGTTCACGCCGCCAACGGAGCCTATCTCTGCTTTCTGGACGACGACGACCACTGGACAAGCAAGGTCCACCTGGAAAATGCCGCCGCCAGCATAAAGGCCAGCGAAGCACCCGTGGACCTTTACTTCACCAACCAGCAGGCATACTTCGCCGATGATCGTCGCCAGACCGAGAAAGTCTGGCTCGAGGACCTCATTGGCCAGGTGAACCCCTCCATGCGCCACTGGGGGAACAGCTACTTTGTGGATGCACCCTTCTTGATGAACAGTAGCGGGTTCGCTCATATCAACTGCAGTATCGTCAGTCGGCAGTTGTACGACAGCCTGGGGGGAATGGACGAAAGTATCCGCTATGAGAATGACCGCGATTTCTACATCCGCGCGGTGGATGCCGCCAGCGTGATTCTCTACTGCACCGACTGTGTCTCTCGCCACAACATACCGGACACCAGCAGGCGGGAGAATATGTCCACAGTCGGTTCGGATATCGAGAAAAAGCTCTACCAGGTGCGCGTGTATGACAAAAACATATGCGGAGTGCGCCAGAAAAAAATACTGGATTTTTGTCGGCGGGGGAAAACTTATGAGCTCAAACACGCTGCACGGATTCTCGCATCGAAAGGGCAATATGGCCGGGCCCGTCACTATGCCGGAGAAGCTCTGATCTCCGGTTTTAACCTGCGCTGGTTAGGTTATACATGCTACCTGGCCTTTCGTTCTCTCTGGCACGGCGATGCAGGCAGGTAGTGAATACCGGGCTGCCAGGGGGGAGCATTCCTTACATTGGCAATTGAATTCAGTTAGTATTTCCGCATACTTTTTTCGGACTTGAACATGTTCAGACTACCTACCGTCCTCAGCTGCGTGACGCTCATGTTATGTCTGGTGGGTTTTACGGGGGCGCAGGATACCGAGGCCAAAGGCCGGGCGCCATGGGTTGGTAAAACACTGTCCGGAAAGAAGTGCAATGGAGGCCAGCCGACCCGCGGCCCCTATGATTATCTCAATCGCCCAGCCAACTCGGGTACGTTGCGTCTTATCGAGGAGCACCACTTCGATGCAGGCGTTGAATCGCTGAGAAAAGGCATCACCACCACAGCCATGGGCGACATCAATTTTGTGCTGCTGGCATTCCCCAATCACCATCGGGCGTTACAGAGCGCCATGAATTTCAGTTTGCGCCACAAGAAATGGCCGCAGGACAGCAAGGGGCTTCCCGCGGAGTGCTATCTTCAACGCGCCATGCAATACTCCCCAAGGGACGCTGTACCGTACAAGCTTTACGGCTATTACATGCATCGTAAAGGTCGGCTGACCACCGCCCTGAAAGCCAATGAACAGGCCATGAACCTGCTTCCGAAGGATGTCATGCTGCAATACAACACTGCACTCATTCTGGTTGATCTCAAGCGCTACAAGAAAGCGGTCGAACTTGCAAAGCCGCTTTACGAGGCCGGCCTCACCCTCCCGGGGTTAAAAAACAAGCTGGTACGAGCGGGCGTTTGGGAACACAGTGCGGAAGAGGTCGAGGCGTATCGAAAAATTTTGCAGGCCAAAGCCGCTGCGAGCGATAGCGACACCCCGCCGTCCGACCCGAATACACCCCCTGCCGGGAATACCGCCGAGGCCCAGGCGGACGTAGAGCCCGATAGTACTGCGGAAGACTCAGCCGACTAGCGAGTCGCCCGAGCGGTAATTCAGCAAAAGCCTGGCTGCGAAGCGCGCCGTGGTCCTGTCCCAGGGCGTAAAGCGTGGCAACTGGTAAGGATCACTCTCGTTTGTTGCCGCACCCCAGTGGGTGGAAACGGCAGCAAGGAAACCGCTGTTTTTGACCATGCTTCGGTGTTCATCCTGATAATCAATCGCCGGCCTGCCATTGGGGTAAGCAAAGAGATGCACGTCCTGTTGCAGCAGCGTTTCCAACTGGGCTTTGCTGTCGCTGATTTCCGCCTGCGCAACAGCGGCGTCCACACTCGACAGAATCGGGTGATGTACGGTGTGCGCACCCACATCCAATCCGTTGGCGACAAGGCTCTGCACCTCCCGGTCGGTCATCATCAAGTCTCCGGGTAGCGTGTTCCCTCGCGCTTCCATGACATCCGCCACGGCCTGCCGCCGGGCGGGATCGAGGTGCTTGATCCCGCGCAGAATCGCCGCGATGCTTGCCAGGCGGTCTGAGGTTGTGGCTATGGGGTAACGTTCGAGACCCTGATCCCGCAGATCAATGTAATCACCCGACAGGCCACGTATGGCTTCAATCACGGTGTCGTTAAACATACGACCGCCGTTGAGAAAACCCGTGCTGACAAATACGGTTGCGGGAATCGCGTAACGTTTCAGCACCGGCATGGCGCATTGCGCATTATCCGCATAGCCATCATCAAAGGTGACACAGACTGCCCGTGAAGGCAGGGAGCCGCCCTTCAGCCTCTGTACCGCTTCCAGCAGCGGCAACGGTTGAAAATGCTCCCGCAACAAGCGCATCTGCCATGCGAATTGCCCAACGCTGGGCTCGTCAGGCCGCAACGGATCCTTCGCAGGCAATACCCGGTGGAAGATCAGAACAGTGAGGCGCGAACGGGTCGCTGCGCCCGCGACCAGGGAGAGGCCGGCCAGCATACCCGCAAGTGCGATGTTTCTCACGCTCAGCGCACTGCGCCGGGGCCACGCCGCCGATAACTCGGCCGGCGGCGTGGTAGTCGTCCCGGTCGAGATTCTTCGGAACCCTGCTTCGCCCGCTCACGACCGAGCTGGGTCATGGCCACGGTAATTGCCATAATGTGCCAGGCCAGATCGAAATAGGAAATACTCAGAAACGCCCCCCCCGACATAAACGCGATCATGCTGATCTGCAGCATGCGCGCAAGGAAGTGGATATCCTTCCGGTCAGGATCATCCTTTGTGTCCGCAATCACGCGACCGAGCTGTCGCCAAACCAGGAACAGCACTGTGACGAAGAGCCCCAACCCCACCCAGCCTGACTCCCCCAGCACACCGAAGTAAATACTGTGTGCGACAAAGGCCTGCTTTGCCTCAGGCGCGTAGATGCGGTAGTTCTCCATCGACCAGTTGTTGAAGCCACCCCCGGTAAAACGGTCATTGGCAAGATTGAAACTGTATTCCCAGGCCCGCAGGCGCTGCATGGCGGACATGTCCTCCTCATATTCGCTGATGGAAGCCATCCTGTCATGCCAGCTCTGCGGCATGAACAACACGACAAAAAAGCCGAGAAACGCGAACGCGATCGCTGTGAGTACCTTGGCCTTGGACTGCCACCAGAAATAGCCACCCACTGCGCCAATGGCAAGTATCGCACCGCGGGATTGCGAACCAATCACGGACACAAGGCTGAGAAAGATGCAGATCGGCATGATCTTTTTTACCAGTGGGTGTGGCGGGAAACGATAGATGTAGACCATCATCGGCACGATCATCAACACCGCCACTGCAAAGGTGTTGTTCTCCATGATATAGCTGCCCTCAGGGCCAAACACATGGTAGGCACCGCCGGTAAGCAAGGTAAAAACCCCACCCTTTACACTGTAAAAGCCGATAGAGAATACGATCACCCAGATCAGCTGGTTGATGCGCTGAAGATTTTTCATCATCAGCAGGGTTACCAGCGTAATCAACTGTATTTTCAGGACCATCTCAAGACCGTCGAAGGCGAATTCCGGGTAAAACGCAAATATGGTGCAAACAACGTTCCAGATCAGGAACAGGCCCCAGACGATGACCAGGCTGTTTGCCGGCAGCGATTTTTTCTCCCTGTTCATGAGCAACGACAACAACAGGACGATGGCGACGATCTGCGCAAAGGGCATGGTGTGGGCGAAGCCCCAGGCCAGTTTGTGGGGATTCATGTAACTCAGCCAGGACCACGCCAGTACGCCGTACCAGGCATTACGCAGAATAAACGGCAGCAGGCCGAAAACCATCACTGTGATAAGGATGTCGCGCACTAGCCCGCGCTCCTCGCGGATCGGCTAGCTCTGTACGTGGCTGACGACATAACGAAACTTCCCGGACGCTTCCCGCTCAATGGCATCGACATAGTCGAATCTTACCACCAGAGAGTCCCCGAGGCGGCGGCGGAACTGCTCCGTAATTGTCGATTCGAGCACATTTTTTTCAGCAGCCGAGGTCACAAGTTGCACGTCGAGGCGCGTCAGCGACTGCTGTACGATCTTGAACTCCTGAATTTCAGGTATTTCACGCAACACATAGATAAGAGCCAGCCCATGCAGTACGGTGCCGTCCGCGGCGCGAATGAAATCTGTGGTACGGCCCTCTATCTCGGCGAGCAGCGGCAGGCTGCGGCCGCAGGCACAGATTTCGCTGCCAAGACTACCCACATCGCCCGTACGATAACGCACGAAAGGAAAATCGCCCGTGCTCGTGTGTGTGACCACGATCTCGCCTTTTTGTCCCACAGGAAGCGGAGATCCATCCTCGGCCACAATCTCAACAACAATGTCCTCGGCACTTATGTGCATGCCCCCCTCGGGACACTGGTGAGCAATGAAGCCCGCGTCACGGCCACCGTAGCCATTCGCCACCGGACAGCCAAAAGCCCGCTCTATCGCTTCGCGCTGATACGGATAGAGGCGCTCAGAAGTCACGAAAACCACGCGAATGCCGAGATCATCAACTTTGTAGCCGTTGCCACTGGCGTACTCCGCAAGCAGCGCCAGTGACGACGGATAGCCGAACAGCATGCGTGGGCGGAACTGCCGCACACGCTGTGTGAAACGCAGCAGATTGGCATTGGACATCTCGAAAGCCGAGAGCAGTTCTGTGCGCAGGAGCTTGTCGCGCACCTGCCGGATACTGTCCTGTGAGCTCAATTCGATGGGCGAACCCCAAAGTACGATCTCGCGATCGCCGATATCCACGTTCCACCAGCGCGTGGCACGCCATTTGGCAGCCACATCGTGGCTTACACGTTCCCGACCCCGGTAAAAAATCAGCGGTTCGCCGGTTGAACCTCCGGTGCTGAATCGCTCCAGCGGCCCTGCGTTTTCCGCCGTCATGGCTTCGGTATTGGCACGAATATCCGCTTTGCCAGTGAGCGGCAGGCGCTGCAACTCATCTATCGATTCCAGTTCCGCGGGTACGAAGCCAAGCTCGTCAAACAGTTCGCGATAGTAGGGAACATCTTTGCCAATGCGCGTGAGAAAGGCTCGCAACCTGCGCAACCGCAGCGCTTCAAACTCGTCGGCGGGTAGCCATTGACTGCGCTCCATCGCACGCAACGCGCGCACGGTGGTATGGCCCTTGAGACGTTCATGCAAGGGAAACAGCGCGTTCACGACCAGTGACGTGTAGAGACTCATGTGTACCCCACAACCCGTCTGTAGGTTTCCAGCCAGAGAGGTCGCACGCTGTCCCAGCCATACTGTGCAACCGTTTCCACGCCACGCTGAATGAGTGCACTACGCAGCTCTTCGTCACCGGCAAGACGCAGCATTGCCGTCGCCATCGCCTCGGGCTGATCCATCTCCACCAGCAACGCCGTCTCGCCCTCGCGCACGATATACGGCACCCCCCCCACGTTGGTAGAGACCACAGGCACTCCACAGGCCAGGGCCTCAAGCACTGAATTGGGCATATTATCCACTCGACTGGGATTCAACATAGCGTCGGCAGCATGATACAGCGCTACTATGGCCGGTCGATCAAGACGCCCGAGAAATGTGACCGAATCGGCGATATCCAGCCGTTGCGCAAGGTGCTCCAGTTCAGCGCGTTGCGGGCCGCTACCAGCAATCATCAACCGCAGCCCGGCATGTCTGGCTCGCGCGATGGCAAACGCCTGCAGGGCCGTATCGATTCCGTACAGCGCCTCGAGGTTGCGCGCGATCACAATACTAAAATGCGCACTCGATGCGCGCTCGACTGGAGGCTGGAAGAGCTCCAGATCGACAATATTCGGCACTACCTGCACGGCAACGCCGAACTCACGGAACACTGCCTGCAGGAATCCGCTTGGCACCACCACAGCAGACGCCCTGTTCAGCGTAGGACGAACCCAGCGCATGGACTTCGACAGATACTCCCTCGCCTCGCCGCCACGATAATTTACAACTACCGGTGTGCCCCGCAGCCAGCCCAACCAGACCACCGGCGCTGAAAATAGCTGCCAGGACCAACCAGAGTTTGCCATCAGGTGGATGACATCGACGCGACCGGCCAGCGACCAGATACGCCAGAGATAGGGTACCAGCCGGAATACCGCGCGCAGGCCGCGCAGTTGTTCCACAGCGCGCGGCCGGTAGGGTGCATTCGTCTGCACAATTTCCACAGTCATGCCTTCTTCACCGAGCAGGCGGGCGAGTTGCAGCGTCTGCATCGCCATGCCGCCGTTGGGCGGCGGCAAGGGGCCCACCAGCCCGAGGCGCAGTACGTCAGGCATTGCGGCACCCCGTGAGGCCGCGAACCGTTGCGCAGCGCGAATAATCCGGCAAGCTTGAACTGTGGCGGCGCTGCGTCACGACAGGGAGAAGTTGTCTTCGGCAATCGCCGCCTGAAACATCATCAGCGACCAGAGAGGCGCGCTGTGCTCTCTCAAGCCCGACTGATGCTCGTTGACCAGTCGCTCGAGGTACTGCGCGTCGAACAGGCCGGTAGCCGCGAGCCCTCCCCCCAGCAGGGACTCGCGCAAACGTTCTCTGAGCGGGCCCCGGAACCACTTGCCCAGCGGTACGCCGAAACCCATCTTGGGACGGTAAAGCACATCGTTGGGCAAATAGGGCTCCATGGCCTTCTTGAGAATGTATTTGCCCTCCTGGCCGCGCAGCTTGTCGCTGGTCGGCAGGCCTGACACCCACTCCACAAGTTTGTGATCCAGAAGGGGTACGCGTACCTCGAGCGAATGCGCCATGCTGGCGCGGTCGACCTTGGTGAGGATATCGCCCACCAGATAGGTTTTCATATCCAGATACTGGATGAGCGACAAAGGGTCATCCGTGGGGCTGCGCTGCGCGTGGTAATTGAAAGTCTCAACGGCACGATAGCCCTGCAACTCCCGCTTCATTGCAGCGCTGAACATCGAAGCGCGCTGCGCGTCGGAGGACAGGGACACCGAGTGCAGATAGGCCTCTACCGAGTTGCGCGCGAGAGATTCAAACGTGGTTTTTGCGCGGAATACCCGCGGCGCCCAGTCGAGTTTCGGGTAGAGCCGCCCGAGCGCACCGAAGACGGGCCGGCGGAAGCCGAGCGGCAAGGCGCCACGCAGGCGCTCTTCGTTCATATGCCAGCGGTAACGACGGTAACCGGCGAAATTCTCATCTCCCCCGTCGCCGGACAATGCCACCGTCACCCGCTCGCGCGCGAGCTGACACACCCGGTAGGTGGGGATCGCGGAGCTGTCGGCATAGGGTTCATCGTAGAACCCGGCCAGCGTATCCAGCAGGTCGAAATCGTCACTGGCGACGACCCGCTCGAAATGGTTGGTGTGGTAGCGTTGCGCTACCTGCCGGGCAAAATCTGTTTCATTGAACTGCGGCACGTCAAAGCCGATCGCGCAGGTATTTACCGGATCACTCTGCAACTGCGCCATCGCGGCCACTATCGCGCTGGAGTCGACACCACCGGACAGAAAGGCACCAAGTGGAACCTCGGCCACAAGACGGATATCCACCGCCTCGCGTATACGCCGGTAGAGTTCCTCGCAACGTTCCGCTTCTGTGCCGGTCTCGACGGGCTCAAAGGGTACGTCCCAATATTCGTACTGATCCGGCATTGGCTTGCCACGCTGAAGCAGCAGCGTATGACCCGGGCGCAGTTTGTAGACGTCGCGATAGATGGTCTTTGGCTCCGGAATATAACCCAGCGCGAAGTAATCCTCGACTGCCTGCGGCTCGAGCTTCCTCGGCAGGCCCGGATGCGCCTTGAGCACCTTGAGCTCCGAACCGAAGATCAGCGTGTCGCCTCCCATCAGTGAAAAAAACAGGGGTTTGATACCCAGCCTGTCGCGCGCCAGGAACAGGCACTGTCTGCGCCGGTCGTAAATCGCAAAGGCAAACATCCCGCGAAAACGAGTGACACATTTCTCACCCCACTCCTGCCACGCGTAAAGGATGACTTCGGTGTCGCAACGGGTTCGAAACCGGTAACCGAGTTCGCGCAGCTCCTGTGCCAGCGACAGAAAATTATATATCTCGCCGTTGTAAACGACTGTAAGCGCACCGTCCTCGCTGTGCATGGGCTGTTGGCCGGATGACAGATCGATGATCGACAGTCGTCGATGGGCCAACGCAACGCCGGGCGCCAGGAATAATCCGTCCTCGTCCGGCCCCCGATGCAGCTGGGTCTGGTTCATGGCGTGCAACAGGTCGCGGTCAAACTCTCGCTGACCGGACAGGTCGAATAGTCCAGCAATACCACACATAGTTCAGCCCAAGGTCTCCAGCGAGGCCGCAGCGTCCAGGCCCAGCAGTTCTTCATAAACGCGCACGTATTGCGCTACCGTTACCGCCCAGTCGAAATGAGAATGCACAAAGTCCTGGGCATTATCGCCACGACGGCGGCGCTCACCATCATCATTGAGCAGCGCTCGCAAAGCGCGGCTAAGGGCGGCCACATCGCCTGCGGGTACCAGCGCGCCGTTTACACCGTCTTCCACGAGTTCCCTGTTGCCCCCTACGTCGGTCGCGATCACCGGCAGGCCACTGGCCATTGCCTCCAGCACCGTATTTGAGATTCCTTCCCCCAGCGAAGGCAGTACAAACAGGTCCAACAGCTGCAGTAGATCGGGAACATCCTGCCGATCGCCTGTCAGCCACACTTTTTCAGTAAGCCCCAGTTCGCTCGACAGCGCCTCGAGCTCAGCGCGCAAGGGTCCGTCTCCGACTATCAGAACACGCAGGCGCGCGGCCAGTTGCGGATCGTCTATGCAGAGCGCGCCCACCGCCCGCAGAAGAAGCTGTTGATCTTTTACCGGCGTGAGCCTGCCGACCGTACCCACCACCAACATATCATCAAGCTCGCGCCATGACTGCGGCAATAATGCCAGCGGCTTCACATTTCGAGGCTTGAACCGCTCATGATCGACACCGTTATAAATTTGACGCACGCGGCTACCGGGAACACCCACCAGTGTCGTCAACCAGTTTTCGATATCCCCGCTCACCGCGATATAGCGATGGATTAGCGGTCGCATGCAGCGACGCAGTAGCAGGTATTTCCTGTTACGACCCTCGAGGTCACCCACCTCACGACCGTGTTCTCCGTGCACACGCTTAACGCCGCGCACACCAAGGCTGAACAATTGCGTCTCCAGGGCCGCAAGATTACGGCTGTGAACTATGGCAGGCTGCAGTTCTCTGAAAAGTCGCCATAGACGGAGGTAGAAGCCCAGGCTGTGACCCGCCGGCTTGTGCAGCTGAATCACACGAACATCGGGCGCCGTGATGCGCTGGGCAAAGTCATCGGCGGTGGTGATGCAAACGATTACATGGCGGTAGCGATCCCTGGGAAAGCGATTGATGATATTCACCAGACCGTTCTCCAACCCCCCGGTGGACAGAGAGTAGATAACGTGCGCTATCAGCGGGGAACTCAAGAGCCGCGGTCTCCGCCCTTCGCAGCCAGGCTCGCGGCCAGGGCGTCTGCTTGCGCGTCGATAAAGTCCTGCAACGCCGCGCGCGCGTCCCCGGGAGACTCCTGGACAGGGGTTAGCAGCAGAATTCGCCATGCGCCTCCCTGACGCAAACCGAGGCGCGCAGCAGCCTGAAGCAGTTTCGCAATATAATCGTTGGCCGTTTGCGTTGTACCCAACTGGTACCACGACCACACCAAAAACTCTCCCTCGGGACCGCGCAAGCGGGCCTCGTCAACATCCACGCCGGTGTCTCCAACAGTTATACTGACGCCGTTCCGGTCGACAACCTTCCACTCACTATCGTTCCAGACAAACAATCGGCTGCTGCCGATCACCTCACCGGCATCAAAACTGCCATCAGAGAACTGCACCACAAGCCCGAGCGACACAGCATCCCGCTGGTAGAAAGCCCGCCGCTCACCGCCGACCATTGATGGAACCTGCCAGGCCCAGGGTAGCCCCGCAAGCCGTTGCCATTCATCTGACCCGGCCGGCAGCGACAGAGTGTGCACCGGGACCGCTGTATCGTGAGCTGAGGACTGCTGCTCCCACAATGGCGCAAGCCCCGCGGCTATCAAGGCGAGCACTCCGGCGAGCAACAGTCTGGGACGCGTATCCTTTGTTGCTGTTGCTGCTGCACCATCGCCCGACGCAGCGGGCGCTGGCATGTCCTCACGAAAAAACGATCCCAGCCAGAAAAGAATAAAAATTACCACGCCAAAGAACACCCAGCCATACACCAGGTGATCAGCGCCAGTGGCAACAGTCATATCGCTGAAGTGCCCGAGCATGACGATGATATAGGCGCGCAATGTATTGGCGAAAACTGGAACGATAGCCGAGATAAGGATAAACAGGGCCCGGCGCCACCAGCTGACATAGGTCAGATAGGCAAAGAGTGTCCCCACCGTCACTGAGGCGATGATATAGCGCACACCGCTGCAGGCCTCCACAACCGACCAGCGTCCACTGGGCAGCTCGAAATACAAACCCTCGCGGAATACGGGAATACCGGAAACTCGCACCAGATGCACTGTGGAGACTGCGGTAAAGTCCATCATCGGCGCAATCAGGCCCTCGCCGATCGGCACGGCAAAAAACAGAAATCCCAGTGGGAAGGCGAGAGCCAGGGCGAGACTGTGCCCGATGACAGCCCAGACCGCGATAATCAGCATCGCAACCAGCGCGAGCTGCTGCACAACCAGCACATCCACCATATTCGCCAGCATCCAGCCGAAACTTGCGGGCAGCAGCAACAGGGCGACCCAGGGCGCGGGAACGGGGGCAATGTGAGCCAGTTCGTCACGCTTCATCCAGACCAGCCACAGCGAAATAGGGAGTATGAGGAAGCCGTGCGCGAAGGTATCGGATCGCGACCAGATAGCGATCATGGAAAAGATCGTTTCAAGGTACAGCCACAGCAGGCCGATGCTCACCAGGGCTGCTGCCCAGAAACTGTCGCGCACCGTCGGCCTTCCAGTGCGAGCGGGGGCATTCACAGCGCTAACCCAGCGACCGTGCCAGGAAAGGCCCGACCAGGTTGGCCACCGGCAGAGGGAGGCGGCTCCAGGTTTCAATCATGAGCCGGTACTTCGGATTCAACGGGTTGATATCCGGCATTTTTCCGGCTTTGACCAGATAGTATTCGTAGGGTAATGGCTCAGGCGAAAAGCCGAAATTTTTCTTGAAGCTATAGGGCCCGGTGCCTTCCTTGCTACGACCAAAGTCGAACAACCTGCAGCCCTGTTCCGCCGACAGGCGCATGAGTTCCCAATACATGAAGTGATTGACCCCTTTGATAGAACGTGCCAGCGCTGTACTCCCACCGTAGTATGGGAGAACTTCGTCACGGAAATAGAAATTCAAAACGCCGGCCACGTCCCTGCCTTGATGTGAAATCATCAGGACACTGCAGTCATCCTGAAAAGTCTCGCGCAGTATGCGCAGGTACTTCAGAGCAAACACCGGGGTACCGAGGTTGCGCACACTCTCGGCATACACACGATAAAAGCGCGCAGTACCGGCGTACCACTCACTCTGCAAGCCCTCCTTGATACCTTTGCGCACCATGGCTCGCTGGCGGTTGGGAATCGCCTTGAGATTAACGTCATCCGACGGGTCTATCTCCTTGCGGAAGGTGTAATAGAGTTCCTTTACCGGCCAGCCTGATTGACTCCCCGTTCGATTACGCAATTCCAGTGCATCTACTTGAAGCTCTTCGGCGAGCGCGCAGGCGCTTGAACGTAACGCAGCCGCGGCTTCAGCGGTACTCGCTACCAGACCGCCATAAACACAAAACGGCAGCGACGAAAGCGAGTTGCCAAACAAAAGACTGCTGACATGTGCCAGCGGCAGGACGCCAACAATCTCACCGTCTTTCTCTGCGAACAGGAAGTGAGTGCGATGTCCGAACGCACGTTCGATCACCGTTCTCCAGCCAGCCCGGTGAAAGAAGGTGGCGTCTGGTGCATCCTGCACATATGCGTCCCAACGAACTACCTGCGCATCCGTTAAGGTCTTGACGGCTACGCTCAACGCTTTGACCCCGCGGGAAGGAATATATCGTCCATGCGTCCCCAGCGGAAATCCTCAAGCAGATGCTGTAGGCGCGAATACGTATGTTCCAGGTTCAGGTAGTGCCGGAAGCGGGTCTTGATGCTCACACCCGCAGGCCGGGGCTGCTGCGGATCTATCTCCCACGGATGGAAGTAAAAAATACCCGGTTGCGCGTCCGCCCTGTTGACCCGCCGCAGTGCCCAGCGCGAAAAACTATAGGGAAACAGCCGGAACCACCCCCCTCCTCCGCAGTTAATATTGCGACCTCCCAGCGTGATCGTGGTAATGGGAATTTCCAGCAGGCGTCCACCGGCGGTAGCGAAAGGAAAGCGCGGCGCATCCGGTATGCCGTACAGGTCATGGCGTATGGGCACAATGCTGGAGCTATAGCGATGACCAGCTTCTGCGAGCGCGTCCCAGGCCCAGGCTTCGGATTTGCCAATTGAGTAGCTAGCTGCCCGGTACCCGAGCACGGGCTGACCACTTTGGTCCTGTAGTAGCTTCCGCGTGCGCTCAATATCGTTGCGGAAATCTTCCGGACTCTGGGTGTTTACCCGCGTGTGCTGCCAGCCGTGACTGGCAATTTCGTGCCCTCCATCCACGATGCGTTGCACCAGGCCCGGACAACGCTGGGCAATCCACCCCAGGGTAAAAAATGTGGCGTGAATGCCCTTCCCGGCAAACAGCTCAAGAATACGATCAGTGTTGTGTTCCACACGCAGCGATATATTCTCCCATTCGTCACGCGCCACATAGGGCTCGAACGCGGAGACCTGAAAATAATCTTCCACGTCGACTGTCATCGCGTTCACAGTGGCGAAATCAACACTGCTCACGCCGCTGTGGCCTCAGACCATCGGTTGACGATGGCAACAATGCGCTCGGCTGCAGCGCCATCCCAGAGTTCAGGCGTTCGGCCCTGTTTGCCGCCTGTGCTCATCACATCTGTATAGCACTCGACTATTTTCTCGGGGTCGGTACCCACTACCGTGTTGCTTCCCTGGGTGACGGTAATGGGCCGTTCGGTATTCTCCCGCAGGGTGATGCAGGGCACTCCGAGGGCAGTGGTCTCCTCCTGGATGCCTCCCGAGTCCGTCAAAACAAAGCGCGAGTCTTTCATCAGACCCAGCATTTCGAGATACCCAAGCGGCGCGGTTGTGGTAATGCGGGCACCTTCAAGCAACTCATTGAGTCCCGATGCATCAATCCGCATGCGTGTGCGCGGGTGAAGGGGAAACACCAGAGGCGTGCTCTGGCTGATATCGCAGAGCACACGCAACAATCGCTCCAGCACTACCGGATCATCGACGTTCGAAGGACGATGCAGTGTCAACAGGCCGTAATCCAGTGGTATTTCTTGATCCGTAAATGCACCAAGCTGCTCAAAGGTACGGGCGGCTGGCACGGCACTGCCCAGATTGAAGAACAGCGTGTCTATCATTACATTGCCGACAAAATGAATGCCGGAACCGGCAATCCCTTCCCGCAGTAGATTGTCGCGGGCGCTCAATTCGGTGGTAAACAGGAGATCGGACAACTGATCGGTCAGCACCCGGTTGATTTCTTCGGGCATGCTGCGATCACCGCTGCGCAGACCCGCCTCAACGTGCAACACAGGTATGCCTTTCTTAACCGCCACCAAGGCACAGGCTATGGTCGAATTCACGTCACCCACTACCAGCACGGCGCGCGGCTTTAGCGTATCCAGCACCGGCTCAAACCGCTTCATGATGTCTGCAGTCTGCTCCGCGTGAGTTCCAGAGCCTACCTCAAGATCAATATCTGGCTGGGGAATGTGCAACTGATCAAAGAAGGCGTGTTTCATCGACGCATCATAGTGCTGTCCGGTATGCAACAGACGCGCTGACAGTCCAGACGCATCACCGGCAAAGGCCCGCATGATCGGCGCAATTTTCATAAAGTTTGGCCGCGCCCCAACGACACAAAGTATCTCGCGGGAACCGGAATTAGACGGCATGGACAAACGTCCTTCTAGAGTGCGATTCCAAACGTCGCGGTGATTCGATTTTCCTGGTAATCGTTGAAATCTGTTTCTCCCTGTCGATCAGTAAACAGGTAGCTCAAGCTCACGTTGAACCGGTCATTGAATTGGCGGCCAACGCTGAAATTAAAGGTCCATGACTCTGAATTGGCCTGGTCGTCGAACTCTGGCAGCTCATTGATACGTCCTCGCGGCTCATCTTCGCTCCACGCTATTGAACCGGCAACGTTATACCGGGTGGAGAGTTGCGGGCTGAAGGTGGCGGAAACATTTTTGAACACAGACTGCTCGCCATCTTCAGAGCGGGTTTGCTGGGAATAATTGCCATTAACGCTTAGTACCGAGCTGCGGCCGGTGTAGGTCCAGCCACCTGCGAGCCGCTCATCGAGGATCGGACCATTACTGAACACACTGGCATTATTGATGTTGTCTTCAAAGCCGCCAAGGTCTTCTGTACGCAAATCCCGCTCAAAGGTGACCCGCTTTTCATAATTCAACCTGAAGCTACTGCGCTTGTGCTCATGGCGGATACTAACCCGGGGTGTATTGCCGAAGAATCGGTCTCCGCCACCGATCGACACGGCGGTACGTGGCGTCGGTGTCCAGTTTACGTTCAATCCCCAGCCGGGGCCGTCCCTGTTGCCGTTCAGCGTGGTTTGAAATTCGTTCCACTCTCGACCGTAAAAGCCATCAACTGCCCAGCGACGATCCAGGCGGTAACCCAGTACTACCCGGGCCGAGCTCAATTCAGTATCGTCACGCTGTAGACCATTCAGACTTTCACCATAGTGCACACGGGTATAACTCCCCTGCACTTTGCGCGACCATTTGGAAGGCCCTGCATTGGCGAGAGACATGTTGAACTTGTGGCGATAGCTGTCGCTAACCAGATCGCTGCTGTTGAACAGCTCATCCCAGGTGTAACGGGCATCCAGGTTCACCCAGTCCTTGAACCGACGCTGCACCACGGGCGACACGGAGTAGCGGTAATAGGTATTCCGGTTGCCGGTTCGATTGAAATCGTCATCACCGCCGGCGAAACGCGAGGTCACCTCATTCTGATCAGCACGTGCGTTAACTTCCAGGTTCATTAAATTGTCGATAAGTACCGAGTTGAACTTGCCGCGCAAACTTGGACTGAATTGTTCCCGTTCATCGCGGTTGCCGTCGCAACCCTTGCTGTTGAGCGCGCTGTTGGTGAGAGAGTTCAACTGTACTGTGCCCGACAACTGGGCAGAGGCCTTGCGACCATTCGCCTGTATACCCACGGACGGTGTCAGCGTGCCGATCCAGTCGCCTTGTTTGTTGCTCTGCGACAGGCATACGTTATCGGTATAGGTAATCGCGGGGGCAACCGAAGCTCGCGTATCCCATTCTGCCGCCTCACCCCGAAACGCGGCCAATGCCAGCGGAATCGAGGCCAACCCAGCGAAGAGGGCTCGTGCCCGACTGTGTCGCATGGACATGAACATAACTCCTATCCAGATTCCCCGTGCAGATCGTATTCGTGCTGCCGGTCACGTCCATAGCCGTACACTTCGCCGTAAGTATAGTAATAGGGGTTGCTGCGTCGGCGTGCCCGATTAAGCACCATCCCCACCATCTTGTCTTCACCTATATGTTCGATGGCTTGCTGCACGGCATGCTGAGGCGTCATGTCCGCACTGACCACGAATACTATCTGGCCCATGAAGCTGCAGAGAACAGCCGCCTCGGTAGTCAACAGTAACGGCGGAGAGTCAAACACGAGCACGCGATCCGAGTACAGCTCGGACATCTCCACCATGAGATTCCGCATGCGATCGCTGGCCAGCAATTCGTTGGCATGGGTGTGCAGATCGCCCGCCGGTAAAACCCGCAAATTCTCGATATTGGTATGCAGGATGACATCCGACAGGCCGATGTCATTGTCTTCGAGAACGTCGATCAACCCGGGTGTATCCGAGGGGATGCCAAGAATGCGGCCCGCCTCCGCCTTGGCGGTATCGGCATCGACAAACATCACGGTTTTGTCCTGCTCCATGGCGATACTGATTGCAAGACTGATAGAGGTAAAGGTTTTACCATCGCCTTCAAGAGCACTGGTTACCATGATGAGATTGCCGTGCTTTATGGGAGGCACGTTGCCATCCCCGGCGATGTTCATCAACAGCGGCCGCTTGATCGTGCGATACTCTTCGGCTATTGCGCTACGCGGGACCGATGGCGTGAGTATGCCGATCTCACGCAGATCCTCAAAATTCAACTTGACATATTTGTCTACGAGCGCGCGGCTATGTGCCGTACTGCTGCCGCTCTCGCGAGCAACATCGTCGAGGTTGGATTCGGCGGCCGCCGCATAGGAGTCAGTGGCCGCGGAAGCACGCTCCGAAGGGGCGGTACCCTCGCTCCCTGCCCGCTCCACGGTGCTGGCAGCAGATTCTGACTGGGAGTCACCTTGAGCCTCCGCGCCGGGCCGGTTTTCACCCCCACCCTTGCCCAGAGCGTTGACTGCCTTTTCTATTATACTCATGTTTTCATCCCAATCTGTGCGCCGACACTGCCTGCTTAAAGAGCCCCCTGAGCAGCGTCAGCTCCAGGGTAGCGCGCCCGCGGTCCAGGTCATCCCGGCAAACGCGATGAGCAGGCACACCGTGAGTGATGCAAACGCGACCAAACCATACCGCTCCATGCGCAGTTGCTCCTTCTGCAGATTCATGGTTACAGAACCCAGAACCGGCAGACCGGTCACGCTGGATAGCGTTCGTGAATCGAAGAAAACAGGCCGCACCAGTGAAAGGAGGAAAGCCGCACCGATACCCGCGGCAATACCTGCAAGCAGTACAATACCATTGAGCATCAGTTTATTAGGCTCGCTGGGCTTGAGCGGAACATAGGGAGGATCGATAACACGGAAGGTGACGTCAGTGGCCTTTTGCTCCATGTCCTGACCCATTCGCGCTGTTTCGCGACGCTTCAACAGTGTGCTGTGTTGCGACCGGATCACACCGTAGTCACGCTCGAGCTGTTTCAACTGGCCTTCAATCTCGGGGATTGTATTCACCTGCTCCTCGAGTTCCGCTACCCGGTCCTTGTACTCAACCACCCGTACTTCAAGCGCTGCCACCTTCGACTTGGCCTCCGCGAGCATCTTTTTCATATTGAGATATACGGGACTGTTGGCGAGCCCCGAAAGATCACCAAGATCCTCGACGCTCTGTCCCGCCTTGCGTCGCTCATTGATCGCCCGCACGCGCTGCTGCTCCGCTCGCAGTTCCGCTTCCCTTTCCTCTTCGAGGTCTGCAAGCAATGAGGTAAGCTGGCGCACTTCAGGGTGTCTGGCTGTGTATTTCACTTTCAGCTCCGCCAGATCCTGCTGGATGACCCCGATCTGGGCAGCCACGGCGGATGGCTTCGCCGAGACCTGTCGCTGCTGTGGAGCGGCAACTGTCGGCGTCGCGCTGGGCACGTAGAGCGGGTCTTCACCATCGATCTGCCGTTGTAATTCGACCACCCTGTTCTGCTCTTCACGCAGCATCAGCTGGGCTTGCCGCAGCCGTGCCCGGGCACTGTTCAGATTGCGGTAGTAGCCACCCTTGCCGCCGAGAATATCCATATGCTTCTGACGGAAATTTCCCGAGCGTGTTTCGGCAGAGATCAGTCGCGCCTCGTAGGCCTTGATCTGCTCCTCAAGAAAGTCCTGCGCACCGGAGGAGTCCTCCCGCTTGCCACTGAGTGAGCTTTCGATGAAAACGGTGATAAGCGCCTGAGCGAGACGTTTAGCGGTATCCCTGTCTGGATCCTGCACTGAGATAGAGTATAGAGAAGGGTCTTTATTGTTGGACCAGAGTGAAATCGACCTCTGCAAGTCGTTCAGAAGCGTATCTTTCTCGCGCGCCGTCGTCACCTGTAGATCAAGGTCCGTCATGCGCATCAGCTTTTCCAGATTGGGGCGGCTCAGCAAGGTACGGCTGAGCAACCCGACGCGGCTATCCACGTCTGGTTGCAGGGCCAGACCCTGCAACAGTGGGCGCAGCACGCTGTTCGTATCCACATATACACGCGCGCTGGCTACGTAAGACTCAGGCAGCTGCCATACCCAGACCCAGCCGCCAATGGCCACCACCCACGCAACACCCAGGGCCAGCCAGCGATGACGCCAGACTCCCCATACGTACGAAAACAGTTGCGCCAGAACTTCTTGCATCAGCCCCTACCCCAGACGTTTACCCGACCGCTCTAAAACCAGGATTCCGCGATAATCAGGATGTCGCCAGGCATCAATGCGAGGTCTGCCGAGATATCGCCGTCGCGCACCAGGTCATCCAGCCGCAATCTATAGGTTACCTTCTTGCCATCCACCATGCGCACCAGCACAGAGCCGTTGCCGTCGGCATAGGGTGTGAGACCACCGACTGCGATCATGAGATCGAGCAGTGTCATATGTTTCTTATAGGCCACTCGCCTTGGATTCGTGGCCTCTCCTATCACACGAATGGTTTGTTCGGGCACGCCGACAAAGCCACCCACGATCACGCTGACCACGGGCTGCCTGACATACTCTGAATATGCACTTTCGATATCGCGAGCCAGCTGCGTGGAAGTTTTGCCGCTTGCCTGCAGATCTTCCACCAACCGGGTCGTGAGTTTGCCATCGGGCCGCACAGTGCCCATGGAACTGAGTTCTTCGTTGCCCCAGACAAAGATCGTTACATCATCACCAGGACCAAGCACGTAATCGTAATCCACCTCGATATTCCGCTGTGCTTCCGGCACCTCGGAATAGGAGGCTGAACCGCAACCGACACACAGGCCAAGGAAGGCTACCATCGCTGCGAGCAGAATTCCCTTCGCCCGCGAGAATCGGGCAATCGGCGCAAACTGAGCTGTCATCTTTTACTCCTTATCGGGTTTTCCGCCACCCGCTATTATCACAAAATTCTATCACGACAGAGCTGTCGGGAATCGAAAGCCCGGCCCACCTTGTGACCAACGTCACACAGATCCCGCCTCCGGCGGCGCGCTCCGGTAATGCACCCTGCTAATGTACTACGTTGTCCCGCCAGGGCTTAGCCGAATCTTCACGATTCTATACTTTTCTGCGGGAGCCCCCTGATCGGCAACGATCCCCTCTGATCCGTCCGGGAGCACGCCTGCCCCCTCAACCGTCAGCCGCGCCTGGTCGATGCCAACCGATAGCAAATAGCTCTCGACGGCGCGCGCACGCTGCCGCGACAGCTCGAGGTTGTATGCAGCGTCACCCTGCCCATCTGCAAAGCCTGTAATCGAGGCGCCGGTTCGAGGCTCTCGCTCGAGCATTCTGGCTATCTCATCCAGTACGAAGCGAGCCTCGTTATCCAAATCGGCACTATCGAACGCAAAACCCACCATGAGGGTCAAAGCCTCCTCGCGAGTCGGAGTCGGCGCTGTCTGCACGGGCTGTTTATTTGCCGGCGCGGTTTTCTCCACTGCGGGCATCTCGTTTGCGACAATCTCATGCGGCGGCGTTTCGTCGAGATCTGCGTCGACACCGCCCGAGGTATCGTTATCAAAACCCTCAGGGGCTGTCTCTATAGAAATTTCATCCGACTGCGCGAGGTCAGCAGAACGCCTGTCCTCCGCTTCAACCAGGGGCCGCTCCGGCTCTAACCTGTCGGATTCCCTCGGCGCAGTTGCCGGCTGAATCGGTGGCGCCCCCACCGCGGGCAGATCCACCGCGAGTTCACCCAGGTTTGCATCTGTCTGCAACCATCCGAGGGCGAGGATCCATACCACGACAGCCAACAGGCATATTGTAAACAGCACCGCGAGGACTGAGCCGCGGCGCCCGGACGCCGCTGCCGGCACGGCACCGCTTCTCGCCCGGGTAGACCGGAGCGCAGCGGAGCGCCCGGGCGCCGGGCTACCCGGGCGCTCCGAACCGGACAGATCGCGTGCATTGAAAGCTGACGTTGCGTCGCGTGAGTGCTGATGATCCGGACGTTCTGGTCCCTCCCCGCGCCCGGCTATTCCGGGCTCACCGGTCGGTACACCAGCTGACATCCCGCGGGCCGCTGCACCATCGCCGCGGTCCCCCTGCGAGGATGCCGGAAGGGGCTGCGCACCTGGCAGGGAGCCATGGCCAGCCGTTGGAGGCGACTCTGGCCTTGCCTCTATCTGCTCGGTGAGTGACGGCGATTCAGCTTTTTTTTTTGCCTCCGCCGCCAGGTCATCCGGCGCGGAGCCAGCAGTCGAGGCAAAACCCTGTGGTTGACCGCCAACAGCGCGCAACCTCGCCCCCGCTGGCGCGGCGAATACGGCTTCATCCTCGGCGCCGCTGGAGGCGGCACCGTCCACCCAGCCACCGGCAGTCTCATCTTCAGCGAAGTCCCCGGCTGAAAGGCGAGTTCCGGCGGCAAGGTTCTCGCCCTGCAATTCGGTGATAACCACCCGCAGGTCCTCCAGATCTATCTGGTGTCGCTGCTCGACTGCGCTGTGCAGCAACAGACGGCTGCAAATTAAATTAATGCGGCGCGGCACGCCCTCGCTGAATTTGTGCACCAGCGGGAAAACTGCCCTGGCGATCGCGGGATCTCCATGCCAGCCTACCGCGCCGAGACGATGCAGCACATACGCCTCAACCTCTTCGGGCCCCAGACCCTCCAGATGACATGCCGCCACAATCCGCTGGTGTACCTGCTCCATTTCGGGCGATAGCACAAGGTCACGCAATTCAGGTTGGCCCAGCAGGAAAATCTGCAACAGGGGCTGACCATCTACCTGAATATTGGTCAGCAGCCGCAGTTCCTCCATAGCCGACAGGGAGAGATCCTGCGCTTCATCCACTATAAGCAACGCGCGCTTGCCATCACGGTGCCAGCGATGCAGCCGCAAATTGAGATGTTGCAATAATTCTGCTTTATCGGCGCCACCGGCATTAACACCAAAACTGAAGGCAACCGTTTTCAGCAGGTCATCTGCCTGCAATTGCGTGCAAACGAGATTTGCGGTGGAAACCTCATCGCGCGCCAGACTGTCGATGAGTTCACCAATGAGAGTTGTTTTGCCGGTACCGGGCCGCCCTGTAATCATGACGAAGCCCTCTGCCCGCATAAAGGCATAAGACATGTATGCTCGGGCCCGTGCGTAACCCGAGTGGTTGAAGCAAAACCTGTGGTCAGGGCTCAGGCGGAAAGGCTCCGCCTGGAAATTATAGAAAACCTCGTACATTCGAACCCTTGAACCTCGGCAACCACATAGGCTCAGGAGAGCTTTTCAAAGTTCCATAGCCTTTGCAAGCCGCATTGGAGTTACCCCGATGGCGTTTTTTGTCTAAACTGCGATCCAGGCACAGGATCGCGGGCGCCAGCGGGCTCCCGCTCTCTCGTACAGCCATAATCCGGGGTCATTACAATGCATAAGAACATCATTATTCTGGGCTCAATCACGGGTGTGTTGGGCGCACTGATCTGTGCGGTGGCCGGCTTGGGCCGCGTGGCGGGATACTTCGGAATTCTGGGCTTTCAGAGCAGCACACTCTTCATTGTGGGCATCGGACTCATGGTGTTTGCCTGCCTGGTGAAACTGGAAGAAATGGCCTCCCAAAGACGCGAATAACGGCCACTCTCGCCGCAATGTGGGGACATACGCACCGCTCTGCGGCCTGAAAGTTCGTCAGCTTTCTTTACTAACAACGGCACCTGTCAGAGGGTGCCAGCAAGCCCCGCCGCTTGAAAACTCCTCAAGTTAATGTTTTCATTGCACTTTCTTGAATTAGGGAACAAATCTTGCAGTGCTGAGCATGTGCCCCGTCTTGATCAGGGTGCTGTGACTCCCGTCACAGACGCCAAGGAACCTTGTATCGGCGGTGGCGTCACAGTGATAGAGTCTTCCGCTTGGGGTTTGCCACCTCGGTTCCTCCGTTGGCATTCTCCTTGTGCGGCACTAGGCTGGATTGAACAGTTTTGGGGGTTGGTTTGGACAATTTTGACGAAAGACAAGGTGACAGCGACGTTTCGGATACCACATCCGCTAACGCTGAGTCCGCAGTAGGCCAACCCACCCGCCGCCGATTCTCCCGCAATGCAATCGCCGGCGGCGCCGTGTTGCTTTCGCTGGGAAACCGCTCAGCATGGGGTGGCTCATCACAAAATGCAGGCTGTATGTCTGTCACGACGCTGAACTCGTTCAACCCCGAAACCGGAATGTTTATTTCTGCCCCTGCCGGCAGACCCGAGCACAACGAGGAACTCGCGGCGGCCATCCATCGTATCGGCGATCCTCCTGACTTCACGGGCGTGAGCAACGACGGCCGCTGGCGGGTCTGCGAAGACCCGGCCTCATTTGACCGGGTGTGCCTCATACGAGGCAAATGCCCCAAGTAAACACCGCATGCTCCCGCCTGTGGCGGGGGCCGGGCCGGTTCCGACTGGTCACCCACTCTCCCTTCTGAAATAATCCCGGCTCCCAAACCTGAGGCATCGATGGGACTCATGACGTGGCGCGCGCAATCTGCAGGACGGTTTTACGATCCCGGCGAATCCTCCGTTGTTTACTTTGACACCAGCAGTGGCGACACTCATCTGATCAGCGACTTTGCCGCCCGCCTCACCGAGCTACTGCAAGAGCAACCGATGACAACGTCAGCGCTGATGGCACGCATATCCCCGGAAACCGATGCGCAAAATCCCGCCGAACTGGAGGACTCCATGATCGCAGTCCTGAATGAGTTAGTGACACTGGACATCCTCAAGCGAGACTGAATGCGCCATCTTCGGCAACTGCCAGCGGAGGGAATCAGCAACGCACTTGCGCGAGGCGCTATCGCACTGCGGGTTGGACCTTACGTTTACCGAATTGAAACCAATCTTCCAGAGGTCTGTCGCGGCCTGCAAATCCTGTATGGGGATTTTAGCCTGGCAGCAGAGCACGAGTTTGTGGATTTTGACGTCGCGCTCGTCAGCCGGGGTCTGCAACAACGTCTGCGTCGACGCGCGGAGTTTCTATTTGATCGCCAGAGCCCCTTTGACACCATTCCGAATGGACAAGCTTTCGCATTTCTCGAATGGGGTATGAACTGGAGCGTTTCGCTACACACCAACGAATACCTGAAACTGCATGCAGCGGTTGTCGCCCGCAATAATGCCGGCGTTATCATGCCGGGAATCCCCGGTGCAGGAAAAAGCACACTGTGCGCAGCGCTGGGATTGCGCGGATGGCGCATTCTCTCCGACGAGCACGCCATGCTACCGCCGGCGACAACCGACCTGATACCGCTGTGCAGACCCGTCAGCCTGAAAAACGATAGTATCGAGGTGATTCGGGCTTTTTCATCGTCTGCCGTTTTTGGCCCGGTAAGTCGGGAAACGCACAAGGGCGTGGTCGCGCATATGAAAGCCGACCTCACACCCGATAGTCACGATCCTGCTCCGGTGCCGGCAAGAATCATGCTGTTTCCGCGCTACAGTGCGACCGAGCCACAGGCCTTACGCAGCCGAAAACGCACCGAAAGTTTCATTCTCGCGGCCTATCACTCCTTCAACTATAGTTTGCTCGGCGAGACAGGCTTTGAAGCGATGCGACATCTCGTGGATGCAGTGCCCTGCTACGACCTGGTCTACCGCGATCTCGATTGGGCGGTCGATAGAATGTGCGAGCTGGTGAACTGATGGCTGCGAACAATCAGTTCGAACTCCAGCGCGTGCTTCTGGACCCGACACTCATTACAAGGCTGGACAACAGCGAGATCAGTAGCGTTATATCGCAGGGCCGAGTCACCAGGTTGCTGGCTTCGCTCGCTGCTGAGCTGAGGGACCTCGGCGTGCTGGAGACGCTGGACGAGCGCCTGCGTCGCCATCTGGATTCGGCGCTGCGAGTGCACGAAAAACAGGCACGGGATCTCGACTACGATTGCGAGTCAATACGCACGGCGCTCGCCGCTGAAAATCTCCCGTTGGTGCTGCTTAAAGGCGCGGCGTACATGCAATCGGACCTACCGGTAGGCAATGGACGCCTGATTACCGACATCGATATCATCGTCCCTCAAGAGCACATTAGCCGCGCGGAAGAAGCCCTGAATCGACATGGCTGGGAGAGCGCGCAACTAGACCCGTACAATGAGAGGTACTATCGTAAGTGGAGTCATGAAACTCCCGCGCTATCGAACAAAAGGCGCGGCACTACCCTGGACTTACACCACAATATTCTACCTCCCACGGCGCGACCGAATGTCGATGCAGCGCTGCTGTTTGATCGCCTGCGCGAAATTCGTTCCGGGGTATTTACCCTGTCGCTGCAGGATATGGTCATTCACAGCGCCACGCATCTTTTTCACGAGGGAGAGTTCCATCACGGGCTGCGCGACCTCAGGGACATCGACCGCATGCTGCGCGATTTTCCCCTGCGTGACGAACACTTCTGGCAGGGCCTCATCGGGCGGGCACGTGAGCTGGAACTGCAGGACTCCCTGTACCATGGCCTGGTTTACGCCGAGATGATTTTCGCCACACCCGTGCCGGAACAGGTGCGGCAGGAGTCCCGCGCCCACCGGGGTAAACTGCGTGCACTCCTGCTGGACTTTCTGTATCTGCGTGCTTTCAGACCGCCCCAACCAGGTTGTCAGTTGCCTCTGACAGGGCCGGCACTACAGTTGCTGTACCTGCGCTCACATTACCTGCGCATGCCGCTGTATCTTTTGCTACCGCACCTGCTGCGCAAAGCGATGATGCGACGTGCGAAAAAAATCGGGGAAAAGAAGCAGGCGCAAAACGCCACTACAGCGGAACAGCGCGGACACTAGCCCGCGAGGCCAGTGCTAAACGCGCCAGACGTTGATCGCGGCTGCCGCCAGATCACGGCGATCCAGCACCGATTTGATATCCACCAGTATCGCGTCCTCATCCAGCAGTGCGGAGAATTCGGCAATGTCCCAGGCCAGGTACTGGGCATGCGGGACAGCCAGGATAACTGCCTGGCTGGCTTTCAGATCTGCGATATCGCGCAGTTGGATGCCGTACTCCGACTGCGCCTCCGCGGGCTCGGCGAGCGGGTCATGTACCAGAACGTCACAACAGTATTCATTCAACTCGGAGATAATATCGACAACTTTTGAATTGCGCAGGTCCGGACAATTCTCTTTGAACGTCAGGCCAAGCACGGCGACTTTTGCACCACTTACACGGTGCCCGTGCCGAACCAGATGTTTCACGGTCTGCTCGGCAATGAACTTGCCCATGTTGTCGTTGGTGTTGCGGCCGGCCAGAATGACCTGTGGATGGTGACCAACCGCTTCGGCTTTGTAGGTCAGGTAATAGGGATCCACCCCGATACAATGCCCACCCACAAGACCGGGCCGGAAAGGCAGAAAATTCCATTTGGTGCCCGCGGCCTCGAGAACATCCAGCGTGTCGATATCCAGTCGATTGAAAATCAGCGCGAGTTCGTTCATCAATGCGATGTTGAGATCGCGCTGGGTATTTTCGATAACTTTGGCAGCTTCCGCCACCTTGATACTCGCCGCCCTGTGGGTACCGACTCGAACCACCTCCTCATAAAGCGCCGCAACGCGCTCGAGAGTGTCGGGGGTATCGCCTGAAACGACCTTGGTAATCGTCTCCAGCCGGTGTTCCCTGTCGCCCGGATTGATGCGTTCAGGCGAATAGCCCACGTTGAAACTGCGCGCCGGGTCGGCGCTGGCTCGGCCTGCCCACTCAAGTCCCGACATTTCCTCCAGCAGGGGTACGCACACCTCCTCTGTACATCCGGGATATACGGTGGACTCAAAAATCACGGTAGCGCCGGCACTCATGTGCTTGCCAACGGCGCGGGATGCGCCCTCCAGCGGCCGCAGATCGGGACGACGCGCCGCGTCAATGGGTGTTGGCACCACAACAATGATGTAGGCGGCCTCCGCCAGCCTTGCAGCATCACTGGTGAACTGCAAATGCTTTGCCGCGGCTAGCTGCTCCGCTTCGACCTCGCCACTGGGATCATGGCCCGCGCGGTAGTGGGCAAGCTTGTCCTCGTTGAGATCGAGGCCGATGGTCGGCCTCTGACGCCCGAATGCCACCGCCAACGGCAGACCCACGTAGCCAAGGCCTACAATCGCCACCGTTTCCACGCCGACCTCGCTCATACATCCTGATCCTTTTTGCGCTTGCCCAGAAACCACTCACTGGTCGCCGCCAGCCCCTGCTCCACCGTATGCGTGGGTGCATAGCCCAGAAGAGTGCTGGCCTTGTCGATATCCGCCTGAGAATGCCGGACATCACCATCACGGAAATCACCATATACCGGCTCGATTCCGGCGAGGCCGGGATCAACATCCTGCAGCAACAAACGAATGCAATAATACAGCTCATTCAAAGAGGTGCGGCCGCCAACAGCGACGTTATAAACCTGATTGAGCGCTTCGGTCGAGGTTGCGCTGGCCGCGAGGAGGTTCGCCTGAACGGTATTCTCGATGTAACAGAAATCCCGGGAAGTTTCCCCGTCACCATTTATCTGCGGCGCTTCGCCAGCGAGCAGCGATTCAAACCAGCGTGGTATAACGGCCGCGTAAGCGCCCATCGGATCCTGCCTGGGTCCAAATACGTTGAAATAGCGCAAGCCAATACAATGCATGCCGTACACACGCGAGAACACATCCGCGTAGAGTTCGTTGACCAGTTTTGTTACAGCGTAGGGCGACAGCGGGTTTCCGATGCGATCTTCCACTTTTGGCAGTTCGGGATGATCGCCGTAGGTAGAAGACGAGGCGGCATAGACGAAACGCGTGACCTTTGCGTCGCGAGCCGCCACGAGCATATTGATAAAGCCATCGACGTTCGCGCGATTGGAAACAATCGGGTCGGCGATAGAGCGCGGAACACTGCCAAGAGCAGCTTGATGCAATACATAATCGACACCGCGGCATGCCCGTACGCAGGCGTCCATATCGCAGATGTCGCCCTCGTGAAACTCGAAACGCGCCCATTCATCTGACGTTACCCGCCCGGCCACCTCGTTCAGGTTGGCCTGATAGCCGGTAGCGAAATTGTCCAGCCCTACGACCTGCTGCCCCAGCGACAGCAACTTCTCGACCAGATGTGAGCCGATGAACCCGGCGGCGCCGGTCACCAGCCATCGGTGGGTGTGTGCGTTTAATCGGGCTTCCAGCGCCTGAATGGCAGACATTATGTTTTACGAATCCCCTGAAGAGCAGTCCCGTTCGGGCACGTCAAGCATTGTGTGCTGCGCATCCCACTTATCGCCTGCCGGCATTTACACTAATGGGGGCAGAGTATAGTGTTTCTGCAGGGCCGCCGCCATCGCTGAACGTGACTTGGTACACGCTTTGGAAAGTTTGGAATTGGATGCAGGAGTGATCAATTTGGGTAACGTTGGCCTGTACAGCTATGGCTCGGCTCTGCTCGCCTGCATCATGCTGACCTGCCTTGCCGTTTTCAGCCGCCGCTACAACCCGTTGGGAAACGTCATGCTCGTCGCCAGCGGGCTGACATCGCTGTGGGCCGGCGCGATCTCTCTCTCGTCCATCTCCGCCGAGCCCCTGCTCGGGCTGATACAGCTTACCGAGTTGGGGCGCAATGCCGGCTGGACGGCTGTTCTACTGAGCCTCATCGGCCTGCGCCTTGCCGACTCCAGAGATGCCCCTTCGAGCAGACGCTGGTGGACTCTGTGCACGCTTGGCTACGCACTGCTCGTGGCTCTGCTACTGGTAGCAGGCCCCTTTGCCGATGCACTGACACTGTCTGCAAGCGTTGCTTCCAACATTAGCTTCAGTGCCTGGCTGGTGATGGTGGTGCTGGGGCTGTTATTGCTTGAACAGGTTTTCCGCAACAGCAATGAAGAGGAATTGTGGGTCACCAAGCATTTGTGCGTAGGCCTCGGCATCCTGTTTGTCTACGACTTCTTCATGTACGCCGAGGCGCTTCTCTTCCGCCATCTCGATCGCAACCTGTGGCAGGCAAGAGGAGTGGTGACAACCATGGCGATCGCTCTGATGGCAATCAGCGTGCTGCGCAACGCGCGTAGCGAGGGTTCACTCGCCCCTCGACCGATCTATCTCTCGCGACATGTTGCCTTTCACTCGCTGACGCTCATGGCCTCCGGCATGTACCTGGTGAGCATGGCGCTGGCCGCCTACTTCATTCGCTATCTCGGAGGAAGCTGGGGTGGCGTTCTGCAGATTGCCTTTCTCTGCGCGGCCGGGCTGGTGCTTATTGTACTGCTGTTCTCGGGCCAGATCAGAGCTCGAACACGCGTCTGGCTGAGCAAGAACTTTTTCAGCTACAAGTATGACTACCGCCTGGAATGGCTGCAGTTTACCCAGACGCTCGCGAGTGGCGAGCACGATATACCGCAGAATATAACCCGCGCCATGGCCAACCTGGCAAAGAGCAGCGCGGGGGTGCTTTGGGGCCAGGCCGAAAGTGGACACTTCACGGCGCTGGCACACAGGGAAATGCCCAGCCCCGATGTGGATGCTCAACTGAGGCCCGTAGCACGCTGGCTGGAAAAGAATCAGTGGATTATCGATCTCAGGGAATGGCGCCAGGCACCGGATATCTATCAGAATCTCGAGTTGCCTGCGGCGCTTACGAGCGTGCCGCGTGCATGGCTGATTGTTCCGCTGTTCTTCGGCGAGCGGCTGCAGGGAATACTGCTGCTCAAGGAATCCGAGTTCCTGCGTGAGCTGAACTGGGAAGATCGCGATCTTTTGAAAGTCGCGGGACGTCAGGCGGCCAGTCACCTCGCCCAGTTCCAGGCAGACCAGGCTCTGGTCGAGTCGCGCCAGTTTGAAGCCTTCAATCGACTGAGCGCCTATGTCATCCACGACCTGAAGAATATACTGGCGCAGCTTTCGCTGGTGGTCACCAACGCGCAAAAACACAAGCACAATCCCGCATTTGTGGATGACATGGTCGACACCGTCAGCAACTCGGTAAACAGGATGAGCAATCTGATGGCGCAATTGCGCAGCGGTGTGGGTACGATGGGCGCTAGCAAGGTACACCTGAATGAGTTGCTGCAGGACGTTGTGGCCGAATGCCAAATGCGGGAACCTGCACCCCAACTTGACCTCTCGGGAGTGCCCTTCTGGGTACATTGCGACCGGGATCGCCTGCATGCAGTGTTCGGACACCTTATCAACAACGCCCAGGATGCCACCGGCAGAACCGGGCATGTGAGTGTGCGCCTGCAGGGGGATGACACGTTTGCCACGGTGGAAATAGAGGATGATGGCGAAGGCATGGACGAAGCATTTATACGGCACCGGCTGTTCCGGCCCTTTGACTCCACCAAGGGATTGACCGGAATGGGCATTGGAGCTTTCGAGAGTCGGGACTTCATCCATAGCGTGGGCGGAGACATCGCCGTGCAAAGTACGCCGGGGCAGGGTTCGCTATTCAGCGTGAAGATACCCTGCGCCGTCAAATCAGATTAGAAACAAGCAATCATTGCTTAAGGTGACCAGGGCGTGAAGAAAGAAAAGAAAACCCTACTGGTGGTAGAGGATGACAAGGGGCTGCAGAGCCAGCTTCGCTGGGCGTTCGAGGATTTTGAGGTTGAGATCGGCGGCGATCGATCCGAGGCTATCAACCAGTTTCGCCGAATACATCCGGGCGTGGTCCTGCTGGATCTCGGCCTGCCTCCCGATCCCGGTGGTGTTACGGAAGGGCTGGCGACGCTGCGCGAAATCCTGTCTCTTGCGCCGGAGACCAAGGTGATTATCGTAACCGGAGACGACGACCGGGCCAACGCGGTCAAGGCAATCGCCATGGGCGCCTACGACTTTCATCAGAAACCGGCTGATTCCGAGTTACTGGCGCTACTGGTGAACCGCGCACAACAGCTCTACGAACTTGAACGCGAAAATCTGCGTCTGCAGACCAGCGCACAGAATATGCCTTTGCGCGGCATCATCACGGCGAGCCCACAGATGCTGAAAGTGTGCAGAACAATAGAAAAGGTTGCGCCGTCTGACATTACTACGCTTCTGCTCGGAGCCAGCGGCACGGGCAAAGAGCGCTGCGCACAGGCGCTGCATGAACTCAGTCCACGCGCTAAAGGTCCGATGATCGCCATCAACTGTGCCGCCATTCCCGAGAATCTGCTGGAGAGTGAACTTTTCGGCTATGAGAAAGGTGCATTTACCGGCGCGGCCAAGCAGACCCCAGGCAAGATTGAGTACGCCCATGAAGGAACACTGTTTCTTGACGAAATTGGTGATTTACCCATGGAACTGCAGGCGAAGCTGTTGCGCTTTCTTCAGGAGCGTGTGGTAGAACGTATCGGGGGGCGCAAAGAGATTCCGGTCGACGTCAGGATTCTCTGCGCAACGCACCAGAACCTGAGTGCCCTCATTGAACAGGGGCGGTTTCGCGAAGACCTATATTATCGCATCAGCGAAATCGTTATTGAAATACCCCCGCTGAAGGAACGAGAGGGCGACGTGCTTGTGCTTGCCAAGTCGTTTCTCAACCAACTGGCCAAAGAGTACAACAGCAGCGTCAAGAGCTTCTCAGCAGACGCGATAGCGGCAATGGAAGGCTACGGCTGGCCCGGCAATGTACGCGAACTCGAAAGCAAGGTGAAACGCGGTGTGATCATGGCGGATGGCGCACAGGTGAGCGCCGAAGATATGGAACTCGCAAAAAACGAGGCCGAGCCCATGCCCCTCAACCTGAGGGAAGTACGGGAAGACGCAGAGCGCCGGGCGATTGTTCGCGCAATGAACCATTGCGACCAGAACATCACCGATGCGGCAAATGCGCTCGGCATCACGCGGCCCACCCTGTATAACCTGCTCGAGAAGCTGGGCCTGAAAAGCTGACCGGTGTTCCCTGTCTGTACATCTGCTAGCGCAGCTCGGCCAGAAAAGCCTCTACTTCAGCGCGCTCGGGGAATTCGGCTTCCTCCCGCAACAGCGAGGACAGCGTCTTGACGGCAACATCCTGACGCCCTTCAGCCACCTGAAGCCTTGCCTCGTTGAAGCGTATTCCCGGACTCTCCGGCGCCAATTGCAATGCACGCTCTATCGAGCGCCGCGCCGCGGCAGGTTTACCGTTTTCCAATTGCGCCATCGCCAGCGTATCCAGCACCGACGCAGTTTGCGGCGACAGAATTGCTGCCCTTTCGGCATACTCCAGTGCTTCCGCAGGATTCACTTTCAACAAATGCCAGGCCAGGTTGTTTAGTGCGACAACGTTGTCCCTGTCAATCGCGATAATCGCCCTGTACTGGGCCAACACCTCGCTTTCCCTGCCCTGTCTTGCATAAAGCTCCGCCAGACTCTCCCTGGCGCGTACATCTTCGCTGTGTACACCGACCCACTCTTCCAACAGCTTCAGTGCCTCTGCCCGCTTACCCATGGATTGCCAGTGGTTAGCCAGCGCGACCAGGTTGCCAGAAGTCGGCGTTTCGCTGTGCATTTTCAGAAGCAGTTCCAATGCCAGATCGTTGTCGCCTCGCTCGCGAGCAGAGAGCATCTCCAACTGCATTACGTCGGGGTTATCCGGCGCTACTGATCGAAGTTCCTTGAGCCGCTCGTCAAACAGCGATACCTGGCCCGACAGCAGTGCCAGTCTTGCCAGTGCAATCTTCGCGTAGAAGTGGTCGGGATCCAGATCGATCACGCGCCTCAGCGCGTGCAGGATATCTTCTGTCTCCCCCAGACCGGCATATGCCTTGGAACGCATATAGTGGTAGTGGGCAACATTCGGTCTAATACTGATCAGGCGCTCGAGTGTTATCAGCGCCTGATTGTAACGCTCACTTGCCAGCTGAAAACTGGCCAGCGTTGCCATGGTATCCGGCTGATTGCGCTGCGCCGGTGTGAGCCCATCAAACAGCGGCCCGGCCTGCTCGAGCTGACCAGAGGCAATGTAATAGCGGGCAAGTACCAGGCGTGGCTCGGTTGCTTCCGGGTGCGCATCCATGGCAAAGCGCAAATAATTCAGCATCTCCTCCTCCCGACCTTCCTGTGCATAGGAGGCGGCCAGGGCAAGCTGGGTTTGCAGGCGATTACTGTGGTGGCGCAGTACCTGTCGATAGAGATTACGGGCACGATCAAAGTTCTTCCTGGCGAGCGCGATTTCCGCAAGACCATGCCGCGCTGCAGGATCAGCCGGTGACAGTTGCAGGGCCCTGTTAAATGCCGCAGTGGCTGCTTCGAGCCTGCCGCCTGCAAAATATGCTCGCCCGAGAAGATTGTAAGAAGTAGAACTGCCGGGGTTTCGTTCACTGTAGGCGATAGCCGCTGCAATGGCCTCATCCACCTTCTGGCTGCGCAGGAAATTCAACACGATCAGAATGTCCGCCTGCTCGTATTGTGGATTGACACGCACCGCTTCCTGTAGCGTCGCTATACCCGAATTCATCTCTCCCGCCACAAAATACCCGGCGCCAAGCCGGGTTCTTGCTTCAGCCGAGTCCGGTTGCAGTTCCGTCACACGGGACAGCAGTTCAATACCCTCTCCGCCCCGACCCTGCCCCAACAGCGCACTGGCCAGCAGATTCAGCGCATCGACATCATTCGGATATTTTTCTACCACGGGTTCCAGCAATATCTCCGCCGCCGCGAAGCGATTCTGATTAAGCTCCAGCCGTGCGGCCAGCTTAGGCCCTGCAATACTCTCCGGCGCCAGAGCCAAAAACCGGTACACCTCCGTCAACGCCCGCTCTTCCTGCCCCTCCTGCAGATCGATGACCGCCATATAGTAATAACTGAGCGGGTAAAGATAGGAAAAATCCGCGGTTTTCTCGAAGGCCTTGCGGGCCTGCGAGTAGTTGCCCGCTTCAAGCAGCACAATTCCCTGTGCAAAATTGAATCCGGGGTGTGACGAGGCCGCCCCGCGGTGACTTCTGCCAAGAACGTTCAGGTCTTTGCGGGCCGCCTTGAAATTGTTCAGATAAATTCGCATCATCGCGCGGTTGAGTCGCGCATCAAACGCGGCGGGCGTAATTTCCAGCACGCGCGAATAGGCTTCGTGCGCCTTTCTCGGACGTCGGCTCGCCGCCTCTATATCGCCGAGCAGATTCCAGGCGGCTCCATATTCCGGTGAGTCTTCGAGAATCGCATCCAGTTTCTGGCGAGCGCCCGCATAGTCCTCGCTCGCCATATCAAGTCGTGCCAACGCCACCTGCGCAAACAGCGAGGGCTCCGGCATTTCGTTGGCGGCACGCAGGACATCGCCCGCAACCAGATCCTCACCCTGAAAAAGCAGCGCCAACCCCTGTGCGGCCAGCGCGGTAGAACGACCCTCGCCCTGCAGACCGCTGATATCAAGTGCCGCCAGACGCCTGTAGTCCCCGATCTGCAGCAGCGTCTGGGCCAGAGTCGGCACCACCAGCCCGCGATCGACTCCCGCGCCATCAAACTCCAGCGAGCGGCTTAGTTCCTTGTCAGCCCCGGTAAAATCGCCGATTTCATAGTACGCCCTGCCCAGTTGAACGCGGGCCTGCACCTGATTGGGGTCCAGGCTCAGCGAAGATTTGAACTCGACAATGGCCGGCCGATAATGCCCCTTCTCAAACAGGGCATTGGCTTTGTGCAAATGCTCTTCACTGGTCATGTCCTCAGCGCAGCCCACCAACAGACAGCCCAGCAGGACAATTCTCACCACAAACGGCAAACGATGCATACGTTCTTTGACAACCTGGCAACGCCCCTTACCCACCGAAAAAACGGCGTCAGTCGGGCAGCAGTATTAAAATTATATTTATCGCTATATTACGCCGGAGCGGCGAAGGAGTGCAATGAACCGCGGGGCTTCCGGTGGTAGAGGCTCAGACCGCGATACGCAAGGGCTGACGCTCTCCGAGGTAGGCAACAGACAGGTAATGCTCGAGACCGGCGAAACTACCCTGGGCACAATGCGGAACAGGGCGATGGATCCTGAAACCAACGCCCAGCGCAGAATGGCAGCGGCGATAGAAGCGCGCGTTACGCAATGAACTCAACACCATGGCGTGCTCATAACCCAGCTCCATGGACGCATCGATCAGGCGCGCGCAGAAACCGCGCACCAACTGGATGGTACGCACTCGCGGGTCGATGACAAAGCGCTCCCACATGCAGCAGCGCTCGGCGTCCAATTCCAGCAAATCCACCTGGCTGGCCAACGCCACCCTGTCCGAGATACGCGCTCCCCCTATGCACTCACCGTCCAGTAGTGCGACCAGCAACTCCCCCTCGCGATCCTGATCTTCTTCCGAGCCATCGAAATCGGGTAAGCCCAGTTCCCGTCGAAAACACTGCTCTCGCAACGCGTAGTAAGCACGCTTATGACGGGCGCCTGGCGCGACCACAAATTCTATCGACAAAATACATACCTCATCTTATGTGCGTGGTCTTGAGCCGCCGCCTTGTGAGCTTGGCTACAAAAACACAGCAATATGTGAACCAGTTCCGCTTCTTGCCTTGATTTTCAGGGACTTACAAAATCACAAGATTTCGCAGCAGGTACGAATACACGAAAATTCCGCGAATTATTCACGTTTTTGTAGATTTTATGCGACCCTG
>TARA_R110002073_G_scaffold50628_2_pt1 | contig 39846 bp, 34 predicted proteins | sample TARA_R110002073 | Tara Oceans TARA_R110002073 (sample SAMEA4397174) | marine metagenome | biome: Polar Biome; feature: [DCM] deep chlorophyll maximum layer (ENVO:01000326); material: water (ENVO:00002006), including particulate matter (ENVO:01000060) such as... | depth 40 m
GGGTGTTGGGGGCTGCAGCAGTTTGATCGTTTTTCGTCTTTCCTGTGGATGGCTCAAGTCAACTGTGGAACGAATTGCCGAGATGCTAACTTTGGGGCAGGCCATCTGGGGCCTGCCTGAACAGATGATTCCGCATGACGTGATTGATCCGAGGCGGTGATCGTTTGACTTTGTTATGTTGAACGCGAACACCGCCGAGTCGTCTCCCTCATGAGAGCGCAAATGAAACTGCGAATAAAATCGATTTATCATCCCAAGCCTTTTGAGCCGAACCAGTACATCCGGCCGCATGTGGTCGATGTTGTCTGTTTGACCGACGAGGGCGATTCTGAGGAAGTCATCGCGGGCAGGGTCGCAGTCGACTACCTCGACATCTCACGCGCCGAGACCGCGGGGCAGAGCATTGTGCATGTTTGTGATGCCGACTCGCAGAACTGGGAGATGGTTTATTCGGCAACGATTGAACCGGCGATTGACTTCGCCGGGATCAGGAAGGATTTCGAGTTCGACGATCCAGTTCAAGGATTGATCTTCATCCATCAGGTCGTGCTGCATCCATCGCTGCGAGACTGGCAGCAGATGATCCTCGACTCCATCTGTGACATGTTTCCAAACGAAACGGCCACGGTCATGATCAGGGGAATCACCGAGCTACCAGATCGAGAATTGGCCGAGCTTGGCTTTCGTATTGTGGCGGGGCATGACGTGCTGTTTCGCCCCAACATGCTCAAATATGACTACACGACCGCTGACGATCCGAGAGATCCTTTCGCGGACCTCATCGTTCCACCGGATGCTGACGCGCACGTACTTGATCGTTGGGATTTGGATGACGAATGACCGCAGACACGCTTGGCTTGCTTCAGGCTGTCCTCCCCGATTGGTTTCAGTGCTCCCGCGAACCACGACGACGTCCATTGGATATCGAATCACGCTGGGCGTTGTGCCGTCCAGTGATGGGGCGGAATGAACCATAAGAAGAAAAAAGAAATCGTTGCCTCCGAGAGTGAAACGGGTGAAGCGTGCTGCAAGGCTAGCATCGGCGCAGTCTTGGTTGCCCGAATACACGGGGAAGAATGTGCTGCCAGGGTACTGCAAGCACTTTGGCGTCGATTGGCGATGTGCGGCGATCGATCCGGAGTATCTGACGCAGCGAGAGACGGCCGAGGCAACCGAGATTCGCCGGCGAAAAGAGCGAAAGCAACAACGTGAATTGAAAGAGAGTGCCCGTTGGCATCCCTACACCGATCAAGTGTCCGCGTTTCTGGTCGGCGACTTTGCGGCTCTTCATGACCTGCAACAGAGGGAAGCCAGGATTGACTTGGAATTCATGCCATCCTGCCGCGAACGGGATGCAAGTGGTCTCAAATTGGATGAGCAATGGTTCGCGTGATTCGCCTTTTCAAATTGAGAAGGCCGAGCATCCGCTTCCCCTGGGGGCTTCGACGACGCTTGAGACCGGTGCAAGAATTTTTATGTCGGCGAAAATTGATTGTGGGAATTGTAAGATTGGCAGTTCACTGCTTGTGAGCTGGATCTAACTGGATGTGGGCGTTTCTCGATGTTGGTGATGCAGAGTCTGGACGTTGGCGAATTGGAATTCACCAATGCACCATGCGACCGGGGCTAAATTTTGATCGAAGCTGCGCTACATATAGTTGGTGAGAAGGATTAGCCGCCGTCGTCCCTCGGTGTTTTCGACTCGCTCTGTGTTGGAGTCTCAGATTTCGAATCGCGGACTTCTTTCTCTTCGGCGGGCACAGTTCAAGCCCGCAAGCCAAGCCCTCTTCGGTTTGGCGGTATCCATCACTTGTATCATTGGAGGTTCGTATGCGCGATCCGCAGTCTCTGTCAAAAGATGTTAAGCGGTATCAGCCAACGCCATTCAGCTATCGTTGTCTGCCACGTTGGCCCCGTGACTCACCCGTCACACGAAGCACGCTCCGGCAGCGTCATCCGCGAAATTTGCCAGTCACGACCTATGGAGAATTTCGCCGGCGGGGAAAGAAACGTTGAGCGATGGTCGATCGTCACTAGGTTCGCATTCCGAGCCTTTGCGGTAACTCGTCCATCCAGAGTTAGCCAAGATCAGTCAGTTCCACGTTAACGAATGAATTCGGCTTGCAGAGGCATCGAATCGCATTCACCCCGCGTCAGGTCGGCATACGTGTCCTTTCGTTTCACGCATGGCACGGCTGCTCGTCGAATGCTGTCAAAGTCGCCGCGGTTTTGACCCTGCTGTCATCTGAAACCGTGACACCGGGGAAGCCAATGCAGAATGCTTCGTCGTTCGAATGGACGACGTACCTTCCGCAGCTGAAGCAAAGCACTTCGAGTCGCAACGGTTTGTCGTTCACGAATTGCTTCGGGCTTCGAGATTTTTTTAGCAGGGCGCAGCATTGAGGGTCGTGGAGGCAGGTGTGAACCAAAGCTTCGCTCTTGCTCAACGTTCTACCAGCGAGTGGCGTTCAAGCTCGCTATGTCCTCGATTTAAACGTTCCCAATCACTGTTCGGTTGATCGACTGATTTTGGGAGTTCTTCTTGCGCCTCGGTCGTTTGCCAGGGCGGTCCTTTTCCCAAGGACCGCCCTGCGTGAGGGCGGTCCGTTCTCACGGAGTGTCTTATGTCCAAGTGTCAATCTTGTCCAAGTTCTGCCCCTGCAACGAGCTGGCAAAGGGGGTTCCTGAAATTGTTGCCAGCCATTGAACGTCATGCCCGGTGCGCATTTCGAGTCCTCGACGAAGAGGCTCGCGACGATGCAATCGCTGAGGTTCTCGCGAGTGCCGTCTGTGCCTATCAACGCTTGCACGAAAGAAACGAGCTTCAAAGGGCGTTCGCGACGACGCTAGCAAAATTTGCAATCAAGAGCTACTGGAGCGGCCGACGATGCGGAACTTCGCAGTGCTCACACGATGTGTTCTCTTCGCAGGCCAAGCAGGTGGCGGCGTATGAAGTTCGTACGCTTGGGACCCCCGGTGAACTGTCCACTGAGTGGTCGCAGTGTTTGGTCGACAACCGACTCACCTCGGTACCAAATCAAGTTGCGTTCCGAATGGACTTCCCGCGTTGGTTGAGAGGATTATCGTTACGCGATCGCAACATCGCCGAACGTCTCTCACTTGGCTATTCCACGAAAGAAGTGGCTGCGGAGTTCGGGATGTCATCAGGACGGGTCTCACAGCTCCGACGAGAGTTTTCATACTCCTGGTACAAATTTATCCGCGTCAATCGATGCTTGTCTGGTGAACCGAAGTCAAAGCCGGGTCGGGCGTCACACCCGGGCTAGCAACGACCGCTCATATTGAATGCAACGGCGAATCGCGCGACTTCGAATACCAGAAGTGGCAAGGCAACAATCAAGAAATTTCTTGTTGCGGTCTCGCTACCTAGAGGCGTCGGATGACAGTCGCCTTGATGAGCAAGCTCGGCGAAAGCAGTCGTTGAGCGGCAATCAACCAGCAATTTTCCGTGAGGTGGGGCAAGTCCTGGATTCCACTACACACTGCCGAGGAAACTTATCCTGCAGGGGGTCGAGTATCGCTCCGAAAGCGTCTTGGTTGTATTCAATCTGGAGGTGGATGGCTTGCCAACATGTTTTTTATGTAGGTGTCTGTTTGCTTTGTAGATGAAAAACGACGAACGGAATTCGAAGCGTTCCTCGTTTGGGAGCAGTCAGCAATGGTGCACATCGTTTTGACTGTTCGGTTGATCAGGATGATTTGCGTACCTCGCGTCGGAGTGCCCTGCAAATGCTGGTGATCATGAACGCTTGCTGCACTGGCGTGCGTCTGGTTCAAGCGATCAGGCACCTCGGGCGTGATCGTTTGATAGATAAACGTGAAGAAGGTTCAGAACGTGAAGAAGGTTCAGATTGTCAGTTCACGGATTCACGCCTCGGCTGCAACTTGCAAGGTCTTCGGTCGAGGGCTTTCCAAGGCATTGAGCACGGGTACTCGTAGGTAAGCGGTTTTCTGTTTTCGGTGTTGAATCACTGGCTTGCCAATCGACGAATGCTTCAGTTCCGGAGAAGTGGAGCAGAGGGCCGAATCGTTCAGCACATACCCCAATTGTAGGAGTGTTCAGTTGAGTTACATGAAAATGATCCATGCAAAGGATGCTGAAGAAAGCGACCAAGGTTGTGAGTGCCATCCACTTGAAACCGAGGTGCAGGCTTTGATTGATCTCATCGCACGGTTGGCAGCTGAACGGTGGCTGCGCGAGAAGCAAGAGGACTGTACAGTGCACCACAGGTCTGAGCCATGAAAGGTGGAGCGTCTCGCATTATCGAGCGGCTCGTCGCGATCTCGAGCCGGTTTTGCTGCCTCTGATCTTCTGGTGAGGTTCGTCGCATCGACCATCCGATTGTGTTCGTTGGTCAGCGGTAGCGAGTCGCATCTCTGTGGGGGATGCCTCCGAAAAGGAGGCTCGCCGTTGTGTTGCTGTTGGTCGCCAGTCTTGAGTGGGCTGGTAGCGAAGGAGTGTGCCACGCTCGGATGTTCTCAGCGATGAAAGTACGTAGAACGAGCGTGCTCGGGGCAGTTCGGATGCCTGGGTCCGTGAGCAACGAATCCTGCTGGGCAGGTTTTTCAACTTCGAAGACGTCGGCTGGCACGCTTCGAGCACGCTCGCGGAACCAAGGTGACTTCGGGATGGCGTTTTTGCGCAAGTCTTTTCTTTGAAAGTGTTTAGGTGTTTTTGTCGTCGTTGCTGAATGTCGCAGATTTCACGAATTTGGAGCATTTTCGAAAATGTCTAGAATTCCAGGTAGTAACTCGATTTTCCCCAATTGGATAATCTGAATGTCTGATGAGAACGACGAGACGATTTCACTTTACAGCCAAGAGTTCGCGGAGCTCTATCACTCAGCACGTCTCGATGGTAGAGCGCTTGGTGCTGCGACCCTCACTTGGATTTTGCCTGTCTGGCAGAATGCCGGGTTTCCGCTTGATCCGGAAAGCCAGCTACCAATCTTGACGCGGGACCTCTGGTACCACGCAGCGTGCGTCACCACTCTCAAAAAATGGGAACTTTTGGGCTTGTCTGACCATTACGGACAGCGTCCGGATGAGTCTGTCCGGGAGTTCAATCGGTTTCTCAATCGTGTCAAGTCTGGGGACGTCGATCGATGGAAGTCGAGTGAGGGGCATGAGCTTTCTCGGAAGCTCGACCAGATTGAATGGTCATCAAGTCTACCGATGACATCGGGTGTCCTGAGTGACACCTCAACCGTCGTGGCTAAGGTCGGAACGGTCGACGAGCAGGCTCTGGGCTCGCTGGCTGAACTGCTCATGGATCTTGTCGATATGCAAACTGCAGACCTGGAGGAGGACTGAACAATGTACGCCCGAACGAAGAATCGAGCGATCATGTACGCTCGTCGTAGCTCTGAAAAGCAAGAGAACAGCCTTGAAATGCAGGTTGGATGGGCTGAGGCGAAAGCTAAGGCAGATGGTTTCATGCCCAAGTTCAATGAGGACCTCCTCAAACGTGCTCAATCGGACGGGGTATCAGTCATTGATGATCTCTACATCGATGACGCTGTCTCGGGTTCAGATCGCCAACGTCCTGGGCTCTTGGCGTTCATGCAAAGGGCGTTCAGCGATCCATCTGTATCTCACCTCTACATTCACAAGCGTGATCGACTTTCTAGGCCTGAAAATGCGGCAGAGGCGACGAGCGATGAGTTCAAGTTGCTGCGAGAAGGGATCACGATCGTGTTTTGCGACACTGAGCTGAGCCCTTCAAACGACGGCCAAGCAGATATTGGTCAAGCGATCATCTCCATGATCGAGTACCATCGAAGTGGCCAGTTTCTGGCCGATCTCAGTCGTCGTGTGTTGGATGTGCAAAAGAAGCTAGCGGAGCAGGGGTTCAGTACCGGAGGGCGTGCTCCCTACGGCTTTGCCAGGTTCCTGAAGGCCCCGGATGGCACCCTTACCAAGCTTGAAGACGGACGCATTGTTCGGCAAGCTGGGCATCACGTGGTGCAACTGCCTGATGACGAGGAGAAGATCGCGACTTGGATTTTGATCTTGGAGATGAGAGAGCGGGGTATTGGTTACAAGAACATCGCAAACCATCTCAACTCGGTGGGAATTCCAAGCCCAGACTCTGGACGGACGAGGACCGATGCCGGTGCAAAGCATTTCGTTAGCGGAAAATGGAACCATAACACGGTCAAGTCGCTTTGCGAGAACTCTAAAATAGCCGGGATTCTTGAGTACGGTACACGTTCCGAAGGCAAGCATTTTCGTTTCGATGCGACATCCGGTAGCCGGGTGGTGCTTCCGACTGAACGGGATGGTGATCGCGTGGTCACCGTGGTCAATCCGAGCGAGAGCCGCGTCCGGGTTGACGCGGCGTTCGAGCCAGAGTTCGATCGCGAGAGGTTTGAAGCGATTCAAGCAATCCGTGATTCACGCTCGCGCTCGCAGCAAGGAATTCCGAAAAACAAGAATCCCGGGCAATACCCACTCTCGACACGGGTGGTTGATTTGACAGAGGGTTGTGGGGCCCCCATGTACGGGTCTACCCAGTCAAGCAAGAAGGACGGAAAGCCATTCAAGAAGAACATCTACAAATGTTCTCGCCATACAAAAACGAGCGACTGCTACCACAATTCTGTTGATGGTGAGGCATTGCTCCGCGTTGTATTGCGATCGCTGAAGCACTTGATTCGGCTTTCGGGGTCACGCGACCAGCTGGCGAGACAGCTGCTGAAGCTGGCGCGACAGCGTCCGACTTCGGAAACTGAAGAGAGTGCCGCGATTAAAAGACTGGAAATGCGAGCAGAGGCTCTAGCTATCGAGAAGAAAGAAATTGGCAGAAAACTGGCTGTTGAAATGGATGATGGCCTGCAGCAGGTCTTCCGCGAAGAATTCGAAGACAGGAAGAAGCAACTCCTGCACGTTGAGCAAGAGTTGAGTCGAACCAAGCCTGCGGCCGCCAAGCCGGGGCTTTCACCTGAGCAGCGGGTTGAGCAAGCGCTGGCGATGTTTGACAAGCTGGAAGTTTTGGCGTCCAGCCCAGAGGCTCGTCCGCGAATCAACCAAGTCTTACAACAGTTGAATGTTTGGATTGGCCTAGATTTTCATGCTGCGAAATGGGGCAGTCGCACGGTACGGAGGGTCCGCTCCGGTGTGATATCGATCGGCGGGTACCACCTGCCGGTGCCTCTTCATGGATCCCTTCACTGCCCCACAGAACCTACAAACCCAGTCGGTGGACGTTCCATCGGCACTGATTCGGCCTTCACCAAAAATCCCTCCAATCCGAGCGGCGGCGGGAAAAATGTTGGTGAAATCAAGGCCTACCTCGACGAGGTCGGGGGCTCGCTTACCAAGGTGAATCGGGGCGACACGATTCGAACGTGCGACCTTCTGGTCCCAAACCAGACGCTCTGCCAGGCTGAGCTACGCCCCGATAAGGCAGTTTTCGGACGATCTTGGAACGCCTGTGGAAGACGTTCGCGTCCGAGAAGGCGAGAGATTAGCGAACGTTTCCGTTTCTCGAAAGTCCACTTGGGAGTTCCTGGCCACAGAATTTTTTCAGTGACCGAAATCCCTCGCTCGCATTCAGTGTTGTTGTTGCTGCGCGATAGGCTCGCCGGTCCCGAGTTGAGCGAGAACCTGCAAAATTCCGTTCAGATGGGCCATTCGGGGGCCAAACCGATCGATGAATTCGTTCAGCATGTATTCACCTTCGACCAAGTGATCGCCCGAGTCGTCGATCTCTTCGGTCAACGTTTGCAAAAATTCGGTTTGCACTTCGCTGAGCGTTTCCGCGGCGCGTCGGCAGGCCCGAGACAGTTGCGGGTTGGCGTCTTTCCATTGCTGCAATTCACCCGCACGTTGCTTGTGCATTGCGGCATTTTGTTGGACCAATTCGGTCAACAATTTGGTCTGTTGCTGCTGGCTGACGACCAATTGACGCAGCAACCCAACCGTCAGTTCCTCGTTCGAAACTGGCACGCCAGCATCTGATTCCGCTGAAACATCGATGCGGAAAACGGGCGATGTGGGGTTGTCGTCGTAGGACATAAGCAATGATTCCGATTCGGGTCCGATGGGGTCGTGTCCGATGATGTCCCGAGTATAACCACGCCGAAAATTGTTTGTCGAGCAAATCCTCATTTTCGGATCCGGAGGCACCGGAAGGCAACGTTTGAACACGATCACGCCGGTCCCGGTGAGTCTGACGACCCTCCGGGATAACGAGCGAAATACGTTTTCAAATCGCTGGATTCGGTCTTGCCCAAACTGCCTATTTGGCCGTGTGCAGGAAGGTCTTCCAGGACGCGTAGCGTGGGTCATCCATCGAATGAGTCATCAACGGATTGAACCGAGGCTTGATCGGACGAGACAGCAGCTTCATGTGTGCTTGTTGCGGCGTGCGTCCGCCTTTGCGGCTGTTGCAACGCAAGCAGCAACACACGATGTTTTCCCATGTCGTTCCACCGCCATGAGAGCGGGGGACGACGTGATCCAGGCTGAGCTTGTGCGTCGGTTCCGCTTTGCCGCAATACTGGCAAGTGTGATCGTCGCGGGCGAACAGGTTCTTTCGATTGAATCGAACCGTTTGGGCCGGCATGCGATCGAATCGCGTCAACCGAGTGATCCGGGGGACCTTCATTTCAAACCCGACGGCTTGAATGTATTCGTCCTCCGGTTGCTTTTGAGCTGATGCCAATTGGCTCAGTTCACACCAGCTATCGAAGTCGTACCCGATGAATTGTCCATCGTCGTTGTCAATGACTTCCGCACAATCGCGATACAAAAGCGTCAACGCTCGACGAACATTGACCACGCGAATCGCCATGTAAAAGCGATTCAGCACCAACACGTTGGTTTCTAAAACCCGTCCGCTCATTGTTGCGTCAGTCCTTTCCTCGATCAGAAAGTTGGCTTCGAAGTTGCTCCATCGTAGCGTTTGGGAAAAGAAGAAACCACAGTTTTCGTAGTCTCTTCCACCTTCGCTCCGTCGTTCCTGCAACGTGACGGGCTGGTTCCCAAGGCGCCAATGAGACGGGAAATTACAGGGTCTGGTTCACCCTCGTGTGTCCATTTTGCCTTTCCACTTCAATTCTTCTGACAGAATTCACAGCATGATCGAACTGCAAATTGCATGGTTGCTTCTCGCGGTCCTGTCGCCAACGGCGTTTGGAATGGTGGCGGAGACCGACGCTGGATCGCTCGCCGAAAATCGCGTGGTAGCGGTTGTCGATGCGAAAGCGATGGAGCTTGCGAGCCTTTCAGCCGGACATTGGTTGGCTCAAGCGGATCCGGTCGCGACGGAAGAAGCCGGCGGCTTTTGGGCGAGAGTCAGTGATGGGTTGATTTGGACGCGGGATACCGTTCGAGACGTGATGATGCCGATCGGTGTGGTCGCGCTGGGAATCGGGCTGATTCTCGCCTGCACGTTGGCGTGGTTGCTGAATTTGGTCGCTCTGCCAGGCAATTGGCTGGCGATCGCCCTGATGGCGTTGTACGCATGGTTGGGACCGGAAACCGGGCGATGGCAGCTCGGGTTGGTTTCGTTGGCGATCGCGTTTGTGCTGGGTTTGGTCGGCGAATTGGTTGAGTTTTTGGCGGGGGCGATGGGGGCCAGCCGAGCGGGGGCGAGTCGCCGAGCCACGATGATGGCGATTGTGGGTTCGATCATCGGGGCCATCGTGGGAGGAATCGTGGGGCTACCGATTCCCGTCGTTGGTCCGGTTTTGGCGGCGATTTTGTTCGGAGGATTGGGGGCGACCGCGGGAGCCATGTTCGCGGAATGGAACGACGGAAAGAATTGGCGAGACAGTTGGCGGATTGGTCAGGCCGCGTTTTGGGGCCGAACGACCGGAACGGTTGGGAAAATGGTCGCTGGGCTGTTGGTTTTGGTTGTCTGCGTGTTTGGGGTGCTTTTCTGATCACGAGGCGATTTCGATAGTCAGTTTTTGGATCGCCAGGATTGTGGGCCGTTTCACGTGATCGAACTAGGATTTTGCCAGCGTTTTGGCTAGTCTTGATCCATCGAAACCACGTTTCACCCGTCCGTCGTTTACTTCTTCTTTCGCTCCCGGCAACACAATCATTCATGCTCAAAGCACTCGAGCTGGCCGGTTTCAAGAGCTTCGCTGATCGCACGCGGTTTGATTTTCCCGACGGCATCACGGTCGTCGTGGGACCAAACGGTTCCGGAAAGTCGAACATTGTCGATGCGATGAAATGGGTCTTGGGCAGTCAAAGTGCCAAGAGTCTGCGCGGGAAGGACATGTCCGATGTGATCTTCAAAGGGTCACAAACTCGCGGGCCCGCCGGTGCCGCCGAAGCGACGATCATTTTCGACAACAGTGGCGGCCAGATGCCGGTCGACGCTCCCGAGGTCCACGTGACTCGGCGAGTCTATCGCAGCGGCGAAGGCGAATACCTGATCAACCAACAGGCGGTCCGGCTGAAGGACGTCAAGGCTCTGATTCGCGGAACAGGTATCGGGATCGATGCCTACAGTTTGATCGAACAGGGCAAAGTCGATCGGATGCTGCAAGCCAACGCGAAAGATCGGCGAGCGATCTTCGAAGAGGCCGCCGGGATCAGTCGTTTCAAAGCCAAGAAGGTGGAAGCGGAGCGGCGGCTCGAACGTGTGCAGACGAACCTGACGCGGTTGGGCGACATCGTTGACGAAGTGGCGACTCGGCTGAAAACGCTGAAGAGCCAAGCCGGCAAAGCAGAACGCTATCGCCAAGCCAGCGACCGATTGAAGGAGCTTCGAACGGTTGTCGCTTGGAACGATTGGTTGACGTTGTCAACGGACCTGAACGAAGCAACCACGCAATTGGAAGCGGCTCAACGACAGCATCGTGAAGCCGACGCGTTGCGGGAGTCGTTGGAAGAGCAACGGCAAGCTGCCGAGATGCAATTGCAGACAATTGCCGAAGCGGCTCGCGAAGCGGAGCAAAGCCGCAGCGAGTTGTCAGGCGAAATTGCCCGCATTGGTGGTCGCCGCGAATCGGATCAGACGACGTTGGTTGAGCAACGACGCACGTTGATCGGACATTACCGTCGTTTGCGTGCGATGCGAACCGAAGCGGGATCGGCGATCGCAGATTTGCGAAAGACAATCGCTGCGTTGGAAGTCGCTGAGGCTGAGCTGGCCGACGTCCAACAGAAGAAGGAATCAATCGCCGCCAAGCGTGATGCGGAACAAGCGACCGTTCACCGCATCGAGACCACACGCGATGATTTGCAACGCGATCATTTGGCTGCGGTCCGTCGCGTCGCCGAGCACGAGGCGAATCGAGGCCGGGTGGCTCAGCAAATGCGTGAAGCCGCGCGGGCTCTCGAAGAGATCGCTCGAAATTCGGTGGCAGCCGAAGACGGGCTGAAGACCGCTCAACGAGATCACGACGAAGTTGCTCGTAACGTTTCTGAGCTTGAGAAACGAATCACCGACGCACAACGCGAAGTCGAAATCGCCGACGCGAAAGTGTGTGAGACGCGACGAGTCTTGGAACGACGCCGCGAAGAAATTGGATCGCTGAAGATTCGGCTGCAAGGGATCACCGAGCGTGCTCGCGTGCTCGAAGAGCTGCAGCAGAAACAGGAAGGCGTCAGCGGCGGCGTTCGCGAAGTGCTGCGGATGAGCAATGCTGAGCTGAAAAAAGATCTGGTCGGTATCGTCGCGGATTGTTTTTCCGTCGATCGGCAAGTCGCTCCATTGATTGATGCCGCTCTCGGACCACGCAGCCAGTACGTCATCGTTCGCGGTGGCTCGGTGAGCGATGCGATTAGCCGTGGCGATATCAAGATTGGTACTCGCGTCGGGATCATCCGTTTAGATGAACTTCCCAACCGGCGTCCCGGTGACAAAATTCGCTTGGACGGGTTGGCTGGTGTGATCGGTCGCGCCGACAAAATGATCGATTGCGAAGTCGAACTGGAACCATTGGTTCGCCATCTTCTCGGCAACACTTGGTTGGTCGACACGTTGGCCACGGCAATTGGTTTGCGAAAACTTTCGTCGGCGGGTTTGCGATTCGTGACTGCATCGGGCGATTTGTTGGACAATGATGGATCCAGTGTCGTGGGGCCTCCCGGCGGTGAAACCGGATTGGTCAGCCGGCGCAGCGAGTTGGCGGCGGCGAAGTCCGAAATGCAGCACTACAGCTATCAGATTGCCGAAGCTGAAAAAGAAGTCGGTCGCTTGACCGGTGTTGTCGATAGCGAAGCGGCCGAGCTTGGTCGTCACGAGCAGGCGATGCGGAAATGGATCACTGAACACGCGGCGGCAGAAGCCAAACTGCATCACGTGGCCGAGCGATTGTCGGCTCGTCAGGCGACCGTGGACGAACTCAAACGATCGTCGGCGTCACACAACGAATTGCTCGCAACGGCCAAACAACAAGACGGCGAGCTGGCTGTTTCGATTCAAGAGGGAAAGCAAGAGATCGAGACGCTGGAAGCTCAGCGGACCGAAGTCGACGTTCAACTGACCGCGGCGTCGGAGCAACTTCGCGAAGTGCAATCCGAGGCGATGAGCATTTCGGTCGAGGCCGCACGTAGCGAACAACGCGTTGAATCGTTGACCATCGCTGCCGATGTGGCTCGTCGCGATCAAAGCCAACGCGAAGCGGCGAACCAAGAAGTTCGCGACGCGATGAATCGAACGCGAGAGCGGATCATTGAGATCGAAACTCGAATCTTGGAAGCCGACAATCGCTTGGCGGAATTGATGATCGCAATGGAATCAGCCGACGCCAAACTGCAAGTCTTGGCCGCGGAAGCCAATCAAGAACGCGAAGCCACTCGCCGTGTCCAAACCGAATCGCAAGCGGCGATCAAGGCCGTCGCGAAAGCAACCGAATCCGTCGCGACGATCAGTTCCGCTCGCGATGCTGCGGCGCTGAAACAAACGACGTTGGCCGATCGAATCGCCGAGGATTATCAGATCGACCTGCGAAATGATGAGCCGCCAGAAGAACTCGCTGAAATCGAAGATCGATCATCGGTCGATGAAGAGATCAGTCGTCTTCGAGGCCAGGTGCAAAACGTTGGCTCGGTCAACATGGAAGCCTTGGAAGAACTCAACGAGTTGCAGGTTCGCTATGACGAGCTGCATGGTCAGTATCAGGATTTGACTGCTGCGAAAGATTCGCTTCAACGCGTGATCGCTCGGATCAACGCCGATTCTCGGCGGTTGTTCTTGGATACGCTCGAAGCCATCCGAATCAACTTTCAAAAGCTGTATCGCAAATCATTTGGTGGTGGTCATGCCGATTTGATTTTGGAAGAGTCGGACGACCCCTTGGAAGCCGGTGTCGAGATCGTTGCCACGCCTCCTGGGAAACCGAGTTTCAGCAACTCGTTGTTGTCCGGTGGTGAAAAGGCATTGACGGCCGTGGCTTTGTTGATGTCAATCTTCCAGTATCGGCCCAGCCCGTTCTGCGTGCTGGACGAAGTGGACGCGCCGTTCGATGAAGCCAATATCGGCCGATTCGTGACCGTGTTGACGGAGTTTTTGGATCAGTCCAAGTTCATCGTTGTGACGCACAGTAAGAAAACGATGACCGCGGCGACAACGTTGTACGGTGTCACGATGCAAGAGTCCGGGGTCAGCAAACAAGTCTCGATTCGGTTCGAAGATGTCAGCGAAGACGGACAAATCAACGCCGCGTAAACGCGATTTCTTGCTCGCGATGGGATCGATTCCGGGGAAGTTGCCACTGCGTCTTCGTGTGCATCGTCCACGCTGGGCTCGTTCGCGTTCCAAGATTGGAAACGTTCCTGGTGATCTGTCGGGCGATGTCTCGTCAAAGAAGAAGGACACCGTTCCCAGTCATATTCGTGTCATCCAGTACGACGGACGGACGCATACCAACGAAGTCGTTGAATCCATCGAGTTTGATGACTCGGCCAATCCGGACGTGGTGACCTGGATCGATTTGCATGGCATCCGTGACATGGACGCACTGCGTTCACTTGGGCGACGATTTGGTTTGCACCCGCTGGCCCTGGAAGACGTGGTGCAGATGGATCAACACGCAAAGATGGAACGCTACGGCGAGACGTTGTTTTTTATCGCCCGGATGCCGGTTGGCGACAACGGCTTTCACACCGAACAAGTCAGCATTTTCTTGGTCGGCAACACCGTCATCACGATTCAAGAGAAGGTCGGGGATTGTCTGGATCCCGTTCGCGATCGGATCTCCCACGCGCGGGGACGCATTCGAGATCGCGGCGCCGATTACCTGGTTTACGCCGTCATTGATGCGATCATCGATGGCTACTTTCCGATCATTGATCGTTACGAAAGTCACTTGTCCGAGATGGCCGAATTGCTGCAGGATGCGGACAACGACAATCTGCCGATGCACCTGCACCACATCCGAGCAGACTTGTTGGCGATTCGGAAAACGGTCCAGCAACATCGCGACGCGTTGCGGTTGTTGTTGCGGGAAGGCGATGGCATTTTGGCCAATGACACGCGTTTGTATCTCCGTGATTGCCAGGATCACATTGGGCAATTGATGGAAGCCGCGGACACCGACCGCGAGACCTGCGGCGAATTGCGAGAGCTGTATTTCGCGTTGCTGGGGCAAAAAAATAATGACGTGATGAAAGTGCTCACGATCATCGCAACGATTTTCATCCCGATGAGTTTTGTCGCTGGGATCTACGGAATGAACTTCGACCAGAAGGCGTCACCGCTGAACATGCCCGAACTGGAATGGAGTTTTGGTTACCCGTTCGCTCTTTCAGTGATGATGGTTTTGGCATTGAGCCTGCTGTACTTCTTGTACCGCAAGGGATGGTTGGGGTAGCAGGTTTGGTCTGAATCGGCCGGTTTTTGAGGCCAATTGCAGGCGTTTTCGCCCGATGAATGGACCACCGGATCGCGCGGACGTTAGGTGGTGAGACAGTCCGTCGGGGCGTAGAATCTGGGCCCACTGATTCGACCTGTCTCCCCGTTATCCCCGGTGCGATCTCATCATGACTACTGGTTCCAACCCCGTTTCGTCTCCTTCCATGACCGTCGACGAAGCCTTGGCCGCAATCGATCAAGCTTGCCAAGAAAAGAAACTGACCGCTGGAGCCGTTGAAAACATTCGATCTTGGTTGACCGAAGATCGATATCGCGAATATCGCGGCCAAACGATTCAGCACATCGACGATGGCATGTGGCAAAAACTGGATGACGTTTTTTGGACGATCATTCCATTCGGTACCGGCGGCCGTCGCGGACGGATGTACGAGATCGGATCCAACGCGATCAATGATCGAACGATCGGTGAGAGCGCCCAAGGGTTGGCGGATTACGTGGTTCAATACCACGGTGGTGCCAAGCAACTGTCGTGTGCGATTGCCTACGACACGCGTCACAAATCTCGTCACTTCACCGAGTTGTGTGCAGGCATCATGGTTGCGGCCGGGTTCAAGGTTTATTTGCTGGATGATTACCGGGCGACGCCACAGTTGTCGTTCGCCGTGCGTCACTTGAACTGCGATTGCGGCATCATGGTGACGGCCAGTCACAACCCACCGAGCGACAATGCGGTGAAGGTTTATTGGTCCACGGGCGGTCAAGTTTTGCCTCCGCACGACAAAGCGATCATCGATGGAGTGATGAGCTGCCAAGAAATTCGCGTCACTCCATTCGCGGAAGCGATGGCCGACGGGCGCATCGAAGTGGTTACCGAGCAAATTGATACGGCTTTCATTGACGCCGCGTCGCAGTGTGCATTCGAAGGTTCGCGTGATGTCAAAGTTCTCTATTCGCCACTGCACGGTGTCGGCGAAGAAGCCGTTGTTCCGTTGATGAAGCGAGACGGTTTCACACAACTTGACGTCTACGAAGGACACCGCGAAAAAAGTGGGGACTTTCCGAACGTTCCCGGGCACGTTTCCAATCCCGAGAACGCGGCCGTTTTCGAAGCTCCCATCGAAACGGCGCGTGCGGGCGGATATGACTTGGTTTTGGCAACCGATCCCGACTGCGATCGGTTGGGCGTGGCCGCTCCATTGACGACCGATCCCAGTGGCGAATGGGGGACATTCACCGGCAACCAGATCGCTGCTTTGCTGGCGGACTATGTGCTGGAGCAAACGGTGAAGTCAGGCAAACTGACCGAACGTTCTTATGTCATCAAGACCTTGGTCACCACCGAATTGGTTCGACGGATCGCCGAGTCGCACGGTGCACGTTGCGTAGGCGATTTGTTGGTCGGATACAAATACATTGCTGAGGCCATGGATCGCGAAGGCCCCGAAGACTTTGTCTACGGATGCGAGGAATCGCACGGTTACCTTGTCGGCACTTACGCTCGGGACAAAGACGGCGCGGTCGCTTGCATGTTGATGGGCGAGTTGGCGGCGAAGTTGAAAGCCGAAGGCAAGTCCATGCATGAGTACATGGCTGGCTTGTATAGCAAACACGGTTTGCATCGTGAGAATTTGATCAACGTGTTCATGGAAGGCAGCGAAGGGATGGCTGCGATGCAAGGCTTGATGAAAGCTTTCCGAGCCGAGCCACCAAAATCGCTGGGCGGAATCGCGGTTTCTAAAGTGCGAGACTACGGCAGTGCAACGATCCTGAACGTCGCCGATGGTTCCACTTCGCCGCTGGAAGGACCAAGTGGCAACTTGGTCATCATGGATTTGGAGATGGACGGCAACTACGTCGCGGTTCGTCCCAGTGGCACCGAGCCCAAAGTGAAGTTCTATGTGTTCACTCGTTTGGAAGCCGCCGAGTCGCAAGACGCGAGTGCAGCGGACATCAAGCTGTCCGATCGCTTGCGTGCGATCGAGGAAGACGTCCGTGACTTCGCTCGCCTGCACTCCTGAGACGCGTTGAACTCTTGAGACTCGTTGAACTCTTGAGACTCGTTGAACTCTTGAGACTCGTTGAGTCGTCTCAGCGGTTGAGCGAATAGAGAATCAAGCCGGCCAAGATTCGGGCGGCGTCGGTGGTGTTGTAGCCCGGGCATTGCACCGAGTTTTGTGACTCCAGTGCGCAGCTGAGATCCAGCGGTGAGTAGTACACCGCCGCTTGGTCGTCGACCTGCAGTAGATCGACGATTGGTGTGGATCTTACGCGACTGATCTTGAGCGTTTGGTTTTTCTGACGTTCGCCAGATTGGTTTGTTCGCCGGATGGTGACGTCACTTAAATCGTAGCCGCCGTATCGAGTTGTCCAGGCGGGATGTTCTTTTTCCATCGGCTCGAATGACTCGCCGGAGAACAGGTCGGCAAGTTGCGACCGGATGGATGTCCCGAATGCTTCGCTGCCGCAGATGGGGCTGGCGATGATGATGCCACCTCGGGATGCAAATGCTCGCAACGCATCTTTCTCAGGTGGTTTGAGATTCACTGCGGTTTGTCCGTGCAGATACAGCACCCCCACGCGGGCCAGTGATTCCTCGGTCAGCTCAATCGGATCGTTCACCGCGATGACTTCGATCGCCAGCTTTTCGCGAATCAGCGTGGCGGCATTTGGGAGAGCCCGCAGGACTTGTTTTTCGCCCGCACCAAGTGCACCGACGGCGATTGGGATGGCTCCGCGTGTGGGTGGAGGTGCGGTTGATCCATCGACGATTGATGTTGCATCGAGCTTGTTCTTGAGTTCTCGTCCGGTCGCATAAGCGATGATGTTTTCGCCGATCGAAATGCCCGCTTCGATTTGAGGTCGCAGGGCGGCTGGCATGTCGCCGTTCCGAAGAAGTGGTCCGCTGTGTTGCCATCGACACGACAAACTTCGCGGCGAATAGAACACCGGTGTTCGGCAGCAGGCACCGATGCCGTAGACCCAGTAGTCCGTGCCGATGGCTGTTGGATCAACGGGACGCTCGGCGAACCAAACCGGATGGGACGGTGGTAAGCGTTCGAGTTGGTTGCCGGGAAACCATCGTTGACTGAGGTCGATCACGCTTGCTTGGAAGCCAGACGCATCGCCGCATCCGTCTCCACCGATCGCATCGAACAAAATCGATCCACCTTGATCGATGTATTGCTTCAGTGTGTCGACCAGTTCGTTGCTGAATTGAATTCTTTGCGAACCACGAATCACGATCACCGGAACTCGCAAGAGATCAGCGACCGCGGCACCTTCGGCTTGGATCGTTTGCCAAGTCAGTTCCTGCGACCAGTCGCGTTCGACGTGTCGCACCAGTTGCTTGAGCGAAGTTGAAAACGGAATCGAAGCGGTGTTGTTTGCATCGAGTGTTCGAAGCGATGGATGGTCGAGTTGCCCCACGACCACTTGCCGTTTGCCTTTGGAAAGGAACAGCAACGCAAACGAAGTGGCGACTTCCCGTTTGCTTTCCGCGGGCCCCGAACCGATCCAGAATCCGCGAAAAGCGTCTTGGAGGCCTACCAAGTGTTCGGCGCCTTCGCGGTACCAATCGTGTCCACCGATCAAGCGACGACCCGACAATCGTCCGACTCGTTCGATGGCGTACAGGTAATAGAAGTCGCTCGATAAAGTGCTGCCGGGGTTGGTATCGACCGTGAAGATTTTGCTCAGAAACTGAAATCCATCTTCAATTGCGGGATCACCGGTTTGTTCGTTGCAGCACTGAAGCGTTTTTTGGTCGCTGTCGAGCGTGCTCAAAGCGTCTTGCGCGATCAGCAACGAACCGATTCCTGCGCAGGTCATGCTGCCGGTTGGATCGTTGGATCGGTACGGCCAGCCTCCTCGCTGCAATTGCAAGTTCCGCCAATAGGCTTGGGCTCGTTGGAACACGGCGGGGTCGACTTCCACGCCTCGGTTGACGGCTTCTCCGAGAGCCAGCAAAGCGAATTGACTGTTCGATGGATCGCCATCGCCTCTGCGGTCGCCGTAGTCCCATGCTCCCGGGTTTCGCGAATTGGCGGCTTTTTGATTTTCGGTCAACCAAGCGACGTTGCGACGAATTCGCGGCAGGTCGCCGAGAGCACCGACATGGCAGAAGACCAGCGTTTGCAGACTGACGGCGTAGGTTTGTGTGGGCTCGTAGCGGCGAAGGTAGTTCAGCGCGCGGACCATGTCAGGATCGTTGCGGGACACTCCCGCGTTGAGCCACGCGAGGGTGCAAAGTGCCGACAAGCCGCAGGATTGGCCGGTAAACTCATCCCATCCTCCCCGGTCAGTTTGCGACTTGCGAAGGTATTCGACTCCTCGATCAATCGCTCGCTGTACCGTGGGAGCATCGATGCGACCGCGATTGTTTTGGGCTGCGCAGCGTGGAGCGGTGGTCGTGAGCGTGGTGGCGATGCAAAGCACAACGATGATTGCACACCGATATCGCTTGGTTGCCGCAAGGCGTAAACTGCGAAGACTCCCGCATGCGAGCGTTTGGCCGGATTGGTTTGGATCCATGACGCCATCGATTTGAGCCGTGCGGTGACAACCCGTGTGACTCGATACATTGTGATTTGGACTGTGATTCATGGCTGATCCTTCGGTTCCGACCCCTCCACCAATGAACCCCGCCGCAGGAAATGCAGCGTCAAATGCGAGTTCGGGTGATGCGTCCAAGCCCCGCAATTTGGCAGACGTGTTGCGAGAGTTCTCGGAACATCAACAGAAGATGCGGGATGAGTTGGCAAAGGTCATTGTGGGCCAAACAGACACGATCGAACAGTTGCTAGCGGCCATCTTTACTCGGGGCCACTGTTTACTCGAGGGTGTACCGGGGCTGGCCAAGACTTTGATGGTCAGCACGCTCGCGAATATTTTGGATGTGTCGTTTAAACGGGTGCAGTTCACGCCTGACTTGATGCCGTCGGACATCACCGGGACTCAGGTGATGGAAGAAGATGAGTCGGGACGGCGAAGTTTCCGGTTTGTTGAGGGGCCGATCTTTGCCAACATTCTGCTGGCCGACGAGATCAACCGGACGCCACCGAAAACTCAGGCGGCTCTGTTGGAGGCGATGCAGGAACGTCAGGTTTCGGTGGGGCGGGAGACGCACGCTCTTCCTGAGCCGTTTTTTACCATCGCGACGCAGAACCCGGTCGAGCAGGAAGGCACGTACCCGTTGCCGGAAGCCCAACTCGACCGATTCATGTTCAACATCAAAATCGATTATCCCTCGGCTGAGGAAGAAGAAAAGATTCTGATGGCGACGACGCGAGGTGAGTCGGCGACTGTGAACAAAATTCTTTCCGCACGAGCGATTTTGAATTGTCAGAAATTGGTCAGCAGCATTGCGGCCGGACCGCTTGTGATCCGATACGCGGCCCAGCTCGTCCGGGCGACGCGACCTTCGGATGAGTCTGCACCGAAGTATGTTCAAGAACTCGTCGATTGGGGGGCGGGACCTCGCGCCGGGCAAAACTTAATCGCCGGTGGCAAGGCCATCGCGGCGATGAATGGCCGGTTCAGCGTGGAGCCTGGCGACATTCAGAAAATTGCTTTGCCCGTGTTGCGGCACCGGATCGCGACCAACTTCCAAGCCCAAGCCGAGGGGATGAATACGGATTCTGTGATTCAGCGGCTATTAAGTGACATCCCAATTCCGGAACCAGCTAAAATGGAACGCTCCAAATGACGAGGATTTTTGGGTGCCAGGAATCGTTGCGGCGTGAGCGTTGACGCGGCAATCGAGTTGCGCCCCCAATCCGAGTCATTCCCGCCTGATGCCCACCCGACAAATTTCTGCCATGTCGTATCGCTCGCAATACCAATCGAAATGCCGCCGTGCGCGATCGTTCCAAGCAAGCGTCCGTGAGAAAAGTGTCAGTTATCTTCGGGGTGCGATGAGAGATGTACCCGGTTTGCCGAAAAGGTACCTGACACCTTTCTTGATGTTGTTGGCGGTGACCTGTTGGGCGGACGATGAATCGGATCAGCGGGAGTTTTTTGAGAATCGCATTCGACCGTTGTTGAGCGAACATTGCTACGAGTGCCACGGATCAGATGTCGATGAGCGGCAAGGCAGCTTGAGAGTCGACCACGGATCGTTTTTGCTGAGCGGTGGCGATTCGGGACCCGCCCTCATCGCGGGCGAGGTCGACGACAGTTTGTTGATCGAGGCGGTTCGTTTTGAATCTTACGAAATGCCGCCATCGGGCAAGCTTTCCGATGAAGATATCGGGGCGTTGGAAAAGTGGGTCGCTGACGGGGGCTACTGGCCCGAGGAACCGTTGCCCGAAGGAGCCGAAGGCGAAGTCGATTCGTTTGACTTGGACGACCGTCGCGAAAACCACTGGGCGTGGCAGCCGGTCCGTGACAGCACACCTCCGGCGGTCAGCAATCCGGAGTGGACTCGTGATTCAATCGACCGATTCATATTGGCTGGTTTAGAAGACGCGGGGCTTTCGCCAGCAAACCCAGCCGACCGAAAGACGCTGGTACGCCGGTTGACTTTTGCATTGACAGGCTTGCCACCGACACCAGAAGAGGTCGCAAAATTTGAGCGTGATTCACGTCCGGATGCGATGCACCGTTTGCTGGATAGACTGATCGCTTCGCCCGAGTTTGGCAACCGATGGGGCCGGCATTGGTTGGATTTGGTTCGCTATGCCGAGTCACGCGGGCACGAATTTGATGCCGACATTCCGAACGCGTCGCAGTACCGTGACTATGTCGTGCGAGGGCTCAATTCGGATGTGCCGTATGACCAATGGGTGAGAGAGCACATCGCTGGCGACCTGATGACTCAGCCACGAATGAGTTATCAGGGACCGGAGGGTGGGGCCCCGTTCAATGAGTCGATCTTGGGAACAGGTTTTTGGCATCTGGGCGAATGGGTTCACTCGCCGGTCGATATTCGAAAAGATGAATCCGATCGCATCGACAACATGATCGATGTGATGTCGAAAACGTTTCAAGGCGTCACGGTCGCGTGTGCTCGGTGTCACGACCACAAATTTGATGCCATCTCGACGGCTGACTACTACTCGCTGTCAGGCTTTCTGCAGAGCAGCGACTACGCCGAAGTTCGTTTTGACACGATCGAGCACAACGGCCACGTGGCAAATGAACTTCAGAAACTGGATGAAACCTATCGCGAAAAGTTTGAGGCGACTTTTGCGGATCTGTATCGGGCTGCCGAGCTCGATGAGTTAAATGTTGACTGGCCCGAAGCGGTTGTGAATTCGTTTGATGAACTGAACGCGGAAGACTTCCGGCAGAACGGTTTCATTTTTGGTGCCGGGCCTCTCATCGCGGGCGATCCACAACTGATCCCTTCGAACGAGGCGGATGCTGCGGATGCAGACGTGATCGCTCAGCGATTGGTCACGCTGACCAAGAACGCGGTTGCAAAAAACGATGAAGCTTGGAACGGATTGAAGTCCATTCGATCCAAGAGTACCAACGCGCGGGGCAAGTTGAAGGCTTACCCGCGTCCAGGCCGAACGCTGCGTTTACCGACGTTTGAATTGACCGACCCCGTCGTTTCGATTCGGCTTCGTGGAACGGGCAACGTTTTCGCATGTGTTGATTCACACCGTTTGGTGGACGGTCCGTTGCATGGCGAAACGATCGTCAAGTTCAAAGAAGTCGACGGCTGGGTCCAAATGAATCTTGGCCGATACATCGGCCATCGATTGCACTTGGAATTCACACCGGCTGAAAATCAAAGCATCGAAATTCTTTGTGTGGCTCAGTCATCCAAGGAGGATTTGGGTGCAACCCGGAAGGAAATTCAAAGTCGGCTCGATGCGGAAGCGGAACGAATTGCTTCGTTGGAAGAAAAGATCCGAGAGCGAGTTGCCTCGGACGAATCCATTCGATCGGAAGTTGCACAATGGCAATCCGAATGGTCGACCCAACGTCAAGAATTGACGTCGCAGATTCGAAAGCGATCGCGATTGGCGATTGGCATGATCGACGGTAGCGGTGAGGACGCGGCAATCTTGATTCGCGGCAATTCATCTAGCGAAGGCGACATTGAACCTCGGCATTTTTTGACCGCCATCACGGGCGGTGAACGCATCGGCGACGCGACCGGGAGTGGTCGCTTGGAACTTGCTGATCAAATCAACGATCCAAACAATCCGCTGACCTCTCGGGTGATCACCAATCGTCTATGGCATCATCTTTTGGGACGAGGCATTGTGCCGACCACGGACGACTTTGGTGTGTTGGGGATGCGTCCGACGCACCCGGAATTGCTCGATCACCTCGCCACGGACTTTGATCGTCACGGTCGTCATCTGAAATGGATGATTCGGCGAATTGCTCTGACAAACACCTATCAGATGTCGATGCAAAGTGTCTCCGAAGAGATGGCCTCGCATGCCGAGTCGGTTGATCCCAAGAACGAGTTGCTGCACCACAGCAATCTGCATCGGCTGGAGGGAGAGGTCATTCGCGATAGTTTGTTGGCGATCTCTGGTCAGCTCGATCGATCGTTGGAGGGTGATTCGGTACCGATTCACTTGACAGCGTTCATGAACGGTCGAGGACGTCCCGCGAAGAGTGGTCCGCTGGATGGGGCTCGACGACGATCGATTTACTTGGCCGTCCGACGTAATTTTCTGTCGCCGATGATGAGCGTGTTTGATACGCCCAATCCTTTCAGCACGATGGGGCGTCGCAATGCGTCCAACGTTCCGGCTCAAGCATTGGTGATGCTCAACGATCCATTGGTGAAAAAACAATCGCAATTGTTTGCCGAGCGAGCGATGCGAGAAGTGCCGCCAAATCATTCCTCGGGCTCCGGCGAGTCTTCGCGTTCGGCTGAGACGATCACCGTTGAGCAGCGAATCGACTGGATGTTCTGGACCGCGCTCGGACGTCCGGCGGAAGAGGCCGAGTTGAATTCCATTCGGGAGTACATTCAGGCATCCAGTGAGGCTACGGGAGCGACCGTGGATGATGTCTCGTTGTGGGCCAACGTGGCTCATGCCATCGTCAACACCAAAGAATTTATATTTGTGCCATGACCGGTCTTTCAACTTTCGGGCATCCGTCCATCAGTCGGCGTCAGATGTTGGCTCAAACTTCCATGGGGTTTGGTGGCGTGGCGTTGGCTGCGCTCATGAACGAGGCATCTGCTGATCACGCAGGGCATGGCGTTCATCATCCGGCGAAGGCGAAGAATGTCATCTTCCTTTACATGGATGGTGGACCGTCACAAATCGACACGTTTGATCCCAAGCCTTTGTTGACCAAGATGGATGGTCGCGAACCGGGAGATTTGTTCCGCGTCGAGCCGACTCAGTTCAACAACAACGGCAAGGTTCTTGGCAGTCCGTGGAAGTTCAAACAACACGGTGAGAGCGGCATTCCAGTCAGCAGTTTGTTCCCGAACGTTGCTGAATGCGTGGACGAACTCGCGGTGGTTCGCTCGATGGTTTCTGAGTTTTCCGAGCACACGTTTGCAAACTATTTTTTGCACACCGGCAGTGGACTGCAGGGGCGTCCAAGCATGGGCGCTTGGGTGAACTACGGCTTGGGTTCGGAGTGCAACAACCTTCCCGGATTTGTTGTCTTGAACGGAGGTTTAATTCCTCCCGGTGGGCTGGATTGTTTTGGCAACGGCTTTCTGCCGGCGACCTACCAAGGGTCTGTCTTTCAGCCCCACGGAACCGCGGTTGCGAACATCAATTCACCTGAACCGGACATTGGACGACAGCGGGCACATCTCGATCTGATCGGCAAGTTGGATTCCGAAGCGATGCGGCGTGGACTGCGGCACGACGCAGTTGAATCGGCAATCGCGAATTATGAACTGGCGTTTCAGATGCAAGCGGCGGTTCCGGAGTTGATGTCGATCAAAGACGAACCGGAGCACATTCGCAAACTGTATGGATTGGACGCGAAGTACAAGCCGACCCAAATCTATGCGGCTGAATGCTTGATCGCCCGCCGGCTGATCGAACGCGGCGTGCGTTTCATCGAGTTGACTTGCCCGCAAGTTGGCGGGGACCGTTGGGACCAGCACAACAATCTGAAGGCCGGGCATGAAAACAACGCCCGTGCGGTCGATCAACCGATCGCCGGATTGCTGAAGGATTTGCGTCAACGCGGGTTGCTCGATGAGACGTTGGTCGTTTGGGCGGGCGAATTCGGCCGAACACCGTTTGCTCAAGGAGCCAATGGGCGTGACCACAACCCGTTTGGTTTCTCGATTTGGATGGCTGGTGGCGGGATTCGGCCGGGCATCATTTACGGTGCAACGGACGAATTTGGCTACAAAGCGGTCGAAAACCGCACCGAGATTCACGATTTGCACGCGACGATGCTGCACCTGATGGGTGTGGACCACACGCGGTCAACGTTCCGGTTCGGTGGGCGTGATATGCGGTTGACCGATGTGAAGGGACACGTGATGGACGCGGTCATTCAGGGCTAAGAATCGCCTGAATAATCAGTGCTGAATTGTGGTAGTGGATGGGATCTCGGTAGTGGACGAGGCAACGGGTCCTTGAGCATTCGATTCGTTGCCTCGTCCACTTCATCGATTGCGCGGGATTCATAGCCTCGTCCACTACCCAGTACGGTGATTGTTGTTCACCCGACGCGAAGGTGGGGCGAAGCAGCCCTGACGCTCTTGCGGTAACTTCCTGTCCAGGGTTAGTGTTTGGGCCAACGCCAGATGCTCTACAATCTGGGTTGCCTTGCTTTTCTCCTCTTTTCTGCTGTCGCACACCGCCATCTGTGTCTGATCCTCTGGACGATGCCGAGACACCCACCGGCCCGAACGCTTCCGTTCAATCAGGTCGGGCGTTGGATGCTGCGCCCAAGTGGTCTGAGCAACTCGAGCGACGGTTTGGACTGACCCTGCAACCCGATTTGGTGTCGTGGTTTGACGACGAGGTTTGGCGGACACCCGGGAATGGTGAGTTCATCGTTGCTGTGTCGCCTGAAACCTTGCTCAAGCCGATCCCGGATCCGGTTTGGCCGCCGTTGATGCCGCCCAATTTCCTGCCGCTGGTGGGCAGCCACGCTGGTGATTGGCTGTGCCTGCGATTGGCAGATGGCGAGAACTCATCGTCTGAAATCACGTACGATCTGTGCCATTGGTATCACGGCGGAGGCGACTGGTTGCCATGGGGAAGCTCTCTCGCCGAAGCATTGTTGTTTGATCAAATTTTGCCGTACCTTCCGGCCAGCGATCAGCGTCACGCGATTCCCTCGCCGATGGACAGTGGGCGTCCGTCGCAGCCTGGCGCGAACGCTTGGCAAGATTGGATGACACGATCATTGCCCGATGCCATTCGTCCGATTGCGGAAGAGCAACGTTGGCGAGCCGGAGACACCGATTGGATTGACGCGTTGATTGAGGCGGGTGTTTGCAACGTCGCGATTGCTTGCCAATTGGTGATTGATGCGTTGAGCAACGAGCTGACACATCGTTTGAAGCCAGCCGATGCGAATCGGATGGGAATCGCATGGAACGACATCATGCGATGGGGTTTTGATTTGCGATCGCTGCCCAACGAGGTTGCTCAGCGATTGCGGGACGAAGGAGTTGCACAAGCGGACGCCATGGATCCTGCTCAACAGGATTGGCAGCGGATCGAGGACCTGTGTGAGCGGGCTCATGCTTTGGTTCCCGAGTTGGCTTGGGCGGCTGAGTTGCTGGGGTACTGCCGTTTGCAACGCGGTGATTCAGCCGGAGCTAAGGTCGCGTTTTTGAATTCATTGCGGTGCAGTGTTTTCACTGACCAAAGCGTTCGACTACGGACTCATTGGGCGACATCCGGATCGGATGGAATGGCCAAGTTCGGTGCCTATTGGTTGTGCCGCGAAAATGAGTCTTCATCGGCATCGAGGGATCACGCTTCGGGCGAAAATGGCGAGAACGCTTTTGCGGTAGCCAATGCGGTGCCCAATTCCATTTTGATTTCTGAGTATCTGGACTGTTTGCAGAACCGAGAAGGTGGTTCGGTACGCAGTCGATTGACGTCGTTTTTCTTGGACCGCGCCGAACAGAACGCCAGCATTGGCGAAACGGCCGAAGCGGTTCGATGTCTCTATGCCGCTGGATGGGATTTGGGCACCGAGCCGATGACGTTGTATGCGGACCTGCTAGGGCGATTGGTCGATGCGACGCAAGCCGCCGGGTGGACATCGCACGAAAATCTCGCTCGGATGCACCGAGATTGCTTCCGAAAACGATACGGCATTTGAGTCTTCCACCGGCGTCGATTGCCGATTTGGGCAATTAGGATGGACGACGTCAACGCTGACGTGGCCGATGAACATTCACCCTGTCATTCCCAATCAATCGAAAACATGAGCCAGCCCAACTCTGACGACTTCGCCGCCAGCAGCGCACCAAAAGCCGGCGACGGCCAAGACGATGTGCAAAAGAACATTGTTTGGCACGCCCACACAGTTTCTCGTGAAGACCGCGAAAGCAGATTGGGGCAACGCGGTGTGGTGGTTTGGTTCACTGGGCTGAGCGGATGCGGCAAGAGCACGATCGCGAATGAGCTGGATCGGTTGCTGATTGATCGTGGAGCAACCTGCACGTTGCTGGATGGCGACAATGTGCGTCATGGTTTGTGTGCTCCTCCGTCTGTGCTGCAGGAAGAGCATGGCGAGGAGTTCGCCGGGCGATTTGGATTGGGGTTTGGTCCCATCGATCGCGAAGAAAACATTCGCCGGATCGGTGCGGTCACCGAGTTGTTCGCATCGGCTGGCGTGATCGTTTTGGCTGCGTTTGTGAGTCCCTATCAGCGGGACCGAGATCGGGTGCGAAAAACGATCGAGGGCAGCGGCCGAGCAGGCGATTTCCTGGAGGTTTTTGTCGACACGCCTCTGGAAATCTGCAAGCAGCGAGATCCCAAGGGGCTGTATCAAAAGGCGATCGCGGGCGAAATCAAAAACTTCACCGGAATCAGCGACCCCTACGACGCACCGCCCTCGCCTGAAATTCATTTGAAGTGGCGGGAGGGCCAGACGCCTCATGATCAGGCGACGGAAATCATCCGTGAAATGGAGATACGAGGCGTTCTCGGGCCTGCAAAGGGATGAAAATACTCGCCAAATCGAACCATTCTTGGAGTCAATGCTTAACGACTTGATTCTCGATTGGGCGGTGATGCATTAGACTGCGACCGCACGTGAATCCTCTCGGCGACCTCCTTCGGCATTTGCCCCACGGTTTGATCCCAGTCATGCTCGGCCCCGTTTTTCAACGCGAAGCATCCGTCGTCCCCAAGCGACCGGCGACCTATGTCACACGCGGTGTCTATTTGATGGCACTGTTTCTGTTGCTATGCACCGGGTATTTGGTGCTGGACGGTTCGCGTTCTTTGGCGGCCAACGCGGACGCGGCCAAATTTGGTGGCTGGATGTTCCGTTTGCTCGCTCCGCTTCAGTTAGTGATTTTGTCAGCGTTGGCGGCGGTGGGAGCGGCTAGCAGCGTGGCTCAGGAAAAGGACCGTCGGACCCTGATTTTGATGCTGATGACCCGTTTGTCGGGCTTCGAGATCGTTGGCGGCAAAGCGGCAGCGACCCTGTTGTCACCGTTTGCACTTTGCGTCATTTCTTTGCCGCTGTTTCTGACGTTGCCCTTGTTGGGCGGAGTCGCACCGGGACAAGTCTTGGCCGTTTTCGCGGTCACGTTGGTCAGCGTCGTCGTCTCCGCCGCGGTTGGTACCGTGGTCGCGTTGTGGCGAGAAAAAACATTTCAGTCGATCGCTCTGACGGTATTGGTGTTGTTGCTGTTGGTTGCCGCGGGCGAGATCGCGGCGTCGATGTTCGGGGACGACTCCAAGTGGGCGATGGCGATCAGTGCTCCACGAGCTTTGTTGGCGGCGACCAATGCGGATGCGGGTTGGGCAGCGTTTCTGAGTGACGGCGGCGGATTGTTTGTGCTCGTTGGCAGCGTTTTGTCAGCCGTGATTTTGGGAATCGGAATCACTAAGGTTCGTGTGTGGAACCCATCGCGTGAAGTTCGCATGAAAGCACCCGAGGCCGAAACCAGCGAAGAGTTTGAAAGCGAAGCGTTCCAACGCGATCGTGAGAAAGATCCTGAGTCCTGGAAAGTCCGACAGCCTCGGCCGGTTTGGGACAACCCAATCCTTTGGCGTGAGATTCGAACGTGGGCTTACGGACGAAAGATCATTCTCATTCGAGCGGTCTTTGTCTTGATTTTCGCAATCATTGCCACGGCGGTTTACCTGCAGGTGGAAAGCGGCGTCGCGATGGAACCAGCAGGACGCATCGGACGAGCCTTGCCCGCGGTAACGATTCCGGTCGCGGTGCTGGGAGTGATCAGTTTGGTCTTGGTCAATGCATTGGCCGTGAACGCGGTCACCGGCGAGCGAGATGGGTTGGCGTTGGACTTGTTGTTGGTCACGGACCTTCGACCCAGCGAGTTTGTGTTTGGCAAACTTTGGGGCGTGATGTACGCGGCAAAAGAGATGATTGTTCTGCCGATGTTGCTCACAATTTATTTAGGATTGTCTGGCGTGATGACCATCGAAAACATGGTTTACACGCTGTTAGGCGGATTTGCCTTGGTCGTCTTTGTTTCCATGTTGGGAATTCACTCCGGGCTGAACTATGTTTCAGGCCGAACGGCGACACTGGCCAGCCTTGGAACCGTGTTTTTCCTTTGCGTTGGCATCGCGATATGCATGACGATCATGGTCAGCTTCCGTGGCGCGTTCCAGCTTCAGTTGGCACCGTTCTTGGTGATGATCCTGGGCGGTGGGCTAGCCCTGTTTGCTGCACTTGGGTGGCGAAACCCGTCGTCGGCGATCTTTGCCGCGTCCTTTGCATTGCCGCTGATCACGTTTTACGCGATCACTCAGTTCCTACTGCAAACCGATCACTTGTGGGTCGTGTTTAGTTTGCTTGCCGGTTATGGATTCACAACCGCGGCGATGATGATTCCCGCGCTCAGCGAATTTGACGTGTCGTTGGAACCAGATCGCGGCAATGAGACAACGCGAACAACGGGTGACAGTCCCGAGGCGTTGCCGGGGACCACGAATTGAGCGAGCTGATGTCGAAGTGGCCAATGTTGGCCGCGATGCTCGTACTCATTGTCGCTAGCGGGCTGTTCAGTGGCAGCGAAGCCGCTCTGTTCTCGCTGAAAGAACGTGACCGAAAACGAATCGGTCGCAACGGAGCGGCGGGACGTGTGGTGACGTTGTTGCTCGCGGAGCCGGATCGATTGTTGGCTGCGATCCTGTTTTGGAATCTGCTGATCAACATGACCTACTTCACGTTGGTCGCGATCGTGTCCGCCGATCTTTCGCGCCCGGGAATCTTCACGCTGGTTTGTTTGCTCACGATCATCTTCTTTAGCGAGATGTTGCCCAAGAGTTTCGCGGTGATGACGCCGACGCGAATCGCTTTGATGGTTGGCGTTCCCATGACCATTGCGGTCGGTATCGTTTCGCCCATCTTGCCGTTCGTGAAATGGGCCAACGAAGCCGCCGGGCGCTTGCTGTGGCCGACGTTTGAGCCCGAGCCAGAGATCGAGTTGACGGACATTGAACGTGCGATCGAACTCGGGACCGACGATGCAACCTTGCTTCGACGAGAACGATTGGCACTGCGGTCGTTAGTGATGATGGCTGAGATTCAAGCCGACGAAATGATGCGTCCGCGTAGCAAGCTGATGATCGTTTCGCCTCCTCTCGAAACATCGCTTTTGGCGGAAGGGTCGCCCCCTGGTGGCTATCTCATTGTCGCGGATCCCGAGGATTCTTCCGGCCAAACCATTCTCGGTTCGATCGCGGTTCGACTGCTCAGGCCGCAACAGATCGACGATTTGCCCTCGGCGGTGGAAAAGGTCTTGCATGTGCCGTGGTCTGCGAAAATCGCTCAGGTTTACGACCAGTTGGACGAACAGGACATCACGATGGCGGTTGTTGTCAACGAGTTCGGTGAGGTCGTTGGTGCACTGACCGTTGACGACATTCTGCGAGGCGTTTTGGCGAGCACGGATCAATTGGACGCCGCAGAAGATCAAATCAAACAATTGGGTGGCAAGCACTATCGAATGCCTGGGTCGACCAGCCTGCGTGCACTCGCGAAAACGTTGGAAATTGACTTGCCCGAAGAACGCACGGCGACCGTTGGTGGGCACATTCAGCGTCACAACGAACGCGTTCCGCGTGCCGGTGATGTGGCTCCGTTGGCGGAATACGAATTGGTGGTGACGGAAGAGGACGAAGACGGGATCTGGATCGAAGCTTGGTTGGGGCCTGACTCGGAGCGTCCTTCATCATGATGTTGGCTGTTGGAGTCTTTCTTGTTGGATTGATGCTGTCCGCTTTTTTCAGCGGCAGTGAGACGGGGCTTTACCGTGTCTCACGCACGCGATTGGTGCTGGATGGACTGAGCGGTTCGTTCGCCGGTCGAGGACTGGTGTGGATGATCAATCATCCGGCGATCTTTGTTGCCACGACTTTGGTTGGAAACAACCTGGCGAACTATCTGACCAGTTTGGCGATCGTGATGTTCGTTGGTGCGTTGATTGGCGGAGGCGAAGCGATCGAATTAGCTGCTACCGTGATGATGACGCCAGTGGTGTTTGTGTTTGGTGAGTTGCTGCCAAAACACCTGTTTTATCAAGCACCTTATCGGCTGTTGCGAGGCACCCGTTGGTTGTTGTTGATCGCGACGATCGTGTTTTCTCCCATCTCGTTGCTGCTCAGCTTGCTGGGCAATGCGCTGCAGAAGCTGACCGGTGAAACACCGTTCCGTTTGCGTTTGTCGATGGCACGTGGTGATTTGGACCAGGTGCTTCAGGCGGGGCAAGACGCGGGGATTCTGGCGGTGGGACAACGCAATTTGGCCCAGAATGTCTTTGATGTTGGCAATGGGCCAGCCATTCAGTTTGGTGTACGTCCCGAGCGATTGGCGGTCGTGGATTCACCCGTCGATTTGGAGCTTGCTCGCCGCCAGGCCCGGCGGCAAAATCACCCCATTATTTTGGTGCGTCGCAAAGGCCGGATCATCGGTTTTTACCGTTACTCTGATCTGGTTTATCAAGACCAGGTTCCAGCGCCGCTGCCGATCGTTCGCGGTGCGTTGACTGACCGGCATCTGGGCGTGCTGTTGCGTTTGTACGATGCCCACAGCGATGTGGCGGTCTTGTACGAAGCCAGTGGAAAGATTGGCAGCGTGGTCACTCGCCGGCAATTGTTGCAGCCACTGCTTGGCTGATTCGCGGCCGGAATGGCTCACGCAATTGCCCCGTGGATCTTCGCCGATCATCGAGGACGTCCGAGATCAAAAGAAGCGGATGGGGTGGGATTCGAACCCACGGTAAGGTCTCCCCTACGCTAGTTTTCAAGACTAGAGCCTTCGTCCACTCGGCCACCCATCCGGAACGGGGATTTTAGCAGGCAACCGCGACTTCGCCCAGACGAGAAGCGACTCGGGAGCGCGAGCCGCCCAGCATTTTTAAACGAGGCTCTATGGGCATCTCGTTTTCCATGCAACGAAGTCCGGCTGAACCTGTAGACGCAACATCTGCTCCGCTTCAGTTGCCTAGGTCTCGGAGTTCGCTGCCAGATTGAGATGCGAGTGTGCCCTCAGGGGTTAGCTTGTATTGGAGGTCCATGTAGTAGCGACCGAAATCGGAGTCCTCACAAGGCTGCAATTCGTATCGAGAAACGGTCAACTGTTTCGGTTGGATGAGCGTCTCCAGTTCCATCAGCTCGATTTGCCCGAGAGCAGCGTAGGGCACAGTAACGGATTCCACTGAGGTGCTTGGATACAGCCAGGACTCGGAGCCGCCGAGCATCGCTGATCCGCCGACCTTCTCGATGGTCGCGATCAATTCACGGCGTTGTGCTTCTCGACGAGCCGCGAGAGCGAACACTACAGCGAATGCCGATAGAGCCAAAAGCATGATGCGGATAGAGACTTGTAGGTGAAGAAATCGTTGCCAGTTCTTCATTTCAGCTCAACCCATTTTTGCGTGGCGAAAAGCGAAAACCATTCTCCTCCGATTGTAACGCTGTTGAAGACGCAAAGATTGACAACGTGACAAGCACCGAACTTCCTGAGAAGAGAATGAGTTGTCGAGTGATCGCGGTGATGAAACAGTCGCTGTGTGCACGGTTGCCTTGGTTCATTGGTGGCAATTTGTGTGGGCAATTTAAACGCGGAGTTGCGGAGATTGCGGAGGAGAGCAACCGGCGACCTCAACTCCGCGATCTCTGCTTCTCCGTTTGCTCCGCGTTTCAACTGTCCAGCGTTCCAAGACCAACGAAACTCGTGTGTCTGGAAGGCGGCCGGCAACCTATGCCATCGCCATGGAACGTAAGAACGACTGTCCGCAAACAATTACCGGCTCAACTCGATTGCATTGCGTCAGCTCGACGCATCGCCGAGGCACTGCGTCGCATCGATCGCTACAAGTGAGGCATTAAGACCGCTGCGTGATCGCGATCCGTCGCCGCCCAGCGTGCCGCCTCTCTACTCGATGGCCCCGCCAATTGTGAGGCCAACGGATTCGCGAATCGGTTCGGCGTGAGGGACAGCCTTGAAGCGTTGCCGCGTTGATCATTGCTGCCCCGTGAAGCGTATCGGCGCGAAGTCGCTCGTTTCGGGCTACGAGTTTTGGCTTGCTCTTGAAGCTTGGGACGGAATCGATGAGTCGTGAGGTTCTTGAACGCTACCGGGAAGCCATCGAGCGGAAAGTCGAGGCCGAAAAGGCGTTGATTGATTGCCGCGCTCGAGTGGCGATTATCGAAAAGGAAATCGAGTTGAGCGGGAAGGCATCCGACACGCCGTCCAAGTCGAGCACCGAGCGATTCATCGACGACAACCGGGACAAGCTGGAACCCGACGACATCGAGTTCCTTTCGGAGAGACACCGCGGAGCCAAAGAGGTGGCCCGCTATTCGGAAATCTCGGAGTCAACGCTCAAACGCATGGCGGACAACGGGACGCTCGAGGTTCGCCGCACGGATTCGGGGCATCGTCGCTACCGTACCGTGTCGGTGGTCCGTCACTTGATTGAACGCTAGTCCTCGAAGACTGCGAAACCGTTAAGATGCGACTGACCAGCAACATCAACCCAAGGATCAGCAATGGGACGAATGACCGACAAAGATTATCAGGACCAAATCCGCATCTCAGATGACAGGATCGACCAGCTCACGAAACCAATTCCTAGTAGGGATTTCCGCCGGGCAGCCGAAGCCATCCGGAGCGCGACGCCAGTAACAAATGAAGATCAGGAATTGGTAGCGACGTACGACGAGGAAGACTACGTGAATTTGCTATTGGGCTTTCGGTACATTAGTGAATTTATGCCGAGGGTCCTCTTGGAAATCCGCGCAAGATCGATTGATCCGCACAGTGGCTGGCGAGTCGAGAACGTGACCAACGGGAACGGAGATCACGGGCTTTGCGCAATCTGCGAAGAACCTTTCGAGCATCACGGAATGACATTCAAGGTTCACCATCTCGACATGCACCCAGGCAGCTTCGAGGGTGTTTGCCGTGAGTGTGTGAAAACGTATGGGCCCGAAGAGTTTGGTTTCAACGACGAGCTAATCGAGTGGGTGAAGAAAAACCCAGGCGTTTGCGAAACGAAAGAACCAGACAGCAAACGCGAGGGACAGCGAAGAGAACTGGTTGACACGATCCGCCGGCATGCAAACAGCACCCATTACCCGCGAACCATTGCCGAGCTTTCTCCCAAATGGGCAGAAGATGCTGTTGGCGAGTGGCGCTAGAGAATCAACGTAGCTTGTCGCGGAGCCGGCCGGTGCGAATCGTGAACACGTCCGGCAATGGCATGCGGTTCTCGTCGCGATGAAGGAAACGTTCAGTGCAGGAGGCTATGTCCGCTATTCCTCATCCTTTTCGACGTCATTGCGAACGACGGTATGTTGGCCAGAGATGATCGCTTTTTCGGTTTTAGCGATGAGCGAACCAAGTTGAACCGGATTGACTTTACGCCCCGTGAAGTCGCAATCCTCTTCGCGGACAATTGCTAGCCAGTCGCACTTCGCAACGGTCGGCTCTGTGAATCCAAGTCGCGAAGGTTGCTGTGGATTCCCCGCTCTGAATCGCTCTTCGAAGGGCGAGATGTTCTCTCGATCAAACTTGCTGGTGGTCGCAACGAGCAAATAATGCTCACCTTTGTGTACCCTCTTGATAACAACACAACGCCGATTCTTGGCGTTCTCACCCTGGGGATCCGGCAAGTTGCTGACGTATGCTATTTTGCCCAGATCTAAATCGTTATCGGTCATAAACCGAGAGACGCAGCGATACGATCGGCAGCTGCCATGTTGCTCCGGTGAGCACTTCGCCTGTAGTTGAACTTCCTACTTTCATCAGCTCTGGCGAGTCTCTCCCTAACGGCGTCAGCGTTGTCCACGTCGTCGAAATCTCGCTGAAACGATGGAATCAGCCTCTCGGCAAGGAACCGCAGCAGTTCGTGGATTCGTCCGCTTAAGTCAACTATCACGTCGTCAAGTTCTTCGTCGTATTCGGCTATTCCCTGCTGTACGTTCTCGAAGATCATCTCGTCAAAGCGATGGAGCTCGTCGTAGCACTCGACCACGTCACCGAGCAGGTCTTCAAATTTGTAAAGTTGCTTTGCTCTAGCATGATCTTCCTGCCAGGCTTCTTTTCGCTGCTCGCATGAGAAGACTTTGTGCTGAGTCGGGGATAAGTTGAGAAGTTCCATGCTTATCGCCTCGTAAAGTGTGACAGAAAGAGACGTTCACCGATTTGAGTATAGTTCGGCTGGAAGTGCCCTGCAGAGGAGTCGAAGTCCAAGCCGGTGTTTTGTGTAGAAGGTTCCGAACAATACCTTCAACAGTAAGGATCATACGGTGCAGGTGAGCAGGGAGTTCAACTGCTCGGCAGTCCTTGTGAGGGGGGGGATGGTTCGCTGCGTGTAGGGAATCGTAAAAAGGGTCTCCCCTTTTTACGATGGATTGACGCGAACAAACGGGGTTTCACGAAAAAGCGAAAGTGGTGTTTTCTATAGAGAAACGTGCGTTTTTCGGGGTGGCGTGGGAGGCTGCTTTCACTTTTCAAGGCTAGAGCCTTCGTCCCCCATGTGGAACGAGGGTTTTAGCTGGCAATCGCGAAATCGCCCAGACGAGTAGCGACTCGGGGACGCGAGCAGTGCGACCTGATTTGAGGCGCGCATATTAATCTCGCCGAATGTCGCCGTTTCCTGGTTCGATGCGGGCGTGGCGGAGCAAGTTGCCCGACTATTCGTTTCAGGAGAAAGAGCGAAATTCTTCGGATTGGGGTGAAGAAATGGGGGGCGGTGGGCCGATGAGAGTCGTGGGGGTGGAGACATTGCGCGGTGACCGAGGGGTCGATCGTGAAACACATGGCTCGCCAAATGACATTCTTGCTCGCGTCCGCTTGGACTCGCACCACGATGGTGTGGGTGTGTCTGAGTGTATCGCTGTTGAGTGGATGCACGCTGGTTCCGGAAACGCGTCAGCGAGACACACTGCACAACCCCTTCCCGCAAATGAAACGGGTCGCGGTGCTGCCTTTCTACAACCAAAGCCACCAGCCCAACGTGGACGGCGAGGCAGTCGCACGATCGTATTACGCCGCTTTGCAGGCGATTCCGGGGTTTGAAGTGTTGCCGGTGGGCGTCACCTCGACGCAGTATCGAGCCTATTCGATGCAGTACGGTGAACCTCGTGTCGGAGCCGATTTTCAACGGCTGGCACAGATGATGGATGTTGAAGCGATCGTCGTCGGATCGGTCACTGATTTCGACGCTTATTATCCGCCGCGAATGGGGATGACCGTTCACTGGTACGCTGCCAACGAAGGGTTTCACACGATTCCGCCCGGGTACGGTTTGCCTTGGGGGACCGAAGCCGAAGAGAAAATCCCAGCTCGGATCGTTCGCGAAGCGGAATTTGAATTGGCTCGCAGTCAGCTCAAGACGCAAATCCCACAACGAATGCCCCAGGCAACACCGGTCGACAAAGCGGCGGAAGAGGTCGAGACACCGGAGCCCGACTTTGCCAGTTCAAACCCACTTCGAAAAGAAACGGATCCCTTTGGTGATGAGGAATCACCCGCCGGTCCCGAATCCGCCGGCGTCATTCGCTTGGTGGATCATCATTCCTATCAAGCGGAAGTGGCCGAGCACCAAGTCATCAGTCCCACGATGGCTCCATCTCTCAATGACGGCGAAGTCGTGTGGGAAGACGGCACTGGTTGGCAAGAAGAAGGCATGGGCTGGGAAGGCGACGTGATCGTTGACGGCTCGGTCGATGCCGGTGGCGTGATGTATGAAGAAGCCTGCGGATCCGAGCCGTTTGCCAGCATGGCACCCCTGCCACCAGCCTGGCCCGACCCGACAGATTTGATTCCCGATCCGCCCGCGATGGCACCGCCCGCGATGATCGTTCAGCACGATCCCGTGATCTCGCACACTCGCCTGTATCGCGGCGACGATCCTTACTTCACCCAGCGTTTGGCAGACTACGTTGAGACGGGGGATGACGCACGGGGGATGGCTTGGCAGGGTTATATCAAACGTAGCGATGATTTCATTCGTTTCTGTTGTCACTTGCACATCGTCGAAATGTTGGAGTCGCGGGGTGGTCGTGACCAAAGCGACCTCATACTGCGATGGCCCGTGAGCCGATACTGAGCAGCATCGCGGGAAACTCCCAGCGGAAGTTTCTCCGGTCCCGCGACATTCGCACTCAGGACGATCAAACGATGGAAAAGGAAGTCAACGTGTTAGCCTTGGTCAAAGGCGAAGAACGTTTCATCTTCTTGTTCGACGACGAGAACCGTGACGAGACCCTGCGTCAGTTGGCACGTTTTGCTGCCAATCCGGAACTCGATTTCTCGTGGTATGACGCTGCGATGTTGTCTCGCAAAATTCGCGAAACGGTTGTGGTGGACGACGAAGTGTCGGCGAGCTCAGAGTTTGATTCGCTTTCCATTGATGACTTTGTTTGAATCCATCCGTCAGCAGTGAGTCTCGATTTTGCGAACGGCGATCACCCGATTTCTGCAGTACATGGCGACCGAACGCAATGCGTCTGATCTGACGATCAAAGCGTATCGGGAAGACCTGTTCGCGTTCGCGGAATGGATCGGACAAGCCGAGACGGGACGCATCCAACTGGATTCATTGACGCCACAGCAATTGCGTCAATTTCAAGCTGCACTTCAACAAGCCGGCTACGCTCGCACGACCATCTCGAGAAAGCTCGCCTCGTTGCGAAGCTTCTTCAAGTTCGCCATGCGAGAAGGAATGGCGAGCAGCAATCCGGCCAAGCCGCTGCGGAATCCACGAAGCAACCGTAAGCTTCCTCACGTTTTGACCAGCGACGAAGTCGGCCGTCTTTTGGTTGCACCGCCTGCGATTAGCGAAGCGGGACTTCGTGATCGAGCGATCTTGGAAACGATGTATTCGTCGGGACTGCGGGTCAGCGAGTTGGTGGGACTTCGCGATGGTGATTTGGATTTCTCCCAAGGGATCATCCGCGTCCGGGGGAAGGGACGCAAGGAGCGGATCAGTCCGCTGGGTTCGTACGCGATCAAAGCGATCCAGGCTTACGCTGGACGTCGCAGCCGATCGCCTGAGGCTGAAAAGCTTGGCCGAGCGGCTCCCGTGTTTGTCAATCGGTTTGGCAACATTCTGACGACTCGCAGCGTTGGTCGGATGCTCGAGAAGTACATCGCCAAGGCGGAGCTGGATACACGGACCAGTCCACACACATTGCGGCACTCCTTTGCAACTCACTTGCTCGATCGCGGCGCGGACATTCGCAGCGTGCAAGAATTGCTGGGTCACAAATCGCTGACAACGACCCAGATCTACACGCATGTCAGTGCAGCAAATCTGCGTCAGGTTTATGAGAAGGCTCACCCTCGGTCGGCCTGAGAACGCGTTCGGCGATGAGCCAATGATTTCGTGAGCTCACGGAACCGATCTGCACCGATGGCTCAGTCGCACTCGAGTGCCAGGATCTTGTCGAGTCGACGCTGATGGCGTTCTTCGGGAGTGTATTTGGCGTTCAGGAACGAGGAGATGATCTCGAATGCCAGCTCGCTGCCGATGATCCGGCCGCCGATGCACAGCACGTTCATGTCGTCGTGCTCTACGCCTTGGCGCGCGGAATAAGTGTCGTGACAGATCGCCGCGCGGATGCCGGTGATTTTGTTGGCCGCGACGCTGACGCCGACACCACTGCCGCAAATCAGCAACCCACGATCGGCTTCGCCGCTGTTGATTCGCTCGGCGACTTCGACAGCGAAATCGGGGTAGTCGCAGGAGGTTTCGTCATTGGTTCCGCAGTCGGTCAGGCTGATGACCTGCGATCCAAAACGCTCGACAACGAGTTGTTTCAGAGCGAAACCGGCATGGTCGCCACCAACAGCCAGGCGAATGGGCGAGACGGAATCCGCATTTTGCGACATAGGACCAAGTACCGACGAAAGAACGAGCCAAAAAGAGATGCCAAGAAGACGCCACAAGATAGTCGTTCGGCGTCGATTCGTAACCGGGGCTTGAGATCCACGTGGGAAGTGGCGGACGGGGTGATTGCAAATTGCAAAATGGACATTGCAAATTGGCAATTGTGGATCGGTGAAAATCTTGCGGCTTGGTAGACCTGAATCACTTTGCAATTTGCATTGGGAAATTTGCACTTTGCAATTCCCCACCGCGTCTCCACGACGGACCCTCCGGGGCGACCGTTTGGGTTTGGGCATGGTTCTCGGGGCTTCCGCCCCGAGCTACGGACGACGGCCCCGTCCGGGGCGAATTGGCGTGATTGCCAGGTGGGAAGTGGCGGACGGGGTGATTGCAAATTGCAAAATGGACATTGCAAATTGGCAATTGTGGATCGGTGAAAATCTCGCGGCTTGGTAGACCTGAATCGCTTTGTAATTTGCATTTAGAAATTTGCACTTTGCAATTCCCCACCGCGTCTCCACGACGGCCCCTCCGGGGCGACCGTTTGGGTTTGGGCATGGTTCTCGGGGCTTCC
>TARA_R110002073_G_scaffold219_3_pt1 | contig 39770 bp, 53 predicted proteins | sample TARA_R110002073 | Tara Oceans TARA_R110002073 (sample SAMEA4397174) | marine metagenome | biome: Polar Biome; feature: [DCM] deep chlorophyll maximum layer (ENVO:01000326); material: water (ENVO:00002006), including particulate matter (ENVO:01000060) such as... | depth 40 m
GACTAGTACCTAGAGCCAACAACGCTGTGCTACCAGCCATAGCTTGAGTTGCTTTAGACCCTATCACCATACTAGTCTTAGCTGTGTTAGCTGTAATAGCACTAGCTTGTGCTGTAGATATAGTTGTTGTATCACCTGCTAGCGCCGTGCTACCACTTGTACCTAATCCAGGAAATGAAGCTTTATTTTTGTTAGATGATATTTCTGTCCTAAGATAATCAAGTTCATCTTGCATTTGTTGTATTTGATATATTAATGCACCAAACTCAGGACTAGTTCCATTTTCTGCTAAATCAGTAAAAACGTTTATATGCCCTTCATCAAAGTTAGCTTGAAGTTTTGCTTTGTCATCTCCTGTTTTACTATGTACTGATGTGTATATTTTACTTGTTAATGCCATAATTTTTATTTTAAGTTAGTTCTAAATATACAGTTATTGTACCATACACTAGTACCCTTTGTCCACTTTGGGTCCCAGATCCAGTTGTTCTCATATGCATAGCAAATGATTCCCCCGCTGATAAACTTGCGTTGCCACCAGAAAGCGCAAATGTATGATAATAAGGAGCGTTCTCTGTATATGACCCATTGTGATCTGTAGCTGTTATTGCGTTCATTGTTATACTCGCCGCTGTGCCATCTGTTATTGGTGTAAATTTTGAAAAACCAAAATCAAAGTCTGCTGAGTTTACTGCACTAGAACTCCAAAACCAATTAAAACAAACTTTTTTAATTACACAATTTGAAGGAGCTGTATATGCAGCAACCCTTGCTTGATACTTACTGTTACCACTAGATATACTACCAGGTGCTGTAGAACTTCCTAGTATAGCTAAACTAGTTGTGCCGTAACTATACCAATTATCATCATTGTAACAGTAAAATAGATAACTACCTGGGTTATCTAAAGTAAAATGTATTACTTGTCCTGTATTTTCTCCTTGTAGTTGTACTGTTCCATCTGCATCTGGTAGTGATATAGCTCTAGTGTCTGCTTGTGTAACAGGACCTCTAAGATTAACTCTGTGACTATTGTCAAGATCATTAAAAGCCAGTACGTTGTTGTTAAGAAGGGTTGCTGTTTTAGTTAAAACCGTTTCTCCAGCTATTGTTGTTACTGAGGTTGTTCCATAACCTAAATTAACATCTGTAGCTGCTCCATTACTAACTAAAGAAAACGATTCTTGGAGTTGAGACGCGTGAGTAGTGTTCTTAATGTTTATTGTAAATTTACCCTCTTCAGCTCCATCAGCAGCTAATCTTACTGCACCTTGAATATCTGCAAAACTTATTTGTTCTTGTGCGTCGTTATCGCTAATGTAAGTTATTGTATTAATAAAATCACCATCTGCTCCAGCTGCACCTCTGTCTTTTATAAATTCAACATTACTTGGTTTGTTTGAATTAACAGTTGCTTTAAGCTTAAAATTAGGTTTTTGTGTGATTGCAGATTCAATAGTAAAGTTACCTGCGTTTACTTTTACTTCTCCATCAATATTAAAAGTTAAATCAGCAGCTGCTGCAGCACCATCAAACGTAGTTAAAGTAGTTGCTCCATGTTCTGCTACGTCTATGGTGAAGTAATCATCTGTAGACGCTCCTCCATTTTCATACATTTGTAAATAAGTTCCACCATGATGAGCGTTAATATTCGCAATCTCTGTTCCCGCTGCTTTAATTTTAATTCCACCACTAGCAGATGTACCAGTATGAGAATCTATAATAATAACTCCATCTACATCGAACGTTAAGTTAGCGGCAGTAGCATCATCATCTATTGTTGTAATTGTAGTTGCACCGTGAGTTGTTGTCGCTATTGTAAACATATCACCCGTATCTTCAGGTGAAGTCAGTTCGATCGTGGGATCAGTACTACCATCTAAATAAAACTTGAAGTTTGCTTCAGATGTAAGTGCGTTTGTACCATTGCCTGTTACAATTTGATTTTCTCCAATAGTGCCTAAACCTGTACCACCATTAACCACATCTAGAGGAGTGTTATCTAAAAAGTCATATATACCTATATACCTCCCCTGTTTGCTCATTTTTTAGCGAATTTTTCTACCCCGCTAATTCCAAAACATCCAAGTACAACCCATACAAATGAATCATATACAAATTCATTTATTATTAAATCTTTTCCTACCCATCCTGTTACAAGATCAGCGATCATTATTAAACACATAATTATAAAAGCTACAAATCCTATTATAGCTTTTTCATTCCAATTGTTATCGTCTTTAAATATATTCATTATTTTTTCTTTTTACCTCCCCAATATTCAACTGCGTATCCTTCATCTACTAAAGTCTGATTAATATTAATCTCGTCACAATGTAAAGTTCCTAAAACTCTACCATACTTACCAACTTCTTTACTTTCTAAAACAAAGTCTCCGTCTCCAAGTAAATCTATTAATCTATCTTTAGATGCTAGACCTTTTTTCTTTTCTTCTAAATCTCTTGTTCTTGACTCAGGTGTATCTATTCCTGCCAATCTTATTCTTTTATGAATAGTAATATCAAATCCAAGATTTATATGAGCATCGATAGTGTCTCCATCTACAACTCTGTCTAATTTAGCTTTATATGTATACATTTAATTTATTTTAAAATATTTATTGTAATTCATAAATGATACACCTCTTGGTATAGTCTTGTAAGCTCTACCCTGCATGTCATAATATATTCCATTTACTTTTATTACATCTTCTTTTACTGATAAAAAATCAATAGAGTTTAGATACTCTGCACAAATACTGCCCTCAAACCCAGTCCAAGATCCTGGCAAGCTTGGTGTAGATGCTACTTTGCAGCAGCAATCATATGTATCAAATATAGCAAGTCCAGGCCATAATGCATTTAACATACCTTCACTTGGATTAATACAATTTCCTACATTAGAACTAAATATCCAACTATTCATTGCTTGTTCAACTGAATCAGCTGTATCACAATACTTAGGAGAATAATATATTGAATCACTATTCTCTGGTATTTGGCTAAATGCTATAGTTGATATAGATAATATAAATAATAAAATTCTCATTAGTTCATTAGGTATTTAACTTGTCCGTCTTCTATATATATACTCTCTGGCTTTTTTATTGGTTGCCCTAATAAATTATACATTATGCTTGATCCTTTAGAGTTATCTATAATTTCTTCTATTGCACTGTTACATGGTAATCCTGTAGCACAATCTACGTATTCAGTATTAATAATTTCTACATATTCTATTACAGAATCAATAACAAATATTTCTATATATTCTGTTTCTATTTCTACTATTGTATCGTAGACAAATACATCTACATACTCTATAACATCTATAAACATAGTATCTAATACTTCTGCATATACTGTGTCAGTAACGTATATGTATTCAGGTACAAATACTTCAACTTCTTCAATTACTGTATCTATAACAACTGTTGTTATGTATTCTGTTTCAACTATTGTATCAAATTGTATAATTGTTTCATAGATATAAAATGGGATCTCTACATCAATATATTCTATTACATCAACATATTCTATTACTGGTATATCTACATATACTGTATCACATTCTGGTTGTGGAGGTGCGCAATCATCCATAGATGTAGGTTCTGCTTCTTGCTCATCAGCCTCATTTACACAATCTGCCCAGCCATCGTTTAAATAAAACAATCCATTGAGTCCATTAGGAACACAGCCGTTTGGTGAATATTGTGTCCAGTTTGCTGGATCATCTCCGCAATAAAAACCTTCTTGTTCTGCACAAGCTACACATAGCGCTTGAAAATCATAACCTTGCCCAAAAGAAAATGAGCTAATAAATGTAAATAGTATAATAAATAATTTTTTCATAATTAAAAGAATAAGTAGTTAAATCCAAATTTTACTTCATATACTGGTTTTTCCCAGTATTTCATATGCGTCCCTTCTACAAATAAACCTAAGTGTTTAGTTATTCTAGTACCAAGAATCATGCCTGAATCCCATTCTAACCAATCTAAATCTGTTGTACCATAATCAAAAGAGTACTCATCTAAACCGTGATGAAAAGGCATACAGTTAGCCCATGCGTGTAGCCAAAACTTAGGAGTATACTTATAATAAGCTATCCCAAATACAGCACTTAATTCTTTTTGAGTGCCAAGCTTTTCAATTTCTCTTTCATTAAAAGATGCAACTGCATCCCCAAAATAGTGGTTGAAGAACTCATCATTACTTGTTGCCACAAGAACGGAGTCACCTCCTGATACATTATACCAGTTATTATTAACATAGAATCCTTGAATCCATTGTTCGGGGGAAAACCCAAAGTCTTCTGCTAATTGTTGAAAGGATGACTCGCCTTGTATCCAAAAATCTCTAATTGGTACAAAGCCATATGCAGGATGAGCTCTTACCACTATACCTGCTGTGAAATCCCAGTTTCCTGAGTTTATTCTATATCTTGTGTCAAATGATGTAAACTGTAAATTTACTCTTTGATTATCTTTATATTGAAACTTAGTTACGCAGCTATTTCCAAGGTACCTAAGCCAATAATTTTGATCAGTAAATACTTCGCCACGATTCCGTATAAAAGAATAATTAAACAAATACTCCCAACCAACAGCATTACCAAGAGTAACATTATCTGTAATAGATTTTTCAGTGCCGTAGTACCATGTTTTAACTTTGTATTCATAATCAAATCTTGCTATCTTTCTTATGCCTACTGTTAAATTGTAGTCATAAGGATTAATAGTTGTTATATCTTCATACCCTTTATCTACTGCTATGTAATTTTCTCTCTCTGAAAAAGAAGTACTCATACTCATAGAAGTATAAAATGTAGAGTATTTAAAGAAGTTTTTTATCTGTGCATTACACACACTACTTACAAATATAAGTAAAATTATTATATTTTTCATTATTTAATTATTATTACCGTCGTCAGTAGTCCATTCAGACTTTTGTAATTCTTCTTGTATCTCAGTAATAGTTAGAACTGATTTACTACTTAAAAAAGACGGAGCGTCACCTGTATACTTTACAAAAGTTTTACTATTATCATTATTCCAAACTAATGTATCAGCACTAGTTTCTTTTACTTTAGAAAAATCTATACTAGAAACTTCTGATGCATCTAATATTACATATTTATTATTATTTGCCATAATTTATTATTAATCGTTTGGATCATCATCAATCCAAGTAGGTCCATTAATTAATGTCCCATTTACGCTTCCTTTTGAATCTGCTACAGTAGTACCAGAACCTTCATTCATTTGATAGTAATGAGTAAGATTAGCTGAACTTACATAGTTACCTTGATCATTTAAAACATTTATAGGATTCCCATTATTATATATTGCTAATACTTCTGCAATTGGTAATGATTCGTCCCAGGTTGCAAATTCATCTACAGCTCCCGGCCAATTATTTCCCCCATCAGTACTACCATCTCTACCTATTCTAACTTGATTCCAAGATAAATAACTATCTAATGAACCATTATTCTCATTTAGATTTGTAGCATTTACTCCGTTTAGATAAATATTATAGTAACCATCACCTGACCCATTATCATTCCAAACAAAAACAAAATGTTTCCATACACCAGCTGGCAAAAATGACAGTGACCCCGTTCTACTATTAGCTCCCGGACTAACTGTCATAATTTCATTATCAAATAAACTTGTCTGCTTTGATATAGCCATTCCATAATAAACACCACTTCTAATTCCCATAAATCTAGTTCTATCAGACAATGAGTTATGTAGGTTAGTAGGCTTCATCCATATCGAAGCAGTTTTAACATTTCCCATATCACCCCACTGAATGTAATCATTAGTCCCATCTAGTAAAACTGAAAGGGGAGGATCTAAACCTAAAGCCGCCTGCGATAGATAGTTTGATGAAGCATGAAGAATTGTATTTGATAATCCAAGTATACCCATTATGTCTAATCTACTGTTACTACTGTTCCTGGTTTTGCATAAGCTAACACTGAACCACTGGCATCTAATTCTACACTATTAAAATTACCATATATAGTAACTCCTTTTGGGAGAACTATGTTTGTTGCAGTAGCTTGTAGTCCCTGACTATTATCATTTTCTAGCACCCCAGTATTACATGCATCTACATCAATAGTAGATTCTACTAATGCTGTAAGTGCATAAAAAGGACCATGGTGTTGAATTGCATCAGTAATGTGAATAACAATAGGGTTTATTGACGCAGCTAGGGTTAGGGCCGTTATTGCTGCATTTTTTTCTGCTTCTGATCTATTTGCCATATTATATAATTATTTTTTCTAAATTTGTTACTTGTCTTCCAGAAATATCTTTAGGAAGCATTTCTTTTGTAAAAACTTGTAGTTCAATTTCTTTAGCTTCAATCTTTAACATTTCTTGAACTTTTTCTAATTGAACTTTACGAGCGTTTACAAGCTCTGGATTACTTTCTTCTAATTTTTGAACTCCTTCAGAATCTTTAGATTGTTGTAATTTTTGTACGTCTTGTGCAAATTTTACAAATTCTTCAGTAGGCTTGCTAGCTTCTTCAACAGGCTCTAAAACTTGTTGTAAAGATTTCATGTTTTCATGAACTTTTAAAGCGAATCCTTTTCCTTTAAGATCTTGAACATTAAATAAACCATTCATTAAGTCTACTAGTTCTCCATTAGTTGTTGTAATTTTTTTTGTTGCCATATAATTGTTTTTTTTAGTTTTATAAATTAGTTATTAATCAGCGATTGTTATTGGAGTATCGCCTGCGCTCCATCCCCACACATAGTACATAGTTGTACTAGCTGCTAAGAAATGTAAATCAAAAGCTTGCCCAGAAGCTAATGTTATTGTATCATTTGAGTCTCCGTCTCCGTATACTACAGATGTTGTTGTAGTATTATTTGTATCATGATGAGCTACTGCCCCATGAAAAAATGTTGTATTATCATCATTTGCTCCTCGTAAAATTATACTGTGTCCGTCTGCAGCTAATGCCCCAAAATAAACTAAATGATAATATTCTCCTGCAGCTGCGGGATCAGGAATAGTAAATATTCGATCTGCACTAACATCTGGTAAAACTGTAGTTCTACCTGCATTATTAGATTTTGTTATTGCTAAACTACCTTCTGCTTGTGCTACTGGAGTAGCATGTTGAATACCTCCATTTGCTACTACAGCTCCTGTAAAAGTAGATACGCCTGTTACAGCTAAAGTGCTGCTCATTGCAGTAGCTCCTGCATTTGTTATAGCTCCTGTAGAAGCAATAGTCATTGCTGTAGCTGATGTATTTTTAGATGTATATGTTTTTAATTGTATAGCACCACCAACACTTCCATCTGCATTACCTGTGTGTAATACTAAATTACCTCCAGTTCCAGATCCAGCTGCTCCCCCTGCTTCAACTGTAACGCTTCCTCCGTTTACATTTCCTCCTCCTGCATTTGCACCTGCAATTTTTGCTGACATACCTGCTGTTCCTGAAGCAGAGTCCGCAAATTTAATTGTTTTATCTTCGTACCCATTAAGTTGCCCTAATTGTAATGCAACATCTGCTGCGCCCCCAATAGTCAGACCTGCTGTTAAAGTAGGAACTGTTGGAGTAGAATCTCCTGCAAATACTCGACCTACAGAATCTACAGTAATACCTTCGTTTGATCCGTCTCCACTTAAAAAGCTAGGAGCAGCGCTAGTATTTAAATTAATATTAAATCTATCTGCATCTAATACAGAAGTTAATTTACTAGTAGAAGTTACAGATAAATCTATTCCTCCCGCAGTATTAGTAACTGTAATTGTACCATCTGCACTTAAAAGTGTTCCTGTACTTGGATAACCTAAAGTAGAGTTACCAATTAAAAGTTGACCGTCAGTTGTTAGTGTAGTTGATGTTATGCTGTTTACAGCATTGCTATATAATACAGACCCTTTTAAAATAGAAGAAAGTCCTGTACCCCCTCTAGATACTGCTAAAGTTCCTATTGCTTTTGATAGCTCTACATTTGTTAAAAATAATGAAGTTGCATTATTACATAAACTAAGATCAATTCCTGCTTCTAAAACAGTTAAAACTAAATTATTACTTGTTGTAGCAACTGTTAATAGTCCTGTATCTCCAGATTTTAATCCTTTAAAATTTATTTGATTTCTATTTGTAACACTAGCAAATAAATCCTCACTTCCTGTGCCTACTGTTGATATTGAAGCAAATAAAGATTGTGCGCTTAATTTTCTAGCTTTTTTTGTAGAACTGTTAGCAACAAGAAGATAATCATTTGTTCCTACATTTGATTTTGATATTATGGGTAAAGATGTTATTTCTGCCATTTTAGTTTATTTAATATTGTTATTAATTATAATCTTCATCATCTATAGTTAAGGATATTCCCCCTATACTTAAACTTGTAGAATCTGAAATGTTAGTTCCTGTAATTATCTTTGGAGTTTGAGCTATAAAGCTTGTCTTATTTTTACTGTTATAACTACAAGGACCGCAATTGTCACAATACTTAGATGCAAATTTAAAAAAATTATCTAAATAATTTACATTTTTTGTAATTATTTTTTGATCTCTACATTGTTGAAATAATGCAAACCCCTTTTGACTCTCCATTAATCCATAAGGATTAAACGTATAAGATGTAGATGCTAAAGCGTAGTTGTAAGTTGTAATAGGGTCAGTTGATCCTATTCTCTGTATTTCCCAATACGTGTCAACAACACTGTCTCCCATCCAATTAGGAGTAGTTGCACTATTTACTTGAATTATTTGATTTGTATATTGATCTATATTTGTTAAACCAGTAACAGTATTATAATCCCACGAAATACTTCCAGACGCTTCCCATTTTTCTTTACAAGTTAATACTTGCGAATAATCTTTAGTTCCACTGTCTGAACAGTTAAATACACATTCTAATCCTTGTCTATCTAATAAGTATCTAATCATACTCATAATAGATAATTTTTTTTCTTCAACTCTTGTTTCTCTTCCTGTTATTAAATTGTTAAACCAATTTACAGAACCGTTATGAATACATTTGTCTATGTATTTTAATTTACGATACATATTAGGAGGAATACATGGAATATTGTAATTATGTTGACATAAATAATCTGCATAAGGTCCGTCTCCGCCAGGATCAGTATTCATGTCTGCTACATTACTAACATCCACAGAATCTGCTGAATATGGACTAAATCCTATTACGTCCATAAAAAACAATCCATTATAACCTACATTATTTGCAGCAAAAGGAGTTAAAGTAGCTCTTGCATTGTAATTAGATGCAGTTGGATCTACACATCCTAATTTTCTACTTCCCCACCCATCTATAATTGTATGATCACAAAAACTACTATTATTAAGAGGAGCATTTACAAACGTTCTTCCATAATAAACACCAGATGATAAAGTTGGAACTGTTATTTCTAATATATAAGCACCATAACCTATAGTACCTGAAGTAGCTACAAAAGTTGTATTAGATAAAGACAAAGAAGTCACATTGACAGTTACACCAATAGCGTCCCCATTACTATTATAAGTTAATTCTCCGTCATCATCAAGAGCAACTTGATTAGGTGCCCCATCTCCAGTTAAAATCCACTCAGCTGCAACAGGCCACCCAGATCCTTCTAAAGGAAAAGAAATATCATTTACACTATACTCTTCTATAGTTAATCCTCCAACTGGAATTAAATATGCTTTTATTACTACTCCTGCTGGCAAATATACAACTGCCCCACTATTAGATCCAAAGAAAAGACTTTCAATTACTAACTGATTAGATGTAGCAGAAATATCAATTGTTGCTGGATCTGTGTTACAAGGGGGCCCAATAGATAATACTTGAGCACCAGTTAAAGTGCCTTGTCCTTGCAATCCAGTAGCATCAAGGCAACCAGTACATATATTAGCTAAAGGATTATAGTTTGGAGATACAGGATCGCAACATCCTTCTATACCCTCAAAACAACTACCATTGTCAACATTTGCATTTGGATCATAATTTGTTGCTGTATTACTAGTACAGCCATAGATTACTTCTGTACAAGTATTGTTATCATATAGAGCATCACAGTCATAGTTAAAAGCAGCTTCATCAGTGCATCCCCCGCTATTCACAGCCCCAAATACATCTACTGTATCAAAAAATAAAGTTCCTATTCCCATTCTACTTGCAATAGACCCAAACTCTGGAGATCCTCTTTCTAATAAACAGTCTGTTCCGTCAATAAATATTTCTCCACTGCTTGAGCATCTAGTTTTAGAATTTTCTCTATATACTTTTACATATTCTTCAGCCGCAGCTACGTGTGGTCCTGATCCAGTTGCAGATCTTTCTCCTATTCTCCAATTAATTATTTCATTCTTTTGAGCTTTTAATACAGATACTGTTTTTACACATGCATTGTTTGTATCAGATACTGTAATATTTTCTGTTGTACCCGCACAATCATATGTGCATGTTGAGTTATTATAATCTGCAAATCCATCATAGTTAGATGCTTCTAAGTCTGTACACCCTCCATGACCAACTTTAAATCTATAAACACTAATACAATTAGCTGCAGCTGGTAAATCTTGAATATCAACTGCAAAAGCATACCAACCTGGAGCTAAAGATCCTAGTTCAAGAATAGGAGAAGTAAGACTTGCGTTTGTAGACTCTGCTCCAGAAGCTAAAACTTCTCCGTCTGTTAAATTATTAGAATTTTCAGTATTCCCTAAATTAAATCTTCTTATTCTGTAAGTCGCATCTGAGTCTGTTAATACTGCTGATTCTGCTGCAGGTAAAACTTCTCCTCTAAAGAAAATTTTACCGTCACTATTACCAGAAGCAGTAGCATGAGTTATTTTAGTGCTTTGAGCTGATATTAAATCTACTCCTAGCGCTCTAATTTGAGTGCTTGAAGATAATCCAAATCCTAACCCATTGTATGATTCTCCTCTAGGTCCGGAAGCTATACACCATAAACATCCAGAGTTTTGATCAGCTCCGCTATCATAATTAATAGCTGAAGTATCTGTACAACCTAGAATTGAACCTTCTCTTTGTAAAACATTTTGATCTAGCTGTATGTAAGCTATTTTTGAGCATCCGTTAGCATCTGTTACTGTAACTTTAAATGGAAACTCTAAAGCATCTTTTAAATTAATTCCTGTAAATTCATATTCTGATTGATCAGAAGATACAGTTGGAGATGTTATATAATTTGTAATTGCTGATCCTTGAGTAGTTACAGCATATGTATAATCAGCAGTTCCTCCAGATACTGATATTTTAATACTTCCTTTTGCATCATTATTTAAATATGCGTCTTTAGGACTTGTATTTGTAATAGATATAGAAAAATCATCACACAATGTATTACAACATTGACCATCTAAAAATCTTGCAGGCTTTTTACCTGAAGAATAATCAGCATCAATTGCAGCACCATTACAGTCTGTTCCTGATGTTCTATAATAAGATGACTCTCCTTCATTTAAACATACATAGTATGTTGGAGCCTCATCTGGAATATTATATAAATTTTCAGCATATATAAATCCAGATGTAAATAAATTAGATTCTAAAGAATTATTAAATTGCTCAGAATTTTCTATACTTTCATCCCCAATAATAGTTATAAAGTGAATTTCTTGATGTTCAGATCCCCCATGTAAGGATCCAACTCCTCGTGTAGATATTCCATTATCTACGTTAGGATTAGAAGAAGTTACTCCTGCATCTACAAAAACTTCATTTAAAGTTTCTGAATTAATATAATATGCAAAAGGTAAATTTTGTTTTATAATTCCAGCATAATTATATAAATTATATGGATCTGAAATTTTGTAAAGTTTAGTTATTATGCTATTAGAAGATACATCATTCTTTAAATCTACTGATAATAAATTTTGATAAGGAGATTCTGTTAAAACAGATGTAACATTATCTACATCAGAATTAAGTTGAGAATTTTTTCCTGGAACTTTTAAGTTTATAATTTTAGTAGATCCAGATGCAAAAACTAAAGTCAAAGAAAAATGTGAACTTTTTATTCTTCTAAAGTTTTTATATGTTAATGAAATACTTGATTTTCCACAAGTAGAATCATTAAAAGATATGACAGGTTTTAGACTTGTATCTATAACATTAGTTACAATGTCGTATCCTGCATCAGATTTATAAAATATATAAATCTTTAAATTTCCATTTGCTTGTAAACAACTAACTCCTTGAACTAATTTAGGCATAGATTCATTAAACCCTGTTGAACCTAACGAATTAGTTCCTTCAGAATATTGCGAATAATTTTCCCAATTATTAGAAGATTTATTTCTAGTTACATTTGAACTTTTACTTACCATTATCAACAGTTACAGCCACAGCTAGTTAAACATAAATTTTTTGCTTTATTTAATATTTCTATAGCTTGACTTTCTATACCAGAATTTATACTCATATCCTGCCCTGTCTGTTTTAATAATGTATTTATAGCTTGTATATACAAGTATAATTTTTGAGCTTCTTGCAATTTGCCATCACATTTTGAGCTTTCGCAATCACATTTTGTTAACTCTAAAGTTTTATCTGCTAAACAGCAATCTAATTCACAAGATGATAATACAGAAGCAGCACTAGTGCCTGATGTTTGTATTCCACAAGCCTCTTCATTAATTGAAAGAGTAGGACTGTCTGTTGCAGTAACTGTTATAATTCCTGGCGATGTTTCACCATAAATGCTAGAAATTGGTGTGCTATATGTTACAACACTTGGAACACATGAAACGTCAGCATTACTGTAATTTATTCCTATATCTCTTACTTGCTCACCATTGTTAAAAAAAGTTAATGTACCATTACCTTCAATACCAGTTGTTTTTACAATAAGGTACTTACAGTCTGTAGATAGAGAAATCTCTATTGATGTCATATATATATAAAATTAAATAGATATAGGGGACCCGTAGGCCCCCTGTATCTGAATTGTTATTAAAGTACTATGATGTAGCTTGAGTCCAAGTACCATCGGCACCTGTTCCTTCAGTTCTATTCACAACTCTCATTAACCACTGATCATCTGATGCACAGAAGAAATATAAAAAGGAATCACCTGCTCCTAACATATTATCTGCTGTTGCTGCTGGGGTATACACTACTTTGATAGCAGTTGGTACCGCATGAGTTCCAGTTGTTAAAATTTGTTGATCTGTAGAATCATTTGTTCCATAACCAACTTGATTGTATATATATTGTCTTGCGAATGTCGCAGTAGTAGAAGCATCTGCTGCTCCTCTTGCATAAATTGTTAATGCATTTGCTTCATCCATATCACCTAATTCTAATACACAAAGTGTACCAGCTAATGCTTTAGGTAAATATACTGCACCTGCTGCATTTGCAATCCAAGGAGTTACAGATAAAGTATCTGGAGCCAATCTTACTGCTGCAATTTCACTTGCTGTTGCACCACCCGCAACAACATCATCTATATCGCTGTCTGCTATAGTAGCTGTTGCTAAATCTGCAGTGTTTTGAGATAAAAAGTCACAATATTTTTTAATATACGAATTCATAGCTGGAGCTGAACCTCCGTCGCTTTGTCTTGCTGTATTTGCCATTTTATTTATTTTTTAAAATTATTATTATAGATTTGTTACATCTGCTAAAGGTAGTAACGTATTTAATTTATTTACAAAAGCATTTGCATTTCCAAGCTGGTAAACACTGTTTACTCCCGCTTTAGCTGCAACAACTATTTCATCTAAATTATCTACTCCGTGAATTTGTCCACTTGCTGAACTACCATCTTTAGTAGCAACTAAAGTTACATAATCATACGTACTTCCAACTACTGCTCCATTATCTGGAGTGTTAGGAAGATTACGTCTGTTATAGTAACCATACATAATTCCTTTCATTTTGTCTTCATAAGCTTTTACACTATAGTAAGTACCTACTCCCTGATAACCGTTAACTAGAACAGCTGGAGTGTAAGTTTGAGTAGCTATATCATTTTGAGATGTAACTATTACTGAAATTTGAGCTGCATCTTGAGCATCATACGCATCTCCCGAAGAAGTTGTTGTTGCTCCAGGAACATTACCCATAAAACTAACTGTTGCGTCTGCTGGTGTAGTAGGAGTAGTTGCTCCTGTTGCAGGTGCTGCTACATCACCACTTGTGCTACAGTCTTTATGTAACCAATCTGGTTTTACAGCCGCTTCATATGCTGCTTGAATTAGAATATCTGCATCTGCTGCTGCAATAGTAGTGTCTGATGCAGATCCGATCTGCGTATCAAAACTCCAAAATTGTTCAGTTATACCATTATGTAGAACAAACTTAAGCTCTAGAATCATCATAGATGCTGATCCTCCACTTGCTAAAGTTGTTTCACCAGCTATTACTAAATCTGCTTCACAGTGTAAAGCATTTTCTGCTGGGTTACCATCATAAGCGATTACATTTCTTGGGTTTATCCAGTTTGAGTAAACGTTTGGTCCTGCTGTAGTACCTTGAACTATTCTAAACATATCTGGATTTAGCATAGTTACAGGATTATAAATTACAGGGCCCTCATCGTTACTTACATCCAACACCTCTATTTCTAAAGCTGTGTCTGCTAATTTTCCGGCTGTATAACCTGAACTAGCATTTCCTAGTTCACCTATTAAAAATTGTCTTGCCATTTTAAATTTTTTTAAATTATTATTATTTTAATTATTCCATTTTCCCCACCTCTATTTGGTGAGTTTGATACCTTGGGTCTGAAATACCTTCCAAGATACTACTTACCGCCATTTTTACAATCTCCTCATGAGTATGATCTGCAAGATCACAATTATTATCAGGAGCTTGCACAATTGCCGGCATTCTTATATAAGTTAGTTTTACTTCATCTACAATAAAACTTTCATCTGTATATAAATCTATATGGTTCTCTCTCATTGTAGCGAGAGGAGAACTGTATTTTGTTTTATTAAAAGGATCCGTTGTCATAGAATAAATATCATCAAACTGTACCAATTTAATTGGGTGAGTTTCATTTGTTATTCCTGAGTTTGTCCAGCTTAAACTTTCACTGTTTACTGCTGTTGGATACCTTTTTACTACTAGTGTTACTGCACTTGATTGTAGTGGGCTTTTATAAACTATATTTCCAAGAAAATCAAATCCTACAATATAACTTAACCATCCATTTGATAAATCTGCACTATATATACTTGGTACAGATACACCATCTTGATCTTCACCATCTCCCATCTCCATGGTCCAAGGTATTATAATATTGCTGTCAATTGATATATTTCCTACCGTCTCCCAATCTGGACCTATATTGTCTTGATATTGACCTGGATTTGGATTTAAGCCTCCTGTATTTTCGTTGCCAATTAATCCATTTCTACCATATGTTAATATATCTCCTAGCACTTGACTAAAATTAGCAGGAAATACTGTAGGAGGATTTAATGAAGTAAAAGCAGTAGGAGTATCATTAAATTGTTGCCCCCATCTCCAAAACAAAACTCTTTCATTATCAATTGTATTACCGCTCAAATCCGTGCTTTGAGTAAAATTGTTGTCATCTGGATTTTGATCAAAAATTACTAATTGCTGTATGTATGATGTAGATAAGCCATCTACATTATTAGATATACCTTCAGTCCAATTAACTGAAAAATAAAAATCCTCTTCAGTATTATTTTGCAATAAATAAGGTAGTGCTACACATCTAGTAGACCTCCACATAATTGCTTGCATGTTAATTTGAAACATGTAATTTCTAGGCAAAGTACAAGTATCTACAAATACTGGAAAATCAGATTCGTAATTACTAATAACTTCTTTAAATACAGTTGGTAGAGTAGTTTCTACTACTAACGATCTAAGATCATCTCTTCTTTTTTGAGACTCTTCAAATCCTGTTCTATATCTATTGTTATTTTGGTATCTTGTAGAAATAAACTGTTGGATAGCCTTATTTAATTCTAAATCTATCTCTGCTGAAAGTAAAGTATCAGCAGATTGAGCGTGGATTCGGTCCACGCCCTGCATAACTGCCGCATGCATTTCTACTATATTCATGTATTATACCAATTCTTTAAGTTTTGCTCTTAATATTGTTAATTTACCAGAGTTCTTTTTATCTTTTAAATGTAATATAGTGTCATCTAATGTGTCACCTAATATTTCATCTATAAAAATAATTTGATTGCCAATCTTTCTTAATACTCCTGCGCTTACCATTTCTTCAATTTCAGCTTTCATACTAAGATTTTTATCAGTAGCAATCTTTAAAAACTTTTTAGGTTCTTTTTCTTTTAAATCATATAAAGAATTTTCTATCTGCTCTCTGCTTAAAATGTCTGGATTTGTATTAGACATAAGTCTTAAAATCCAAATCATTGACTTTTTATCAGAAGATGCTTTTATAAATTCTTTATCTGCATCTTTTTTAAATTGAATAGTTGCATTCCTTTTTAAATCATCTCTACCCGTATCTTGAATATAGAATCTTTTTTGAAAATTACTTTCCATTTCTTCTTTTGATAAAGCTACATGAGGGTGTTTTATTGCAAAGTTATAATTAATAAAATCCATTATTTGTATTGGATTTCCTTTATCATCTTTACCAACTTCTAATTCAACACCTTCAAATCCTACTTTAATTGTTAGATTAGTCCAAAATTCTTTTGCGTGTTTTGGCCAATCATGATTAGCTGGATCTACATCTAAAATTCCATCTAAATATTTTTTTTCATCTTCTAGATCAAACCCTTTTAAAGGTTGTCTATTAACAAAAACACTACTGAGTTTCATTATTGCCTCAGCTCTTACTTCTTCGGGAAGGTAGCTATCAATTGCCATCCTTCTTATATAAACTTTTTTACTAGCCATTTTACAGTTCTTTTTTAATTATTATTAACAGAGAGAAAGAATAATCCCTCTATGTGAAAGCTTTTAGCGGAAGTGGGAAATTTCTTTCCCACAACCTAACTAAAAACCAATTTATATAGATTCACGATAAACGTGAATATAACACAAGTATCCTCGTGCTACTCTATGACGCAGTACACGTAATATCTAGAGATGTATCAAATCTTTTCAATACTATACCAGCTGTCTTTAACATGTGAACGGATGCACCGTCAACATCAGAAGCTCGTGAGCTTGAAGAATCAAATCCTCTAGGCACTACACTACCAGCTACACACCATCTCATCATTTCACGTCCTTTTTTAGAAAGCATTTGTAAGTTTGCTTGACCATCATAATTTGATTGATCTACAAATACCATTCTGTAAGACTCTAATGAAAATCCAGTAGATGGATGTTTACCACTTGCTTGCGCAACAGGACCATGATCAAATAAAGGTAGTTTAACTACATTTACTGTATGTCCATCAATGTGCTCATAAGAAGTAAAGTAACCTGACATTCCTAAGTTTCTACCTGAACCTGTAATGAATCTATTTTCTCCACCTACTTTCCAGCTACCACCAGAAGTAGTAGTGTTAGTAAAGTGTCCTTTTAAAGCTTCATCAAATTCACGCATACCACCTGTTCCTGTGTAAAGCGTTACTTGTTTTTGTTGAGAATCAGTCATTCCATAAAATAAATCACCAATAATATTTTTAATCTTAGTCTCTGTCATAGAAGAATAAGTTTCTTTATTAACGATTTGTTCTAATAGACCAGGGCCAACAATAACTGGTTGCCCATTCTCATCTTTCATAGCAGTATTACCGCTACCATTGTAAGTTTTTTGTCCGTACCAGTAGAACATTTCACATTCTTCTTTAAAGTTAAGCATGTGTTGATATTCTTCGTAGTCCATCCATAGTTTAGTCATTTTACCACCTTTAGTAGGTAATCCAAACTCAACTACATAATCTCGCGCGTGGCCAGACATGTGGTAAGATTTTCTTACTGTACCAATTTTGTTTCGTACTAATCCTGGAGTTTCCCAGTTTGAGGCGTTTCCTCTAGAGAAATCAACTCCTACTGGAGCATATAGTTGTGCCCAAAGATCACCTACTGTATATCCTGAAGATAAAGTAGCTGATGTTGCTGGGTTAACTAATTGCAAAGTGTATTTATAACCTGATCCTGATACTGGTGTAGGTTCCTTCATTATACGAGCTTGCTCACCTTTTGAGTTTACAAGTACGTAAGGAAATACAAAAAATTTATCTGGAAAGATTAATTCAAATGCAGCGCCTCCTAAGCCTACATTTGTTCCACTTAAAGCTACCTGTACTGGTCGTGTTTTCCTCGCATGAGTTCTTACACGATATTCATATTCCAGTCTATCCATTGACTTGACGTTACCAACCCCTTCCGTCAAGAATGAGAGAGGAAATCTTTTATCGTCTTTACCAGCCAAGTGTGTGATGATTGGAGATAATTCAGTAGGCTTAGATAGCAAAGCGTTTGCCAGACTGTTCATGTCTGTCATTTGAGAATCATTATAGAACGTCTTTTGGACGCTAATGTTCGTACCTTGTTGTTGTAATGCCATTTCTAATTATTTTTTAAAAGTTAATAGGTTAAAATAAACTTAAATCTAAATTTTCAATGTCTACTGCAGTAGATGGGGCTCTTTTAGCCTTCTTTGCACTTTTTAACGATTCTTTATGGCCTTTAATTTTGTCTTTTAAAGCACGCGTGCTTTTAGTTCTGGCCTTTTTATCTATTAATTTATCAAGGTTAAACCCTTTATACATTAAATAGTCAATCGCTAACTTAGTATCCATTTCAGAATCATTGTGATCTAGATCTCGTTGTGTGTAACCTTCCTTGGTTACAGGTTTAGAGAGATAATCAAAAAATTTGGTTTTCTCTCTTTCTGGGATTGATATACCTTTAAATTCTTTAGATTTATCAATAGTGTCATATACACCGTCCCAAAATTTTGTCTGCTCTTCTTTATTTTGTTTTTGTTTTTGTTTTTGTTCCTCAAGCATTTCAGTTTTATATTTATCTTGTGCTTGAGCCAAAGCAGTTTTTGCAGACTCTGCTTTTTTATGAAGTTTTCCGCTGTCTTCATAATCTTCTAAAAGTTCGCTGATAAATTCTTTATCATGTCCTTTTAATCTGAAGTATTCAGAAAGTATGGTTTTTTGAGTACTTAAATCGTCCTCATTTATCTCCATTTTTGAATAATCTTCTCTTGGGTCGTTAGTGGACATAAACTCTTCGCTTTTTCCACCATTCATAACATACTCTAAATGTTTACCAACTAAAGGATGTTGTTCAAATAACTTGTCTAACGTTTCATCAGCTATTTGTGCCCCAATGTCTTTTGTTAAAGATACTAACCCTTCAGTTGTATCTTCATATTTTTCATCTACGTCATATCCTAAATTAGATAAAACTTCTCCTATTATACTATCATCCTCTTCTTCTTCTGTTTCAGTTTCATCAATTTTTTCAGAAGTTTCTTTCTCTGATTTAGCTTTCTGAACTGGTTCTTCTTTTTCCGATTCTTCTGCCTTGATTTCTGCGTCAGAGTCAAGATCATTTTCAGGAGTATCTTCCTTAATGTTACTAATATCATCGTTAGCTTCATCTTCTTCTTGCTTTTCTTCTAAGGGATCTTCAATCCCTCCGTCCATGAGATCATCAAATGATATATCATCAACATTAATTTTTTTATCGTCTATAGTCATTGGTTTATTTTTTTACAAATATAATTAATATTCATTGGTTATTTTTAGCTAAGGTTTATTTAGAGTGCTCCTTTAATATATAGCACTTATTTTATTTATAGTTATTTGTGTAGTTCTTAATATAAGAAGATGTGTTAGATGTAGAGTCATAAGGCAATTCTAACTCTTCTGATAATTTAAGACCTCCTTTTCTATAATCTAAAGGTTCTTCTACTACATTTTTTACTGCATCACCCATAGGCATGTCCTCTGGAGCAGCTGACTCATAACTCTGAACAAGTCTTTGAGATGAAGGATTAAAATTTTCTGGCTCTGTAGATCTTGGTGACATAGCTGTAGATGGTTGAGGGTTAGGAGAAAATGCTTCTTGTGGAGCTGGCATCTGTAATTCTGGATCATCTCCAGCAGGGTCATTCTCCATAAATAATTGAGTAAAGCTGCCTTTATAATTATTTATATAAGCATTTTTCATTAATTCTATTTTCTCTTCGTTACTAAGCATTTGGTTTTGGTTTATCTACGTTTTTTTCTTTAATTCTTAAATCTTCTTGTTTTAAAGCTCTGTCTTGTGCTTTTTCATTTCTATCTAATCCTTTTTCAGAAGCTTTTTGTCGTTGATCTTCTTTAATTAATTGTTCTTTTGCTTGATTAGATCTTATTTTTTCAGCATGCTCTTTTTCTTTTAAAGATGCCTGATTACTTTTTAAAGTAGAATCTGACATTGCTTTTTGCATGTTTAATTGATCTCCAGCCATTCTAGATTCAGCAGCTATCTCTGCAACTTTAATCTTAGTTTGTCTGTCTTTCTCATTATTCATGTTTTCATTTTCTAACTCTTGAGCTTTTAATTGTGCTTGCTGTTGTTGCGCTTGTTGTTCAGCTTCTTGCTGCGCTTGCTGTAATTGTTGTTGTTGAGCCTCAGCATTTTTAATTTTTTCTTTAATTTGACTAAAACTATCTGCATCTACCATCTCAGCAATAGTAGAAGCTGGTACTCCGTTCTGTACCATTGATTGTGCAAGTTGTTTTAATGTATCTAGTTTATCTTGATCTTTTCCAGAGTCAGATACAAATATACCGTACTCAGACTCCATATGATTTAATGATTCTAAGTCAAAAAATTCTGGAGTTCCATCAGACATTACATACATTCCTTTTTTACCTGCAATCCAAGCTTCTTTAGAATAATCTAACATAGCTTGTAAATCTCTTTGCTCTAATCTAGAAAACTTTCTAAATATATCTTCTGTAATATGTGAAGACTGTACAATAGCTTGTTGAGATGTTGCTTTACCTTCGTATGACCCAACCATTCCTTGTCGTTGTCTATTTACTCCAGAAATTCTCTCCCATTCTACCATTATAGATTCTAATAATTGTATGTACTGCGCAATAGTCTTAATAGACATATCTAATACAGATTGATGTTGTGGAGATAGTTGTATTCCTTCTTTATTATAATCTACCCACGCAATACCTGTACCTTCTACATAATACATAAACTTATCTAAGTCCCATTTCTTTGGGATCATATTAATATCAAATTGTGCTACTATATCTTTAGATTTAGCAATTGATAACTCTAAACGGTATTTATATATATTATAATTTAGTTGATAAGGTATTCCTAATGACACTAAAGATATATTTCTAGAGTTTAGGTCAGAATACTTTCTACCATTGATTGGTAGTTTACATTTAGATGGATTATCCATAGAAGTTCTTTGATTTTCTACAGGTTGAATGTTTACATACATATTACCATCAATTCTAGTTCCCTCCCAAACTTGATTAATCCATTCCCATTCTAATTCTGCTCCAGAGTCTTTAAATTCTTGTGGTAATTTGAATCCTTCTTGAATTTCTACCTCTTCAATTTCTCCTGTGTCTGGATCTTCGTATCTTAAAAACCCAATCTTCTTTCTACTTTTCCAATATACATTTACTACTTCAATTAGTCTTTCTCTGTACATCTCTCTATCATCTGCACGAGAACTAACTGTTAAGTACGAATCCATAGATGCATTTTCAGGATTTTCAAGTCTTAGTATCTGACTTTCATCTAAATAATCTCTGTAGTGATCTATAATAGTGGACGCATGTACGTATTTTCTAACTAAAGCCCAATCCCCATCTTCTACAAAATCTAAATCAGGATCCATATCATAATCTACATCTAAAGGATTAAGCACATCATAAAAAGGTTCATTACTTCTAACTCCTCTATATGTATACACTTCTCCAGATATTAAAAAATGAAACCAAGCTTTTTGAAATTTATCATATATTTCTTGTGACTGTAAAATATAATTTAATGCTTGTTGTCCTTTAATAGCTCTTTGATCGTTATATGTGCTTTCAAACATTTTAGCTATATGCTCAGGAAGTTCTACTTCTTGACTAGGCACCCCAGTGTCTTCTCCGCTAGCATTCATTTGGTTAACAAATTGCTGTTGGAAGTTTTGAAGCATTAATTGCATTTTTGCTTGCTTCTTTATTGTAATAGCGTCAGAATTTTGTACGGTAACGGTGTAATTAAGAGGGCGTTTAGATTTCTCACCCAGCAACAGATCAATTATAGGTTTAATAATAGGATAGTTACGCATTTTAGAGGGGAAATTGTCCCTAGTTTTACCATAGGGCTTAAGTACGTATCTGTAATCTGCATCATCAATCACACCGTTATAATAATCATAAAGACTTTTCAGCCAGTCACGTCTTTCACTATAACCAGCTGTAGAAAGGTCGATATATGCCTCTACGCATGCTTCTCGCCATTTCGTATTCTTCTTCTTTAAAGATAATTTTTGTTGTGGAATTTTATTTGAACCTAAATACATAAACTATACTATTAACCTAACTACAAAAATAAGATTATTTTACTAATATCTATCACATTTTATAATTTTGCTATTTATATCTATACTATAACACTAATTATAATTATTATCAAACCAGTCATCAGTAGATCTGTCTTCTAATATCTCTCTAACTTCTGAGTTATACAATTCTCTAGTATGGTACATCCCAATCATTAATGACATACCTCTATCAAAGTTACCAGAATGATTAAATTTAATTAATTCTTGCAATAAAGCTAAATCGTATATTTTATGCATGTTTAATGTTTGGTTACCTTTCTCATCTGTAGATCTTACCGTATTTAACCAGTCTCTTATGTATATTTCACCTTGTCGCTTTCTTGCTTCTGTCATATGCATCCCATATTGACGCTTTACTTTTTTAGATCTTAGATCTTTCTTATCTAACATCTCAAATTCTTCTTGTAATCTATGTAATTTTCTATGCCTACGTGCATATGCTATAACTTCACCTCGATCATTCTCAAATCCTATTTTAGCATTGTAATAATCAGCTAGCATAAATAAATTTTTGTTATATTCGTCTTGTGAGTGAGGTCTTGCTACATAACTAGCAACTATAAGATCATCTGGAGATGATATATTGTTAACTCTTTTAATAACATATGCTGATCCTAATGATGAAGAATCTGAAGACTGAGATTGAGCATATGGATCATGACATATTAAGTATAAGTTATGTGGTACTTGTTGATTCTCATTTTTATATGGAGATTCATATATTACAATACAGCTTTCTAAATTATCTTCTTTTCTATGTGGAAATCTTAGTATTGGTCTAGCGTCTCCATCTAATTTAAACTTAATAGTACCATCATGAGCATAATAAAGTCTCCCATTATTACCAATAGCATGTAAATTATTTACTTTTACATTATTGTAATGTTCTTGCAAAGATGCTATATCAAATAGATTAGAAGATACCTGTAATGTAGCTTCTCTTGGATTACTTGGGTGTTCTGCTATATATTGATCATAAGCTTTAGGGTCATTTGTTCCCTTTTTCTTATTTCTGTTCTTTTGCTCAAACTCTCTAGCAGGTTCTCGTAAACTATTACCATCATCATCAATAAATCCTTCTAAATTTTCTTCAATTGGGATAAAATACCCACATTGTGTTCCAGCACCTCCGTCATCCCACACATTTTCAAAAGATAAACAATCATAAGAGTCTGGATTATAAAACAACTCCTCCATCCCCTCAAAGTCTGCACCTTCTGTACCACCTGTACCAAATGCAACCATAGTTCCAAGAGTTTTTGCACCCTGACGCATAACAGGCATGGTTACTTCCCAAGCTTTTAACAAACCTGGGAAAGCACCCGCCTCTTCAAAGAATATAAGCTCTCCAGCTTTACCCCTCACTTTATCAGGAGCGTCTTTCAGCGATACGCCCATTATTTGGCTTTTCATTCCAAGCTCTACGTCCGCTCCGTTTACGTTTTTCTTATACCCAGACATTTTGATCATCTCTCTGTCTTTTAATCTAGGTTGTGTCCATGCTGTATTGTCATCTACAAAAGAAAGTATTTCCCAGGCTTTTGATAAAAGACCATCCCCAATTAAATATTCTTTTTGACCTGCAAATACAAAGTTTTTACTATTTCTTATATGAAAATAATTACGACATAACATTGCCGCTGCTTTATATGAATATCCTTTACGTCTTGCTTTTAATACAACTAAATGCTTATCTTCTCTTCTTGCTCTATCTATTGAGTTAAAGTATTTCCAGTCTCCATCATAAAATGCAGGAAATGTTCTTTCACGTCTTGCTATAACAACTCCATCTGGTAACTCTTCATCAACAGATCTATCAATAGGACAATAATTTAAATAAAAATAATGATTACCTGTTACTTTAAGCTCATCAATAACATACCCATACAAACATCTTTTACGCTCTTGGTCCCAAAACTCATAATAATCTTTAGTTCCAGGAAGAGCACTTGTGTAATACCCGTTTCTCATAAAATTTAAAGCTGCGGGTCTTGCTCTGTCTGTATTTTTAATCATACTAAGTACTTAGTTTAAAACTTGTTAAAGTAGAGCACTTTTCGTACTCTTCTAAATTACTAAAATGCTCTATAAGCAAATCTAATGTAGCTTCATCTTTACCATCTTGCTCTAAAGGATTAAATGGGAGATAAAAGTTTTCTAAATTTACATTATCTATATCTTTATATATATCTTCTAGTGTTTTTTCATTTGTTATTAGAGAATATGCATTCTCCATGGATTGATTGTAGTGTTCTAAATCTTCTAAAAATTCCATTGTACTAATCTTTCCAAATTTCACATCCTAAATTAAAAATCATAAACCTATATTCATTTATATCAAAATTTATGTAAATTTCTAACACTGTTAAAAATCCTAATCTAAATGTAAATTCAAATATGCTATTCTTCTTAAAACTATTCCATGAGTTTATCCAATCTATTTTCATTTTATTGACTGTATTTATTTGTTATTACTCCACCTCTATTTTGGTTTAAAACCTGCTCTTCTTTTTTAACTTGCTCTTCTAATTTAGATAATCCATTTATTACATCACCCATTTTAGATAAATTTTGAACTAAGTCTTTTGCAGAAAACATAAGTCTCCCATTATCATCCATCATAGTTAAATCTATATCTCTAAAATATTTTTCTAACTTAGTTACGGATGCTCTTGCAGATTTTAATAATTTAACAGCTGAGGTCTCTGTTAATTCTTTATATTTAGTACAAGCAGCTTTCATTTTACTACTTATTGTGTATTTTTTCTTAAATACACTTTGCAATACTTCTTCTTCTCTTTTTTCTTCATCATATACAGCAAATGGAGATCTATGATCACACATATAGTATACATATGCTAATTCTAAAACATTTAAAGCTTTAAATTCTGGTATTGCTAAAGTATACGCTGATGGTATTACTTTATTATCACTTATTGTTAGTAGATCCACTTTTTTCTTTTATATGTTTTAATCTATTTTTATTTACATCAAATTTACCAAAATATGGTAAACGTATACTTTTAAATTTACCATCTTTAATAATTTTAGAAACAAATTTAAATTGAGAGTTAATAATATTATGTACAGACTTAAGGGGTATATTATATTGAGTTGCTATTTTCTGTATTAATATTTTTTTATCGTCTTCCATGTGTAGGATAATCAGTTTTTTTATTAAAAGGCCTCTCCCATTTAATTTTTACAATTCTATTGTCTTGTTTCATATTTATAAGTAATAATACTAAGCAAGCTCTTTTAAAAACTTTTAATTTTCCAAAAACATATCTTAATGTTATATATCCTTGTTCTTCTGGTTTATATCCGTGCTCTTTATAATGGTTTTCTATTTCTTCTAACATACAGTTACTTTCTTCTAAAAAAGTAGGCCTGTAAGCAAGAATAATTTCTTTTAATTCTTTTACTGTTCTAGTACTAAGTGTTTTTCTTTTTACTGGACCTATTACGTAATCCTTTTTGTACTCCTTTATCTCGTTTACCTTTTTTTCCTTTTCCTGGTTCTTTAGGTTCTGGTTTTGGTCCTTGCTCGTATCTGTCATCTGGTATAAATGTTTCTGGGTCTATTTTAAATTTAGCTTTATCCATATCTACATGTTTTGTAGGATGCCATTTACCTTCATCATAAGCTTTATTTAATGCATCTCCCCATTTTTTAATTTTTTTTGCATATGCATCTTTCTGTTCTTTTACCTTTTTCTCATCTTCTTCTTCTACAAGATTTTTAGCAGTTTCTATTTTAATCATATCATCAGGACTCAAATACATAGGATCCCATCTAGACGGAGTGTCTGGACAAGTTGTTGTTCTCCATTTAGCTTTATGCTCTAATAAGCATCCACACTTCCCACACCTCATACTTTCTTTAATCAGGTAAGGACATTTAGAACATGCCTCTAATCTTTCTGTGTATGCTTTATGCGATACATTTGGTGCGCCTTCTGCTACATATTTAGCTAAGTCTTTAGCAAAATTTGTTGCCATTTTAAATATACTAGGCATTTTAGGTTTTTTCATACCATGATTACTAGTGTCTTTTTCTTTATTCATTGATAGTTTCTTCTAAGTCTATGTGTAATATTTTACCTTTGCTATCTTGTGTAATAGTAAAAATATAATTCCCTTTATAAAATTCTGAAACAACTTTATTAATTAATGATGATTTCAATGTACTTAACATTTGGATTTAATAATTTGTTTACACTATAGGATCCTTTAACAAATATTAAAGCTCCTTTATCTTTTAATTTCTTAATATAATTATTTAAAGTGTTTGGATCATCAAACAATAGTATACGTGCAACTTCATCTTTATTTTTCTTACTACATAAATTTTTTCTCTTAGCTGTTATATTTACTTTTATAAAAGCTGATACAACTTCTAGCTCTTTATTTGTAAGATTAAATATTCCATTCCATATTTGCAATCTTTTATATATACTATTTGCTTTTATCTTTACCTTCATTTATTAATATTTCTATATAATATTCACCATCCCCAATATAAATATCCATATCCCATGTATTATGACTACTCTCTTTTTCCCAAGTTTCTAAGCTCTCCTTAAAGTCGTTCATTAGTAACATAAGCTCTTCAAATTCATGAATAGTAAATCTTGTTATCACTTCTAAAATTTTCCTAATATTTGATATTCAGCAACCAAAATAAACTCACCTTCATCTAAATGTAAGACGCGAGCTTCTACAGTTGGGTCTACCATTACAGTATCTCCTACTTTTGAAAAGGTGCATTCAGGTCCTACAGCTATAATCTCTAAAACATTAGTTATTATAGATGAGGCAGTTTTATCGTCCAATATAATACCTGAATCTGTTACTCTTTTCTTTGGATTTGGGAGCAATATCCATTGACCGTATGGTTGAAATTTTATTTTTTTTGACATTTTATTATAAATTAGTTCTTTGCAAATATATAATAAAATTTATTATAAAAACAAATTAAAAAAGACTTTTTAATTTTTGGGTATAGGTTCCCCCTTGAAAATTAGTTTAATTTTGAATTTCCGCTTACCGTGTTTAGCCTTCGTGGGTACATTTCTGTCAACCTATAGTATTATTCCCACCTAAGTTTTATATCAAAACAATTTTTGGAACTATTGGGGACAACCATAACTTAATATGTAAACCCAACTTCTGACCCCATAACTACTCTCGCCCTCTGGGGTGATCTAAGGTTCCAGTTGCAATATTAAACAATTCCTACAACAAATGCAAGTATTATAACTAATATATATAAATAATTTGAAATTTCTATTTTCATGATATTGCAATATACAACCTTAATGTTATGTAAATGTTAAGTAAAAAAAAATTTTATGTTAAAAATTTTTTTGATCTGTTTTAGTGAGAGCGTAGGGGTATTTATAGAGACACCCCACCATATTATTGTAATTAACAGTACCTCCGGTACATAAAATATAAAATAATATGAAAACAGATAAAATTTATTGCACAAATTTTAAGGAAACAACTGGCGTTGGTTCCTTAACCAATCAGAAACAAAGTGTTTCTGAAGGTAAGCTATTCGGTACTAAAGTATCTCATAGCACAGGCACCAGAGCCACTAAAGTGTCTTGGTTTAAGGTTAAAAATTGGCTAACGCTTGACAAGTCTGCGCGTTCTGCAATTTGTAACAAAATCAAACTCAATACTGATTTATCCAAATCAGTTGAGTTTACTGAGCCTACATCTAGCGATGAAGACTCTAACTTTTATGGTATCAAGTTCCTTGATAAATAAAAGGTAAGGGACTTTGTCCCTTTTTAATTCCTTATATATTGCGAGCGAGCACACTTAGCACCTCAGTGCACAATATGTGTGTGAGCGAGCAATACTAAAAGACTATTCATTTAATAATATAACACTAACTTAAATTTACAGACATGAACGAACTTTCAAACATACTATTAAACATATATCCAATACTAAAGATAACAATAGTACATTTATTTATAGCACTATTATTCTTTGGAGGTATAGTTCTAGCTATAAAATTACTAATTAGTTACACAATAGTATATATACTTACTGTAGTCTCATTACTGAGCATATATGTAGGTTATAAATTATATGTGCAATTAATTACTAATTTTTACAATAAGTAAATATATTCCCATATAGCTAGGCTTATTAGGGCAAGTTGTTAAGGTCTTGCCCTAATTATTTTATTAACCAACTTAAATTAATTGATATGACTGATAAAACAAAACCTATTAGCAAGAAAGAAATAATAGACAATGAAATACACAGCTCTAACATAGGTATAAGATTTATGGAAGATGCTATCAATGCAATGTATGATGAAGAAGATGATTATCATACAGGATTTTAGAATTAATTTCAACCACTTAAATTAAATAACATGACTAATAAAATGAAACAAAACTTTATCAATACAATTAATATGTTACCTCAAAATGAGGAATCATTTACATTACTAAAAGAAATGTGTCTTGAATATATGGAAGAAGTAAATGAATTAAAAGGCTGTATTCATAAGTAGTATTTACGGGGGTAATGTACTGCAACAGCGTAATCCTGAACATGATGATAAAAGGTTCGTAATCTAACAGAGTAAACTGTAGTAAATCATTAATAATTTATAATATATAATATTGAGAGATGAAAAAAACTGAACTATTACACCATATTTGTGAGTTTTATATAAACAATAATTCATTTGCACAAAAGACATTAGATGGAAACACAATTGTAAATAAAACAACTGCACAAGTATTTGAATTAAAAACTAAACTGTTAACTAAACTAAATAAATAATGAGGAATTTAAAAATAGGAATTATGGTATTCATATTAACAATGTTACTGATAACGTCATTAACATCATGTGGAGTATCAAAGTGCCCAAATGATAGTGGGTGGAGATTTACAAACATTAATAAATAAATAAATAGATATGGGAATGGATATAAATGGGTTAAACCCCACAATAATAGGTGATGAACCAGTCTTTCCAAAAGATTGGGATAAATTATCACAAAAAGCTAAAGATTGTTATAGAGAGCTTGATAAAGAATATCATATTGACAATCCAGGAGTATATTTTAGAGCAAATATATGGTCATGGAGACCAATGCATTTAGCTATTATAATGGCTAATGAATTACATCATTTAGATATTAGTCCTGATGTATTAGATGGAATGGGATATAATAGTGGTCATGGTTTAAAAACTCAAGATGAGTGTAATGCATTGGCTGAAGCTTTAGAGGATATGGTTGAAAATATGCACAAGAGGGGAGTAGAACAGTTTGGATTTAATCTAGGCATGTGGAATGATAGATCTTCTGTGAATAAATTATTATCTGATGGAGATACTGAAAAGTTAAATGAATTGTACCCAACAGGAGAACTAATTACTAAGTTTCCTGTTAAATTTAAAGATGATGGTAGCAAGATATATCCTTCACATGTTGTAGCAGTAGATCATGTTGAAGAGTTTATATTATTCTTGCGTAATTGCGGAGGATTTGAAATATATTAACCTTTAAAAACCCTTAACATGTATAAAATAACATTTGAATGCGATCTAATGGGAGATCATACAGCACCAATAAGTAACTTATGCGAAGTTGATTCAGTGTCATTTGATGACCAATTAACTGCACTTAAATTTATACAGGAATGTACAGTTCCTGTTACAAGGGAGAGCGAAATTTGCCCTTGGATAGCAGATAATTCTAATATATTCACAGAAAATAGGCCAATAGCAGAGCCATTTAGTGAAGTAAGAGATGAGATTGCTAACGCTCATTTAATCTTGAACGATCAAGATTTTAAACATTTAATTTAATAAACATAAAAAAAGAATATTATGGAAAATAATCTTAATAGTGGCACAATAGAGGCCCTACAACCAGGACAGACATTATTAGTGTCTGCAAGAAAAGTATCTAATGGTTCAAAAGTTCAGTTAGAGTTTGCAGAACAAATTGCGACAACTGACAGACCTATAAATGCATTAACTATATTAAATGCTAGTGATAGCAGATTTAGTAGTGGTGCAAGACGAGCATGGGTAACTGCTGAACCAGCTGATGCTTCTGAAAGATTTGGAATTGATTTCTCTGATGCTAATAAAGATTGGTATATGGGAAATAGAGGTGAAATGTTAGATTTAAACATATTAAATCCTTCATTAACTATGAATGGTAACCAATTATACTTCAAAGTTCAAATCGAAGAGTCTACTAAACCAACAGAATGGGAGGCAGACAATATTGAAAGAGCTGCTAAAAGAGCAGGTAAAGATGGTGATTTTATAACACATAATGGTGATTATATATTCTCTAGAACTGTAGTTTCTTTACTTGGTAAAGGTATAGCTGCTAAACACACTCTATTACAATCTGATACTAGTAAAGTACAAGTGACTGCTAATCAAGGCGTTGCGGTAGATGCTTTAGAAACAGAATTGGATGATATGGGACTATAAATAAATTCTTTATAATACTTGTGTATTATAAATAAATTGTTTATATTTGTTTTGGATTGTTGATTACAACCTAACTATTTTATTTTAAAAACCAAAACAAGTGTGTGTGATAAGGAGGGACCAAAAGTCTCTCCTTATTTTTTTCTAATGTTTAAACTAAGAGTGATGGGACATATAAAGAATATAAGTCAGATGATTCAAGATGGATCGTTTGATAACGAGTTTATACCAGCATATGAAAAAGCAGTAAATGAAAGACAACTAACATATATATACAGAGGATTTGAGTATGGTATAGACTATGCTACTAACATTGTTGATTTAGTAACCTCTTTTAGAGAAGGAAAAACTAAAGAAGAAGCTATTAAATTAATAAAAAAGTTTGAGTAATGATATATTATCACGGAAATAGAGGATTATCAGCAGAAATGACTTGTTGTATGAACGCAACAATGGAGTTTACAGTAAATTATTTATCTAAAGCAAAAATATTAGGCGTAGATACAGAGACTGAAGGCATGGATTTTACATCTAAGAAAATGATAATGTTTCAGATAGGTGATGGAACACATCAATTTATATTTGATACAAGAGACATATCTATTGAACCTTTAAGAGATATATTAGAAAGCAATAAAATTATAAAAATATTACATAATGCTAAATTTGATTATAAATTCATTAAGAAATGGGCTAATATAGAGCTATCTAATGTTTATGATACATTTTTAACAGAAAGAGTTATACATTGTGGTAAGAATGATGTTAGGTACGGGCTAAAACATTTAGTTCAAAAGTATTTTAACGAAGAGTTAGATAAAGATGTGAGGAATAAGTTTGTTAATCTTCAAGGCCAACCATATACTGATAGACAAATGAGATATGGCGCTAAAGATGTAGAATATTTAATTAACATTAAATCTTTGCAAGAACCACAAATAGCAAAAAAACAATTAGAGAATGTAGTACAGCTAGAAAACAAAGCTGTACTAGCATTTTCTGAAATAGAGTACAACGGATTAGATTTAGACGTAGACAAATGGAAAGGACTAAGTTATGAGTTTGAAGATAAATCTAGTAAGTTGTTTACTCAACTTGATGAAACAGTTTTAAATAGCCCCCAATTAGATAAGTTTGTGTTAAAGTATGTTCAAGGAGATTTGTTTGAGGATACAACACAGCTTAGAAAGGTGGGAGTAAATTGGGACTCACCTAAACAGGCTTTAGAGGTATTAAAAACAATAGTACCTAAATTAGAGAATGTTAATGGTAAAGAATTATATAAATATAAAAATAGATATACTCTTATTAAAAAATATATAGAGTACAAGGAGTACATGAAATTATGTACCTCATATGGTGAAAAGTTTTTTAAATATTTGAAATCTGATGGAAAGATTCATACTAATTTTCACCAAATACTAGACACTGGGCGTGTTAGCTCTAGCGATCCTAACATGCAACAAATACCTGCAGACAACAAATTTAGAAACTGTTTTATAGCTCCTAAAGATTGGGTATTTGTTAGCTCAGACTATGCAAGCCAAGAATTAAATGTGATAGCATACGGATCTAAAGACCCTGTGTGGATACAAGCATTAAAAGATGGTAAAGATTTACATAGTGTGTGTGCTGAACTAGTATATGGAAGTGAGTGGATAGATAGTGCTAAGGACGACTGTGTTTACATGGTGAATAAGTCTAAATGCAGTTGTCCTAGCCACAAATCTCTTCGTACAAATGTTAAAACAATCAATTTTGGTTTAGCATATGGTATGGGGCCTCATAAATTGAGTGACACTCTACAAATATCTAAGCATGATGCTGAATCTCTTATTAAAAAATACTTTGACTCGTTCCCTGCAATTGGAGGGTTTCTAGATAAGCTAGGTAATTTTGGTAAGAAGTACGGCTATATTAAAACATTTCCTCCTTACAATAGAAAGAGATGGTTTAGCGACTGGTATCCTAAAATATGGGACAACAGTGGATCTAGAATGGAGCTTGGGTCTATCGAGCGTGCATCAAAGAACACACCAATACAAGGTGCAAGCGCAGACATGACTAAATTAGCACTAACACTTATTCATGAATATATTAAAATGACTAAGGTTGATGTAAAAATAGTAATGACTGTACATGATCAGATAGACACAACATGCCATAAAGATTATGCAAAAGAATGGAAATTAAAAATGACTGAACTTATGGAATTAGCGGCTGTTCAGGTAGTAAAGAATGGACTACTTAAAGCAGACACTAACATTTCACCTGTTTGGCAAAAATAAATTAGTTATGAAATATAAAATCAACAAGGCTAGTCCCCGTCACAAGGAGACTATGCACATCATTGACGTTGTATCTAAAGCGTTAGGAATTCACATAAAGAAGCTTACTGGTAGACAAAGACAAAGAGAAATTGTAGACGCTCGTAGAGTATGTTATGCTATGCTTAAGAATAAGATGGAATTGCCTGCAATAGTAATAGCTGGATACTTTGATCAAGATCATTCAAATGTACTTTATCATTTAAAAAACCATGAAGATTTCTATAAAACTTATGACGATTATAAATTAAAGTATGATAGAGCTGAGAAAAGATGGAAAGCTACTGATTATGTAGAAGATGATATGCATGATTGCATTAATAGCATGCTAATTAGAATAGAAAAATTAGAAAGAAAATTAAGAAAAACAGAATTAGTATGAATGACTTTGATATAGAGCCTTACCAAGAGCAAGTAGATAAAAAATTATGTAAATTCTGTGAAGAAGAAACTAATTATGATTTTTGCTCAAAAGCGTGTGCAATGGCATACTGGGAAGATTAATTTTAAATTTTAATTATGACTAACGAAGAAAAAGATCGTATTGATAGAAATGCTGTTATACTTGTAGTAGTAGTAGTAGCATTAATTTTAACATTTTTTATAATAGCAATAGCATGAAAACATTAATGAATGAAAAATCTTTAGATGCTTATGATAGCATTAAAGATGAGTTAGGAGACAAGCAACAAAAAGTTTTAGAAACAGTAATGACTTTAGGCATGGCTACTAACAGAATGATCTCTAAATCTTTAGGATGGGAGATTAATAGAGTAACTGGACGAGTAAATGAGTTAGTAAACAAAGGAATTCTAGTGGCTGCTGGAGATTATTTAGATCCAAGCACTAGCAGGACTGTAAATATGTGGAAATATGCAAAAAGTTAAAACAATGAGTAACTGTATAGAGATAAAAGATAAAGAGCAAAAAAAGGCACTGAATGCATGGGCTTCAGCTGGATACAATGGATCTGTAGTAGCAGGTACAGGATTTGGTAAGTCTCGTGTTGGTGTGCTAGCAATAGGTAAAATATTAAAAATAAATGAAACACAGAGAGGTATAGTTTTAGTTCCTACAGTACAATTACAAGATCAGTTTGAAGAAGAGTTTCATAAATGGGGTTATGCTGATGTGCTTGACAGAGTTGATATAGTATGTTATCAATCTGCTCGTAAATTAAATAACCAACATTACGGTGTTGTAGTTGCAGACGAAATACATTTAGGTTTAAGTAAAGAATATAGTAAATTCTTTGAAGCTAATACATATGATAGATTATTGTGTATGACAGCTACTCAGCCTGAAGACCCAGAGTATAAAGCAAAGTTGCACATGTTAGCACCTACTATATATGAGATAAGTCTTGATAAATGTGTGGATCTAGGACTAGTTTCTCCATATAGAATATATTGTATATCTGTAGACTTGACAGAACAGGAAAAGAAAGATTATAAAAAAGCAAATCAAATGTTTGTCCATTATAAATATAGATTAGGACAGTTTGATGCTTTTAATGAGGCTAAGAGAATTCTTGCTAGCAGCACTGCTGGAGGACAAGAGAAACAATGGGCTGTCATGTTTTATAAAGCTATAAGAATGCGTAAATCAGTAGTTGACTTTGCTTCTAATAAAATAGAAGAAATTAAAAAGTTAGTTATGTCTAACTTGACTAGTAAAATATTAACATTTGCTGGTGCTAACGATTTCACTGATAGAATATGTGACTCACTGGGTGATCTAGCTCTATCTTATCATTCTAAAAAGACAAAAAAACAGAAAGATCTTGCATTAAAATCTTTTAGAGATGACACAGTAAAAGTGTTATGCTCAACTAAAGCTCTTAATCAAGGTTTTGATGTTCCTGATGCAGATATGGGTATAATATGTGGACTAACAAGTAAATCTTTAACTATGATTCAGAGAGTGGGTAGGTTGCTTAGGTTCCAAGAAGATAAAGTTGGTACTATAATAATACTATATATTAAAGATACTCAAGAAGAAAAGTGGTTAAAGTCGTCAGTTAAAGGTTTAACTAATGTAAACTGGATTGATAACTTAACGCAAATAAAATGAAAATAGAAATTGATTTATCTCTGCTGGAAGAAACAGGTCTTACAGCAGATGATTTTTTGTATTTATATATAGTCTACAGAAAGGGATACTCTTATTTAGATACTGTCCCTTTACGGCCATCCCCTAGATTAGAGACAGATGGGTGGATTGTATATAAAGAACAAAAAGAAGAACATATAATACAACAAAAATTCAGAGATTTATTTATAAGTGACTTTGATTCTATGTTTGCTGAACTAGTAGAAGCTTACCCATTTAAAGTCGAGTCAGCTAGAGGTGTAAGAATTTTAAGAGCACAAAATCCTAAAGCTGCTAGTAATAAAAAAGCAAGGAATAAATATAAAAAGATAGTTTCAGGAAAACCCCACATGCATAGATTTATTATGAAATGCTTACGCACACAATTAGAAAGCGAGCAACATAATTTAGGATACATGCAAAATTTTGAGACTTGGATCAACAATTGTACTTGGGAGAAGTACGAGAATATTAACATTAATGACATAAAAGATGACAGACGTATCACAAGAAGGCTCTGAGTTTTTAAGAGCTAGAGGGTTTCAAACAATAAATAAAGCTGTTGACCAATCTATAGTAATTGTTAAGAATGCTATGAATGGTGAACGAGATGTCTATCCTACTAAATGGGATAGATTAAATAGAAACTTATTAGGTGGTTTACAAAAAGGTAAAATGTATGTAATTGCAGGTCGTCCTGGTGTAGGTAAATCAGCTTTTAGTAATCAATTAGTATTTGATGTTCTTGATCAAAATCAAGGCAAAGATATAGTTGTATTGTACTGGAGCTTCGAGATGCCTGGCCATCAACAAATAATGCGTAGTGCTTCTAAAGAAGTTAATAAAGAAATAATAGATCTTTTGTCAGTAGAATCTAGGCTTAAGGATGAAGATTTCAAAAACTATGCCAATCGTATAGATAGATTTAGAAAGTATCCTATTTATTTTAATAGTATACCTAGAACTATGGAATATATTAAACAAACAAATGAGCAAGTGTTTCTTAACAGACCTAAAGCTACTGTTATGAACATATTTGACCACTCAAGATTAATTAAAGGGTCAAATGAACATACAGAGCTTCAGAAATTAAATGAGATTTCTAAAGGTTGTATGTGGATGCAAGCTAAAATGGATGTTATTAATATATTACTATCACAACTAAACAGAAATATTGAACAGGAGCACAGAGCTAAAGCACAGTATCAGCCTCTCTTGACAGATTTATTTGGTGGTGACAGTATTGGTCAAGACGCACACGTTGTCATGATACTTAACAGGCCTCACGATATATATGGTATAACAGCTACATATTGTGAAGAGAATCCAGTAGGATTGTTAGCGTGTCATGTAGAAAAGAATAGAGATGGCTTGTTAGGTATGATACCTTATGAAGCTGAAATGTCAACATTTACAATTAACGAAAGATGATACAAAAAGTAAAAAGAAAGTCTTTTAAAATTAGAGAGTCTGGGAGATCAACAGATTTTATATCTCCTAGCTTTGGCCACGGTTGTTTATATAATTGCTCTTACTGCTATATGAAGCGTAATAAGCCAACAGGTTTATCTATTGCTACAAATACAGAAGAGATATTAACAGAGATAAACAATCATGCATGGTTTGCGCAAGTTAGTAAGCCTAATCAAACGCATGAGAAATATATTACTTATGATATTAGCTGCAACGAGGATTTTGCATTGCATGCTAAGTATCATGAGTGGCGCAAGATCTTCACGTTCTTTAGGGACCATGAAATTGCAATGGGTAGCTTTGCTACTAAGTATGTTAATCCAGATCTAACATCGTTTGACCCACAAGGTAAAATTAGAATTAGGTTTAGTTTAATGCCGCAAAGTAGAGCTGATATACATGAGCCTAATACATCTAAGATTATAGATCGTATTAAAGCTATTGATGCTTTTATTGATGCGGGGTATGATGTACATGTAAATTATAGTCCCATCATAGTATATGAAGGATGGACAAAAGATTACAAAGAGTTGTTTCAAATGCTTAATGATTATGTAGATTACAAACATGTTGATAATGTTTTGTCAGAGTGTATATTTTTAACACACAATGAAAACAGACATATTTATAATCTTAAAGACAACCCTAAAGCAGAAGACGACTTGTGGAGATCACAATGGCAAGAGACTAAGACATCTCAATATGGAGGCAAGAACATCAGATATAAGTTTGGTGTTAAGCAAGAATTAATTAACCGGTTTCAAGACATACACAAACAAGTAGTACCTTGGAACACAATAAGATATATATTTTAAAATGGAATTACCTAAAAATAAAGTTGCGGCTTTACGTAAGTCGCCTAAAAACATGGTCATTTATGGCCCGCCTAAAATAGGCAAAACAACAGTACTAAGTAAATTGGATGATTGTTTAATTATAGATCTCGAAGGAGGCTCAGATATGGTAGAAGCTTTAAAAGTAAAAGCAACTAATTTGAGTGAACTAGCAGAGATAGGTAAAGCAATTATGCAAAATAAAAAGCCGTACAAGTATGTAGCTATAGATACAGTTACAAAACTTGAAGAGTGGTGTGAGCACGAAGGTAAAAAGATTTATCAAAATACTCCTATGGGTAAAAACTTTGATAAAGATAACAAAGGAACCTCAGTGCTATCACTGCCTAACGGCGCAGGCTACCTATACTTAAGAATGGCATTCAAAAAGTGGATGGATAGACTGAACATGTTAGCTGATCATGTGATATTAGTTGGTCACCTCAAGGACAAGATGATTGATAAGAAAGGGAAAGAAGTCTCTTCTAAAGATCTTGATTTAACAGGTAAGATTAAACAAATAACATGTGCTAATGCTGATGCAATAGGTTATATTTACAGAGAAAATGATAAAACAATGATTTCATTTAATTCTATGGACGATATAACTGCAGGGTCGCGTTGCGATCATCTCAGGGGCCAAGAGATGGAACTTGAGTGGAGTAAAATATTTATTGATTAATTAAAAAATACACAAAAATGGTTGATATAAGAGAAAACAATCCAATGAAGGAGAACAAAACTCCAGAAGTTATTACTGTCTCAATGATCTTAGAAGATCTAGAAAACGGTGATGATAGAACTGTTATCAAATCTAAATACAATTTAGATGCATGGGAAGTTAAACAAATGTTTGATCACCCTAAACTTAAAGGTAAAAAAGCTAAAAAAGTTAAAAGATTATCTTTTAGTTTTGTAGATGATACCGTTGAGGAAGTAAATCCAAATCAAATAGACATAGAAGACGCTATTGCGGATGAGCTTGAAGGCAGAAAAATTATGGACGTGCAAGATCAAATTCAAGAATCTACACCTAATGAAAATATGTCTATGAAATTTGAAAACGTGTCAGAAATACAACACGAGTCAGAAGTTCAGGATTTTATATATAAAGAGGATATAGAGGACAGGATAGATCAACACAATGAAAAAAGTTACTAATATTAAAAAAATTAAAAAATGGCTATAAACAGCAATAATTCAGATCAAGAAGTTATGAATAGTATTAAAAGTTATTCAGGACTTTCAAATTTTAATATATTAGCAGTAAATCCTACAATGTCGGAATTACACGCTATAGATATTAAAGTAAAAACAGAACCTAACTATCATTTAGAATTAAATGGTGAAGATTATTTTAAAGTTGTGTTCTGGGTTAAGAATGAAGATCTAACTACTAGATTAGAAATCTTAATGCAAAATAAAACAAGAACTAGTAAAACTGGTAAATTTCAGTGGTTAAATTCTACAGGTCAAGGTACATGGAGTGAAGGAACTCCTAGCTATGACTGGTGGCAAAAGCCTGAAACATCTAGAAAAGCTTTTACTGGTGAGGAAACGCTAATTAACTTTGTTAAAGCATGGGCTAATGTAGCTCCAGGCGGGGACGTATACTTTGACTCAATTGAAGAGATTGTTAAAGGTAACGTAACAGAACTTAAACAATTAGTTGCTGCTCTAAAAAGTAATCAAGTTAGATTACTAGTAGGTGTTAAAGATGGTAAATATCAACAAGTTTATACTAGAGTATTTGGTAGAATTAAACCACAAAGAGACGATTTATTTGTAAAAGCTTTAAATGACGAGTATGGTGCATTTAATGCTGAGTTCAATACAAGTCTTCAGTGGGGAGAATTTAAACCAGTATTAGCAGTTGTATCTCCAGATAGTGATTCTAATGAGAATGACGAATGGGGCGCAGATGCTGATGTAGATAAAAAAGACTCTGAGAAGTTACCATTTTAACTAATTAATTAAAGGGGGCTAACAGTAAAAAGTTTACGCCTTGGGGGC